>Ga0209721_1000717_pt1 | contig 27948 bp, 27 predicted proteins | sample TshhotsprinmetaG_FD_184139 | JGI IMG/M metagenome (GOLD analysis project Ga0209721, IMG submission 184139) | Hot spring microbial communities from South Africa to study Microbial Dark Matter (Phase II) - Tshipise hot spring metaG (SPAdes)... | ecosystem: Environmental > Aquatic > Thermal springs...
ACATAGCTATACCATACCCTGTATTTTAGAGATTCCAATAAAAAAAGGAAATTTGGATTATTTAAAATGGGTAAAGCAGGAAACTCTAAAACCTAATTTAAAATATTGATTTTACTAGCCAATATGATAAATTAGAGAAATAAAATTATAAAATAAAAACTTATGGCCAAGAAAATAAAAACAATTATTAAACTTCAAATACCGGCTGGTCAAGCAACTCCCGCACCGCCAGTTGGTCCAGCTTTGGCCCAACAGGGAGTAAACATTAAAGAGTTTTGTGATAAATTCAATCAACTAACCAAAAATCAGCAAGGTTTTACAATTCCAGTAGAAATTACTGTTTTCGAAGATAGAAATTTTGAACTAAAACTGAAACAACCTCCAGTTTCTGAATTGCTAAAGAAAGCAATTGGAATTGAAAAAGGTTCTGGCGAACCAAACAAAATCAAGGTTGGTAAAATTAGTCGTGAGGAGATACGAAAAATTGCCGAACGGAAACTTCCCGATTTAAATACCGAAGATCTTGAACAGGCAATGAAAATTGTTGAAGGGACAGCTAGACAAATGGGAATTGAAATTATATGAGAATATGAGATCTCGACCTTCAAAAAAAGAATACTATTTAGAAATTGCTAAACAAGTTTCTTTAAGGTCCCCTTGTTTGAGAAGAAAATATGGAGCGATTGTCATTAAAGACGATACGATTTTAACTACCGGCTACAATGGGCCGGTGAGAAAAGGAATTAATTGCTTTGAGGTTGGCTGTTTGAAAAATAAATTAAACTTGCCCCATGGTTCTGCTTATGAAGATTGTCCGGCTGTCCATGCCGAAGAAAATGCTATTATCAATGCCGCCAGGAATGGCGTATCGGTTTTGGGTGGAATTTTATATATTACTGGTCTTGATGACCAAAATAATTTAATTGAGGCTACTCCCTGTGACCGTTGTAAAAGAGTAATCATTAATGCCGGCATCAAAAAAGTCATCATTAGAAAATCTGACGGAAAGACAAAAGATATTGAAGTTTCAAACTGGATTAAAGAAGACTCCCAAAAATATTTGAAAAAAATGAAAAAATCTTCAATAAGGAGGTGAGCAAAAACTTGTTCTTTAACGAAAAAATCTTGTTCTTTAACAAAAAAATAAAGAGGAGGTGGAAAGATGAAAATTATCAAACCACCAGGCAAGGTTAAGATTTTAGGGGTTTTCTCGGGAAAGGAAGGAGAAAGCCCACTTCAATTGATTGAGTTGGCTGGCAGAACTGCCTATCGAAGTCAGGCTAAAATCACACCCGATTCTGCCCCTAAGTTTGTAAAAAAATTGTTGAAAAGAGGACATGAAAGCGTTATTGAACATTCAGCAATGATGGTCCGTTTTTCTAATGTTTCTCGCGCTTTTACCCATCAGTTAGTGAGACATCGCTTGGCTTCTTTTACTCAAGAATCTAGCCGGTATATTGATTTCAGAAATAATTTCCAGGTTGTTTGTCCGCCAGAAAGAGACCCAAATGAGAAAGTAGCTGAATTATTGCTACCAGATGGTCACAAAATTCGACTGTCGTTTGCCGAATGGGTTGCCCTTAACGAAAAAATGTATAGTGCTTTAAGACAAGCTGGCTGGCTTCCTGAAGAAGCTCGGCAGATTTTACCCGTTGGAATAGCTAATCAAATAGTGATGACCACAAATTTCAGAGAGTGGCGTCATATTTTTGCTGTTCGCTGCGCAGCGGATGCTCATTGGGAAATTAGGTTGACAATGTTGGAGTTGCTCAAAAAAGCTCAAAATCTTATTCCCGTCATTTTTGATGATTTCGAAATTGATTCTTCAGTTCCTTGTGCCAGATTGAAGAAAGTTTAGTTTTTCTATGGGCCCAAAATCTTTTGGGCCCTTTATGTTTTAAATAGCGTAAAAATAGTTTTTGGATTAAGTTAAAATTTTTGATTTTTTCTAAAAATATATTAAAATGAAACAATGATCCAAAATCCTTATCCGGCAAAGTTTATTGTTTTTGATAGTTTAGATGGAGCAGGCAACAGTACTCAGGTAAAATTACTAGCTGATTATTTAAATAAAAAGAACAAGAAGACCCATATTACTAAAGAGCCAACTTCAGGTTTAATTGGCGGATTAATAAAAAGTCAATTAACTCACGATTGGAAATCTTCTCAGATTTGTCTTCAACTTTTATTTTCAGCTGATAGGGCTTATCATTTAGAAAAAGAGGTAGTTCCTCTTTTGAAAAAAGGAATCAATGTAATTTCTGATAGATACTTTTTCTCAACAATGGCTTATGGAAATTTGAAAATTAGAGATTTAGATTGGCTGATTGAGATTAATAAAAAATTTATCTTGCCAGATATTACTTTCTTTTTAAAAGTTCCACCTAAAATTTGTATTGAAAGAATAAAAAAAGACCGCTTTGAAATCACCCTTTTTGAAAAAGAAAAAACTCTAAGAAAAGTTTGGCAAAATTATGAAAAATTAGCTAAAAAATTTAATGGAATTTATATTATTGATGGACAACGACCAATTGAAAAAATAGCAAAAGAAATTAGAGAAATTGTTGAGAAAAGGTCAATTTAAAAAATTTAATTAGAAAAATATTTGCGACATATGATCAATATAGCTCAAAAAATTGATCACACCAATATAAGAAAAGATAGCAAAAAAGAAGATATTTTAAAGACCTGCCAGGAAGCTAAAATTCATGGTTTTAGAGGAGTTTGTGTTCGACCAAAATGGATAAAGTTAGTAAAAAAGGAATTGGAAGGAACAAGGATAAAGACAATTGCCTTGATTGATTCACCCATTGGTGATAGTCCTCACCAAAAAAGGGTAAAAATTTGTCAAAAAGCAAAAAAAGAGGGGGCAGATGAGTTAGATGTTGTGATAAGTATTCCTGATGTAAAACATGAAAGGTGGGGAAAAATTTTGAAAGATTTGAAAACAATTTGTAAAATTTTGCCAACAAAAGTAATTATCGGTTCTGGCTACTTGACCGATGAAGAAATAAAGAAAGCCTCTCAAATTGTCAAAAAAGCCGGGGCAATTTGTGTCAAAACCGCTACCGAAAAAGACCCCTTAGAACATCGGGAATTAAAAGAAAAACTTTATCATTTAAAAATCATGAAAAAATTTTCTTCCGGCCTTTTGGTAAAAGCTTCAGGTAATATTAAAACCCTAAAAGATGTCAAAGAGGCGATCAAAGCCGGAGCTGATATTATAGGTACAAGTTTAGGAGTGCAAATTATTCAAAAATAATAAAATTCATGGTGTATACTGTCGTAATTGGACTGGAAATCCATATTGAACTAAAAACAAAGACAAAGATGTTTTGTTCTTGTTTGAATGATCCTAATGAGAAGCATCCCAATTTGAATATTTGCCCCATTTGCCTCGGTCATCCTGGTACTTTGCCCGTTATTAACCAAGAAGCAGTCAGAAAAACGATTAAAACCGGCTTAGCTTTAAACTCTGATATTCCCTCTATTTCTAAATTTGATAGAAAAAATTATTTTTATCCTGATTTGCCAAAAGGATATCAGATTAGCCAATATGATATGCCTCTTTGTCAAAATGGCTATTTAGAGATAGATGGTCGGAGGATCAGAATAAGAAGAATTCACTTGGAGGAAGATACTGGCAGATTATTCCACGAGAAAGAACATTCTTTAGTTGATTTCAATCGGGCTGGCATTCCCTTGATGGAATTGGTGACTGAGCCAGATTTAAGGTCGGCCAAAGAAGCTAGAAAGTTTGCTGAAGAACTTCAGTTAATTTTGCGATATCTTGATGTCTCTGATGCCGAGATGGAAAAAGGACAAATGCGAGTAGAAGTAAATATAAGTTTAGCCAAAAAATCAAAAGGCAAAGTTCAAAAACTTGGAACGAAAGTTGAGATTAAAAATTTAAATTCATTTCGAGCAGTAGAAAGAGCAATAGAATATGAAATTGAGAGACAAACAAAAAATTTAAATACGAGAAAAAAAATATTTCAAGAAACAAGAGGTTGGGATGATGAAAGAGGAGTTACCACTTCCCAAAGAGAAAAAGAAGAGGCTCATGATTACCGTTATTTTCCCGAACCCGATTTGCCACCTATTTATATTACCCCAGAAACGATTAATGAAATTCGAGTTGAAATTCCCGAATTTCCCTCTCAAAAAAGGAAAAGATTTAAAAGAGAATATGAATTAGATGAAAAAAGCATTGAGGTCTTTGTTCAAAATAAAGATTTAGGAGAATACTTTGAAAAAGTGATTTCTGAATTGCCACCAAAATTATCCAGAGAAAATCTTTTAAAATTAATCAAATTAACTTCCAATTACATTATTACTGATTTACAGGGATTATTGAGAGGTGCTTCAGTTGTTGGCGAGGACTTTTTAATCACTCCGGAAAATTTTGCCGAATTTATTACTTTAATTTATGAGGGAAAAATTTCAAGCAAAATTGCCAAAATGGTTCTCGAAGAAATGTTTAAAAGAGGAGCTGATCCTTCTCAGATTATTGAGGAACGAGGATTAGTTCAAATAACCGATCAAACTGAAATTGAACAAATTATTGAAGAAGTTGTTGCCGAAAACCAAAAGGCGGTGGAGGACTTTAAAAAAGGAAAAAAAACTGCCTTTCAATATCTAATCGGCCAGGTGATGGCAAAAACGGGTGGTAAAGCCAATCCCCAAAAAATTAAAGAGGTCTTGCCAAAATTTTTAAAATAACGAGGTTAAAAGAGAGGACTCTTTTTCCCATTTTATTTTTCTAAAAAATCTTTAATTAAATTTTCAACTTCTTTTTGAGTTTTGACCCAACAAATTCTTTTATCTTTTTTGAACCAAGTCATTTGGCGCTTGGCAAAATGTTCAATATCTTTTTCTAACTTTTCAACCATTTTTTCTTTCGTAATTTTCTTTTGCAAATACCTGGCAATCCAACGATATTCCAAACCAAACCCTTCTAATCTTTTCCAGGAAACCCCAAACTTTCTTAGTTTTTTTACTTCGGCAACCATTCCTTGTCTTAATCTTTTGAGAAGACGCTTTTTAATCAGTTTTTTCAATTCACCTTTTTCTTTTTTAATACCGATTAATAAAACCGGGTAGGGAAGAGGTTTTTTCTGAAGCGGAGGAACATACCCTAATTTTTTAGCAATTTCAATTGCTCTAATTAATCTTCTGGGATTTTTTTTATCAATTGTCTTGGCTCTTTCTGGAGCTATTTTTTTAAACATCTCAAAAAGCTCTTTAGGCGATTTTTTCTCCAATTTTTTCCTTAATTTCCAATCAGGAGGGACTTGAGGAATAGAAATTCCGTCAATTACAGCTTGAATATAAAAGCCTGTTCCCCCACAAAGAATAGGCACCTTACCTTTTTTGAAGATTTTATTTATTGCTTTTAAAGCCAATTTCCGATATTGGACAACGCTAAATTTTCTTTTTGGCGAAGTAACATCTAAAAGGTGATGAGGAATATTCTTCCTCTCTTTTTTAGTAATTTTGCCCGTTCCAATATCCATTCCTTTGTAGATCTGCCTAGAATCTGCTGAAATTACCTCACCATTAAATTTTTTTGCGATTTCTACCGCTAAAGCCGATTTTCCCGAAGCAGTTGGGCCTAAAATAACAATAATTTTTTTTACTAAAGCCATTGACAATTTTTTTTGAAATGTTAAATTTTATTTATTCCACCAAAAAAGAAAAAGGAGGCGATATTATTGACAAAGATTTTAAATTTCGAAGATCGGCCATGGATATGGAAGAATAGGTTGGCAAATTTGAATCCTTTGAATCTAAATTGGAAGCAAAAATTGATGATGGAGTGGCATGGATATATTTTGGTCGGCGAAGCTAAAAGACCAGGTTGGAGAGGGTTTCTCCCAATTTTTTTGGTTCGATGTCCAGTAGGGCACGGACTCTTTCTTGACTATCTCCACGGATTTCCGGGAGAAGAAAAGTTTTATTGTCCAATGTGCTTTCAAGAAAAATCTGCTCTTTTTGAAGAACCTTTGCGCTCTTGATCTTTGTTTGACCCTACCGCTAAGGTAGGGTTTTTACTAATTTTCCCTCCAGTCCATAGCTCATTGCCTTTTTTACTTTTGCCTTTACAAGTTCTCCTAAGATATTTTTTTCTGTTTTTATTTTAATTGTCTGATAGTGTCTTGTTTTCCCAAAATAAAAATTTTTTCTTTTTTCATCCACCAAAACCTCCACCTTTTTTCCTAAAAATTTTTTATTAAACTTTAATCCATTTTCTTTCAAGATTTTCGTTAATTTTTTTTCTCTTTTTTTCTTTTCCAATTGAGTAACTTCATCTTTGAGGTTAAAAGCTAAAGTTCCGGGGCGGGGGGAGTATTTGGCAATATAAGCCATGGCAAATCTTATTTTTTTGAAAAATTTTAAAGTATTTTCAAATTGTTCTTTCTTTTCTTCAGGAAAACCGACAATAATATCAGTTGAAATCAAAACCTCCTTTTCTAATCCTTTTCTATATTTTCTGAAAGCTTGGCGAATTTTTTTTACTAAAGCCCCATATTTTTCTGTAGTGTAATTCCTCCTCATTTTCTTTAAAATCTCATCATCTCCCGATTGTAAAGGCAAATTCAAATAAGGCGTTACTTTTTGAGATTTGGCCATTTTCTCGATTAGTTCATCAGAAAAATTTTGAGGGTGGGGACTAGTAAATCTAATCCAAAAATTCGCCGGCAAATCATTCACTTTTTCTAAAAGTTTAGCAAAATTAATTTTTGGATTGGTTGGAGATTTATAATCATTGACATTTTGACCTAAAAGCCAGATTTCCTTAAATCCTTTTTTAATTAACTCTTTTATTTCTCTTAAAACTTCCCTATGGTCACGACAAATCAGGGGACCGCGTACATATGGTACAACACAATAAGCACAAAAACTATTACAACCTGTCGAAACAGGCACAAGAGCTGAAAAATTATTTGTATACTTTGGCTGAATTTTCAAATATTCAAAACTGCTGCAATTTCTTTGCGATCGCATAAATAAAGTGGCAGTTTTGTTTTTGAGAATTTTCGGCCAAATTGGCAAGGTTTTAATATTTAAAATGAAATTAAATTGGCTTTTAAATTTTTTTCTGTCCTTTTCTAAAATGCAGCCCGTTAAAACGGTTTTTAATTTGGGTTTTTTAATTTTTAGATTTTTAATTTTCTGGGCAAAGCCATAAACCCTATCAACCGCTGATTGTCGGACTGAACACATATTAACCACAATTAAATCAGCTTCATTTTCCTTTGAAGTTGGCTTATAACCTCCATTTTCTAAAATTTCAGCAATTCTTTCGGAGTCGCTTTTGTTCATTTGACAACCAAAGGTAATAATTTGGTATTTCATAAAAATCATCTTATCAAAAAATTTTTTTAAAGACAATTAAATAGCCGCCGAAAAATCGGCGGCTATTTTTTTAAGTTTCTCTTTCTAGACCTTATCTTGTTACTTCTCTTGTTCCGCAATAACAAGTATTTGTTTTCAAATCACAAAGAGGAGTGTCCATTCCTATGACTTGGGGACAAAAAAGATGACGACAATCCAAATCCGTTTGACATTCAACCTTCCTTTTAGGCGTTTCTATTGATAATATCTTGCATTTTCCTTCAATACATTTTGCTTGTACCACAGGACATCTTATTCTGGGGTGGAGGAGGCATAGTAGCGGAGGACAATCAGCGTCGGTCTGACATTCCTTTTCTTCACATTTACCTCTATAAACAACTTTTACTCCCGCCAATTTAGCAAAACATTCGTTAGAATAAGTTTTACCATCTTGACCGCAAACCGGGTCCCATAAGGTTATACAGAATATTGGCTTTTCAGTAACTTCTTTTTCTTTTTTATATTCCTTTCCACATTCGCCCCTAAAAAAAGTCCATTCTTCGCATTCAGAGCCATCAGGAAAAATACAGACACCATATTGGCTTCCATCAGGATTAGTTCTTATTTCTAAATTATAGCCCAATTCTTTACAATAGACTGAAGCTGGATTAGGAAGTCCGGTAGCTACTTCTTCTGGCGCAATTACCCCTGGAATCTCCATTTCTCCCGGAATAACACATCTTGGCGGTAGGGGACAACCAGTTTTTGGATCTTTTTCAATAATGATTCTGCCTTCTTGGCAAAATCCGACTTTTGGGACTGTCCAGAGGGGACAATTTAATTTTTCTAATTTTTCTTCAATTTTTTCTAATGTTCTTACCTTACTTTTTTCTAAATTTTCTTTTAGTTCAAGAATCTTTTCTTTTACCGGAGCTGTTTTTAGTTCTATTTTAATATTCTCCAAAATTTCCAGGTGTTTTTCTTTTTCTCCAGAAATTCTTTCAATATATTCTTTAAATCTCTCTTGGTCTTGAGGAGACATTTTTTCTAAATCTCCCTGTAATCTCTTGAGGGCATTTTCTTGGGCTTTTCTGATTGCTTCTTTGGCTTGTTCAGGCACTTTTTCTTCCAAATTCTTCAGGACTTCTAAGTTTTTGAACTCCTTAAATTTAGATCCTTTTTGTTCTTCAGTAATTTTTTCTAATTTTTCTTGAAGCACATCCAATCTATCTTCAAGCCTGGTCATCAATTCACCAAATCTTTCCAAATGCCTTTCTCTAGCTTCTTTTATTTTTTCAAAGGCTTGGGCCGGAACCTGGGTTTCCAATCTCTGAAGGAGTTTCTGATGCAAGGTTTGTTGGTGAATAAATTTATCCAAGAATTTATCAACCTCAGGATTTTCCCTTGCTTTCTCTTTTATTTTTTCAACCCGGTTTTTAATTTTCTCTACTTCTTCTTGGTAATTTTCAGTTGCTTTCTTAATTATTTCTGGATCTTTTTTCTGTTCAATCATTTTTTTCATTTCCATCAACCTCTCATTAGCAAATTTCACTCTTAATTTTACTTTTTTGACTGGAGCAAAAGCAAAAACTTCCCGAATTGTTCTTGCCCAATTTTTCAGAAAATAAAATGGATTATCTGGTAAAAGCCTTGGTTCTCTAACTTCTAAATCCTGAGGTTGAATATCTTCGTCAAGATTAACATTAACAACCGCTTCAGTTACCACTTCTTCAATTGGCATTACTTCCTCCTGAGCGAGAACAATAGACCCCAGGGCAAAAAAGAGGGCAAAACTTAACAAGAAAATTTTAAAAATATTCATAATTTTTAATTTTCTTAATTATTCAATTTCGACCTTTAACTATTCGCCTTAAACAACCTACGAGGTTGTTTAATTAGTGGATTTGTTCTTTTTTTCTCTTTCAAAGAAGGCAGTAATCAAGATCAAAACAACATTATATTTTTGCCATTGCCGAAACAACCACTTTTCCATCATAATAAAAGGCAAAAAAAGAATCTATCGAAAAACTTAAAAAACCTGCTTTTTTCTCAACTATAATTATTATACCAAAAGAGACAAAAAAAGTAAAAAGATATAAAAGGGAAATTAAAAAACCTAAAATAAATCCTCTTTTTTAATTGGTCTATTAGATAAATATTTTTTTTCTCTGTTTCGTAAGTAATTTTCATTACTTCCATTATTACTCTCTCTAAATTTTCTTTTTTTGATGACCTAATGGTTAAAACTAAAAAAACATTAACTTTATAAAATTTGTCAGCCAAGTGATGATTTAGGTCTTTTTCTAAACTTTCCCAGATTGAATAGATATTAGTGGAAATTTCTTTAAGTTCACCTCAGAAAGAGCTGACCAATTGGGATATCTTTTTTCAAAAGAAAATAACTAATAATTGGTGAATCTAACTTAAAAAAAAGAGTTGTTTGGACAGCAATATTCTTTTTTTTCAATTAAAGCCATTTTTCTTAAAGCTGGAGAGAGAATTTCTTCAATTTCGCAGGCAGCAATCTCTAAAAGCCAATCTTAAAGCTCAACTTTTATTTTTTCTTTTGGTGTTTGAGGACTATTTTCAAGAATAAATATAAATAAGCATTTTTACTTCAGAAAAATGACCGGCTCTAATTAATTCTAAAACTAAGGGTTTAGCAATTTCTTCTCCCTGGTTAGATAAAAGTAATCTTTTTTTGAGAGCTCTTTCAATAGTTGCCCTTCTCATTAAACGCTCTTTTTGCCTGCTTGGCACAATGAATTTAATTTTTCTATAAATTTATTTATTTTTATAATTCCAATATCGCCTTTTCCTCTTTGACGAACTCTAACTGACTTTGTTTTTATTTCTTTATCGCCAACAACTAAAAGATAGGGGATTTTCTGAATTTCTCCTTCTCTAATTTTTTTTGAAACGGTTTCATTTTCATTTTTAACTTGAAACCTGAAATTTAAAGCTTGAAACTTTTTTCCAATTTCTTTGGCATATTTTTTGTGCCTGCTACCAACTGGAATTATCCAAATTTGTTCTGGAGAAAGCCAAAAAGGCAGAGCTCCTCCATAATGTTCTAATAAGACACCAATAAATCGCTCAATTGAACCCAAAAGAGCTCGATGAATGACAATTGGCTGACATTTTTTACCTTTTTCATTGATATAGCTCATTTTAAATCTCTCTGGTGAATTAAAGTCAACCTGAATTGTTGTACATTGCCAAGGCCTTCCCAAAGAATCTTTAATTTTAATATCAATTTTTGGTCCATAAAATACACCGCCGCCAGGATCAGTCTGATATTTTAATTTCAATTTTTCTAAAACATATTTTAGGGAATTGGTTGCTTTCTGCCAAATTTTTCGAGTTCCAGCATATTTTTCTGGCTGAGTAGAAAGATAGATATCGTAATTTTTAAAGCCAAAAGTTTTAAGAATTTTTAAACCAGTTTTAAGAAGTTTTTCAATTTCTTCTGACAATTGTTGAGGTTGGCAAATGACATGGGCATCATCTTGGGTAAAACCTCTTACTCTGGTTAATCCGTGTAATACTCCTGATCTTTCATAACGATAAACTGTTCCCATTTCAGCAAAATATAATGGCAGTTCTTTGTATGAGTGAATTTTTGATTGATAAATTTTAACATGGAAAGGGCAATTCATTGGTTTCAAAAGATATTTTTCTTTTTCAATATCAATCGGAGAGTAGATATTTTCTCGATATAATTCCCAATGACCAGAAGTTTGCCAGAGATCTAATTTACCAATGTGAGGGGTAGTTAACCATTGATAACCTTGAGATTTTAGTTCTTGATATAAATAATTTTCAATTTCTTTTCTTAAAATTACTCCCTTTGGTAACCACAAAGGAAGACCAGCGCCAACTTCTTCATCGAAGATAAACAATTCCAATTTTTGACCCAAAATTCGATGGTCTCTTTTTTCTGCTTCTGCCTCTTTTTTCAGATAATCTTCTAACTCTTTTTTAGTTTTAAAAGCCACCCCATAAATTCTAGTTAGCATTGGATTTTTTTCCAAACCCCGCCAATAGGCACCAGCAATTTTGATCAATCTAAAGGCCTCAGGATTTATTTCTTTTGTTGATTTCACATGCGGCCCCAGACAAAGATCAAAGAAATTACCAGACCTATATAACGTTATATAGTTCTGTTTCATTTCTTCTATTAATTCTAGTTTGTAAGGTTGATTTTTGAAAAACTCTTTTGCCTCATTTTTGGAAATGATTTTCTTTTCAAACTTAATATTTTGTTTAATTATTTCTTTCATTTTTGCTTCAATTTTTGGCAAATCTCCGGGAGTTAAATTTTTTGGTAAATCAAAATCATAATAAAACCCTTGTTCAATTGCCGGTCCAATACCAAATTTCGTTCCCGGATATAATTCCTGGACCGCATAAGCTAAAATATGGGCTAAAGAATGCCGAATTGTTTCAATTTTTGCCATAAAGTTTATATTTTTATTTTTCTATATTTTTTCACTTTCCACATTCCCTATCTTCATCTAAATCTAAAAAGTTTTTAAATGTTTCAAATTTTTCATCAATTTCAGGGCGGAGTTTTTCTCCAACCTTTCCAAAAACACCCAATAATTCTTCATAAATATTATCACTGGCAACAAAATTCCAGAATTCTTCACCTACCAAAACTTCTCCATTTTCTAGGTCACATATTCCTTTTAGTGTCCACCGTTCATATGGTTGTGGGTGGTAAGGGTTATACGGAATGGCTATTCTTGTAAAGATTTTAGCATTTTTATTTTGACTTAATCTCAATCCTATCCACCGAAGAAGTTTTAATTTTAATGCCACAAACTCTTTCATATTAGGTTTGGCGCTGGTAATATCAAAATAATTTTCTTCATTTTTTATTTTTACAAAAAGATCAACTATTGAATCAGGATCTATTTTGGGTTCTCCCTTTTTAATCTTCTTTCTAATTCGTTCTGTTTCAGTTAATTTATGAGCAGAGATTTCTCCTTTTCGTAATTTGTAAAGAATTTCATCATTAATTAAAATTTCAGTATCTTTATCAATTTCACCAAGTAATTTATATTGTCTTTCAACATAGCGGCCGGCATTTCTTGCTAATATAACTGCGACTTGTTCCCAAATAGACATTCCAAAGGTGGTATTCATTGATTGGATGAAAGAAAACATTGCATATCTGTCTTTACCAAGTAATCTATAGTGAAAAGGCATATAACCAGTTTCTGGTGTGTAGGTTTTTAATTTTTCTCGGACTATAGTAGTGAGAAGTTCAGCTATTTCTTTTTTAGTTTTTATTGATAACCCCATTTTAATCATTTACAAGATAATAAATATTTTCAGAAAATCGATTATTATCTCTCTCGGTTCTCATTAAGACAGGTCTATGAAAAACATCTATAATTTTAAAATTACATTCTTTGGCAATTTCTGGATATAAATTATGTTTATCGTTAACAACAATAAAAATTTTAGCTCCTGGTTTTAGATAATTTGCCATATTTTTTAAAACAACAGTTATATCTTTTTTATAATTTTCTTTTGTCTGATTACTATTTTTATTTGGCGAGCCGATTTCAGCCTCTGGATATTCTTTGAAATAAAACAACTCATAGGCATATCTGTGCTGGTTATGATAATCTATTAATCCAAGATATGGTGGAGATGTAAAAATACCGTCTATTTCTTTTTCGATAGGTAATTTTATACTTCGGGCATCTCCTTGTAAAAGAATTATTTTGGCCTCAGTTCTCAATTTATCAAATTCTTTAATTCTTTTTAAAGTGTCCCAACTATAACGATTAATGAATTTTATGGCGTTATCAGTTGGATAACAATATTGTCTATGTTTTATGCACCAATATTTGTTTTTTACGGGTTTTTTGGGCCTGGCTAAATCATAATGGGGAATTTGTCTTGCTGAACGAGCCGCTCTTGAGAGAATTATTTTTAAAATATTTTGATTTGTATAATTTGGGATTAAATTTTTGTAAAAATAAATCTCTTTTATTGCTCTTGGGTGATACCAAGTTTTAAAATATTCCGAAGGTTGAAAACTAAAATCCTCTCCAAATAATAATTTCGAATTTGCTTGCACCTTTTTACTAAATTCTCTTGTTTTATTTAAAATATCTAAAATTTCTTTTTCGACTAATTCTATATCATATTTTTGAGTTTTGACCCTTGCGATGAGATAACTAAATTCTGAAAGTTCTATACCAATTGAATTCATACCTAAAAGATTAGCCTCGATTAAAGTGGTTCCAGAGCCTAAAAATGGGTCTAAAATAGTTTGACCTTTTTTAAAATATTTCTTTAGAAAAACTTCGACTAATTGGGGTATAAATTTCCCTAAATAAGGATGTAATCTGTGAACATGTTTTGTTCTTTTCCACTCTGGAACGTCAGCAAAAGATAAATCAATTCCAAAATTTTGAATATTTTTTTCTTGCCAATTAAAAATTTTTTGTTTTTGATCAGTCAATATTTCCGTCATTTTTTATTTTAACCTTCAATTAATTCTTCGATTTGTTCGCAGATGATTTTTGGAACGCCATCTCTGGCATCAACCCGGCCGGAAACTAAAACAATTTTATTTTCTTGAAAAGCGGTGGGGTTTTTTTGAATGATGCTGGGGAAAACAATCACTTCAATTTTGTCGGTTAAATCTTCCAAATTCATAAACAACATCGGGCTTCCATTTCTAGTAAAAATTCTCTTAATTTGGGAGATAATACCACCGATTCTGATTGGCCGACCGAACAAATTTGGTTTTAAATTAGCAATTTTCATTGCTTTTTTTTCTAAAACTTTCTGGAAGTCGTCTAAAGGATGTGAGCTGACAAATAGCCCAAGCAATTCTTTTTCCCAAAAAATTTTCTCCCACTTGGTGGCTGGGGTTGTATTTTCAAGATAAATTTTATTTTGGGGAGCATCCGGCCTGTTTTTTTGGAAAAGCCCAAAAAGTGTTTTTTGGCCATTAAGTTTAATTCTTTGATGCTCTCGGTTAAATTCCAAGAGCTTTTCCAAATTTAATAAAAGTTTTTTTCTTTCCTCAAATTTTTCAAAAGTTCCGGCTTTAATTAAACTCTCCAATGATTTTTTATTTAAATCTTTACAATTTATTCTCAAAAGAAAATCCTCAGTCGACTGAAAGGGGCCGTTTAATTCTCTTTCTTTGACTATTGTCTCAACACAGTTTTCTCCTACATTTTTGATTGCCAATAATCCAAAACGAATTTGTTTTTTTTCCGGCACAACGGTGAAATTGCGCCAACTTTCATTGATATCAGGCGGCAAAACTTCAATACCCATTCTCTTGCATTCTCCAATTAAAAAACCAATTCTTTCTACATCTGCCTTTTCGGAAGTTAAGAGAGCGGCCATAAATTCTAGGGGGAAATTGGCTTTTAAATAGGCGGTTTGGTAGGCAATAATGGCGTAAGCACAGGAATGGGACCTATTAAAAGAATAACGAGCAAAAGGTTCAAACCAGTTCCAAATTTTTTGAGCAACACTTTCTTCGATTTCGTTTTTTTTACAACCTTCGATAAATTTTTCTTTTTGAGCCAGAAGTAGATTTTTAATTTTTTTACCAATTGCTTTTCTTAAAATATCGGCTTCGGCTAAAGAAAAACCAGCTAGTTCTTGGGCAATTTTCATCACTTGTTCTTGATAGAGACAAATACCATAGGTGGATTCTAAAATTGGTTTTAGCTTGGGATGTAAATATTCAATTTTCTTCTTTTTATGTTTTCCGGCGATATAATCTGGAATAAATTGCATCGGGCCTGGTCGATAGAGGGCGACCATGGCGATAATATCCTCTAATTCGGTTGGTTTTAATTGTTTTAAATACCTTCTCATCCCCTCTGATTCAAGTTGAAAAATTCCAATGCAGTCTCCTTTTTGTAACAATCGATAGGTCTTTTTATCATTTAAGGGGAGATTTTCAATATCAATTTTTTGATTATGAACCTTATAAATTCTTGATAGAGTGTCTTCAATGATGGTTAAGTTTTTTAATCCTAAAAAATCCATTTTTAAAAGTCCCAATTCTTCAATAGCGTGCATTTCATATTGAGTGACAATATTTTGGTCGTCTTGAGTTGGATGTTGAAGGGGAACAATTTCATTCAATGGCTCCGAAGAGATAACCACTCCGCAGGCATGAGTTGAGGCATGGCGAGCCACTCCTTCTAGTTTTCTGGCGCATTCAATTAATCGTCTAACTTTCTCATCTGATTCATAAAGTTGACGAAATTCAGCAATTTTCGCTAAAGCCTCATCTAAGTTTAGACCAAACGGAATCATTTTTGCCACTCTATCACAAAAAGCATATTGATAATTTAGGGCTCGACCAACGTCTCTGACAACCGCTCTGGCAGCCATTGTTCCAAAAGTGATAATTTGGGCCACTTTTTCTCGGCCATATCTTTGAGCAACATAATTTATCACTTCGTCTCTTCTTCGGTCAGTAAAATCCAAATCAATATCAGGCAAAGAAATCCTTTCCGGATTTAAAAATCTTTCAAAAAGGAGTTTATATTTTATTGGGTCTATATTGGTAATATTGAGAAGGTAAGCGACTAGAGAACCTCCCACCGAACCTCTACCTGGGCCGGTGACAATCCGATTAGCTTTTGCCCAATTGACAACATCCTGAACAATTAAAAAATAAGAGGCAAAACCCGTTTGTTTAATTATCGAAAGTTCATATTTTAATCTTTCAATAACTTCTTGCCTTGGATTTTCGCCAAATTTTTTTTTTAAACCTTCTTGACAGAGCTCTTCTAAATATTCCTCGACTGTTTTTCCAGATGGAGGGATATATTGAGGTAATCTAACTTTTCCCAATTCAAAACTGAAATTACAGTCTGAGACAATTTTTTGAGTATTGTCTATAACTTCAGGCATCTCTTTGAAATCTTGAATCATTTTTTCGGAAGGGCGGAAAGAAAAATCATCAGCTTTCATTGTTAACCTTTCAGGATCATTAGGATCGGCACCGGTATTAATAAGCATTAAAATATCTTGAGCCTCAGCATCTTCTGGTTTTAGGTAATGGGAATCATTAGTAGCAACCAGAGGAATTTTTAGTTTTTTTGACATTTTAATCAGGGCTTGATTGACTATTTTTTGCTCTTTCAAATTTGGGTGATATTGTATTTCCAAATAAAAATTATCTTTTCCAAAAATTTCTTGATACCTTAGGGCAGTTTTTTCCGCCTCTTTAATCTCTTTTGCTAAAATTAATTGAGGAATTTTTCCTTGAAGACAGGCAGTTAAACAAATTAAGCCCTTGGAGTGTTGAACTAGTAATTCCTCATCAATTCTCGGTTTGTAATAAAAACCTTCTAAATGGGCGTCGGTAATTAATTTCACTAAATTTCTGTAACCTTCTTTATCTTTCACCAACAATATCAAATGGTATCTTTTATCATCAATCTTAGGCCTTTTTTGGTTTATTTTCTCAAAAGCCAAATACATTTCACAGCCGATAATGGGTTTTATTCCTTTTTCAGTTGCTTTTTTGTAAAATTCTACTGCTCCATAGATTGCGCCGTGGTCAGTTAAAGCTACTGAATCCATACCCAATTTTTGGACATAGTCCAAAAGTTCATCTATCTTTGGCAAACCATCGAGTAGGGAATAGTGACTGTGAACATGAAGATGAGTAAACTTCATAAAATAAAAATTTAATCAAAGAGATTAGTTCATTTTACTTTTTCCCAAAAACTAAGTCAATTGTGATAAAATAAATTTAAAATAATGAAATACCCTAACACAAGCGAAGAAAAAAAACTATGGAAAAAAGGATATCAATTTGTTGTTGGTTTAGATGAAGCAGGCCGAGGATCCCTGGCCGGACCAGTGGTGGCGGCTGCTGTTTCAATAAACACAAAATACAAAATACAAAATATAAATTTAAAAGATTCTAAAAAGTTGACGCCAAAACAAAGAGAACAATTTTATAAACTTATAATCAAAAATCCAAACATTGAGTGGGGGATAGGTAAGGTTTCAGAAAAAATTATTGACAAAATCAATATTTTGGAGGCAACAAAATTAGCAATGAAAAGAGCGATTAGGAATTTAATTAAAAAATGTCAAAATAAAGAAACAAAAAAACAGATTAGTTATTTTTTGATTTTGGACGGCAAAATGAAACTAAAACTATCAATTCCCCAAAAATCAATTATCAAAGCAGATGAGAAAGTTTTCTCCTGTACAGTAGCGAGCATTATTGCTAAAGTAAGGCGAGATAGAACGATGATGTTTTATCATAAAAAATATCCAAGATATGGATTTGATAAACACAAAGGCTATCCCACTAAGTATCATTTAAAAATGTTAAAAAAATTTGGCTCCTGCCCAATTCATCGGAAGAACTTTCAACCGCTTAAGAGAAGCCTTGAAAAATTTTAACCTTTTTGTTATCATGAAAGATAGCTTTATCAATTTTTTATTTTGAATAATAAAAAAACATGGCCGTTCCCAAAAAAAGAACATCAAAATCCCGGCAGTTAAAACGGAGATCACAAATTTTTTTAAGAAAGCCCGCTTTAGTTAAGTGTCCAAAATGTGGGCATTTAATTTTACCCCATACGGTCTGTTCTTTCTGTGGCTATTATAAAGGCAAAGAAGCGATAAATGTTTTAGCCAAATTGGACAAAAAGGAAAGAAAAAAGCGAGAAAAGGAAATGAAAATGAAAGAAAAAGAAGAAAAAAAAGAAAAACCCTTGAGCTGGAAAGAGCTTTCAAGAAAACATTTTTAATACCTTCTTCTATGAGTTCAAGGCATTTGTCAAGAAGTATTGTTATGCAATCTCTTTACGAGTGGGATTTTTCGGATAAAAAGGCGGACTTGGAAAAAATTGTTGAGCGAAATTTTAAAGAGTTTGGTCCAGGGTTAGAAGATAAAAGTTTTGTTTGGGAATTGATTAGGGGGGTGATTCAACACTTAAAAGAAATTGATAAAATTATTTCAAAATCTGCTCCCCAATGGCCATTAGACCAAATTGCTATTATTGACAGAAATATCCTCAGGATTGGAATTTATGAATTATTATTTGGAAATAAAGAGGCCGTTCCGCCAAAGGTGGCTCTTAATGAAGCAATCGAGCTGGGAAAATCTTTTGGTGGTGAAAACTCTGGCCGATTCATTAATGGCGTTTTGGGAACGATCTATCGAGAAATGGAAAAAATAATATAAACATATTTCAGTTATTTTATGAAAGACTTTTCTTTTCTTGAAAAAAAACTAAGTTTAAAATTTAAAAACAAGGATTTACTTGTCCAGGCCTTTTGTCATCGTTCTTATTTAAACGAAAATCCAAAGTTTTATTTAGAACATAATGAGAGATTGGAATTTTTAGGCGACGCGGTCTTAGAATTAGTAGTCACTGAATATCTCTATCAAACATATCCTAAAAAATCAGAAGGCGAACTAACTAATTGGCGAGCCGCTTTAGTTAATGCCAAGATGCTGGCTGAGGTGGCTAAGAGCTTAGATTTTAATGATTTTTTATTATTATCTAAGGGAGAAAGCCGAGAGATGGGAAAGGCTAGATTATACATTTTGGCTAATACTTTCGAAGCGTTTATCGGAGCAGTTTATCTCGACCAAGGATATAAAGCCTGTCAAGAATTTATAAAAAAATATTTAATCATTAGATTACCAGAAATTATTGAAAAAGGTCTTTTTAAAGATGCCAAATCCCATTTTCAAGAAGAAGCCCAAGAAAGGGTTGGGATTACTCCTGTTTATAAAGTTTTGGAAGAATGGGGACCAGACCATGCCAAACATTTTATTGTTGGTGTGTATTTGGGTGATGAATTGGTCGCCAAAGGCGATGGTTCTTCAAAACAAGAAGCTGAGCTAGAAGCGGCCCAAAATGCTTTAGAAATTAAAAATTGGTAAAAAATTCTATGTTAACAATTAGATTATTTAGAGTAGGTAAAAAAAATCAGTCATCTTTTAAAATCGTCGTCACAGATAAACGAAACCCTCCCCGAGGCGGACTTTTTGTTGAGGAGGTTGGTTTTTGGAATCCTTTAACAAAAGAAAAAGTTTTGAGAAAAGAAAGAGTCAAATATTGGTTATCGGTTGGAGCTCAACCTTCAAGAACAGTTTATAATTTATTGCTGACTGAGAAAATTTTGGAAGGAAAAAAAATACCGAAACACAAAAAGAAAAAAACAGACCAAGAGAAACCTTCTGAAGGAATTAAAACAGAACAATTACCCCAAAAACCGAATGAAGGAGGAACTTAAACTTGACAAATTGTAAGATAGTGCTAAAATTTATAATGTGGCAAGCTGCAAAAAGGAGGTGAAAAAATGTGGCTTTTGCCATTAGTTCTTGGAGGATGTTTGATGAGTGGTAGTTTAAGTGGAATTGCCATCTTCTATTGGTATCGGTGGAAGAAACCAGATGGCAAGGAAATCAGAACAATCTTCAAGTTGTTGCTCGGCGCCATTGTTGGCGTCGGAGCCATCCTTCTCGTCGGCGGCCTGATTCTGGAATAGTTTAATCGCGAGGGGTAAAAACCCCTCGCTTTTTTTTGTTTTAAATTAAGGACTTTAACTAAGAGTTTGGGGACTTTTTTTCCTCTTCCTGAGAGCACCGCTCTTTTGTGTTGAACTCAGGTGAAGAAAGCAAGTGCGAGAAGGTGCAAATGAGACTTCTCGCTTTCTTAGGCGCCCCGCCTGCCTCTTTCAACCTAAGCGCTAACCGTGCCTTTGGAGCAAGACCTATAATATCTCAGAGACATCTACTGAAACGCCGATGACATCACTATTTTCTTTGTCACTGATTTTTTGGTTGATGGTAGATAAATAAAATTCCTATCAGCCTTTTTCCTGATGGAGCTGCCAATGGTTCAGAGATTTTTTTAATTAATTTTTTAAGGTTATCAGAGTCTTTTTTGAACGAGGATTGGGCCGGGAAGCTTTCTTTTTTACTTACAAGTAATCAGTGTTGCTCTATTGGGAAGTGGTGTTTGGCAACTCCCCTTTGTTTCTGTTTTAACTAGGATTTTAACGGTCATTGGGATAGGAAGTTTTTTTATCATTTAGAAAAGCGTAATCAGAAACTGAGGATTGGTTACTCTATTCCAACCTTTGGGTTTTTCCAATACGTTGGGGACTTATACAGGGCTTGACAGACCTTCCAAAAAATCATAAAATAAGAAAATAGTAGCTTTTTACAGCATTGGCCGATTCTCCGTTTGATTGAAGGAGAGGTAGGCAGCTTGAATCCTTCGGCTAAAAATAATGAGCTTAGAAGGATTTCAGAAAGGTCGGGCTACTAGAAATGATTCGTTGTTGTTATTGAAACAGATTATGATTGAGAAAAAAGCAGCCGATTTAGAATTCCTTGAGTATGTGGTGAAAGCTTTGGTTGATCGCCCAGAAGATGTCAAAATCGACCGGAAGGTTGATGAAATGGGGGTTTTACTTTCTCTGAAAGTAAATCCCGAAGATATGGGTCAGATCATTGGCAAAGCTGGAGCCACCGCCAGAGCTATTAGGTCTCTAGTTCGGATAATCGGTCTGAAAAATCACGCCAGAGTGAATTTAAAGATCGAAGAACCAGAAGGCGGAAGAGCTACTCGAGGGAAAAAAGCTCCAGCCGAAGAGCTGGATGAGCTAAAGCTGTAAAATCATTTGAGTTTACAGTAAAATGAAGCGGTGCTATTATCAAAATAGCACCGTTTTCATTTAACTTTATTTTCTAATAAATGACTAAATTTTTAAGCCGTTTATAATGGGTGATATGATTACATTTGACGTCGTCACCATTTTTCCGAAAATTTTTCAATCTTTTTTAAAAGAATCCTTTATTAAAAAAGCCCAGGAGAAGGGTTTGATTAAAATTAGAATTCACAATCTCAGGGATTTTACCACCGATAAACACAAAACCGTTGATGATAGACCTTATGGTGGTGGACTTGGTATGGTATTAAAGATTGAGCCAATCGTTAGAGCTCTTCGGGTTTTGGCAAAATTCAAAATTCAAAATTCAAAATTCAAAATTGCAAATAAAAATTCAAAAATCATATTGTTTACACCTCGTGGTAAGAGATTTAATCAGAAGATAGCATATCAGTTCTCAAAACTTGAACGGATAATAATGATTTGCGGCCGATACGAAGGCGTAGATGAAAGAATAGCAAAATATATTGCTGATGTAGAGTTATCTATCGGACCCTATGATTTAATGGGTGGGGAATTGCCGGCTATGGTGGTTATCGAAGCAGTGGCGAGACTGATCCCAGGAGTTTTGGGAAAACCAGAATTATTAAAAGAAAGGATTACCAAAGAAAAGGGATTTATTGAATATCCCCAGTATACCCGACCAGAAGTTTTTTCGCCCAAAAGAGGTGTTTTTTGGAAAGTACCGAAAGTTTTATTATCTGGTAATCATAAAAAAATCGAACAATGGCGTTCAAAAAGAAAAAAGACTATTGTCTAAATTTTTCTTTTGTATTAAAATTTAACTATGGGTAGGTGGCTGAGTAGACAAAGGCACCAGACTGTAAATCTGGCGGCTTCTAGCCTCCGCAGGTGCAAATCCTGCCCTACCCACCAAATTGCCAGAGTAGTTCAGTGGTAGAACGTTTTCTTGGTAAGAAAAAGGTCATGGGTTCGATTCCCATCTCTGGCTTAAAATATGGCCAAGAAAAAACCATTTATAAAATTTCAATGTTCAGAGTGCAAAAGAATAAATTATTATACTCGCAAATCAAAAAAATTAGTCGAGAGAAAATTGGAATTGAAAAAATTTTGCCGTTGGTGTCATAAACATACTTTACACAAAGAAATGAAGAAATAGGGGTCTGTAGTTCAATTGGTAGAATGACGGACTCCAAATCCGTTGGTTCCAGGTTCGAATCCTGGCAGACCCGCAAAGATATGAAAAAATTATCCTTTTTTAAATCAAAACTGGTTAAACCAAAAATTCTTTTAGGCATTCCTTTGGCCTTCTATTCTTTGGAGACTTTCTTTGGAGCCTTAGCGGGTTATTTTTTGACTAAATTCTTGGCCGGAAAAGAAGCCGGAAAACCAGGAAAAATAAAGTCGATCGTCTTTGAAATTAAAAATTGGAAAATTCATCTTCATCATTGGTTAATTATTTTTGGTTTTTTAAATCTTGCCCTTTATTATCAGTTTTTGCCTTTTCCACAATTTTCTTTTGGATTTTTGGGTGGGGCAGTTTTTCAAGGAATTACTTACCCCGATTGGTACAAAATTATAACCAGAAAAAAAAATAATGAATAAAAAAATTATTTTCCTAATTGTTATTGTCGTCGTTTTTTTAGTCATTGCCTATAATTTTTTTTTAAAAGAGGAAAAACCAGCTTTTTCTTTGGTTGAAGTTTCTCAGGGAAATGTTGTCCAGGTTATTTCTGAAACCGGGCAGGTGAGAAGGGGAGAGGAAGTAAATTTAGCTTTTAAAACTTCCGGAAAAATTGAAAAAATATATGTCATTGTTGGTCAGAAAGTTAAAGAAGGCGAAATTTTAGCCGAATTGGAAAAAGATCAGCTTTTGCTTCAGCTTCAAGAGGTAAGGGCTTATCTCGAAGCCCAAAAAACAAGATTAATAGAACTGGAAAAAGGACCAAGAATTGAGGAAATTCAAATTCTTCAGACTCAGCATGAAAAAGCCAAGATTGATTTAGAAAATTTATATCAAGATATTCCAACGCTTTTGAATCAGACCTATAATTTAGCCGAGGGTGCGATTAGACAACAAATTGCCGGTTTTTTCCTTTATAAAACCGAGGAAAGGCCATCTTATTACGAGTTAACTTATAGATCATGTAATGACCAGGCGGTCAATGATTCAACTTTTCAAAGAAAAATTTGCGATGAGAAATTGAGCGTTTGGCGAACTGAAATTAAAAATTTAAAAGATGATTGGAAAACACTTGAATCAGCCTTGGAAAAGGCAAAAAATTATTTGCTTTTCTTTCAAGATTTCCTTAATCGACTGAACGAGACATTAATCATTACCCAAGATTGCAAACTTTTCCCGGCAGAGATAGAAAAAATTACCATCAACAAATCATCCCTCAATTTGGCTTTGACCAATGTTAATAATGCCCTCACCTCTATTTATAATCAGAAAAAAGCAATTCAGTCTCAAAAATTAATCGTCCAAAATTATGATGAACAAATTAATCTTAAATTAGCCGGAGCTACTCCAGAACAAATTGATTATCAAGAAGCCCTGGTCAAACAAGCCCAAGCAAAAGTAGCCCTTTTGGAAAGCCAAATTGAAGAGACAGTCTTGCCAGCCCCTGTCAATGGTGAGGTGATAAGAATCAAAAAAAGAGTCGGAGAAATAGTTCAACCAATGCTCCAGGATGTAGTCATCTCCCTTTTGCCGGCCGACCAATTTCAGATTAAAGCTGATATTTATGAAGGAGAGATTCTTAAAGTAGAGGTGGGGAATCCGGTGAATATTTCTTTAGTGTCTTTTTCAGATCAAATTTTCAAAGGAAAGATAGTTTCAATTGAGCCGGCAGAAAAAATTAAAGAAGGAGTAGTTTATTATGAAGTGATAGTTGATTTCGAGAATGCTCCGGCTGGACTAAAATCAGGGATGAGTGCTGATTTGGAAATTCAAACCGCTTTTAAAGAAAATGTTTTGGTTATTCCAGAGAAAGTGATTATCAAAAAAGACAAAAAATCATTTGTTGAAATTTTAAAAGATGGCCAAATTGAAGAAAGAGAAATTGAAATTGGTCTAAGAGGTCGTGACGGAATGGTGGAAGTAATTTCCGGTTTACAATTAGGAGAAAAGATAATAATTAGAAGATAAGATTAATGATAGAGCCAATCATTAGATTAGAAAATGTTTGGAAAATTTATCGTTTAGACAAAACTGAAGTGCCGGCCCTAAGAGGTCTCAACCTGGAAATTTATCCAGGCGCTTTTGTTAGTATTATGGGACCTTCGGGTTCTGGCAAATCAACCTTTTTGAATATGATTGGTTGTTTGGATCTGCCGACCAAAGGCAAAGTTTTTTTAAAAGGGCGGGACATTTCTCAACTTTCGGAAAAAGAATTAGCTCAATTGCGAGGGAAAACCATTGGTTTTGTTTTTCAAGAATTTAATATTCTTTCAAACCTGTCCGCTTTAGAAAATGTCACTTTACCAATGATTTTTCAGGGTGTTCCAGCTAAACAAAGGGAAGAAAAGGCAAAAAAAATTTTAGAATCCGTTGGTTTAGCTAACCGGATTTTTCATCGAGCAATCGAATTATCAGGCGGTGAAAGGCAAAGAGTGGCAATAGCTCGAGCCTTTGCTAATGACCCGGAAGTGGTGGTTGCTGATGAGCCCACTGGTAATTTGGACTCACAAATGGGGAAAAAAATAATGGAAATCTTAAAAAATTTTCATAAAAATTACCAAAAAACAATAGTGGTTGTCACTCATAATTTTGAAATCGCTTCTTATGCCGAAAAGATTATCCAAATTAGAGATGGAAGAGTTATCTCTTAAAATTTTATGATTAATTTTCTTGAAATAAAAGAATGTTTTCATTTGGCTTTGAGGAATCTGAGAAATCGGTCTTTAAGAAGTTGGCTGACTATTTTAGGTATTGTGATTGGGGTATTTTTAATTATTTCTTTGTTTTCTTTAAGTGAAGGATTGAAAGAATCTTTAATGACTCAGTTAAGAATGATGAGGGGAGATTTGATATTTATTATTCCGGGCGAAATTAAAAATATGATAATGACTGTTCTGGGAGGATTGGAGTTTAGCAATTCTGAAATTCAAACTATTGAAAAAGTAATGGGAGTAGAAACAGTAGTAGTTTTCCCTTATGCTGCCGATGTTATCAGATATAAGGGAGAGGCAGAAATAAGTTTGTTGGCAGGCATTGATTGGGGTAAGGCTCTTTCTGTGGTGAAAGAAGATATGGGATATCAGGTAACCGAAGGTAATTTCCCTCGGCCGGGAACAAAAGAGGTTTTGGTCGGAAGTTTGGTGCCAAAGGAAATTTTTCCTGGGATGAAGGTGGGTGATGAAATTACAATTAAAAGTAGAAAATTTAAAATTACCGGCATTTTAATGTCGGTTGGTAGTAAACAGGATGATTCAATGATTATTTTGGACTTAGCTGATTTTAGGTCAGTGACCAATAAAAAAGAGGGTAGTCAGTTTTTGATAGTTAAACCGGAAGCTGGTTTTAAAGTGAAAGAAGTGGTAGAAAATATAAAAACGGTTTTAAGTGAAACCAGAAAAAGAAAATTAGGAGAAGATGCCCCCGGTTTTTCGGTGATGACAGCTGAAAGTTGGGCTTCAATTGCTAGCAATATTATGGGTATTATTCAAATTGTCGTTTTGGTTTTTGCCAGTATTGCTTTACTGGTTGGTGGAATAGGAATAATGAATACAATGTTTACCTCGGTAAGAGAAAGGACGAGAGAAATTGGTATTATGAAGGCGGTCGGAGCTAAAGATTCAACTATTTTAACTATTTTTCTTTTTGAATCAGGAATAATTGGAGTAATTGGAGGATTTGGTGGCACAATTTTAGGCATTGTTTTAGCTAAATTTGTTGAAAAATATAGTCAAACTAAAATGTTTTATCTTTCCGCCTCGACAAAGCCAAGCCTAATTATTTTTGGCTTACTTTTTTCTCTTTTTGTTGGTTGTTTAGCCGGTTTGTTTCCAGCCAAAAAAGCGGCCCAACTGAAACCGGTTGACGCCTTGAGGCATTATGAATAATTATTTAAATCTTATTAACTCACTCTTAGAAGAAGGATGGCTTCAGACACCAAGAATTATCGAAGCCTTTAAAAAAATAAAAAGAGAAGATTTTCTGCCCGATAATATGAAAAATTTAGCCAATTTAAATGAAGCCCTACCTATTGGTTATGGTCAGACTATCTCCCAGCCATTAGTGGTTGCTTTTATGTTAGAAAAACTTGATCCTCAGCCGGGAGAGAAAATTTTAGATATTGGTTCAGGTTCTGGCTGGACTACTGGTCTTTTAACTGAGATTGTTGGGGAAAAAGGAAAAGTCATTGCTATTGAAATAATTCCCCAATTAAAAGAATTCGGAGAAAAGAATGTGGCAAAATATAACTTTATTAAAAAGGGGATTGTTGAATTTGTTTGCGGCGATGGCTCCAAAGGATATGAAAAAGAAGCTCCCTATGATAAAATTTTGGCTTCGGCTTCAGCCCAATCGCTTCCTTTTGCCTGGAAAGAACAATTAAAAATTTTGGGAAGAATTGTTGCCCCCATTGGCAACTCCATCTGGCAGTTTGATAAAAAAACGGAAAAAGATTTTGAAGAAATTGAATACCCCGGTTTTGCTTTCGTGCCATTAATTGAAAAATAAATTCAAAACTGCCTATTTATTTATGCTATGGCAAGAATATCGCGACAGTTTATTTTTTTAATTTTTGGAATTTTTTTAATAATTCTCGGGATGATTTTTTGGCGGGGAATTTATTTACCAAAAGACTTTCCTATTTCAGAAACTAAAAATAAATATTTCAAAATTGAAAGAGGACAAAACATTTTTCAAATTGCCGAAAACTTAGAGAAAGAAGGCATAATTACCAATAGATTTTTCTTTGACCTTTATGTCATTCTCAAAAGAAAAGAAAAAAAGCTTCAGGCAGGAGTCTATCTTTTTAATTCTTCAACAATGAATATTCCCAAAATTACCGAAATGATTGTTAGGGGTGAAACGGTAAAAGAAAAAATTACCATTATTGAAGGTTGGAATTTAAGAGACATTGGTTTTTATTTTGAGAAGAGGGGAATGTTTCTGGCCAAAGAGGTTTGGGAATTAATTGGTTTTCCCTTGGTTGATTACTCCAAAGCAACTAATTTGCCAAGACCAAAAGATTTTTCTGAGGAATTTCCCTTTTTGAGAGACAAGCCAAAAAATTTAGGCCTGGAGGGTTATTTGTTTCCAGACACTTATGAGATTAAAATGGGAGAGAACCTTGAAGAAATTATCAAGAAAATGCTTCAAAATTTTGATAAAAAATTGACAACCGAGTTGAGAGAGGAGATTGAAAGACAAGGAAAAACAATTTTTGAAATTGTCACTATGGCTTCTTTAATTGAAAAAGAAGTGAAGACTTTGGAAGATAAAAAATTGGTTTCGGGAATTTTATGGAAGAGACTGGAAAATAAAATTCCTCTCCAGGTCGATGCCACCATCACTTATATTACTGAAAAAAAAACAACAAAAATTTCTAAAGAAGAAACTAAAATTGATTCCCCTTATAATACCTACAAATATTTAGGATTGCCAATTGGTCCAATTTGCAATCCTGGCCTTGAAAGTATTAAGGCAGTATTGTATCCTGAAAATAGTGAGTACTGGTATTATCTTTCTACTCCCACTGGGAAAACAATCTTCAGCCAAACCTTGGAAGAACACAATCTTAACAAAGCCAAATATTTACGGTAAAATATATTAATATCTACTCCCACTGGGAAAACAATCTTCAGTCAAACCTTGGAAGAACACAATCTTAACAAAGCCAAATATTTACGGTAAAATATATTAATATCTACTCCCACTGGGAAAACAATCTTCAGCCAAACCTTGGAAGAACACAATCT
>Ga0209721_1000720_pt1 | contig 27798 bp, 16 predicted proteins | sample TshhotsprinmetaG_FD_184139 | JGI IMG/M metagenome (GOLD analysis project Ga0209721, IMG submission 184139) | Hot spring microbial communities from South Africa to study Microbial Dark Matter (Phase II) - Tshipise hot spring metaG (SPAdes)... | ecosystem: Environmental > Aquatic > Thermal springs...
TGGTGGCGGGAGATGCCGAGGGACGGGCGCTGGCGCAGCTGCAGGCCTGCGGCTACGCCGACAAGTACCGCGCCGATGGGCGGCCCATCCACCTCGTCGGCATCGAGTTCGGGCGGCAGGCGCGCAATGTGGTGGGCTTCGAGACGGCGAACGCGTGACGGAGGAGTACGGCTACCACTCCGTGGGCCCGCGTGTCCGCCTCCCCGTTTCCCTTCCCGCGATGACGTCATTGCCCTCCCGCCACGACGATGAACTGCCTGCCGGCCAACGGCCCGGGCTGATGGTGGTACACGGCCACCGCGCCGAGCAGTTGCTGGAGCTGGCTGTGGCGTGGACCCAGCGCTGGCCGCAGCCGCCGCTGGATCCCGAAACATGGATCGTGCCGTCTCAGGCGGTCGGGCTGTGGATCAAACAGGTACACGCTTCGAGTGCGGCCGGCGTGGCCGCCGGCCTGGACATGCTGCTGCCGGCGCAGTGGTTGTGGCGCGCCTACCGGGCGGTTCTGGGGGCCGAATGCGTACCCGAGTCCGCACCGCTGGATAAGGCTGCTCTGACCTGGCGCCTGTGGCGGCTGCTGCCAACACTGGGCGATCCGGCCTACGCGCTGCTGCAGGCCTATCTGCGCCACGATGGGGACGGCCGCCGCCGCTACCAGTTGGCCCATCGCTTGGCCGACCTCTACGACCAGTACCAGGTCTACCGGGGCGATTGGCTGCACGACTGGGCCTGCGGCGACGACGTGCTGCGCACCGCCGACGGGCAACGCCTGCCCCTTGCCGAGGACGATCGGTGGCAAGCCCTGCTGTGGCGCCGTGTGCTCGACGACTGGCGCGCGGAGCACACCGACGCACCAAGGCAGGCCGGCCTACCCAGCCGTGTCGACATCCACGCGGCATTCGTGCAGGCTCTGCAACACGCGGCGTCCCCGCCACCCCACTGGCCACGGCGGCTGACCGTCCTCGGACTGGCTGCCCTGCCGCCGGCCATACTGGAGGCGCTCGCCCTGGTGGCGCGTTGGAGCCAGGTGCTGGTGTGCGTGCTCAATCCCTGTCGCATTTACTGGGCCGACCTGATTCCAGAACGGCTGTGGCTGGAGCGCGCCGAGCGCCATTGGCGCGAGCGCGCAGGTAGTCGAACTGCGGCGCTGCAACCCACCGCTGCCGTGGAGGCGATTGGACATCCACTGCTGGCGGCTTGGGGACGTCAAGGACGCGACTTCATCGCGCTGCTGCAGCAGTACGACGAGCGCCCGGTGCGCGACGCCTTCGATGCCGCGCTGCGCGAACTGGGCCAGCGCATCGATCTATTCGATGACGCTGACACCCGCCCCGCGAACCCCGGCGCAGGCGACGCCGATTCCCGCCCGTCTCCACCGCCGACCCTGCTGCAACAGCTGCAGGACGACGTGCTGCACAACCGCACACTGGCCGAAACGCGCGCCCACTGGCCGCCGATAAACCCGGCGCTCGATGGCTCGCTGCGCTTCCACGTCTGTCACACCGCGCTGCGCGAAGTCGAGGTGCTGCACGACCAAATCGTCGCTGCGCTGCATCGCGACCCCACGCTGCGCCCCCGGGACATCGTGGTCATGGCGCCCAACATCGCCGCCTACGCGCCGCTGGTCCACGCCGTATTCGGGCGCTACGCCAGCGACGATCCCCGCCACGTGCCCTACAGCGTCGCCGACAGCACCGATGCCGACAGCGCGCAGCTGCTCAACCTGGTGCGCAGCCTGCTCGACCTGCCGCGCCAACGGCTCGGCGTCAACACCGTGCTGGACTGGTTGCAGGTGCCGGCGCTGGCGCGCCGCCTGGGGCTGACGCCTGACGATGTGACGCAGCTGCGACGCCGGCTGGCGGACACCGGCGTGCGCTGGGGACTGGACGGGGCGCACCGGCAGTCGCTGGGGGCGGCGACCGACACCAGTGATGCACTGACCTGGGCCGACGGCCTGCGCCGCCTGTGGCTGGGGCTGGCGTTGGGCAACGACGATACCGATTGGCGCACCCTGCCCCCGACCCCGGGCGTCAGCCCGATGGCGGCCCCGCTCATCGAGCGGTTGCAGGCGCTGCTGCACACCCTGCAGCGCTACCGGCAGGCGCTATCCGAAGCTGCTGCGGTGCCGGTGTGGATCGAGCGTCTTGAGGGGCTGCTGGACGACTGCCTGCTGGCCGACGCCGACGCCGACCCCGCCGGGTGGCGGCTGCTGCAGCGCCTGCGGCAGGCTCTGCACGCTTGGGGGACGGATGCTCGCAGTGCCGGCGACGAGCCGCTGCCGCTGGCCGCCGTAGCGGACGCCTGGCTGGCGCGGATCGATCCTGGCCGGGATACGGTTCGTGGCTTTTTGGGCGGAGGGGTCACGTTCGCCACCCTGCTGCCCATGCGGGCGGTGCCGTTTCGGCACGTCTATCTGCTGGGTATGCACGACGGCGCCTACCCGCGCCCCCCGACCGCCGACGACTTCGACCTGATGGCGCGCCATCCCCGCGCCGGCGACCGGCTGGCCCGGCACGAAGACCGGTACCTGTTTCTGCAAGCCCTGCTGTCGGCGCGCGAGCACCTGTCGATCTCATGGGTCGGCCACAGCGCGCACGACGGCAGCGAACGTGCACCCAGCGTGCTCGTGGGCCAGCTGCGCGATCATGTGGCCGCCGGCTGGCGCCGCTGCAACGGGGATGGCGCCGCGCTGCTGCACGCGCTCACCGTCGAGCACCGGCTGCACCCGTTCGATCCCGCATACTACCCCCCGCACGCGCACCCCGATCGCCCCCCGACGCCGGGGGAGCCGCTGTTTAGCTACGACCCCGAGTGGGCGCCGGTCGCCGGCGCGGGCGCAGCTGGTGCGACGGCTGGCATCACACCGCCGATCACCGCGACTGAGGCGGAAGGCACGGCTGCTGCCCCTGCGGCCGGTAACCCGGCACAGTGCGGCTCAGCGGCGCAGGCGCATGCACCCGCCGTGCTGCCGCGGCTCCTCCCGTCCCCGCCACAGCAGACCTTACCCTTGTGGCAGCCCGCCGAGCCCATGCCGCTGAAACCGCTGCTCGACTTCCTGCGCCACCCGGTGCGCGCGCTGTACGAACAGCGCCTGCAGGTGCGCTGGCGCGACCACGACGACACGCTGCAGGAGCGCGACGTCGCTGCACCCGACGGGCTGCAGCGCTGGCGCCTGAACGAGCAGTGGCTGCGGGCAGTGGTACGGGCGGCACGTCACGGTGCCTCATGGGAGACCGCCCTTGACGCCGTCCAACGCGTCTGGCGCCACGCCACCGCGCGCGGCGCCTGGCCGGCCGGCCACTGGGGCGACGCCCTCGGCGGCGACTGGCTGCGCGACGCCGAGGTCGCCTGGCGACAGGCAACGCGCTACTGGCAGCAGTGCGGCCACGGTGCCGCCGAGCGTGACGTGCTCGACTGCAGCCTGCCCACCGGGGACGGTGCCTTGCGCTGGCTCGACGTCATCGGTGAGGTCAGACGCAACGCCAGCGGTGCGCGCCATCGGCTGCTGTGGCTCGGCCACGCACTCATCGACGGCCTGCGTCGCGACGACAGCAGCCGCTCCCCATGGCGACTGGATCACGCCCTGCCAGCCTGGGCGACGCATCTGGCCCACCACGTGGCGGGCGGCCCCCTCCACACGTGGGTACTGTCGCCACGCGGCTGCGCCATCCTGCAGCCGCTGGCCGATGACGAGGCACAAGCCCTGTGGCAGATGCTGGTCGATTTGTGGTGGCGCGGCATGCGCCAGCCTAGCCCCTTTGAGCCGGACTGCGCCCTGGCCTGGTTTCAACGGCTGCACAAGCGTGACGGCAGCGCCACGGCCGCGTGGGACGACGCCTGCGCGCGCTACGAGGGCAGCGCGCACCGTGACGGCCGCCGCCAGCGCGACCCGTGGCTGCGGCAGTGCTACCCCACGTTCGTCGCGTTGGCCGGCCCACGCGAGCAGGCGGCCCATAGCCTCTTCGGCCAACTGGCCACGACCGTGTATGGCCCCTTGCGAGCCGCCATCACGTCCTGCCCGTCATCCCTGGACGAAACCAATGACGCCCCCGCCCCCGACCGTGGCCCATGAACGCACTGGACCTGCACACTTTTGCACTGCGCGGCTGTCAGCTCATCGAAGCCAGCGCCGGGTCGGGCAAGACCTGGACCATCGCCATGCTGTATGTGCGACTGGTGCTGGGGCCGCACGACGGGGCCGACAGCGCGCTGCCTCCGCTGCTGCCGCCCCAGATTCTGGTGGTCACGTTCACCGAGGCGGCCACACAGGAACTCAAGGTCCGCATCCGCCAACGACTGGCGCAAGCGGCCTCGGTCTTTGCGGCCGCCGATCGCAGCGACGGCTGGCCGACCGAGCTGCAACCGCTGGCCGAGCTGCGGGCGCGCTACCCGCGCCACAGCTGGCCCGCCCTGGCGCGGCGCCTGCAACTGGCCGCCGATGGCATGGATGAGGCGGCCATCGCCACGCTGCACGGCTGGGCCTGGCGTGTGTTGCGCGAGGTCGCCTTTGCCAGCGGCACCCCATTCAACCTGCAGCTCATCACCGACACGACAGCGCTGCGCCAGCAAGCCATCGACGACCTGTGGCGGCAGCTTTATGCATCGCTGTCGGCTGAGCAGGTGCCCCTGGTGGCCAGCGCCTGGCGCGACCCCGATGCCCTGGCGCAGGCGCTGGAGCCGGTGCTGCGGCATGCCCGCACATGGGCGGCCCAATGGCCCGATCTGGCGGCACAGCCGTTGGGCAGCGTGCTCGAGCACGCACGCGCCGCCCGCCTGGAGGCCCTGCAGCCCTGCAAGGCGCGCGCGCGTTCCAGTGCCACACAGGCACTGGCGGTGCTGCTTGCCCACGGCGCCCCGAAAGTGCTGGGACGCACGGCCGACGTGCGCCGCTGGCTAGACGCGCTGCTCGCCTGGGCCGACGATGAGCACGATGACGCTGCGCCCAAGCTGAGCGACACGGCCACGGCCCGCCTGACGCCCGAGCACCGGGATGCCCACCCCGACCTGCCCGACGCCTGGCGCGCGCTCGACCTGTGGGATACCGTGCCCGCTGTGCTGCAAGTCACCGCCAACCTGCCGCGCATCGAAGCCGCGCTGCTGCGCCACGCCGCGGTGTGGGTGCAGCAGCGCATCGACACCCTGCTGGCCGAACGCGACGCCACCGACTTCGATGGCCTGCTACAGCGGCTGGCCGACGCCCTCGATGCTCCCGGCGGCGACGCGCTGGCACAGCAGCTGCGTGCGCGCCTGCCCGCCGCGCTGGTGGATGAATTCCAGGACACCGACCCTGTGCAGCTGCGCATCCTCGACCGTATCTACGGTCTGGACAGCCGCGCCGACTCGCATGCTCTGATCCTGATCGGTGACCCCAAACAGGCCATCTACGCCTTCCGGCACGCCGACATCCACAGCTATCTGCAGGCGCGCCGCGCCTGCGCTGGCCGCCTGTGGCGGCTCGATACGAACTGGCGCTCTAGCACCGCGCTGGTGAAGGCCGTCAATGCCCTGTTCCAGCAGGCCGAAGACCGCGGGCCGCCCGGCGCCTTCCGCTTCGGCCACGCCACCGACAACCCGGTACCCTTTGAGCCCGCGCGCGCGCAGGGGCGCAGCGACCGTTGGCAGCGCCGCGACGGCACCACCGCGCTGCCCGCGCTCACGCTGGCACACGTGCGCCCCGCCGACGCCAGGGGTTGGAGCCAGGAGCGCTTGGGCACGGCCATGGCCGAGGTGTGCGCGCAGGCGGTGGCACACTGGCTGCTGCAGGCCGACGCGGGCGAACGCGGTTTTTTTGAACCGGCGGCTGAGCGCTGGCGGCCACTGCGTCCCGGCGACATCGCGATACTGGTCAACACCCGCCACGAAGCGGACGCGCTACAGGCAGCGCTGCAGGCGCGGGGTGTAGCCAGTGTTTTTTTGTCCGAGCGCGAATCGGTGTACGCCAGCGATGAAGCCGAGACTTTGCAACGATGGTTGCACGCCTGCGTCCACCCGCGCGACCCGGCTGCTGTACGGGCGGCACTGTCTGCTCCCACCATGGGTCTGAGCCCGGCAGAGCTGCACACCTGGTTTGAAGACGAGGCCCGGTGGGAGGCAACGCTGGAGCGCTTCGAGCGCTATCACCGCTGGCTGCACGAGCGCGGCGTGCTACCGGCGGTGCGTGCCCTGCTGCACGACTTCGACGTCGCGCACCGGCTGCTGTCCCCGCACGCGGCCATGCCCGACGGCGAACGCCGCCTGACCAATCTGCTGCACCTGGCCGAATTGCTGCAACAGGCCAGCTCGCAGCTGAGCGGCCCGCAGGCGCTGCTGCGCCACCTGCGTGCCGCGCGCGCCGCCGCCGACGCCGGCACGTCTGTCGCGGCCGACGAGATCACCAGTCCACTGCTGCGCCTGGACAGCGAACGCGAATGCGTGCGCCTGGTGACCGTGCACAAGTCCAAAGGACTCGAATATCCGGTGGTGTTCTATCCGTTTGCCATGGCCGCCCGCCCCCTCGGCAGCGGCCAGCGCAAGCCGTTGGTGGCAGCGTGGCACGACGACGAGGGTCGGGTGCACGCCACCCTGGCCGACGAGACAGGCGAGCGCTGGCTGTCGGCGCTGGCGCGCGCCGACGAGGAGCGGCTGGCCGAGGACGTGCGGCGCTTTTATGTCGCCGTCACGCGCGCGCGCCACGCCCTTTGGTTGGGTGTGGCGGTGACCGACCGCCTGGGACGCAGCGCCCTGGGGCATCTGCTGGGCCTGCCCAATGGCGCCGACGACGGCGCCCTGCACGCTGCGCTGCAGCGCCTAGCCCAACAGCGGCCAGCGGACATCGTCGTCGAGACACCCGCCGCAGATGCCCCGCCGCTGCGCTGGACCGCTGCAGCGGCGGCAAACACCGCCGTGCCGGGCCCAGCACGACGTGCGCCGCCGCGCACGCAGCCGCGCTGGTGGACGGCCAGCTACAGCGCGCTGTTGGATAGCGTCGCGGCGGATCACCCGTCCGCACCAGCCCACCATCCCGACCCCGCGGACGCCACCGGGGAGGGAGTCCAGGACACTTGGCTGGCGGAATGGCACATCGCAGCTCACTCCGCGGCAGATAGGCTGGCCGGTGAAACACCCGCAGCCGAGCTGCCTGGCGCGGGCATGCCTGCACCCGTGTCTCAGCATTGCGGTTCGATGGCAACTGAAATCCTGGCCGCAGACCCTGCCGCGCATTCGTCCAACTCCCTCTATGGGGCCGCCGCTGCGCCCGCTGCTTGGCACCGCTGGCCAGCGGGCGCAGCTGCCGGCAGCGTGTTGCATACGATGTTGGAACAATGCGCCCGCCGCGGCTGGCGCGCGCCCGATGCCCTGCCGCTGTACGACATGGCCGCCACCGTGCTGCGCGACAGCGCCGAGCCCTGGGCGCGCGATGTCCGCTGCGCCGCCGACCTGGCGGCGTGGGCCGCAGCCATCGTGCGCACCCCGCTGCCGTGGCCGGGCGCCGCGTCGGCGCCGCTGGCGGCCGTGGCGCGCGTGCAGCCCGAGCTGGAGTTCTGGCTGGGGCTGCCCAGCGCGTCAGCGCGTGACATCGACGCCTGGGTGTGCGACGCCGTGCCGCTGCACCACCCGCGCCCGCCGGTGCGCGACGTCACACTACACGGACTGCTCAAGGGCTTCATCGATCTGGTGGTGGAACACGACGGGCGCTACTACGTGCTCGACCACAAGTCCAACCGCCTGGGCAATGACAACTGCGCCTATGCGCCGCCCGCGCTGGCCGCTGCCGTGGCCGCGCACCGCTACGACCTGCAGGCCGTGCTGTACCTGCTGGCGCTGCACCGCCTGCTGCGCCAACGGCTGCCTGGCTACCGTCCCAGCCACCATCTGGGTGGGGCGCTGGTGGTGTTCTGGCGCGGCGTAGCACACCCCAGTGCCGGCGCCTGGACACTGCCCGCCCCGCTGGCGTTGATCGAGCAGCTCGACACCCGGCTTACCCCTGGGGAGGCGTGTGCATGACCCGCTCCACCCCGCCCCCGGCACTGGCGTCCCCCCCGCACCATGCGCCACATCACACGGACGCGCCACTCGCCTCTGAACCCACCGCGCTGCACGACACCTGGCTGCAACGCGGGCTGGACAGCGGCGAACTGCGACCCGCCGACGTCGCCTTCGCGCGCTGGCTGGCTGCCCAGTCAGAGCGCGTGCCCGCCCGGGTGGTGGTGGCGGCCGCGTGCCTGAGCCGCCACGTCGCCGACGGCCATGTCTGCCTGCCGCTGGAGCCGTCGGCGCTTAGCGGCGGCCCGTGTCGGCGCTGGCTGCTGCAGCAGCTCGGCGACGACCCCGGCCAACTCGACCATGGTGACCTCATCGGTGATGGCACTACTCCAACCCCGTTGGTGCGGGCCGGCCGGCGCCTATATCTGTGGCGCCACTGGCACAGCGAGCAGGCGGTAGCGCGCGCGCTGGCCGAGCGTCTGCGCCCCACCGGTGCCGAGCCGCCCATCGCCCCAACCCCAGAAACACTGCGGCCGTGGATCGAAGCGCTGTTTGCCACGGACCCGCACGCCCCGCCCGGCCCCGACTGGCAGGCGCTGGCCGTGGCGCTGGCGGTGCGCCAGCGTCTGGCGGTCATCACCGGCGGCCCGGGTACCGGCAAAACCACCACCGTGGTGCGGCTACTGACGGTGCTGCAGGGGCTGCGGCTGGCAGCCGGACATCGCCCGTGGCGCATCGGGCTGGCGGCGCCCACCGGCAAAGCCGCGGCGCGGCTGGCGCAGTCGGTGTCTGGCGCACTGCAGCACCTGCCCTGGTCTGCGCTGCCACTGCCCCCCGCGCTGGCGGCTGCGCTACGCGCCAGCCTACCCACCGAAGCCACCACCGTGCATCGCCTCATCGGCCGCCACGGCGATGGCACGCGCACGCGACACGACGCCGACCACCCGCTGTGGCTGGATGTGCTGGTCATCGACGAGGCCTCGATGCTGGATCTGGAACTGCTGCACGCGGTGCTGCAGGCGCTGCCTGCCGACACCCGGCTCATCCTGCTCGGAGACCGGGACCAGCTGGCTTCGGTGGAAGCTGGGGCCGTGCTGGCGCAGCTGTGCGAGCGCGCGCGCGACGGCCACTACCCACCCGCCGTGGCCAACTGGCTGGCCCGCGCCACCGGCCACACGCTGTCCGCCGCGCTGTGCGACCGCGACGGCACCGCTCTTGACGCCGCCGTCGTCATGCTGCGCCACAGCCGCCGTTTCGGTGGGGGCAGCGGCATCGGCCGCTGGGCGACTGCCGTCAACGAGGGCGACGCCGCCGCCGTCGCCGAGCTAGCGCGCAGCACGTTGCCCGACGTGCGGCTGGCGCTGGGGTCGGCCAGCCAGACTGACAGCCTCGACAGCGCCCCCGACAGCGCGATCCCGTGGGACGAGGTGGTACACGCGTGGCGCGCGCTGCTGCAGGCGGTGCAGGCGGGCCCGCACGGCACGGGGGCCTTTGACGGCGACGCCGCCACGCGCGACGCCTGGGCACGCAACCTGCTGCAGCGCCACGCGTCGTTTCAGATCCTGTGCGCACTGCGCGACGGCCCATGGGGCGTGCAGGGGCTCAACCAGCGCGTGGTACGCGCCCTGCAGCGCGCCAGCGTCCTGGACGCACACCTGGGCGGCCCCGACGCCTGGTTTGCCGGGCGTCCGGTGCTGGTCACCCGCAACGCACCGGCGCAGGGACTGATGAACGGCGACCTGGGCCTGGTGCTGCCGTGGACGGCCAGCGGCGACGGTGGCCGCCTGCGCTGGCGCATAGCCTTTCCCGCGCCCGAACTGCCGGGTGGTGTGCGCTGGGCGCTGCCGGCCCAGCTCGACGCGCTGCAGACCGCCTTCGCCATGACCGTGCACAAAGCGCAGGGCTCGGAGTTCGATCACGTCTGGCTGGCGCTGCCGGCCCACGCCGACAGTCCCATCCTGACGCGTGAGCTGCTCTACACCGGCATCACGCGTGCGCGCCAGCGCTTGACCCTGGTGGTCCCCGCCGGGCTGCCGGCGCTGCTGCAAGCGTGCCAGCAGCGTGCCGAGCGTGCCGGTGGGCTGCGCGAGGCCCTGCTGGCTGCCCTGACCGATAATCCGGCGTGATCAGCGAACGACCGTTCACCTCTGTCCCACCGTCCGACATGACCTACTGCGTCGCCGTCAAACTCAAGGCAGGCATGGTGTTTCTGTCCGACTCTCGCACCAATGCGGGGTTGGACCAAATCAGCACCTTCCGCAAAACCATCGTCTACGAACAGCCGGGCGAGCGCTTCATGGTGCTGCTGTCGGCTGGCAATCTCAGCATCTCGCAGTCGATCCGCGAACTGCTACAGACCGAGCAGCTGCACGACCCCGAGCTGTCCGAACCGATCACGATCTGGAACGCGCGCAGCATGTTCGACGCCGCGCGGGTGCTGGGGGCCACGGTGCGCCGCGTCTACGAGCGCGACGGTGAGGCCCTGCGCCGCAGCGGCATCGACTTCAACGCCAGCCTCATCTTCGGCGGTCAGATCCGCGGCGAGCCGATGCGCCTGTTCCAGGTCTACTCCCCGGGCAACTTCATCGAGGCCACCGCCGAGACGCCGTTCTTCCAGATCGGCGAAAGCAAATACGGCAAGCCGGTGCTCGACCGCGTCATCACCCCCGACACGCCGCTGGACGACGCTACCAAATGCCTGCTGATCTCGATGGATTCGACCCTGAAATCCAATCTGTCGGTGGGGCTGCCCCTCGATCTGGTGGTGTATGAAGCCAACCGCCTCAGCAGCGACCGCATCGTCTGCATCGACGAGCACAACCGCTACTTCCAGACCCTGCGCAGTGCCTGGGGCCGCAAGCTGCGCGAAGCGTTCGACCAGCTCGATACGCCCCAGTGGCACGCGGGCGGCGCGCTCACCGCCGTCAGCCCGCAGCACGCCGCGCTGCGTAAGATCACCGCGCCCAGCGACCGCCTGCTGTAGACGCCATGACCACATCCCGCCCCTGCATCGTCTTCTCGCACGCCAACAGCTTCCCCGCGGGCACCTATGGCGTGCTGTTTGACGCGCTGCGCCAACGCGGCTACACCGTAAAGGCGCTGGAGCGCTTTGGCCACGACCCGCGCTATCCCGTCACCAGCAACTGGCCGCATCTGGTGCGCCAGCTCGCTGACTTCGTCAGCGCACACGTACAGCCACACGACACCCCCCTGTTCCTGGTCGGGCACTCGCTGGGCGGCTTCCTGAGCCTGATGTGTGCCGCCCAACACCCCGCACTGGCCAACCAGGCGGTACAAGGCGTGGTCATGCTCGACTCGCCGGTGCTGGGCGGCTGGAAAGCGCGTGCGCTGGCCGCCGCTAAGCACACGCGCCTCATCGGGGCGCTGTCACCGGGCCAAGTCAGCCGCAAGCGCCGCAACCGCTGGGCCAGCGCCGACGAGGCGCTGGCACACTTTCGCCACAAGCGCGCGTTTGCGCGCTGGGACCCGCGGGTGCTGGCCGACTACATCGCCCACGGTACCCACGACGAAATCACCCCCAATGGCGTGCAGCGCGTGCTCACCTTCGAGCGCGATATCGAAACCGCCATCTACAACACGCTGCCGCACAACCTCGACCGACTGCTGCGCCGTCACCCGCTGCGCTGCCCGGTGGCCTTCATCGGCGGCACCCAGTCTGAAGAAATGCGTCGCGTGGGCTTGCACATGACACACAAGCTGTGCGGACGCACGCCGTCGCCGCGCCTGCAATTCCTGGACGGCACACACCTCTTTCCGATGGAACATCCCGAGGCCACCGCCGACGCCATCGACCGCGCACTGCGTCACTTCATGGCGTCCAGTGCACCCAGCCCATCCCACCCGTGAGCAGCACCACGCCGCCAAAGGCGATGCGGTACCACGCAAACGGCACGAAGGTGTGTGAGGCAACGTAGCGCAGCAGCCATTTGACGCTGACCCATGCGGCCAGGAACGACACTACCAGCCCAACCGCGAAAAACGGCACATCTGCCGCCGACAGCAGCGCGCGGTGCTTGTACAGGTCGTAGGCTGCGGCGCCCAACAGCATCGGAATCGCCAAGAAGAAACTGAACTCGGTAGCCACCCGACGCGACAGGCCCAGCGCCATGCCGCCGATGATGGTGGCCCCGGAGCGGCTGACGCCCGGCACCAGCGCCAGGCACTGGATCAGCCCCACGCCCAGCGCGTGGGGCCAGCGCAGCGCGTCCACGTCGTCCAGCGCCGACCGTCCCGCCCGCGCATACCAGCGCTCTACCGCCAGCATCGCCAGCCCCCCGGCGATGAACCCTGCAGCCACCACCCACGCGTTAAACAGCCACGCCTTGATGGGGCCAATGAACAGAAACCCCGCCAGTGCCGCCGGGAAAAAGCCCAACAGCACGTGGGCCGTAAAACGCTGGGCCGTGCGCTCACGCGGCAAGCCGCGCAGCGTCGCCAGCAGCCGCTGCCAGTACAGCCCCACGATGGCCAGGATGGCGCCGGTCTGGATCACCACCTCGAACACCTTGGTGCGCTCATCGGGCAAATCCAGCAGCGCCGCAGCCAAAATCAGGTGCCCGGTGGAGGAGATGGGCAAAAATTCGGTCAGACCCTCGACCAGCCCCATCAGGGCCGCCTTGAGCAGCAGGGTGAAGTCCATAAAGAAGGGCAGCGAGCGCAAAAGCATCAAGTGTAGCGGGCACCATCACCCCCCGCTTCGCCACCGGGCACCACGGACGCGTCCGCGGGTCACAGACGACTATGAACGCTCACCCCACAGGGGCCGGCCATGCTCACACACGAAGCCGCCCACACTCGGGTACAACGAGCAGCCTGAGCCCCACCCAGCCGCCGCTCGCAGCCCTAGCGCATCAGCGCCAGCTGTGGCCACCATCGTAGCGATACCCACCGCCGTCCCACTGTAACCGGTATTCCTGCCCCCCGCGGCAGAGGTGCCAATACTTGGGTTCGAGGAGCCCCGGCGGTACCGCATAGCCATAGACCGGGGCAACGCACACGGCAGGCGGTGCCATCACCACCGGAGGTGCCATGACGACACGCGCCGGCGGCGACACCATCACCGGCGGGGGCACCACCACGGTCGGCAGCGGGGCCACCACCACCAGTGGCGTATTGCCCACCCGCACCGATACCCCCGGCTGGTGTATCCCCACGGACCAATACACGTCGGTTGCGTGCGCGGTACCGGCAAACCCCAAAACGGCGGCTGCCACAGCGGCGGCCGCAGTCCGGCGCAACCGCCTCGTGCGTGTGGCCGCGCTTTGAGCACCCGGGCGACTCGTCCATAGCGTCCATCGTGTCATCGCTTCGCTCCTCGATCGTGCGCTGCACGTCTTCATTGGAGCGCAAAGCCGGGGCGCCGGGGGTTGCGCGACTGTGACGTATGTTGCCAGTTGTAACGTCGCGCGCCCCTAAAATCGCCGCATGAGCGATTCGGCCAGCGGCGCGACAGGCGCCCCCTCTACCCAGCACTTCTTGCGACACATCATCGAACGCGACCTGGCCAGTGGGCGGCTGGAGGGCCGCCGCTGGGGCGGCTCGCCTGGTGACGGCACGCACCACGCGCGCGGCGTACCCGATCCGGCGCGCATCCGCACCCGCTTTCCTCCCGAGCCCAACGGCTACCTGCACATCGGCCACGCCAAAAGTATCTGGATCAACTTCGGCTTGGCGCAGGAATACGGTGGCGTGTGCCACATGCGCTTCGACGACACCAACCCCGAAAAGGAGGAGCAGGAGTACGTCGATGCCATTTTGGATGCCGTGCGCTGGCTGGGCTGGAGCTGGGAAGCCCACGGCACCAGTCACTTGTACTACGCCAGCGACTACTTCGACTTCATGTACCGCGCGGCCGAGTATCTGATCGAGACGGGCCACGCCTACGTGGACGAGCAGACGCCCGAGCAGATGCGCGCCAACCGCGGCACGCTCACCGAGCCTGGCGTCGATAGCCCCTACCGCAACCGCCCAGCCGCGCAAAGCCTAGCGCGGTTTCGTGAGATGCGGGCTGGCCAGCATCCCGAAGGCGCCATGGTGCTGCGCGCCAAGATCGACATGGCCTCGCCCAACATCAACCTGCGCGACCCGACAATCTACCGGATCAAGCACGCTGCGCACCACAACACCGGCAACACGTGGTGCATTTACCCCATGTACACCTTCGCGCACCCGATCGAGGACGCGCTGGAAAACATCACGCACAGCATCTGCACGCTGGAGTTCGAGGACCAGCGTCCGTTCTACGACTGGTTGCTGGAGCGCATCGTGCCCATCCTGCGCGCGCCGCAGTTTGCGCGCGCGCGCCAGCGCATCGAAGCCCTGCGTACCCAGGGGCTGGAGGCGGGCAAAGAATTTGCGCTGCGCTGCCACAACGCCGCGGCCAAGCTGGGGATCAACACCGACGCCGAGCGCCGCATGGCCGCGCTGTTTGCGCGCTGGGAGCACGACCGCGACGCCGTGCTGCGCGACCTGCCTGATTTTTTCGAGCTGCTGCTGGGCGAGCTGCACCAGTTCACGCCGCTGCTGGCGCAGGCCCTCACCGCCTACGATCCCGAGCCGTTTGGCTTGCCCCACCAGTACGAGTTTGCGCGCCTGAACCTCACCTACGTCATCACCAGCAAGCGCAAACTCAAGGCGCTGGTGGACGAAGGCATCGTCAGTGGCTGGGACGACCCGCGCTTGCCCACTTTGGTGGGCTTGCGTCGGCGCGGTTACACCCCCGAGGCGATCCGGCTGTTTTGTGAGCGCACCGGCGTCAGCAAAGCCCCGGGCTGGATCGACTACAGCAACCTGGAAATCGCACTGCGCGACGACCTCGAAGGCCAGGCGGCGCGTGCCATGGCCGTGCTCGACCCGCTGCCGCTGATCCTGACCAACTGGGCCGAAGTGTTTGGCAGTGACAGCCACCGCGAGCCGTGCAGCGCCCCGGTGCATCCACACCACCCGGATTGGGGCCAGCGCCGCTTCACCCTCGGCCCGCGCGTGTGGATCGAGCGTGACGACTTCATGGAGCAGCCCATCAAGGGCTACTTCCGGCTGTTTCCCGGCAACCGGGTACGCCTGAAATACGGCTACGTCATCGAATGCACCGGCTGCGAAAAAGACGCCGCGGGACAGGTGACGGCGGTGCTGGCGCGCGTGGTGCCCGACACCAAGAGCGGCACGCCCGGTGCGGATGCGGTCAAGGTCAAGGGCGTCATCACCTGGGTCGGCGCGCACGAGGCGCTGCCGGCCGAGATCCGCCTGTACGACCGCCTGTTCACCGACCCCCAGCCCGACGCCGCCGGGCGCGACTTCCGCACCGTGCTCAACCCCGACAGCCTGCGCGTGGTCAACGGCTATGTCGAACCATCCCTGCAGGGGCTGGCCGCCGAGACGCGCGTGCAGTTCGAGCGTCACGGCTACTTCGTGGCCGACCGCGTCGATCACCAGCCACAGCGGCCGGTGTTCAACCGCATCGCCAGCCTCAAGGACAGCTGGGGCAAGTGAGCCGTCGCCACGTCGCCCTAGGCGCGGCCACGGGCGCACGCCGGCTCAGCGCAACCGGCGCCGCACGGGTGCGGCAGCGCCGGGCGGGCGCGGCTCGAGGTGGCGAATCTCGGGCACGCTGTCCGACCGCATGCGGCGCAACGAGCCCTGGATCGTGGCGGGCTAAGGGCTGGCCGGCGTGGCGCGGCCCCTGTTAGCGCTGATGACGGTGTGGTCGGCCCCGTTGGCGCTGCGCTTTGCCGACCGCGTCGGCAAAGGGCTGCGCAGTGCTCCGCGCGACGCGCTGCTGGCGGCCAGTATCGACCCAGCGCAGCGGGGTCTGGCCTTTGACTTGCAGCAGCCACGTGCGCCGCCGCAGCGGCTGCGCTGCTGCCGTAGGCAGTGCGCTGCGCCGCTCAGGCGCGCGTCAACGGCACATAAAGGTTGCCGCCACCACGGCGAAACGCCTCGGCCTGCTGCGCCAAGCCGTGCTGCAGCGCCTCGGCCTCGCCCAGGCCCTGCCGCGCTGCGTACTCGCGCACGTCTTGCGTAATCTTCATGCTGCAAAAGTGGGGCCCGCACATCGAGCAGAAATGCGCCACCTTGGCCGACGCTTTGGGTAGCGTCTCGTCGTGAAATTCGCGTGCCTTGTCCGGGTCCAGGCTCAGGTTGAACTGATCCTCCCAACGGAATTCGAACCGCGCCTTCGAAAGCGCATTGTCGCGAATCTGTGCGCCCGGATGCCCCTTGGCCAAGTCGGCCGCGTGCGCCGCCAACTTATAGGTAACGATACCTTCCTTGACATCGTGCTTGTTCGGCAGCCCCAGATGCTCCTTGGGCGTGACATAGCACAGCATGGCGGTGCCGTACCAGCCGATCTGCGCCGCGCCGATGGCGCTGGTGATGTGGTCGTAGCCGGGCGCGATGTCGGTCGTCAGCGGCCCCAGGGTGTAGAACGGCGCCTCGTGGCACCACTGCAGCTCTTTGTCCATGTTGTCCTGGATGAGCTGCATGGGCACGTGTCCGGGGCCTTCGATCATCACCTGCACATCGTGCTTCCAGGCGATTTGCGTCAGCTCGCCCAGCGTCCTGAGCTCGGCCAGCTGCGCCTCATCGTTGGCGTCGTAGATGGAGCCCGGGCGCAGCCCATCCCCCAGGCTGAAGGCCACGTCGTAGGCCTTCATGATTTCGCAGATGTCTTCGAAGTGGGTGTAGAGAAAGTTTTCGCAGTGATGCGCCAGGCACCACTTGGCGATGATGGAGCCGCCGCGGCTGACGATGCCGGTGAGCCGGTTGGCGGTCAGCGGCACGTAGGCCAGCCGCACCCCGGCGTGGATGGTGAAGTAATCGACACCCTGCTCAGCCTGCTCGATGAGCGTGTCGCGGAAGATCTCCCACGTCAGCTCCTCGGCCTTGCCGCCGACTTTTTCCAGCGCCTGGTAGATGGGCACGGTGCCAATCGGCGCCGGGCTGTTGCGGATGATCCACTCACGCGTCTCATGGATGTGGCGTCCGGTGGACAAATCCATGACGGTATCCGCTCCCCAGCGGATGGCCCAGGTGAGCTTGTCCACCTCCTCTTGAATCGAAGAGGTCACGGCGCTGTTGCCGATGTTGGCGTTGACTTTGACCAGGAAGTGGCGGCCGATGATCATCGGCTCGCTTTCAGGGTGGTTGATGTTGGCCGGGATGATGGCGCGACCGCGCGCCACTTCGTCGCGCACAAATTCGGGCGTAATCTCCTCAGGAATGCGAGCACCAAACGGCTGCCCCGGGTGCTGGCGCGCCAGCATGGCCGCCATCTTTTGGCCGGTGGGGCCGGCGGCGCGCAGCGACTCCAGATACTCGCGCCGGCGCAGGTTTTCGCGGATGGCGATGAACTCCATCTCGGGCGTGACGATACCGCGGCGCGCGTAGTGCATCTGGGTGACATTGGCCCCCGGCTTGGCGCGGCGCGGCTGGCGCTTCAGACCCGGAAAGCGCAGCGCCGCCAGCGTTGCGTCGGCCGCCCGAATGCGGCCGTAGTCGCTACTGAAGTCAGACAACACTTCGGTGTCGCCGCGCTCCTCGATCCAGCGCTGGCGCAGTGCTGGCAGACCCTGCCGGATGTCGATGCGCGCCTGAGGGTCGGTGTAAGGCCCCGAGGTGTCATACACGAAGATGGGCGGGTTAGGCTCGGCGCCCAAGGCCGCTGGCGTGTCGCTCTGGCGGATTTCGCGCATCGGCACGCGGATGTCGGGGCGCGAACCGGTCACGTAAATCTTGCGCGAGTTGGGGAACGGCTGAACGGCGGCGGCGTCGACCTGCGCGGTGGTCGCCTGGAAGCGTTCGGCGGGGGCGTTCATGGGGACAGTCTCCTTCGGTGCAAGGTGGGGGGATGCTCCGAAGGGTGCCGCCGCCGTGGCGGGGCCGCGCCCGCGCTGCCCGCCAACGCCGCGCGCCAGCTGCCGCAGAGGGGGGGGACGCTCACGCTCTCCTTCCGCCGGTATGAACCGGATCAAGTTCGCGGGTTCGGCCGACTGGCCGTCTCAGCCCACCGCAGGTGGACACCCCGGAGCGCCCGCATTCTAGCGTGCCCATTCACGGCCGCGTGATGCGCCCTTCCGAAGGGGGGGGGGAGACCGCAGTGACCAGCGCTCGATCACGAAAGCGCCCTTGCCCAGCTTTTTGGCGCGGTACATCAGCGCATCGGCATGCCCCAGCAAATCGGCCAAGGGGCAGTAGCCGCGAAACAACAGCGCGCCGATACTGGCGCTGATGGCCCCCGCCCCCTCTCCACCCTCTCCATCCAGCCCGTGCGATGACTTTAGCCGGCGCAGCATGTCGCGGCTGGCCCGCTGCGCCACGCCACGCGCCTCGCGCTCGCTGGTGCCCGCGTCCTCCAACAGCGCAACGAACTCGTCGCCCGCAAGGCGCCCCACCGGGTCGCTTTCGCGGACTACGGCGCGCAGGGCCTGCGCCACACGCACCAACACCGCATCGCCCGCCGCGTGACCGTAGGTATCGTTGACGCGCTTGAAGTCGTCCAGATCGACGAACAACAGCACCGACCAAGCGGGCTGGCGCTGCTGACGCAGCAGCGCTTGCTCGATACGGTCCAACAACAGGCGGCGGTTGGGCAGCCCGGTGAGCGGATCGTAAAACGCCCATGCGCTGAGCTGCGCCTCACGCTGCTTAAGTTCGGTGATGTCGCGCACGATGGCCACGCAGCGCGGTTTGTCGCCGGACGGCACCGTTTTGCGCGCCAGCGACAGCTCGAACCAGCGCAACTGGCCATCAGGCAGCTGCAGACGGTAGCGATGCCCATGAGTGTGGCCGTGCTCGAGTGCCTCGCGCAACGCCGCCTGGGCCACCGACAGCACCTCGGGCGGCAGCAACTCGTTCTGCCGACGACCAATCACCGCACGGGGTGGGCGCAACAACAGCTCAGGCCGCGGTGCGTGTGCCGCGTGAAAGACCCCGTCGGCATCGATCTCGAACATCAGGTCCGGCAGCGCACGCAGCGTGGCGTCGAGCTCGGCGCGCGCGTCCCGCAGCGACAGCTCAAGACGCTTGCGGGCCGTAATGTCCACCGCGACCCCGACGTAGCCCGCAAACTGCCCGGCAGGGTTGCAGCGCGGCACACCGCTGATTGCCGTCCAGCGCTGCCCATCGTCCAGCGCCCATTGCAGTTCGAGGTCACGGAAAGGGACATGCCGCCACAGCCGCCGCATCTGCTGCCGTGCCCGCCGCCGGTCAGCGACGAACAACGGACTGTCCCACGGCCGCAGCCCGATCAGACGATCCACCCACATCGGTGTCGTTTCATCGCGCAGACTAACCACCTGTGTGATGCGCAGCTGCGTGTCAGCCGCCCACGCCCAGTCAGCCGCCAGGCTGAGCAGTTCGTGCGCCGGCGCAGGCAAGCTGGGCCCAACGCTGTCCGAAAGGGGAACCGAATTCACGGAGGATAGGTGCGGAGGATCATGCCAACGAGATAAATTTGGCAACTTAGCACCAGAACCCCATAGCTGTCTATCCCCCAAATGGGGGATAGACAGATGGCGCCCGTGGCCGTGCCGGGCAACCCGATACTCTCCACCAGATGGGGGTATCAGGGTCCGACAAGACCGCCATGACTTCGGTGACCTGGCCGGTGCCTGGCCCTGCTTCGGCCCGCGCCGGCGCTGCCCGCAGACAGGCCCGCGGTTGGGTCAGGCGCGCAGGTCGTAGCGATCCGCATTCATCACTTTCACCCACGCCGCCACAAAGTCGCGCACGAACTTCTCGCGGTTGTCGTCTTGCGCATAGACCTCGGCATAGGCGCGCAAAATCGAGTTGGAGCCGAACACCAGGTCCACGCGCGTAGCGGTCCAGCGCACGCGGCCGCTGGCACGCTCCACCACGTCGTAGCGGTTGTATCCCGTAGGCACCCAGCGGTAGGCCATATCGGTCAGGTGAACGAAAAAGTCGTTGCTGAGCACACCCACGCGGTCGGTAAACACGCCGTGCAGCGTGCCGCCATGATTGGTCCCCAGCACGCGCATGCCGCCCACCAGCACGGTCATCTCCACGGCGGTCAGGCCCAGGAGCTGCGCGCGGTCCAGCAGCAGCTCCTCCGGCTCGGCGGCGTAGCGCTGCTGGAGCCAGTTACGAAAACCATCGGCCAGCGGCTCCAGCACGGCAAACGAGGCGACATCCGTCTGCTCCTGGGTGGCGTCGCCGCGGCCGGGCGCAAAGGGCACGGTGATGTCCACGCCACCCGCGCGCGCGGCTTCCTCCACCGCCATGCTACCGGCCAGCACGATCACGTCCGCCACGCTAGCACCCGTTTGTGCCGCAATGCGCTCGTACACCGGCAGCACGCGCGCCAGCCGCTCGGGCTCGTTGCCCGGCCAGTCTTTCTGCGGGGCCAGCCGGATGCGCGCGCCGTTGGCGCCACCCCGGAAGTCCGAGCCGCGGAACGTGCGCGCGCTGTCCCACGCCACGCACACACGATCGGCAATCGACAACTGCGCCGCCTCGATCTGCGAGCGTACCGCGGCCACATCGTAGTCGCTGCGCCCGGCCGGAATCGGGTCCTGCCAGATGAGGTCTTCGGTGGGCGCCTCAGGTCCAATGTAGCGCGTGCGCGGTCCCAGATCGCGGTGCGTGAGTTTGAACCAGGCGCGCGCAAACACTTCGGAAAAATATTCGTGGTCGGCAGCAAAGCGCTCGCTGATGCGGCGGTAGATGGGGTCCATCTTCATCGCCATGTCCGCATCGGTCATGATGATGCGATGGTCGCGCCGCGTCGGGTCCTCCACGTCCACCGGCATGTCCTCGGGCTTGAGGCCGATCGGCTCCCACTGCCAGGCACCGGCCGGGCTTTTCTTCAGCTCCCACTCGTAGCCCAGCAGCAGCTTGAAGTAGCCGTTGTCCCAGCGCGTGGGGTACGTGGTCCACGCGCCTTCGATGCCGCTGGTGACAGTGTCGCGCCCGATGCCGCGCGTGGTGTGGTTCATCCACCCCAGGCCCTGCTCCTCGATAGGGGCGCCTTCGGGCGCGGGACCCAGGTTGGCCGCACTGCCGTTGCCGTGTGCCTTACCCACGGTGTGGCCACCGGCGGTCAGCGCCACCGTCTCCTCGTCGTTCATGCCCATGCGGGCGAAGGTTTCGCGCACGTGCTGGGCGGTGCGCAGCGGGTCGGGCTGGCCATTGACGCCTTCGGGGTTGACGTAGATCAGCCCCATTTGCACGGCGGCAAGGGGGTTTTCCAGCGTCTTGGCGTCGTCCAGTTGCGCATAACGCGCGCCACTGGGGGCCAGCCATTCGCGCTCGGAGCCCCAGTACACATCCTTTTCGGGGTGCCAGATGTCCTCACGCCCGAACGAAAAGCCATAGGTCTTCAGGCCCATGGTCTCGTAGGCCACGTTGCCGGCCAGAATCATCAGATCGGCCCAGCTGATGCGGTTGCCGTACTTCTTCTTGATGGGCCACAGCAGCCGACGCGCCTTGTCCAGATTGGCGTTGTCGGGCCAGGAATTGAGCGGGGCGAAGCGCTGGTTGCCGGCGTTGGCGCCACCGCGCCCGTCAGCCACCCGATATGAGCCCGCCGCGTGCCACGCCATACGGATGAACAGGCCGCCGTAGTGGCCCCAGTCGGCTGGCCACCAGGGCTGGCTGTCGGTCATCAGCGCCGCCAGGTCACGCTTGAGCGCAGCCACATCCAGTTTGCGCACCTCCTCGCGGTAGTTGAAGCCGGGCAGCGGATTGGTTTTGCTGTCGTGCTGGTGCAGGATGTCCAGGTTGAGGGCGTTGGGCCACCAGGCGGTGGGGTTGAGCGTTGGCTCGTTGCGGGTGACGGCCCCGTGCATCACGGGGCAGCGGCCGGCGGGTCGTTCGTGGGGAGCGTTCATGGCAAAACTCCTTGGCGTAAAGACATCGACTCAATCGATTTATCCAATCATTTGGCTAATATCGATTGCATTTGGAGTGTAGACCGTCCCGCGCCGGCACGGGGTCAAAAATCGCTATGGCTCACATAGCCAAGCCAAAACCTTTCCGGCCTGCCCTGGCGCTGCCTCCGTTGACGCGGGCTTGGACACAACTGCGCCCGCAACGCCACCACGCCGTCGCATCCCTCCCCTATCATGGGGGCACTGACTTCGCTGAAAGGATGTGCGATGCAATGGTTGGTGCTGGGACTGATCGTCTTTCTGGGCGTGCACTCGGTGCGCATCGTGGCCGATGACTGGCGCACGCAGACCATCGACCGCTGGGGACTGACCGCGTGGAAGGGGGTGTACTCGCTGTTGTCGCTGCTGGGGTTGGTGCTGATCGTGGTGGGCTACGATCTGGCGCGGCAGGCACCGGTGGTGCTGTGGAGCCCGCCGCTGGGCATGCGGCACGCCGCGTCGCTGCTGACGCTGCTGGCCTTCGTGCTGCTGGTGGCGGCTTACGTGCCGCGCAATGCCCTGAAGGCCCGCCTGGGCCACCCGATGGTACTGGCGGTCAAGCTGTGGGCGTTTGCGCACCTGCTGTCCAATGGCACACTGGCTGATCTGCTGCTGTTTGGCGGCTTTTTGGTGTGGGCCGTCTTCAACTACCGCAGCGCGCGCCGCCGCAATCGCGCAGAAGTCGAAGGCATGGACAACGAGGACGCACCCGCCGCGGCGGACGGTGGCGCGCCTGCCGCCTCGCTGACCGCAACCGTCGCCACGGTGGTGGTGGGGTTGGCGTCGTGGGCGGTGTTTGCATTTTGGGCGCACGCGGCGCTCATCGGCGTGCGGCCGTTTGGCTAAGCGGCGCCGTGTCGCGGCGCATTCAGTCGCCCAGTCGGCGCACCACGCCAGCGGTGGCCGTGGCGGCTGCTGCCGCCCCCATGCCGGCCACGAACACGGCGCCCAGCCCCCAGCGGCTGCTGATCCAGCCACCCAGCGCGCCCGCCGCCACCCCGGAACAGCCGTAGCCGATCAGCGAGTACAGCGCTTGCCCGCGCGCGCGCAGCCGCCCCGGAAAATGGCGGTGAATGAGCGCGATGCACACGGTGTGGTGGGCGGCAAAGCCCAGCGCGTGCACCAGCTGCGCCAGCACCAGCAGCGGCAGCCACGCTGCGCCCCACGCGGTGGCGGCCATGCGCGCCACCGTCAGGGCCGAGGCCAGCACCAGCCACTGCCCCAGCGCCAGCCGTGGCAGCCAGCGTCCCTGGGTCAAGAACCAGGCGATTTCCACTACCACCGCCGTGGCCCACAGTGCACCGATCACCTGTTTGCTATACCCCAGCGCATCCAGATACAGCGAAAAAAAGATGTAGATGAAGATGTGCGCCAGCACGTGCAGAAACATCGACACGAAAAACCACGCCACCGCCGGCTGGCGCAGCACCGGCCACACGCGGCCGCCGACCGCTTCATGCAGGTGGGGTACGTCGCGCCAGCGGGGTATGGCCCACGCCGACAGCAGCACCAGCACCAGGGTGGCGTTGGCCCAGAACGGAAAACTGCCCATGCCATAGCGCTCGAACCAGATGCCCGCCGCCAGCACGGTCAGCAAAAAACCCAGCGACCCCCACAGGCGCACGCGGCCGTAGCGGCGCGCGTCGAACGCCCCAGCGGCACTGACGGTGTGCGCCAGCACCGTCTCGGACAACGGCATCATGGCGCTGGTGTGGATGAACAGCAACCCCAGCACCAGCGGCAGCCACCACGGTGCCGGCTGCCACCACAGGCCCAGCGACAGCCCCAGGGCGGCGACCGCGCACAGGCGCAGCCAGCGCACCGGCTCGCCGCTGCGGTCGCTCAGCCACCCCCACAGGTAGGGCGCAAACAGGCGCGTGGCCGACTGCAGCGCGGTCAACAGCCCGATGGCCCACAACCCGTAGCCCAGCGACTGCAGCCATAGCGGCAAGTAGGGGTTGAAAAAGCCGATGTGCGCGAAGTAGCCCGCCGACAGCGCCGCAAACGGCCACAGCCCACGCCCATGCCGCGGCGCGCTGCCGATCGATGGCGTGCTCATGCACGCGCCGCGACGTCCGGGGCCTGGGCCACCACCGGCCCCGGCGTCACCCGCACATCGCCGCACTGTGCGCGGTGGCGCAGCGCGTGGTCGATCAGCACCAGCGCCAGCAGCGCCTCGACGATCGGCACCGCGCGGATGCCCACGCACGGGTCGTGCCGCCCGCGGGTGACGACCTCGGTCGGCTCGCCCGCGGTGTTGATCGAGGGCCGGGGCACCAGGATCGAACTGGTGGGCTTGATGGCCAGCGTCACCACGATGTCCTGCCCGGTGCTGATGCCGCCCAGCACGCCACCGGCGTGGTTGGACAGAAACCCCTGCGGGGTGATGCCGTCGCCGTGCTCGCTGCCGCGCTGGGTCACACAAGCAAAGCCGTCGCCAAGCTCCACCCCCTTGACGGCGTTGAGCCCCATCATCGCGTGTGCGATGTCGGCATCCAGCCGGTCGTATATGGGTGCCCCCAGACCCGCCGGCACGCCCTGCGCCACCACCCGAACTTTGGCCCCCACCGAGTCTCCCGCTTTGCGAATCTCGCTCAGGTATGCCTCCAGCGCCGACACATCCGCCGCGGGCGCGAAGAACGGGTTGGCGTCCACATGCCCCCAGTCTTCGAACGGCACTTCGACGGTGCCGATTTGCAGCAGCGCCGCACGGATGACGGTGCCATACTGCTGGCGCAGCCACTTGCGCGCCACGGCTCCGGCGGCCACGGTGGGCGCCGTCAACCGCGCCGAGGAACGTCCACCCCCGCGCGGGTCGCGGATGCCGTACTTGTGCCAATAGGTGTAGTCGGCGTGCCCGGGGCGGAAAGTCTGCGCGATGTCGCCGTAGTCCTTGCTGCGCTGGTCGGTGTTGGCAATCAGCAGCGCGATGGGCGTGCCGGTAGTACGGCCCTGATAGACGCCGCTGAGGATCTGCACCAGGTCGGCTTCCTGCCGCTGGGTGACGAATTTACTGCTGCCGGGGCGGCGGCGGTCGAGGTCGGGCTGGATGTCGGCCTCCGAGAGCTCCATCCCCGGCGGACAGCCGTCGATGACGCAGCCGATGGCCGGTCCGTGCGACTCGCCAAAATTGGTGACGCGAAACAAGGTGCCCAGGGTGTTGCCGCTCATGCGCGGCATTATCCCAAAGGGGGCGCCTCAAGCGCTTCACCCCGCTCTGTCGCCGCCCCTGCACCGCGCAGCGCCAGCGCCAGCTGCACGCCCTTGACGAGCTGCTGCAGACCGCGGCGCAGCGCACTGGCCGCGCGCAGCACAGCGTCCATGGCCTCGATGTCGAGTGCCCCTTGCGCCCCGGCGCGCAGCAGCGCGGCTTTGAGCACGGCGTACGCATCCTCGGCCTCGGTCAGCGCCAGCTGCAGCGCATCGGCCGTGGCGTGCGGTGCCTGGGTCTCGGCAATGACGGTTTGCGCACGGCGCCCAAAGGCTGCCAGCTCCAGCACCGGCAGGCCCGCTACGGCGCTGTCCCATGGCAGCAGGGCCTCGGCCGCTTCGTCGGCCTGCTCCACCGCCACTTCGGCATAGCGGGCAATGCGCAGCAACTGGGGCAGCCGGTCGGCCACGTCGCGCGACAGGGCGGCGCGCTGCAGCTCGACGACGAAAGCAGCCACCGCGCGCTGCAGGGCGTGGGCGACGGCCCGATCACGCGCCAGCGCCGCGCGCACCGCCTGCGGCTCGGCTGCCGAAGCGCCGGCTGCCGGTGTCGCCGCCCCCTGCCACAGCGGCAGCGCGAACACACCCGCCAGCGCCTGCGCGGCCTTCGCACGCAGGCGCTGCAGCTCGGCCAGCAACGCGTCCAGCGCCAACGTGGGCACCGCCAGCACCGTCGGGTCCAGGTGGCGCGGGCGCGCCTCGTCCTCTTCGGCGCTGCGAAAGCGTGCGCGCAACCAGGCGTCCAACCGAGCGGCCAGCGGCACCATCAGCAGCACACCCATGACGTTGAAACTGGTGTGAAACAGCGCCACCGTCAGCGCGGGCGACGGCGCAAGCCCCAGCCAGCCCTTGAAGTCTAAGATGGCCTGTACCAACCAAGGCAGCAGCCCCAGCGCAACGCCGCCGGTGAGCACATTGAACAGCACGTGGGCTGCTGCCGCGCGGCGTGCGTTGGCCGTCGCCCCCAGCGCGGCCAGCACGGCGGTGACGGTGGTGCCGATGTTGGCACCGATCACCACGGCTGCTGCGCCCTGCGCGGTGATCAGACCCGACTGCGCGGCACTCAGCGCCAACGTCAACGACGCGCTGGAGCTTTGCATCAGTACCGTCATCACCAGCCCGATGGCCAGCTGCGCCAGCACCACCAGCGCACCGCCTCCAGCGGGCAGCTCGATGTGTCGGGCTACACCGTCGAAGGCGTGTTTGAGCGCTTCGATGCCGAGAAACAGCAGTCCGAAGCCCGCTAGCGCCCATCCCAGCGCCCCGCGCCGCGTGCCAGCGCCGGTGACGCGCAGGATCACACCCACGCCCACCATCGGCAGCGCCAGCGCATCGATTTTGACGCCGAAGCCGAGCACCGCGACGATCCAGCCGGTCATCGTGGTGCCGACATTGGCGCCAAACAGCACCCACAGCGCCTGCCCCAGGGCCAGCAAACCGGCGTTGACGAAGCCGATGGTGGCCACCGTGACGGCGCTGGAGGACTGCACCAGCGCCGTCACCAGCACCCCTGCCAGCAGCCCACGCCAGCGCGTGCGCGTGGAGGCCGCCAGGATGCGCTCCAGCGCGGGACCGGCGGCCATGCGCAGGCCGTCGGTCATCAGTTCCATGCCCAGCAGGAACAGGCCGACGCCGCCCAGCAGGCCAACCAGGACGGTGGCGTCGATCACCGCGCCGCGCTGGCCGAGCCGGCGTCGGTGGCCGGCGCGGCGGCTGCGCCTTCCTCCTTGGGCCAGTCACGGATGTAGGCTTTGAGCATCTTATTCTCAAAGCTTTGCATCTCGACCACCGCTTTGGCCACGTCGTAGAAGCTGATCACGCCCATCAGCATGCGGTTGTCCATCACGGGCATGTAGCGCGTGTGGCGCTCCAGCATCATCGGCCGCACCGCGTCGAGCTCGGTTTCGGGCGTGCAGGTCATCGGGTGGTCGTCCATCACCGCGCGCACCGTCACATCGCCCACCGTGCCCCCGTTGCGCGCAATGCTGCCAATCACTTCACGGAAGGTGAGCATGCCCACCAGCTCGCCGTGCTCCATGACGGCCAGCGAGCCGATGTCGAACTGGGCCATCGTTTCGACGGCACGTTTGAGCGGCTCATCGGGTGACGCGGTGTAGAGCGTGCCGCCTTTGACGCGCAAGATGTCACGGACTTTCATGGTGGGCTGCCTCCAGTTGTCTCACGGCTACCATGCGCCGAAGACGCGTCACGCTAATATAGACCACATTACGAGGAGACACCATGCCTGGTTACGCCGATCCCGGCTTCGACACGCTGGCGCTGCACGCCGGTGCCGCGCCCGACCCCGCCTCCGGCGCGCGCGCCGTCCCCATTCACCTGACCACCTCGTTCGTCTTCGAGTCGAGCGATCATGCCGCTGCCCTGTTCAACCTGGAGCGCGCCGGACACGTGTACAGCCGCATCAGCAACCCCACCAACGCGGTGCTGGAGCAGCGCGTCGCCGCGTTAGAGGGCGGCAGCGCCGCCATCGCCACCGCCAGTGGGCAGGCCGCGTTGCATCTGGCCATCGTCACCCTAATGGGCGCGGGCGGCCACATCGTCGCCTCCCGTGCGCTCTATGGCGGCAGCCACAACCTGCTGCACTACACCTTGCCGCGCTTGGGCATCCACACCACCTTCGTGCCACCGGGGGACCTGGATGCCTGGCGCGCCGCGGTGCGGCCCCAGACGCGCCTGTTCTTTGGCGAGACGGTGGGCAACCCCG
>Ga0209721_1000723_pt1 | contig 27791 bp, 22 predicted proteins | sample TshhotsprinmetaG_FD_184139 | JGI IMG/M metagenome (GOLD analysis project Ga0209721, IMG submission 184139) | Hot spring microbial communities from South Africa to study Microbial Dark Matter (Phase II) - Tshipise hot spring metaG (SPAdes)... | ecosystem: Environmental > Aquatic > Thermal springs...
ACAGCACATCCGCGCCAACGTGGCGTGTACCGCATTGGAACGCCCCCGCGCGCGGCTCTGGTCTCCCCGCTTCGACAGGCTCAGCGCAGGCTCTCCAGCGAAGCTGGAGCGGGGCCGGGGGTGAGGACCAACGCGCAACGAGAATGCGCGCCCCCACGTGGCGAATGCCTCGGCCTGACCCCGCCGTCGGGCGCCGGGACTTCGTGACCTTCGCGCCTTCAGGGTGTATGGGCCCGGTTGCGTTGCGCATGCGGTTTGCGCTCCTGAGGGCCTTGTTATACCAATTACCGTTGATGATGCCGCATTGCTTGAAGCGGTTTGAGTCGTTGTGCTGCCCAGGGTGGCAATCCACAATCCAAAATCTAAAATGGTATTAGCCTTATTCCAATCATAACCACTTCTTCACCTCTTATTGAAATTAAGTTAAAACGCACATTCTATCCTTTTACGTGGTGAGTCTAAAAACTCTGCGTATGCACCGGGCTGGAAAAGCAGGTTTCTGGGAAAGTTTTCCCCTTCCAGACAGGTCTATCCAGCAGGAATGCGCTGCGGCAGGCTTACCGTAAGTGGAGCAACGTTGTTTCTCCACTCCTCCTCATTGGACGGTTCCCTATCCCGGGATCAGTGCCGGCGGACATTCTCCCGCATAACACCCCCTCCCGTCTGGCAACTGCAACCTCGTGGCCGATCCCCGGAAACGCCGCAGGAGATCCGAGCGCCTCGCTCCTGCGCGATCACCGTGGCAAGTCACGAGACAGTCGTTCACGGTGCGTCATTTCTGCGTGCGCCTTTCAGGCAACCCCGACAGCCTGAGTGCCGTGCGGAGCTTGTTGCAATCCGTCTTTGACTGCTCTGATGAACACGCTGCAACAGGTTCAGGCAATTAAGAACGGACGTCGAGCGTATCGCAGCCCGTCGCGTCCCGAGCAGGAAGGCTCTGGCGCCTGGTTCAAGGTGCTCACACGCCGGAAGCAACGAAAGGATCAGTGCTGTTATGGGTATCCAGAAGCGCATCCTCAGTCTGGCCGCTGTCGGACTCCTGATCGTCGCGACCGTCTCGGCAACGGTCGCCAGTACGGTTGTTCCAGAACTTCGCGAGCAAAGGCGTACCGGTAACGTCATTTTCATTCACCCCGACGGCTCCGGCATTAACCACTGGGGGGCGGCCCGCACGTTCTGGTATGGTCCTGATGCGTTCAGCCCCTGGGACATGCTGCCCGAAATGGCGGCCTATCGCGGCCATATGGCCGATATTCTGACCGGCACGTCGAATGGCGGTGCGACCACCCACGCCTTCGGCTACAAGGTTGAGGGCCTGGGCTCGTTTGGCAAGGACGGCGATGGTGCTGCGGCGCGCAGCATCCTGGCTCTCTCCGGCTATCCCGGTAGCATTCTGCGCGAGGCGATCAACAATGGGCATCCCGTGGCGCTGGTTAACGACGGTGATGCCGCTGAGCCTGGCACCGCCGCCTTTGTCTCCGAGGTCGGCAACCGGAACCTGGACAATGAGATCGTGCGCCAGTTCATTGATGGTCGTCCGGGCTTCGAGGGCGAGGCGCCGCCGCACATTATGCTGAGCGGCGGCGAGGCCTTCTTCCTGCCGCGCGGTACGCCGCAGTGCACCCCCGATACTGTGACCCTCGATTGTGCCGTGCACGTCGATCCGATCACCGGCGCCGGTCCCAGCCGCGAGGACGGCCGTAATCTGTTGAAGGAGTTCGAGGCTAGAGGCTACGTGATCGTGCGCACTCGCGCCGAGTTCGAGGCTCTGCGCGAACGGGTGCAGAGCGACCGCCAGTACGCGCCCCTGGTGCTCGGCCTCTTCGCTGCCGATGACATTTTCAACGATGTGCCGGAGGAGCGCCTGATCAGCGCCGGCCTGATCGATCCCTCCATCCCCGCCGACGCAAAGGGCACCAACCTGATCCTCTTCGGCAGCGCTCCCGGTACCCTCGGCTACAATCCTCCCACCGCGAGCGAAATGATGGCCCTGGCTCTGACCATCATTGAGCGTTGTGCGCGACAGGCCGGCAAGCCGTTTATGATGGTCGTTGAAACGGAGAGCGTCGATAACTTCGGCAATAACAACAACGCAATTGGCACGCTCACCGGTCTGAAGCACGCCAACGAGGTGATCGCTCTGGCGCAGCAGTTCCAGGATCGCCGACGCAACACGATGATTCTCACGGCCGCCGATAGTGACGCAAGTGGGATGCAGATCGGCGCCGTCAGGCCGGATCAGAATGTTACGACGTACAACGCTAATCCAACCGGGGTCAGCGCCCAGAACGTTGCGGCGCCGCTGGACGGCCGGTACGGCCGGGGCACCGCTCCGTTCCTGTCTGAACCTAATGCCTATGGTCAGCCGATGGCCTTCGCGGTGAGCTGGGTGGGCACGCCCGATGTGATGGGGGGCATCGTTGCCCGTGCCCAGGGCCTGAACGCGGTCGAGCTGCGCCGGACCTTCAGCGGCCGCTTCGATAACACCGACGTCTATCGCCTGATGTACCTGACCCTGTTCGGGCGCGCCCTGCCCTCCGCAGTTGGTCAGACCGCGCCGAGCCGCTGATCTGCGCGCCGATACGCCTTCTACGGGGTACAGGCAAAGCTGACCCCCAATCCCCTGCTCCTTCTGTGCAGCGCCGGTCCGGGAGGGTATAGCCCTCCCGGACCGTTTGCGTCATACCCCCGTGCGGCGCAGCCGCACACGGACAGCATGAACACAGGTAACACAGGTAACACAGGTTTTTTTTTGAGAGGGCGTAGAGGCGCGGCGCCGCCGCGCCTCTACGCCCAAACCCTCCCCACAGGCAGGGTGTGAGGAAACCCGGGTTCCCCATATTTTCACAGTAACTACATTGATTAACTATAAATACTAGTAAAGCCTTGATCCTTATACCCATATGGACTATCGTTACATGCCACTATCAGGCTATTTGCAGCGCCGCCTCTTCTTGTGTACACTGATTGTAGGAATTTGCGCCTCGAAAACACGCAATACAGCAGCGAAGGTCGGCCTTGCAGCCGTGTATCGTCTCTTCACGGAGCTAGTGGTTTGTCAACCAGGTTGTGATGGATAGTTTTTTGCGGGGAGGGCTTCGCCCTCCCACGCCCCCTCCCGCCACGTTCATCACAATTATCGTGGCAGACCACTAGTCTTGCAACGGGACTTTTGCTTCTGGGGATTACGGAGGAGCGAAGTTTCCCTGTAATCCCCTTTACAGTGCGGTGTGACGCAGCCGCGCCGTCTTGCCAGGGGCTGCCGGCCCCCCAAACGCCCGTCAGGACCGAGGTTGATTGGAGTACGAACTCAGAGTGAAACATGTATGGCTAGCATCCTCATCGCCGAAGACAACGCCACGATTTTCAAACTGATCAGTTTTCGTCTCGAAAAAATGGGCCATGAGACGATCTGGGCTCAGGACCGTGAGCAGGCTCTGGTCGCTATGCGTCAGTATCAGCCCGATCTGGTGCTGCTCGATGTGCTGATGCCAGTTTACGATGGATTTCAGGTGCTTAAACAGGCCAGAGCCGATCCAGCGCTCAAAGACATCCCGATAATTATATTAACGGCGCTCGCGCATGAGAAAGACATCGTCACCAGTCTGAGCAACGGCGCAGACGATTATGTGGTCAAGCCGTTCAGCTTCGCGGAGGTGCTTGCGCGTGTGAATGCCGCGCTGAGCCGGCGCGGGGCCCGGGTGCCTGCGGCCTGAGGGTTGGGCGATGTCTGTCTCATTCATCCTCAGCATCATTGTCGTGTGCCTGATCTTGATCATCGGGATGATCATCTTTGTCATCCTTGAGCGGCTGATGCTGAAGTTGGTGAGTGCATACAACCAGACACGAATTGCCTTCTTCGAAGATCTCGTATTGCAGGCGCTGTTTGACCTGGAGGGTGGGCAGCGCCTGCACGCGATCGCGCGCTGTGTCTATGCACGCTGGCGGTGTGGAAGGCCTGGCCTGCGCCGCTTCGATATCTGGTCGCTCGATCGCAGCCTGCTCGAGACCGCCGCTGAGTTGCGCGGGTCGGATCGTCAGATTCTCGTGGCTGTTTTTGAGGATGCCGGTGGCCTTGCGCGTGAGTTGCGCAACCTTCGCGCCCTCTGGTGGCACAAACGGCTCGCTGCCGTCCATAAGCTGCGCATCATGCACAGCCGCCGCGCCGTGCCAGACTTGATCAGGGCGCTCAACGACCGTAATCGAACCGTGCGTAATGCCGCCTTGCGGGCGCTGGGCGAACTCGGCGATGAGCGCGCCTTCCCCTTCCTGTTGAAGGCCCTGGAAGACCAGACCCGCTGGTCAACCTTGTGGGCCGCCCATAGTGTGCTGGCTGCGGGACCCGCTATTGTGCCCCCTATGCATGAGCGCCTTACGAGCCTGCGTGATCCGCAGCTCCGCGCCCTCTATCTGTGTCTCGTTAGCCTGCTCGGCGATCCTTCGGCGACCGATCAACTGTTCACTGGCTTGCAGATGCTGAGCGAACGCGCGCACGGTCTTTCGTAGTCTGGTGTGGCTGGTATGCTCGCGTGGGATCCCGGCACGCTCCTGCTCCCGGTGGCTGAGGGGTTCATCCTGGCTTATTTCCTGCTGCTGCAGGGCAGTTATCTGATCTTGCTGCTGATCTCCTATGTGTCGGTGCTGCGCTATCGCCACGCGGTAGCCTGTGAGCACTGGCGCAGCATTATCCAGTCACCGCTCACCCTCCCCATTTCAATCATTGCGCCGGCCTATAACGAAGAGCGGACGATCATCGAGAGCGTGCGCTCGTTGCTATCCCTGGAGTATCCAGAATTCGAAGTGATTGTGGTGAATGATGGCTCACGCGATGCCACCCTGCTCACCCTGATCGAGCACTTTGAGCTGACCCCGATACCGGTCACTATCGAGTATGCCATCCCCTGCCGGCCCATCCGTCACGTCTATCGCTCGAGCAAGTATCCCCGGCTCGTCGTCCTCGACAAGGAGAATGGCGGCAAGGCCGATGCGCTGAATGCCGGTATCATTATGGCCTCCCACTCCCTGTTTTGCGCCATTGACGCCGACTCGCTGCTGGAAGGGAATGCCCTGCTGCGGATTACGCGGCTGTTTCTCGAACAGCCGGATACCGTCGCGGTCGGCGGCGTGATACGGATCGCAAATGGCTGCCGGGTTGAGCGTGGGCAAGTAACGGAAGTTGGACTGCCCGGCAACCCTCTGGCCATCTTTCAGAGTGTGGAGTACTTGCGCGCTTTTCTCTTCGGGCGTGTCGGCTGGAGCGCCCTTGGCGCCCTGCTGATCATCTCAGGGGCCTTTGGCGTCTTCAGGCGCCAGGTGGTGCTCGACGTCGGCGGCTATCGCCACGACACGGTCGGCGAAGATTTTGAACTGGTGGTGCGGATGCACCGGCGCCTTCGTGACCGCAAGATCCGCTACCGCATCGTGTTTCTACCCGACCCGGTATGCTGGACCGAGGCGCCGGAGACGTTGCGCACGCTCGGAAGGCAGCGCAACCGCTGGCAGCGCGGGTTGATCGATACACTGAAGATCCACCGGCGCATGTGTTTGAACCCGCGCTACGGACGGATCGGCCTGCTCGCAATGCCCTATTTTGTCCTTATTGAACTGCTCGGCCCGCTCATTGAACTCTCTGGCTACCTGTTCGTCATCGTCGGTTTTTGCTTGAACCTGATCAATCTGCCCTTCTTGTTGCTCTTTCTGACCCTTGCTATTCTCATAGGGACCGTTCTATCGGTGGCTTCTGTTGTTCTCGATGAAATCGCCTACCGGTGGTTTCCCAGGCTCAGCCAGGTGCTGACGCTCATCGTGTTCGGCCTGGCCGAGCATTTCGGCTATCGGCAGCTAACCGTCTGGTGGCGGGTCAGGGCCTTCCTGGATTACTGGCGAGGAAACAAGAGCTGGGGAGCGATGGAGCGAAAAGGGTTTACACGTCCGCGCGCATAGGTGGGCCGGGAGGAGGTGAACATCGGAGAACCCGGCTTCCCTATGCCCCTCCCGGTGCGGCAGGTTTGGGCGGAGAGGCGCAGCCGCGCCTCTCCTTTTCGCATCTTGTCGTGATGCGGCGCAGCCGCGTGGGCGGCTGGTGTGAACAGATGGGGAAACCGGGTTTCCCCATCCCCCTGCCTGTGGGGGCGGCAAGCCCTTCCCTCCAGGAGGGTTTGGGAGGGCGCAGCCCTCCCGGGAAACAACCCGCCAGCGGGGAGGGTCTGGGAGGGCGCAGCCCTCCCAGAAACAAGCCCCCAGGGGGGGTGTTGGGAGGGCGCAGCCCTCCCAGAAACAAGCCCCGGCGGGGAGGGTTTGGGAGGGCGCAGCCCTCCCGGGAAACAACCCGCCAGCGGGGAGGGTCTGGGAGGGCGCAGCCTCCCAGAAACAAGCCCCCAGGGGGGTGTTGGGAGGGCGCAGCCCTCCCAGAAACAAGCCCCGGCGGGGAGGGTTTGGGAGGGCGCAGCCCTCCCAAGAACAATTAATATGTTCATTCCGGCATTGTGCGCCATGCGCATGAGCGTCTAAGAAAAAAACCAGCAAACCCTCGTTAATGTGGGCATACAGATCCATACGTAACCCCGATCAGGGCAGCACGGCGCAGGCAGGCCGTTGCTCGTCGCGCATCGGCACGACCGAACGCACGCCCGATATCTGCTCCTGGAGGGATCATGGTCTGCTACCACGCGCAATTGATCGACCTGTTTGTGCCGCTGCTGTTGCACGACGATCCGCGTGTGCAACAGCAGAGCGCGGTGATCCTCTACAGCAGCTATGGCGACGATGCGATGCAGCGCCTGCGGACTATGCTGGCCCGTGGCGATGCTGAAGAGCGCCAGCGGGCGCGTGTGGCCCAGCAGGTCCTGGCGCGCCACGTACCGCGGGCCGACGCCGGGCCACTGCCCGGCTCGGGGTTGCAGGTGGCCTGCCTGGGTGTGTTGCGGGTCTGGGTGGAGGGTACGCCTATCCTGGTTCAGATGGCAGAGCGCGACCGGGGCCGGGCGGGGAGTCACAAGCTCCGCGCGGTACTGGCGGCGTTGATCCACGCCGGGGGGCGTGGGATCAGCCGCGAGGCACTGGTGGCGACGATCTGGGGCCAGGCGAGCGGCGCAAGCGGGCTGACGCGCAGCCTCAGTTCCCTGCGCGCGCTGATCGTCGAGGCCGGCGGCGAAGAACTGGCCGATGCCGCCCTGGTGATCGACGAGGATCGGTGCTTGCTCCACCCCGACTATGTGCAGAGCGATGTGGAAACCTTTCAGCGGCTCTGCACCCTCGCGGTGCAGATTGAGGAGCAGGAGGGGCTGGCAACGGCGGCGCCCCTCTATGCCCAGGCGCTTGAATTGTACCGCGGCCCGTATATGGCCGATGTCTCAGGCGCCTGGAGCGCCTTGATCGAGCAACGTAACCTCCTGGCCGGCGATTTCTTGAACCTCGTCGAACGCCTGGCCGAGCACGCCTTTACCGAACGCCGCTACCACGAATGCGTCCGCCTCTGTGACCTGGCCCTGGCGGAGGACCCCGCCGCAGATGATCTGACCGTCTGGCTGCTGCGCGCGTATGCCGGACTGGGATACACTGCCGAGCTGGAGCACGCCTTCCAGCACTACCTGCGGGCTGCCCGCATTGATCCCCGGGCCGCCAACGACCCTGTGGTGCGCGTCTACACGCAGTTGCGGCGCGAACGCGCGGTGGGCTAGCGCCTTCGCTGTATTTCATGCCGGGGCGCGGAGAGAGGAGGGGCAAACCATCGCTTGCCCCTCCTCTCTCCGCGCTCTGCCTTTGTGTGATGGTAAAGAGATTCTCCCGGGAGGGCGCAGCCCTCCCAATCCCTCCCGATAGGGAGGGGCGTGGGGAAACCCGGTTTCCCCAACCTTCAACCGCCTGAAGGGCTACGCTCTCCCAAACCCTCTCCTCAGGGAGGGGAATGGGGAAACCCGGTTTCCCCATTCCCCAACCGCGATTGGGGGCAGCTGGCGCCCCCCAGGCAGGGGTATGGGGAAACCCGGTTTCCCCGTATGTTCATCTCAGGCTCCGTACGCGGGGCGCACAACGCCACGATGAACATGGGGTATCTTTGGGAGGGCTACCCCCTCCCTGGCCCTCCCCCGCTGGGGGAGGGAACCGGGCTCCTCCCCTCAGGGAGGGGGTTGGGGAAACCGGGTTTCCCTATGTCCCAACCTCCGTTGGGAGCGGCTGGCGCCCCCACAGGCAGGGGTATGGGGAAACCCGGTTTCCCCATATTTTCACATCAGTGCTGGCAACTAACAAAGCAGGGGTTGTAGTACTGATTCGGAGAAATAAAGCTCCTGCACGCCTCTTTCAAAGCATATTTATCATTGTAGTACTAACAGAAATAACTAGATTACGAGAAGATTACAACGAAAAATATCAATTTCTGGTAACAAATCGGTAATACACAATCGCTACCTTATAAACGAAATTAAATAACGACGCTACGCTCCCTTCCGAACCGTCTTTCTACTACATCCAATCCCAGTGACGAGGAGGAGCCTGTGGTCTCGACGACCCTTCACCGCTATCCGCCCCTGTCCAACGCGATCGAGGATGCCCTCGCACCTGTCCACACGACGGTCCTGATCCCCGTCTACAACGAAGAAGCGGCCCTGCCTCGTGTGCTCGAGGATGTGCTCGCCAGCATCGGTCCGGGCTACGAGATCCTGGTCATTGACGATGGTTCCAGTGATGGCACTGTTGCCATCGCTCGGAGTTACCCCTGTCAGGTCATCAGCCACGCCACAAATCGTGGCAAGGGCGCCGCGATGAAGACCGGTCTTGCCCATGCCCGTGGCGAGAAGGTCGTGTTCATTGATGGCGATGCCACCTACCCTGCCAGTGCCATTCCCGAGATCTCCCGCCAGCTCGACCGCTACGATGTGGTGCGTTGCGTGCGCCACACGGGGCGCGACAAGATCCCGCTCGTTAACCGGCTGGGGAACCTGTTCTTCGATCACCTGATCCGAAGCGTGCATCAGGTCGAGGGCAATGATATGCTCAGCGGCCTCTACGGGTTGCATCGGCGTCATCTGCTGGCGATGCAACTCGAAGCCGACGGCTTCGATATCGAGACGGAGATTATGGTCAAAGCCGGCATGCTGGCCCTCTCCACCCACAGCATGCCCATCCAGTACCACGAGCGCCTCGGCGAGAAGAAGCTGAAGCCGTTACGCGACGGTTGGGCCATTCTCCTGCGCGTGCTGCGATTGACGGCGATCTTTAATCCCTTCGCTACCTATATTGTGCCCGGGCTGATGCTCTGGCTGATTGCCCTGGCGGCACTGCTTGTCCTGCACTCCCCACTGCCTGGCGCTGTCGGCAGCGGGCCAGGCCCCCACGCTGTAATCGTTAGCGCTATGGCCTTTCTCACCGGCTTCCAGTTGTTGATGCTGGGCGGAGTGGTGCATCTGTACACCACCCGGCACGGTATGCGCCGGCCCAATCGGGTTCTTGAATTGCTGACCCGTCCGTCGCTGCGGCTCATTACCTACGGGTGCGCCGGGCTGCTCGTTCTTGTCGGCGGTCTCTGGACGCTCGGCCTCGTCGGGGCGTGGGTCCAGGGCGGGCTGGCGGCGTTCCGGTCCGGTGAGGCGTTGGTCGTCGCGCTGGCGATGGTGGTTGGTGGCACGAAGCTTTTCGCCACGACCCTGCTCATGGCCTTGTTTGCCTCCACGACCGCAGGCAACCGGGACGCCCGGGATTGCCGGGGCGCTGGTATCCACGTTCCGAGCGCTGAGCCGGGTCATTCGATGCTTTGAAGACAGTACGTGTTCACTCTTGGGGTAAGGCGTCACCCCGGGAGCGCAGGCGTCCCGCCCGCAAGGGCCTGGATGCGGGCAAGATGCCCGCGCTCCCAGGAGAAGTGTGAACACGTACGAAGACAGGAGGTTTGCCGTGGCGTCACTACCGGATCTGTCGGTCTCGGTCATCATTTGCGCTTACACCGAGGCCCGCTGGGATGATCTCTGCGCCGCCGTTGCCACGCTGTGGACCCAGCAGGCTCCGCCTTACGAGGTCATTGTTGTCGTGGATCACAACCCGGCGCTCCTGGAGCGGGCCAGAAATGCGCCGGAGTTGCAGGGCGCGCAGGTGCTCGCCAACAGCGGCCCCCGCGGACTCTCGGGTGCCAGGAACGCCGGTGTGGCGCACGCCCGCGGCGCGATCCTTGCCTTTCTTGATGACGATGCCATCCCTGAGCCGGACTGGCTGGCTCAACTCCTTCAGGCCTTCCACGATGCGCGTGTGATTGCCGCCGGCGGGGCGATTGAGCCACTCTGGCCCGGCACGCGGCCAGAATGGTTCCCGGAGGAGTTCGACTGGGTGGTCGGCTGTACCTACCGGGGTGTGCCGACCGCCCCAACCCCGGTCCAGCGCCTCATTGGATGCAATATGTCGTTCCGGCGCGAAGCCTTTGAACTGGCGGGCTATTTCCGCAGTGAGATCGGACAGGTGGGCAATGATCTCATGCGTAGTGACGACACTGAGTTCACAATTCGCCTCTGGCAGCGTTGCAGCGATCGTATCTTGCTGTTCGTTCCCCAGGCCCGGGTGCGCCATCGGGTCACCGAGGGCCGCGCGAGCTGGCGGTACTTTCGCTCGCGCTGCTATGCCGAGGGGTTCTCCAAGGCTCAGATGGCCCGGCTGGTCGGCTCGCGTGACGCGCTTGCCGCCGAGCGCAGCTATGTGGCGCGAACGCTGCCGGCCGGCGTGGCGCGCGGCCTGGTGGAGACCGTCAGCGGGCGCGATGTCGGCGGGATCCGGCGCGCGGGCGCCATCCTGGCCGGCCTTGCCATTACCGGCTTCGGCTATGTGACCGGCACCCTGGTGGGCCGCCTCGACACGCAGCGCCGCCGGGGTCTCAGCCGCTACCTGCTCCCGCGAGGCGCCCAATGAAGATCCTCCAGGTTACGTCAGGCTATTACCCCGACCTCGGCGGGATCGAGGGCCATATCCAACCGCTGAGCGAGGCGCTCGTCCAGCGCGGGCATCAGGTGACGGTGCTGGCGGAGAGCCGGCAGCCGGGGCGGGCGCCAGTGGAATGGATCGGGGGGGTCGAAGTGCGCCGGTTTCCCGTCGTTGGTCGTGGAGTGTATCGCTACCCGTCGGGGATGCTGGGCTACCTGCGCGCGCGCGCTAGCGCCTTCGACGTGGTGCATGCCCACAATTACCATGCCCTGCCCCTCGCGCTGGCCTGTCTCGCGCGCCGGGCGCCGCTGGTCCTCTCGCTGTACTACCACGGTCGCGGGCACTCTCGGCTGACCAACCTGTTGCACCGGGTCTACGCGCCGGCCACCAGGTCGCTCATCCGGCGCGCTGATGCGATCGTGTGCCCCTCGGAGGCTGAGGCGGCCCTGGTTCTGCGGACGTTTGGCGTTGACCCGCGCATGGTTAGCGTTGTGCCCACCATCGTTGCGCTGGCCGATGAGGCGTATGCCGGTGTGGAGATGCCTCCCCGCGGGGAACTGCGGGCGCCCGCTTGTCTGCTCAGCGTCGGGCGTATGCAGCCGCACAAGCGCATGGATCGACTGATTGCGATGCTCCCACGGCTCCCGGCCAGCTACACGCTAACTCTGGTCGGTGATGGGCCTGAACGCGAGCGCCTGGAGCAGCTTGCCGATGGATACGGGGTGCGGTCCAGGGTGCATATGGCCGGCCGGGTGAGCGAGGATGACTTGCGCGCCTGGTACCGCCGCGCGGGGGTGCTGGTGTCACTCTCGGAAGCCGAGTCGTTTGGACGCACCATCGTCGAGGGCCTGGCCCTGGGCTGTCGGGTGGTGTGCAGCGACATTCCGGCTCACCGTGAGTTTGCCCGGCGCTACCCCGAACAGGTGACGCTGGTTCCAATGGAAGCTGATGCCGGGCGACTTGCGGCGCTTGTTGACGCAATCGCCCGACGGGAGGCGCCTGCCCGGCCCGACCTGCGCCCGTACACGCGATCGGCGATTACCGGCGCGATGCTGGCGATCTACGCCGCGCTACAGCAAGGCGCCGCCTTGCGCGAGCCGGACGTGCAGGGTGAATGCGACTTCAGCCATCCATGCGGCTGCGCCCCACAATGCCCGAATGAACGTACCTGTTCCTGAGAGGGCTGCGCCCTCCCGGATCCTCCCCACAGGGAGGGGCGTGGGGAAAACCGGTTTCCCCACATGTTCATAGCAGGAGACTTTATGCGCGCCATTATCTTGAACACGTATAGCTGGCTCAACAAGGGCGACGCGGCGATCGTGCTCGGCACGGTGCAGGCGGTGCGCGCCGTTGTGCCCGGGGCTGCCATCGCGGTTGTCTCGTTAACGCCGGAGCTTGATCGACCTCATTACGCCGCCGAGAACCTGGACGTCGTGGCAGGTCCCTTCGAGCTGTTCTACGCGGCGCGCGGCCCGGCGTGGGCGCGCGCCGGGCGCTTTGCGGGCGCGTACCTGGCTTTGCTCGGCGCGCTGCTTGCCGGGCGCCTCTCGCGCCGGCCGATCCCGCGCCGGTTGCCCGCCGGGCTGCGCGATCTGGCACAGGCCATCGCCGAGGCCGATGTGGCAATCAGTTGCGGGGGAGGCTTCTGGCAGGATAGCTGGGGGCCAGGGGTGCTCATCCACGTGGCTCAGGTACTGGCGGCCCTGGTGGCCGGCGTCCCGGTCGTCTGTCTCGGGCAGAGCGTTGGCCCGTTCCGCAGCCCTCGCCTCCGCGCGCTGGTGGGCCAGGTGCTCCGCCGGGCCGACGCGGTGGTGATCCGTGAGAGCGAGTCGCTGGCAACTATCCAGACCATGCGCATCGCCCCTGAGCGGCTCCATCTGGGCACCGATATGGCCTTTGCCCTCGACCGCGAGGGTCCTGCCCATCGGGTTGCGGCGCTGCGCGCGGGCCGCCTGCGGGTTGGGGTCACCGCGCGCACCTGGTCGTTCCCCCATTCGCTGGATCGCCAGGCGGCGCAGCGGCACTACGAGGATGCGCTGGTAGAGGCGCTGAAGCACCTGCTTGCCGTCCACGACGCCGAGATTGTCTTTCTGCCCCAGGTTATCGGCCCCGGCGCCGATGATGATCGCCTCGTGGAGCGGCGCCTGGCCGCGCGGCTGCAGCGCCCTGAGCGGGTGCAGGTGCTGGAGGACAACCTGGCGCCCTCCGAGCTGATCCGCCTGATTGGCGGGATGGACATGCTGCTGGCTACGCGCTTTCACTCGGCCATCTTTGCCATGCTTGCCCGGGTGCCTGTGGTTGCAATCGCCTATGAACACAAGACCACCGGCATTATGCGGCGCATGGAACTGGGCCAGTGGATCGTCCCTATCGAGACGGTGAGCGGGCCGCGGTTGATCGAACTGATCGAAGCGCTGCTGGCACAGCGTGAGATGGTCGTTGCCACGCTGAATGTCCGGGTTGCGCAGGAGCGCGCGCAGGCGCTGGCCAGCGCCGCCATCTGCCGGCGCGTCGCCCGACGGCCCGCCGTGGTGGGCCAGGAGACGGTGGTGGTTGAGTGAGTCGTGTTGAAGAAAGGAGATGCTATGAGCGTTCACGCTCCAATCGAACACCGGCGAACAGTGTTGCATGAGGACTTGATCTCCAGTGGCGCGTGGCTGCGCGGCTGGCGTCCGCCGGTCTATGCCATCAGCCTGGCCCTGTTTTTCCTGGGCCTGGGCGTGCTGGCCCACGCTTACCTGGTCGAAGCCAGTAGCCCCGCGGCCTATGGCTGGTTCTGGGCCGGGTTGGGCTTGAGCACTAGCGGGGCGATCATCGCTGGTATGGCGCCTACCAGCACCACCGCGCAGCGTCTGGCTATGCTCGCGCTGCTGGGCGGTGCGCTCTACCTCCCCACCTTTCTGCGCAGCCCGGCCTATCCGATCTTTGCCGATGAGCTGTACCACTACCAGGCCCTGACGCTCATGCGCGAGCAGGGCCTGCGCGAGGTGGATCTTACGTTCTTTACCGTTCCGCGAGATTATCCGGGCCTGGCGCTCCTCGGGTTGCACGTGGTTAGCATCCCTGGCCTGCCTTCGGAATGGGCGGTGCGGCTCGTGCCGTTGCTAGTGCACCTCACCATGCCACTGCTCGCCTGTGCCGCGCTGGCGACCCTGGGCGTGCCGGAGCGTCTGGCCTTCCTGGGTGGCCTGCTCTACATGGCCAACCGGAGTTTCTTCTTCTTCCACAGCGTCTTCAGCTATGAGACCCTGGGCACCCTGCTGTTCCTGGTGCTGGCGCTCCTCAGCCTGAACTTGCTGCGGAAGGATGCACCGCGGGCATGGCCCTTTCACCTGCTGCTGCTGCCGGTGATTGCAGCGCTGAGCATCACCCACCATTTCAGCAGCCTGATCAGCCTGGCCTGGCTGCTCGGGTGTGCGGTGGTCACGTGGGCGCTGCGGCACGACCAGCGGCGCCTCTTTGGCGCGCTGGTTCTCTTTGCCGTCATCGTCAGCCTGTCCTGGCTTGTCTTCCAGTCCGATCGGGGCATTCAGTACGTGGCCCTGACCATCATCAATCGAACGGCGGCGTTCTTCAACGGCATGCAGACGGCGCTGAGCCTGCCGGCGTCTGCACCGGGCGGCGAGGCCTTGCGGCTGCGACCCCTCTTTGCCCACTCGCCGCTGCCACCGGCCGAGCGCCTGTTCGCCTACCTCTACCCCGCTCTGATCGCCGCGTTGATGCTAACGGGCCTGGCGCGGGCAGCGCGCTTCTTCCGCGCCAGGCGCGGCCAGGATCTCACCCCGTATGCCGGCGTCATGGTCCTGGGGATCTTCGGCCCGCTGCTGTGGCTTCTCTCCACGCCGCTGGTGCTGACGGTCAATCAGGACGCGGCCTATCGCTCCTGGCCGTTCCTCTTCCTGGGAGTGGCCCTGTACGCGATCATCGCCCTCTACGGCGTTGATGCCCGGGCCGCTCGCCCGCGCCTGCCCCGGCAATTGATGGCGTTCTGCATCGCCGCGCCGCTGCTGATCGGTGGGATCGTGCTCGGTGACAACCAGGCAGGGCGCTTCTACACCCACCAGATCTTCGCCGCCTCCGGACCAGAAGCCGTCACCGATGATCTGGTCGCGGCGGCGCGCTGGTTGGAAGCGCAGTACGGACCTCGCCACCGCGTCGCGGGTGACCGGGCCAGTCAGGTTGCATTTGGCACCTTCGGCAACCAGATGACGCGCATCTGGGGTGTCGGTCACCTGTACTACTACGATGACCCTGGCGGCGCGATCTGGTTCCTGAACGAGCATACCATTGACTTCGTCAGCGTCGATCGGCGGGTATCGCGCTACCTGCCGCGCTACACCACCTATTTCGGCGACGCTGATCCCTTCAGTGTACAGCGACCGACCCGGCCAGTGCCGGTTGAGCGTCTGGAGAAGTTCGACCGCATTCCCCATCTGCAACGCATCTACGATAACGGCGACATCATTCTCTATCGAAAGGTGGCAACCCGATGAACACGCTCCTTTCTCGCCGGCCCGGACCGCTGTTTGTTCCCGCTCTGGTCGGAGTGATCGCCACGCTGGCGCTGCTGATGGCGGTGGGCAATGTGCAGGCGCTGGCGCTGCGCGCGCCGTTGGGATTGGCGCTGGCATGCTTTGCGCCTGGCTATGCTGTGCTCTTCGCTCTTTTCCCGCAGGAGGCCGATCGCTTGCAACAGGCAGCCTTGAGCATCCCATTGAGTCTGGTACTGGGCATCCTGCTGGGCGCCTGCATCGATCTCGCGGGCCTGCCCTTCGCCGGTGCGCTCTTTGCCGCGCTGAGCTGGGCGATTACCATAGTGGGGCTGGCTATTGGCGCCTGGCGCCTGCAGCAATCGGGCGCGGCAAGCAGCCTGTTCCGCCCCGCTCCGGCTGGCGCAGCCCCGGCGCAGTGGACAAGCCGGCTGCTGCCCGGCGCGCTTGCCGCACTGCTGGTGCTTGCCCTCGCCGGATGGGCCGGCTCAAGCGTGTACCGGGCCTCGCAGGTAGAAACCAAACCCTTCACCACCCTGGCAGTTGAGCCGGCAAGCGTTGATGGCCCGGCGCAGGTGATGGTGATCGCCAACCACGAGCACACCCCGGTCGCCTACCGCCTCGAGGTGCGCGTGCCTGACGGCAGCGTGATCGGCGCGTGGTCAGGCATTTTAACCCCCGGCCAGACCCAGCGCGTGCCCTTGCCTGAAGACCTGGACCTGAAACCGAGCCGCCGGGCGGAGGTGCTGCTATTCCGCGATCAGGAGACTGAACCGTACCGGACGGTGCACCTGGTGGGGCGATAGGGACAATCAGGTGCGCCGGGCCCCGGTCCAGGCTGCCGGGATGCAAACGAGTTCGTTGAAGGGCGGAACGCTCTAAACCCTCCCGTCGGGCAGGAGGTTGGGGAAACCCGATTTCCTCGTATTCATAGCAGTGGCGCGCCGGCCAGCAAAGAAACGAAGAACGAACGCCATGCACATCAATGCCAGAGCCTCAATGACCCGGATCATCGCCAACTTGCGTTCGCCGCTGTACCTCAACGGCTACGCGCTTATGGTCAGCGCCGTGGCTATGTCCGGTCTCGGCTTCGTCTTCTGGGTACTGGCGGCTCGCCTGTACGCGCCAGCGGTGGTCGGCGCCAGTTCGGCGCTGGTCTCCCTGATGATGTTCCTGGCAGGGATCGCCCAGTTTAACCTGCGCGGCGCGCTGATCCGCTTCGTGCCGCTGGCCGGCGCCGGGGCGCGCGGGCTGATCCTCGGCGCCTACGCGGCGAGCCTCGGCGCCAGTCTGCTCTGTGGGGGCGGAGTGCTACTCCTCGCCGGCCGGTGGCTGCCCGAGGCCGCCGCGTCCTTTGCGCAGCCCGCCTTTGCCGCCTGGTTCATCATCTCGGTCGCGGCGCAGACAATCTTTGCGCTCCAGGATCATGTGCTGACTGGCCTGCGCCGCGCGCTCTGGGTGCCGGTAGAGAACCTGGTCTTCTCGCTAGCCAAGCTGGCCCTGCTGGTTGCCCTGGCTGGCAGCGCCTTCGAGCAGGGAATCTACTACGCCTACACCATCCCTATCCTGGCACTGGTGGTTCCTGTCAACCACCTCATTTTTACGCGCTGGCTGCCGGCCCACAGCGCCGCTTCCGGCCCGGCGGCCGAGCCGCTGACCTTCACCCGCCTGGCGCGCTTCGTTGCCGGCGACTACCTGGGGTCGCTGTTCGCCCTGATGTCCACCACCCTCATTCCGGTGCTGGTGGCGGTGGTCCTGGGGGTTGAGGCGAACGCCTACTTCTACCTGCCGTGGACGATTGCCGCGGCGCTGGAACTGCTCGCCTTGAATATGACCGCCTCGTTCACGGTGGAAGCGGCCCGCGAACGGGCGAAGCTGTTCATCTACGCCCGGCGCGTGCTGGGTCAACTGTTGATCCTGCTGGCGCTGGCGCTGAGCGTTATCCTGCCCGGCGCGCCCTTCCTGTTACAGCTCATTGGCCAGGAGTACGCCGGGGCCAGCGTCGGGTTGCTGCGCGTGCTGGCGCTCTCGAGCCTGCCGCAGGCGGTGCTGATGCTGGCGATGAGCGTGGCGCGCGTCGAGAACCGCGTGCGCACCATCGTGGTCTTGCAGGCGCTGAACTGCGGCCTGCTGCTGGCTCTGAGCGCGCTCATGCTGCCGGCGCTGGGCATTATGGCTATCGGCTGGGCGAAACTGATCGCCCAGGGCAGCCTGGCGTTGCTTCTGCTCGGCACGGCGCTGCGCCCGCTACTGGCGCGTCCGGCAAGCGTTTAGCCAGGGTTCCCCACACCCCTGGCGAAGGATCGAGGAGGGCCTGGCTCTCCCACGCGAACTCTAAAGATTGGTTTTTCCCCGGGACGGTGCAGCCCTCCCAAACCCTCCCCGCCGGGTGAGGGAACCGGGCGCCTCCCCCGCGCGGTGGGGAGACCGGGAGGGCGGCGGAACGCTCTAAACCCTCCCGCAAACAGGCTATGTTCACCTCAGGAGAACACGACCATGCATCCACTCATCTTCGACACGGGTCTCACCGGCGCGGCATCGGTCCTGGGTCTGGCCGCCACCCTCTTTCTGATCGGGCTACTGGTGCAACGCGAAGCAATCGGCAGCCTGGCGCACGCGCGCGCGCGGCGGGCGCAGGTGGCCCTGTGGGTGGCGATCGTGCCGCTGGTGGGCGTCTTTGCCCTGGTGGTGGTGACGCGCATCGCTGGCGCGCTGGCGGGCTGAGCTGGACGTCTCCCCGGCGGGCAGGGAGATGGAGAAACCCGGTTTCCCCATCTCCCAACCGGTGGTGGCGGCGCCTGGCGCCCCGGCAGAGAGGGGTGCGGTTCGACAGGCTCACCGCAAGTGGGGAAACCCGGTTTCCCCGTATGTTCACCTCAGTCATCCATGCGGCTGCGCCGCACAACGCCAGAATGAAAATACGTGTTCTTGGGAGGGCGAAGCCCTCCCAAACCCTCCCGGTGGGAGGGCTTGCCGCCCCCACGGGCAGAGGGATGAGGAAAAACCCGGTTTCCCCATCTGTTCACCTCAGTGGCTTGCGGAGGTGCAGAGAGGCGGGCTGAAGGGTCAACCGGATTCAATACACGACAAGCGACACTTGCACCATGCGCATCCTCATGCTAACCGACTTCTACCGGCCCCTGCTGGGCGGTCAGGAGCGGCACGTCGAAAACCTGTCCATCGAACTGACCAACCGGGGCCACGAGGTGGCGGTGGCCACCCTCTGGCATGCGGGCCTGGAACGCTTCGAGCGCGATCGGGGGGTGCGGATCTACCGCATCCAGGGCACCGTGCAGCGCGCCGCCGGGCTGTTTCGCCAGACCGGGCGCCGGTTCGCTCCACCCGCGCCCGATCCCGAAACGCTGTGGGCCTTACGGCAGATCATCCGGCGTGAACGGCCCCAGATCGTGCATGCCCATAGCTGGATCGTTCACTCCTTCCTCCCGCTCAAGATCTGGAGCGGGGCAAAACTGGTGGTCACCCTGCACGACTACAGCCTGCGCTGCGCCACCAAAACCCTCATGTACCGCGAGCGCCCGTGTCGCGGCCCGGCGCCTGAGCGGTGCCCGGGATGCGCCGCCACGCACTACGGCCCGCTCAAGGGGGGCGCGACCCTGGCCGCGCACCGGGCGACCCTGCCCTGGCTGGTCGCCGCAGCGGACCGCTTCATTGCTGTCAGTCGGGCCGTAGCGCAGGGCAATGGCCTGATTGACAGCGGGCGGCCCTACCGGGTGATCCCCAATTTTATCGCTGATCGCCTCGAGACCCCGGCGGAGGACCTGGCGGGCTATCTGGATCAGCTTCCGACCAGCGAGTACCTCCTCTTCGTCGGGGCGCTCAACCGGCACAAGGGCCTGCACGTGCTTCTCGACGCCTACACCCGCCTGGACAACGCGCCGCCACTGGCGCTCATCGGCATCTGGGCAGACACGGATCTGCCGCTTCCTGCCGGAGTACGCGTGTTCCAGCACTGGCCCCACGCGGCGGTCATGGGCGCCTGGCAGTGCTGCGCGATTGGCATTGTGCCCTCGATCTGGCCCGAACCCTGCCCAACGGTGGCGATGGAAGCGATGCTGGCGGGTCGCCCCCTGGTTGCCACCCACACTGGCGGCCTGCCGGACCTGGTCGCGCACGAGGAGACGGGCTTACTGGTTCCGCCGGGCGACGCGGGGGAGCTGGCGGCGGCACTGGCGCGCCTGCTCGCCGACCCGACCTTACGGCAGCGCATGGGCGCGGCGGGGCGCGAGCGCGTCAGGGCCTTTCAGGCGCGCGCGGTCATCCCGCAGATTGAAGCCCTGTACGCCGAACTCCTGGAACCGACCGGGGAGCTGGTTACCGTGAACCGCTGAGGTGAACATAGGCCGCGCTTGGGAGGGGTTTGGGAGGGCGCAGCCCTCCCGGGAGACAACCCGCCCGCGGGGAAGGTTTGGGAGGGCGCAGCCCTCCCGGGAGACAACCCGCCTGCGGGGAGGGCTTGGGAGGGCGCAGCCCTCCCGGGAAACAACCCGCCCGCGGGGAGGGTTTGGGAGGGCGCAGCCCTCCCAAGAACAATACTATGTTCATTCTGGCTTTGTGCGGCGCACCCGCATGGACGGCTGAGGTGAACATAGGCCGTGTGCGGGAGGGTTTGGAAGGGCGAAGCCCTCCCGGAAACCCCTTTTGCCTCCCGGCTTCGCGGTCTGCGAGATCTTCGTACCATCATCGAGCAAACAAGGAGAACCTGCCAATGACAACCTCATCGCTCCCCCTTGAAACGCCCCGTTCCGCTGGCGCGCTGGGGCTGGGCCTGTGGTTCTGGCTCTACCCGGCGCCCCTGGCCGCCGCCGAACTGCTGGTGGCCAGCGGGCGGCCCCTGGCCGGGCTGCTGCTCCACGCCGCCCTGGCCCTGCTCCTCATCTACCACAGCGCCCTGGGCGAGCAGGAGCACGGGCGGCGCCTGGCCCTGGCCCTGCTGCTCGTGCCCCTGCTGCGCATCGTCGCCCTGGCCACGCCGCCCGGCTTCGCGCCCCTGCTTACCCTCACCCTGGCCGGCGCCGGCATCCTCGTCGCCGCAGCGCTGAGCCTCCGCGCCCTGCGCCTGCGCCCGCGCGAGGTGGGCCTGACCCTCGGCGAGTGGTGGATGCAACTGATGGTGATGGGCTGCGGCATTGCCCTGGGCTACGCCGGGGCGGTGCTGCTGCAACCGGCCGCGCCGGTCGGGCTAACCTCCTGGCAGGCCGTCGCCGCCCTGGCCCTGGCCCTGCTGGTCTTCGCCGGCTTCGCCGAGGAGCTGATCTTCCGCGGCCTGCTGCAAACGGTGAGCGGGCCGGTGCTGGGGCGCTGGGGACCGCTGTACGTGGCGCTGATCTTTGCCGCGGTGCAGCTCGGCTTCGGCGTGCCGCTCTACGCCCTGCTCGCCTTCATCGTCGGGCTGGTCTTCGCCGGGGTGGTGCGCTTGAGCGGCTCGATTATCGGCGTGGCGCTGGCCCACGGGGTGGCCAGCATCGTGATGCTGCTGGTGATGCCCTATGCACAGGCCAACCCGACCTCGCCGGTGGCGACGGCGCTGCCGCTGGCGATGCTGATTGGCGGGGTGTGCGCGGGCATCGCCGTGGTGCTCTTCGCGCTGGCGCGCCTGGCGCCGCGGATGCCGGCAGGTGCGCCGGGGGCCGCAGCGGACGCGGCGGTAAGCGCAGGGATGGCGCCGCTTGCGGCGCGCCCGGCGGCAGCCCGGGACAGCGCGGCGGCGCCGGGCAGGCTGGCGGCGGGCAGAGGTATGGTGGTGACCGCAGCGCCTGCCAGCGCGCCCCTGTTGTCGGCGAGCCAGCTCACCCGGCTCCGCCGGGCGGCGCAGTTAACCTACGTGGACCTGGCAGCGCGAGCGGGGCTGCCAGCGCGGCTGCTGGCGGAGATCGAGCTGGGCCTGGCCCCGCTGGACCCGGAGAGCGCCCTGCGGCTGGCCGATGGGCTGGGCATTTTACCCCAGGAATTGCGCGCAGTCTGACCCCCTGCCCGGCGGGAGCGTTTGAGAGAGTGTAGCCCTTCCAGCCCTGCCTTCGGGGAGGGGGATGGGGAACCCCGGTTTCCCCATCCCCCAACCGGTGTTGGGGTCGCCCGGCGCGCCGCCGGGCAGGGGCGCGGGGAACCCCGGTTTCCCCCCGACCGGTGTTGGGGTCGCCCGGCGCGCCGCCGGGCAGGGGCGCGGGGAACTCCGCTTTCCCCACCCCCCTCCCATTCGACCCGGCTCCACCAATTCCACACCTCTGCAGTTCCCCCGTGACCCCGGCTGTGCTCAGGGCGTCTCCATAAGAAATGATAGAATGCTCCTGGGAGGGCGAAGCCCTTCCAGACCCTCCCCCGCTGGGGTTCAGGGGCTGACAGAACATCCGGGCTAACGTGGCGTATACCGCATTGGAACGCTCCCTCGCATGGCTCTGGTCTCCCCGCTTCGACAGGCTCAGCGCAGGCGCTCCAGCGAAGCTGGAGCGGGGGAGGGGGCGGGAGCCAGGCAGCGCATCCCAACGCCATAACGTCCGTCGGCGCTCATACGTTCCGTCCGCCCTTAAACCCGCTGGGGGAGGGAACCTGGTTCCTCCTCTCAGGGAGGGGAATGGGGAAACCCGGTTTCCCCGATGTTCGTATCAGGAGCAGACATGTGGCTGGCGAGCGGCTTGCGATACTCTCTGAAGGAGTCGAGCTGGACTTTGGCAACGGCGCGGGGATCTTCGATCAGCACTACCAGGTGCCCGAGGGCAGCATCCTGGGCATGATCGGTCCCTCGGGTTGTGGCAAGACCACCACCTGTCGTGTGGCCCTTGGCCTGCTGGTCCCCCAGAAGGGCCGCATCACCACCCTGGGCCGCAATCCGGCCCGCTTCCGCGCTGCCGATCGCGAACGGATCGGCTACATCCCCCAGCAGTTCGTGCTCTACCCGCGTCTGAGTGTGGCCGAGAATGCCGCCTTTGTCGCCTCGCTCTACGGGATGCCCGCCCGCCAGGTGCGCTCCCGCCTGGACGAGTTGCTCGCCTTCGTGGATCTGGGCGATGCCCGCCACCGCCTGGCCCAGAACCTCTCTGGCGGCATGCAACGCCGTCTGATGCTCGTCGGGGCGCTGATGCACGACCCGGTGCTGCTCTTCGCCGACGAGCCGACCGCCGGCATCGACCCGGTGTTGCGCGCCCGGTTCTGGGGCTACTTCCGCCAGCTCCGCGATCAGGGCCGTACCCTGGTGGTTACCACCCAGGTAGTGAGTGAGGCAGTTTACTGCGATTATGTGGCCGTGATGCGCAAGGGGCGCATTCTGGCCGTGGATACGCCAGAGAACTTGCGGCGCATGGCCCTCGGCGGCGAGATCATTGACCTGACCCTGAAGAACCCCGAAGATGTGCACCGTGCCCTGGAGGTGCTGAAACGCTGGAAGGACGTGGTGCGCGCGGCCCATCGCTCGCCCGATCCCGACGCCGAGGCCGATATTCACGTGGTGGTCGAGGACGCCCGCGAGTGGTTGCCCGAGGTGCTGAACCGCCTGGAGAACCAGAAGCCGCGTATTGGCGTCGAAAGCGCCGCGCCGGTTGAGGTCAGCTACGACGAGGTCTTTATTAAAATTATGGAACAGGACCAGCGCCTTCAGGAGGCCGCCCATGGCTGACGCGCCGCTCATCGAGCAGACCGCGCAGGCAGAGTCTGGACGGAGCCACGTGCCGGCCTGGCGCCGCTGGCTGATCCGCGCGCGGGCGTATTTCCTCAAGGAAGTGAATGAGATCCGCCGCCAGCCGCTGCTGATTATGAGCCTGATCGTCGGGCCATTGCTGGTGCTGATCCTCTTCGGCGCGACCTACGTCAACAGCACCCCTCGCGTGCGCACCGCCGTGGTTCTGCCTCCTGGCGGCGTGCCGGGCCTCGATGAGGACCAGATCCGCGCCTTGATCGGGCTGAATTTCGACCTGCGCGCGATCACCACCGACCGGGCCGGCGCCGAGGCCCAACTGGCCGCCGGCGCGCTCGATCTGGTGCAGATTATCCCCGCAGATGCCACCACGGCCCTGCGTGAGGGCGCCAGTCCCCAGATCGAGTTCATCTCCAATGCGATCAACCCGCTGGTCGAGGGCTGGATCCAGTACCTCTCCTACGCCGAAGTGAACGAGATCAACAAGGCCATCCTGCGCGCCACGGCTGCCCAGGCCCAGCAGGAAGCCACCGGCATCCGCGTGCGCGTGGAGGACGCTGAGGGCAGGGTCACTGACCTGGAGCGGGGGGTGCTTGAGGCGCGCGCCCAGGCCGCTCAGCGCGACATCCGCGAGATCCGCGCCACGCTGGAGGCCCTGGAGCAGGTGTTGCCCTCGCAGGAGTTTCTGGCTGCCCAGGGCGGCGAAAGCGCGCAGATCCGCCCCACCATCGAGCGCCTGAAAACCAACCTCGAACGGCTGGACCGGGCTATCGCCGAGAATAAGCTCGCCGAGGCGCTGAACGAAATCGCCGCGGCGAAAAACGACCTGCGTCTGCTGAACGGCAGCCTGCAGATCTTTATCAGCACGCCCCCGGAGCGTCTGGTCTCGCCGGTGACCCGGGCCTACCGGAACATTCGCGGCGGCGCCTACCCCGCAGTGGTTTACTATGCCCCGGGGGTGCTGGCGCTGCTCGTGCAGCACACGGCGGTGACGCTGGGGGCCCTGGCCCTGGTGCGCGAGCGACTCATGGGCGCCTTCGAAGTGTTCCGCGTCGCCCCGGTGAACCTGACCCAGTTGATCCTGGGCAAGTACCTGGGCTACACCGTCTTCATCGGCCTGGCAGCCCTGGTGTTAATCGTGGCTATGACCCTCCTCGGCGTGCCGTTGCTGGGCAACTGGCTGCTTTTTGCCGCCCTGATTCTGCTCCTGATCGTTGCCTCCCTCGGAGTCGGCTTCCTGATCTCGGCCCTCTCCGGCTCCGATAGTCAGGCCATTCAGCTGGCTATGATTTCGCTGTTGCTGTCGATCTTCTTCAGCGGCTTTTTCATTGCCCTGGATAGCTTTGCCTGGCCTGCCCTGATCGTGGCCTACGCCATTCCCATGACCCACGGCCTCGCCGGGTTCCAGGACGTGATGCTGCGCGGTATTGCCCCCAATCTGTGGACCTGGGCCGGTCTCGGTCTCATTGCCGTGATAACCTTTGCCCTCGTCGTGCTGATCACCCGGCGGCAGTTGCTCAAAGCCTGAAATGGGGAAACCCGATTTCCCCACGCTCCTCCCCGTGGGGAGGTTTTGGGAGGGCTACGCCCTCCCGGGTCATTTGTTCATTCTGGCACTACGCGGCGCAGCGGCATACACGGCTGACAGCGCACCGCATGTGCCATGCCCTGGCGTTGTGTTGCGTAGTCGCAACTCCAGGTGATCGCGCTAACACTCGATCTGGCCCTTGCCATGTGCTATCCTATAGCTAGACGTAGCCGGTAGTCTCTGATGTGAGAGGCGAAAAGGACATTGGTCCCCCCCGGCTACGCCCCTTTTTTTGGTCAAAAAAGCCGGGCAGATCGACCGATCTGTCCGGCTTTTTTTGCGGGCCAGAGGCTCGCACACCCGCGTTATACCATTTTGGATTGTGGATTGCCACGCTGGGCAGCATAACGCCTAAAACCGCTTCAAGTAATGCGGTATCATCAACGGTAATTGGTATTAGCCACCCTTCACGCGGCAGGGGCACGGAGAAACCCGGTTGGAGGGTGTGGGAGGGCGCAGCCCTCCTAGAAACAATTCTTTTCTAATTGGCCTCAAAGCGCTCAAAGGCCAGACCATAGCTGCGTGCCGGCACATCACCGAGGGCCGCGGGCCACCGGCCGGTGATGGCACGGGTAATCTTCCCCACGTGCTCGTGGCTGTTCTCAATAAAAATCATGTAGCGCTGCTGAATCCCCGCCGCCACCGTGCCCGCCAGGTACAGCCCCGGCACATTCGTCTCCATTGTCTCAGGGTCGAAGACCGGCACGCGGTTCGGCCCCCGTAGTTCCACCCCCACCTGCTCGAGCAGACGCTGGTCGCCGCGGAAGCCGGTGGCGAGCAGCACAAAATCCGTCTCGTGCAAGATCGAAGGCCCCGCCGCCGGCTGCCCATCTTCAGTACGCGCCAGCTCGACGTACCCCGGATGGATTGCCAGGGGCGCGGTTTCGGGGAGAAAGGCGATTGTCCCGGCTTCGATCTGCGCCTCCAAGTCGGGCAGGAGCCAGTGCTTGATCCGCCGCTCATCGAAGGCGGCGCGGCGGTAGCTGATCGTGACCCGAGTGCCGGCGCGCCAGCAGCGTAGCGCCGCCTCGGCTGCCGAGTTCTTACCGCCGACGATCAGCAGCCGGCGTCGAAAGTAGTCGTGCGGGTCGCGGAAGTAGTGCGAGACGTGCGGCAGATCCTCGCCGGGAATGTTCAGCCGGTTGGGGTAGTGCATGTCGCCGATGGCCAGGGCAACCCGCCGCGCCCGGTAGCGCCGCTCCCCGGTCAGCGGCGCGCTGATCAGGGTAAATCCGTCAGCGTCGCGGCTCAACCTGCTAACCGGCTCGAACGTGTGGATGGGTAGATCGCATTGCTCCACTACCGCCCGAAGGTAGGCCAGATACTCTTCACCGGTAATGCGATTCTGATGATTGTTGGGAACAGGTATGCCGGCGATGGCCAGACGCTCGGTGGTGCTGAAAAAGGTCGTATTGCGCGGCCACCAGGTCATCGTATGGCCGATCTGCCCGGCCTCGAGGTGCAGGTACGGCACCCCGGCGCGTCGCAGACACACGGCCAGCTCGATGCCAATCGGCCCGGCGCCGATGATTGCCATTTCGTAGACAGGCGTTTCCGTCATATGCGGCCCTTGCGTTAGGACAGCGGCCTTCTTCTCCTGGCTATGATACCACCTTCGCCGCCCGGCGCCGGGCACTACCCCAACGCCTCCGCCACCTCCGCCAGCGCCGCCTGCTCGGCCGTAGTAACGGCCCGCCCGCCCAGACCGAACACGCCCCCATCGCTGGACGTCGAAGCCACGTGGGCCGCCAGGCCGTACACCCAGCGCCGGTAGGCAGGCGCCTCGGCGCCGCCTGCCCGCGCCAGCGCCGCCCCGGCGCGCCGCAACAACGCCAGCATCTCACGGCGCTCGTGGGGCAACAGCGCCGCCTCACCCGTACCAAGCTGGTTGCCGAAACGTCCTCCAAACTCCGCGCCAATCGCGCTTGCAAGCGGGCCGCCGGCAGCCAGACTGCGGCGCACCGCCCGCACCAGTGCGGTCATCTCCTGCGCGTACTGCACCCGCCCCCCGCTCGCCGTCGCCAGGTACATCCCCGCAGCGAACGGCGCCGTGCAGAGATCGGCCCATTCTTCCCGCGAGAAGCGCTCACGCATACTCAAAGCGGTCTCCTTCGGTGTTGGGGGCGCCTGGCCCCCCAGCGGGCAGGGGCATAGGGAACCCCGGGTTCTCCGTATTTTCACCTCAGCCTTCCATGCGGCTGCGCCGCACCCTGACCAGATGAAAACAGGTTTCTTTTTGGGAGGGTGTAGCCCTCCCAAACCCTCCCCTCAGGGAGGGGTGTGGGGAAGCCCGGTTTCCCCATGTCCCAACCGCTGTTGGGAGCGGCTGGCACCCCCCACAGGCAGGGGGATGGGGAAACCCGGTTTCCTCGTATTTTCACCTCAGCCTTCCATGCGGCTGCGCCGCACCCTGACCAGATGAAAACAGGTTTCTTTTTGAGAGGGTGTAGCCCTCCCCAGCCCTCCCCTCAGGGAGGGGTGTGGGGAAGCCCGGTTCCCCCATACGTTCACCTCAGGAAGTTTATAATATCGGCATACCCCTGAGACAGGGGCACGTACCTCCCGGGCCCGCCAGCCTTGCGCGGGAGAGGTGATACCAATTACCGTTGATGATGCCGCATTGCTTGAAGCGGTTTCAGGCGTTGTGCTGCCCGGCGTGGCAATCCACAATCCACAATCCAAAATCTAAAATGGTATGAGAGGGCCTGACCGATTGTCAAGCCGGTTTGAACCATACCTGAGGTGGGGAAGTTATGCAGCCCGAAGATCGAACCGCCCTCCGTGAACTCATCCTGAACCATCGCCAGGCCGCCCTGGGAACGGTGGACGCCGGCGCGCCCTTCGTGTCAATGGTGCTCTACGCCCCGCAATGGCGCGCCGGGGCGGAGCCGGCGTTCATCATTCACGTGAGTGGCCTGTCGGCCCACACCCGGCACATGCGCGCCGATCCACGCGCCGCGTTGCTGGTGATGCAGCCCGACGTCGGTACTGGCGATCCCCAGGCTCTTGCCCGCGTCACCATTGAGTGCCGGGCTATCCCCCTGGCCGCCGATGACCCGACCTATCCTGCCGCGCGCGCGGCGTATCTGACGCGCCTCCCGCAGCAAGAATACCTGTTCAGCTTTCCCGATTTCACCCTCTTCCGTCTGGAAGCCCGGTCGGCGCG
>Ga0209721_1000726_pt1 | contig 27658 bp, 26 predicted proteins | sample TshhotsprinmetaG_FD_184139 | JGI IMG/M metagenome (GOLD analysis project Ga0209721, IMG submission 184139) | Hot spring microbial communities from South Africa to study Microbial Dark Matter (Phase II) - Tshipise hot spring metaG (SPAdes)... | ecosystem: Environmental > Aquatic > Thermal springs...
ATTAAGAGTAGAAAGAATTTCTATTATTTGAAATATTCTGAAAATCATTCTGAACTATTCTGAACATAATTTTTATATTTCGTTATGTAAATTTGATTCATTATAAGGAGGCAAAATGAAAATCTTAAAATTATTCGTACCACTATTGTTAATTGCTCTTACAATCTATTATTGCACAACAGTTCCAATTACAGGACGAAAGCAGTTTAACATTATTCCTGCTGCTCAAATTAATTCTCTTAGTTTTCAGCAGTATGATGAATTTCTGAAATCAAATAAACTTAGTACTGATGAACAATCAACAGCCCTGGTTAAAAAAGTTGGGTTGAATATCAAAACCGCAGTTGAAAGATACTTTGCAGAGAAAAACTGGAGCAAACAACTCGATGGTTACAAGTGGGAGTTTAATCTCATCGAAAGTGAAGAAGTTAATGCTTGGTGTATGCCCGGCGGAAAAGTTGTAGTTTATACAGGAATTCTTCCAATCACAAAAGATGAAACTGGATTAGCAGTTGTAATGGGACACGAAATCGCTCACGCAATTGCTCAGCACGGCTCTGAAAGAATGAGTCAGGGACTACTTCAGCAATTAGGCGGAATGGCTTTAGATGTTGCGTTGCAAAATGAACCCGCAGCAACTCGCCAGTTATTTATGACTGCTTACGGAATTGGTTCAACTATCGGGGTAATTTTACCTTACAGCCGAACTCACGAAAGTGAAGCAGACAGACTTGGTCTTATTTTCATGGCTATGGCAGGTTATGATCCAAATCAGGCAGTGGATTTCTGGCAGAGAATGGCAGATTTGAATAAAGTAAAAGTACCTGAGTTTTTAAGTACTCATCCTTCTGATCAAACCAGAATTGCAGATTTGAAAAAGCATTTACCCGAAGCACTGAATTATTACAGAAGATAATATGAACATTGTTGAATTAATTCAAAGAAAACGTGATGGAAAAACTCTTAATGAGAATGAAATCAATTTTATAATTTCTGAATACACACAAAAAAGAATCCCTGATTATCAGATGTCAGCTTTTCTGATGGCTGGATTCATAAAAGGATTTTCAAAAAAAGAAACTTCATCTCTCACGAAGTCAATGCTTTACAGTGGAAGGGTATTGGATTTCAATCATATTGAAGGGAAAAAGGTTGATAAACATTCAACTGGCGGAGTTGGTGATAAAACCTCACTAATCATTGCACCGATTGTGGCTTGTGCTGGAGTTTATGTTCCGATGATTTCAGGACGAGGATTAGGACACACAGGCGGAACTTTGGATAAATTAGAATCAATCCCCGGATTCAGAACGGATTTATCACTGAAGAAATTTGAAAGTTTACTCAAAAAAAATAAAACTGCTTTAATTGGTCAAACGAAAGAAATTGCTCCAGCTGATAAACTGATTTATGCTCTGCGAGATGTAACTGCAACTGTTGAGTCAATTCCGCTAATTACTGCAAGCATTATGAGTAAAAAACTTGCTGAAGGAATTGATGGATTAGTTCTCGATGTTAAAACTGGTAGTGGTGCTTTTATGAAAAAGCAATCTGACAGCGAACAACTTGCTGAATCACTTGTGAATACAGCAAAATCTTTTGGGAAAAATTGCGTTGCAATTATCAGCGATATGAATCAACCTTTAGGAAATTACATCGGGAATTGGCTTGAAGTGCTTGAATCAATTGAAGTACTCAGAGACGGAAAGAAAAATGATTTGACGGAACTTTCGTTAATCCTCGCTGGAATAATGATTTATCTTGGTGATAAAGCAAAATCAATTAATGAAGGGATTGAAAAAGCAATTAGAATTTTAAAGTCAGGTGAAGCATTTGAAAAATTTATTCAGATAGTTAAATCGCAAGGTGGAGATGTTGATTTAATATTAAATCCAGATGATTATCCTAAATCAAAATTTTCTTTTGAATTAAAATCAGAAAAAAGATGTTACTTAAGTAAAGTTGACACGTACGAAGTTGGAATGGCAGCTCTTGAATTAGGTGCAGGCAGATTAAAGAAAGAAGATAAAATTGATTACAAAGCAGGAATAAAATTTTTCCCCAAAATTGGAAGTGAAATCAAAAAAGATGAAGTAATCTATCAGCTGTTTACAGATAATCCAAATGCGCTTGAAGTTGCAAAAACAAGATTATCCAAAGCTCTGAAATTTTCAGAAACAAAGACAAGTAAAAAGCATCTTATCAAGAAAATAATAAATTAAAAAGGAGAAATAAAAATGGCTTCTAAAGAAGAAATCGTAAAAGAGCTTCAGAAAAGTTACTGGATGGAAATAGAAACAGTAATGAATTACATCGCTAACTCAGTGAATCTCGATGGAGTAAGAGCAGAAGAAATAAAAAAATCTCTTGCTGCTGATATAACAGAAGAAATCACTCACGCACAAACATTAGCGAAAAGAATCAAAGAGCTCGATGGTCTTGTCGAAGGTTCAAATTCATTCAAACCTGAACAAGTCTTTCTTCAACCGAAAGAGGATACAACAGATGTCGTTTCTGTGATTGAAGGAGTAATTGAAGCCGAAAAAGGGGCAATTGCTCAGTACAATAAAATTATCAAGTTGTGTGAAGGAGTTGATTATGTAACTCAAGATTTAGTTATCAGTCTTCTCGCACAAGAAGAATCACATATGATAGAGTTCCGAGGATTTTTGAAAGAGTATAAAAAATAGTTATTTGGTTGAGTGATTAGTTTTTCAAAATATTAGTGATAATCAGTTGCATCATTCCTTATTCAGTAATAAATATCGAGCTAATCACTCAACTTTACTTTTTAGCCCAATCTAATTTCCATAGATATTCATTTCAATTACGAATTTAATAATCAATTTAAATATCAATTTCCATTTTCAATGTAACAATCATTAACTATATTTCAAAAGAAAAAATATCAACTTAAGAGGTTAATATGCTTTTCATTATAGCTTCGCTTGGTGCGATTGCTGCTATGTTCGTTTTTCAAGCAGCAAAAAAGAGAGGAAGTAATACAGAAGCAACATTTTCTTTTGCAGGATTTTTGGTCGCCACGATTATAGCTTTACTGCAATGTTTCACTATGATTCCTGCTGGACATGTGGGAGTAATTGATTTCTTCGGAAAAGTAAGTGATAATACATTGTATCCTGGAGTGAACTTTGTAAATCCGCTTGCAAACGTGATTAAATTCGATGCGAGAACTCAGGAGCTGAAAGAAGAAATGACAGTTCCGTCAAAAGAGGGATTGAGTGTTCAACTTGAAATAAGTCTTCTTTTTTCATTAAGCTTTGAAAACGCAAATAAGATTTATAAAACTGTCGGCGAAGATTATACTGCAAAAGTTGTTGTCCCTCAATTTCGTTCTGTAGTTCGGGGAGTTACTTCCAAGTATGAGGCAAGAGCTTTATACACGGCTGAGAGAGAAAAGCTCGCCCGACAAATTGAACAGGAGTTAACTACTCTAATCGGTCCCAGAGGAGTAACCATCGAAGCTGCAGCTTTAAGAAAAATTACTCTGCCAGCGGGATTAACAGCATCAATTGAAGAAAAACTAAAAGCAGAGCAGGAAAGTCAAAGAATGCAATTCGTTCTTGAAAAAGAAAGACTTGAAGCTGAAAGAAAGAAAATTGAAGCGCAGGGAATTTCTGATTTTCAGAAGATTGTATCACAGGGTATTAGTGAGCAACTTTTGAAATGGAAGGGAATTGAAGCAACCGAAAAATTAGCAAATTCTCCTAATTCAAAAATTGTCGTGATTGGTTCTGGTAAAGAAGGATTACCACTTATTCTCGGTAGTGACAGATAATTTTATTTGAAAGAAAAAATGATTGCAACAATTCATTCTTTAAATGTTCTTATTCCGATTTTTTATTTTATAACCTTTATTGTTTATTTCTATGATTTTCAAAGAGATGATAAAAATTTCAGTAACTCGAAACGTTTATTTCTTTTCATCACACTTTGTATTCATCTTCTTTATATTTTTTTGCGTACGATAGAATTTGATCATCCGCCAATTACAAATGTTTTTGAAATTTTTACCTTGCTTGCCTTTGCCATAAGTTTTGCTTATTTCATACTCGAATTAGTGACTGATATTCGTGGCACAGGAATGTTCATTATAATTCTTTCAATTGCATTCCAAACTGTATCGAGCATTTTTATTAAGGATTTATTTCACGTTAGAGAAGAATTAAGAAGTAATTTATTGGGCATCCACGTTTTCAGTGCTTTGCTTGGATATGCTGGAATTACGATTTCAGCTGTATATGGATTTTTATTTTTAATGCTTTACAATCAATTGAAACAAAACAATTTTGGGTTGTTGTTCGACAGACTTCCAAGTCTTGAAATATTAGAGAAATTATGTTTTTACTCTGCTGTAATTGGATTTATTCTACTTACAATTGCAATTATAATCGGAGTGGTTTGGTTGCCACAATCAAAAATTCCTTTTTCTTATTCAGATCCAAAACTATTCGGCACCTTTTTAATATGGATAATATATGGAATTGGGATTCTCAGAAAAATTTATGGCAATCTGAAAGGAAGAAAGTTGGTTATTGTTTCGATAGTTGGATTTATTTTGGCAATTAGTTCTACGATCATTTCAAATTTTCTTGCAAAAAGTTTTCATTCATTTTATTAATCGTAAATGAATTTAATCGGTATATCAATAAATCATAGAACTGCTTCAGTTGAGAAAAGGGAATCACTTAATCTGAACGAGACAGAGATCAGGCAACTTATTTCTCAATTAAAAAATTCTTTATTGAATGAAGGCTTGGTCATTTCAACCTGCAATCGTACTGAGATAATTGGAATAGCAAAAAACGAAAGTATTTCTTATCAAGATTTAATTTCTGCACTTCTTGATTTCAAAAATGTCGAGGGAATTTCATCAGAGAATTTTGAGAAGTATAAATCATTCGAATGTATCGAACATTTGTTCAGAATAATATCAGGAATTGACTCTCTGGTAATTGGAGATAATCAAATCTTCAAACAAGTTAAGGATTCATTTCAGTTGGCTGATGATCAACAATTCATTGGTTTCTATCTGAAAAAAATTATGGACTACTCTCTTCGAGTTGGAAAGAGAGCTATAACAGAAACTACTATCAGCGAAGGTGCTGTAACAGTTAGTTTTGCGGCAGTTCAACTGATAGAAAAAATATTTTCAAATCTTTCGAAAAAATCTGTTTTGGTTATTGGAACAGGAGAAACAGGTGAAATAGCAGCTAAACATTTACGTGAAAGAGGTGTTGCAAGATTAGCACTAACGAACAGAACTTTCGAAAAAGCAGAAAAACTTGCTAAAGAATTAAACACTGCAGTATTTCCTTTTGATAGTTTTAAGGAACATTTATTCAAGTTTGATATTTTAGTTAGTGCAACAGGCTCACAGGAAATTATCATTACAAAATCTGATATAGCCAGCGCAATGAAAAAAAGGAATTTTGAACCGATGGTATTGATGGATATTGCTGTTCCAAGAGATATTGATCCTGAGTGTAAAAATCTTGATAATGTTTTTTATAATGATATTGATTCACTAAATATTATTGTTGAACAGAATCTTCAAAAACGAAAAAATGAAATCCCGAAAGTAGAGAAGATCATTACAGATGAAGTGAATAATTTCACTGAATGGCTAAATTCACTTCAGGTTTCTCCAATTATTAAAGCTTTGCGAGATAAGCTTGAATCAATACGTGCTGAAGAAGTTGAAAATAATATAAACCGTTTTGTGTCAGAAGATAGAGAGAAGCTTGATATAGTTACGAAGAAAATTATAAATAAAATTTTACATCAGCCGACAGTGGAGCTGAAAAAATTTGCTAGCGATGAAACCGCACAAGACTTGAACAGATTAAAACTCAGCTTAATTAAAGAAATATTTGGTATTAACTCAAATAAGGATTGATAATTAAATTGAAACAAAAACTTATTCTTGGAACAAGAGGAAGTGAATTAGCGCTTTGGCAGGCAAACTTTGTTAAAAGCGAACTTGAAAAGAAGAACAAAAATCTTTCAATAGAAATTAGAATTATTAAAACTAAAGGTGATAAAATTCTTGATGTAGCTTTATCCAAAATTGGTGATAAATCTTTATTCACTAAAGAAATTGAGAATTATTAAAACTAAAGGCGATAAAATTCTTGATGTAGCTTTATCCAAAATTGGTGATAAATCTTTATTCACTAAAGAAATTGAGAATGAATTGCTCGATAGAAAAATAGACTTTGCAGTTCATTCATTAAAAGATTTGCAAACTAAGATTCCTGATGGACTAAAATTAGCAGCGGTTACAAAGCGACATAATGTTGAAGATGTTTTAATTAGCAGAAAAAAAGGAACAACAATTTTTTCTCTTCCAGAAAATGCAAAAGTAGCAACAGGCTCATTAAGAAGAAGAAGTCAATTGCTTCACATCAGACCTGATATAAAAATCTTTGAGCTTCGAGGAAACGTACTTTCAAGAATAGAAAAATTTCTCAAGTCAGATTGGGATGCTATAATTCTTGCAAGAGCAGGAGTGGAAAGATTGAAACTTACAAAATATATCTCTTCTTTTATTCCAACTGATATTTTTCTTCCTGCAGTTGGACAAGGAGCTCTTGGAATTGAAACTCAGGAGAATAATAATCTTACAAATGAAATTCTTCAAAGCATTAACGATAAAGATACTTTTATTGCTACTGCCGCAGAAAGAAGTTTGCTTCGCTCGTTAGAAGGTGGTTGTCAGGTTCCGATTGGTGCTTTTGGTGAAGTTAAAGCCAATGGACTTTATCTCGATGCATTTGTCGGAAGTTTAGATGGAACGATAACTTTCAGAAAGAAGATCAGAGGGACAAAATCTCAACCTGAAAAATTAGGAAAGCAGCTGGCAAAGGATTTACTTAATGCCGGCGCAAAAAAAATTCTTGAAGAAGTTTACAACAATTCCAGAGGAATAGTAAAATGAAATTTTTAATATCTACATTATCAATTTTTATTCTCGCAATGATTATTAATTCCTGCACGTGCTCAACCTGTGGAAATCAAGAAAATGTAATTCCTTATGAAGTTTTATCCAAGGCAGATTTATTCATTGCAAATCAGACTGGCTCAAAATTTTTCCAAAGTTATATCAAACCTGATTTTACGAAAAGCAAGCAAATTGAGAATGGATATTTTCTGACATATAATATATTTATTCCGGAAAAACCTTTTGTCAAAGGAGAGATTCGCTTCACGGTTGATACATTAGGTAATGTGAACAAAAAGATGGAGATTTTCGGCATACCTTTATGCAAAGAATTTCCTGAAGATTGCAACTTTTTAATAGATGAGGAAGCTGCAAAAAATATTGCTTTGAAAAACGGTTTAGAGCAAGGCGTCAAACCTTGGAAGTTTGGATTTCTTTATGATGTGGTTTATAAAAAATATGTTTGGCACGTACTTTCAACTTTATCAGAGAGTGAAGGTGAATATGGTTACAGAGCCAGTGGCAAAGAGTTGATAATTTCTCCTTCCTCAGGAGAGGTTATTCAAAAAAATGACTGGAAGATTAACTGAAGTTTAGATGCTGCCTCTCCATAATAAAACTATTGTTTTAACGCGTGCAAAAAATCAGATTGAAAATTCTTCTAAACTTTTCAAAGATTTGGGCGCTATTGTTATTGAATTTCCTTCTATTGAAATTAAAGAAACAGAAGACTGGTCGAAGTTTGATAAACTCATTACAACCAAGAAATTTGATTTTATAATTTTTACTTCATCAAATTCAGTAAGATTTTTTTATCAAAGATTGAAACAACTGAATTTTGAATTAGATTTTCAGTCAACTAAAGTTATTGCACTCGGCAGTAAAACAGCAGAAATGTGTAAAGAATATTTTATAAATGTTGATTTTGTTCCAAGTTATTTTTCAGTTGATGGTTTAATCAAAGAGTTTGAGAAAATAGATGTTTACAATAAAAATATTCTTATTCCTCAATCAGAAATTGGAAAGAAAGATTTATCAATTGAATTAGAAAAAAAGAATGCGAATGTTTTTTCAGTTGTTGTTTATAAAAATGTTCTTCCTAATCCAGAAGAATTAAAAGAAAAAATTTATTTGATAATTAATTCAGAAATAGATGCGTTTGTGTTTACAAGTCCTTCAACATTCAGGAATTTTATTGAATTAATGAAAATTCAAAACTTAAAAGATTTCTTTAGTGAAAAAGTAATTGCTGCGATTGGAGATACAACAAAGTCTGAAATTGAAAGCACAGGATTAGAAGTAAAGATTAAACCTGACATTTCGACCATTGAGAACCTTGCAATTAAATTAACTGAATATTTCAAACTACAAGGAGCAATTTTTGACGAAACTAAAAAATGATTTATTTCTTCGTGCCTGCAGAAGACAACCCGTTAACAGAACGCCGGTTTGGATAATGAGACAAGCAGGAAGATATTTACCGGAATATCGTGCTGTCAGAGCTAAGTATGATTTTCTAACTATGTGTAAAACACCGGAGGTTGCCGCTGAGGTTACAATTCAACCAATTGATATTCTTGGTGTTGACGCTGCAATTCTTTTCTCTGATATTCTTGTCATTCCTGAAGCAATGGGAATGGAACTTGAAATGCACGAGGGTATAGGTCCAATATTTTTTAATCCGATTAGAAGTGAAGATGATTTTAATAAGTTAATTGAATTCGATCCTCACGATAAATTGAAATATGTTCTCGATGCAGTTCTGATTACAAAAAAAGAATTAAATGGCAGAGTTCCTCTCATTGGCTTCAGTGGTTCTCCTTGGACACTCCTTTGTTATATGGTTGAAGGGAAAGGCTCAAAGGATTTTGCAGTTGTTAAAAAACTTATTTACACACAACCAGATTTGGCTCATAAAATTCTTGAGAAACTTTCAAATGTGATTGCTGAATATCTCTCTGCAAAAATAGAATTTGGTTGTAATGCAGTTCAGATTTTTGATACTTGGGGCGGAATTCTTAGCCAACAGGACTTTCTTGAATTTGATCTTCCATATATTCAGAGAATAATTCAATCATTGAAAAAACAAAATGAACCAGTGATAGTTTTTTCCAAAGGTGTTCATCATAACCTCGATAAAATCTTTGAAGCGGGTGCTGATGTCATTGGGCTTGATTGGACTATGAATATTGGCGATGTTAGAAAGTATTCTCAAAGTAAAGTTGCTCTTCAAGGAAATTTAGATCCAACAGTTCTTTTTGCAAATGAAGAAAAAATCAGAATTGAAGTGAAACAAATTCTTTCTTCTTTTGGTTATGGAAGTGGACATATTTTTAATCTTGGGCACGGAATTTTGCCTAATGTTAATCCGGAAAACGCAAAAGCTTTAGTTAGAATTGTTAAAGAAGAAAGCACAATTTTTCACCACGGAGACACAAAGACACAGAGCAATGAATAAAGATGAGATAAATAAACTCAGCGGAATTATATTAGATTCTTCTATAGAAGTTCACAGAAATTTAGGACCTGGTTTATTGGAAAGTGTTTATGAAATCTGTTTGTGTAAAGAATTATCGTATAGGGGAGTAAATTTTCAGAGACAGGTTTTGTTACCAGTCAACTACAAAGGCGAAAAATTAGATGCGGATTTTAGAATTGATATATTAGTTGAGAATGAAATCATTGTTGAATTAAAAGCAGTTGAAGCTATGAATCCTGTTTATGATGCTCAGTTACTTACTTATTTGAAATTGGCTGATAAGAAATTGGGATTATTGATTAATTTCAATGTACCGAAACTTGTTGACGGTTTCAAAAGAATAATTAACGGTTATTTTTAATCTCTGTTTCTTTGTGCCTCTGTGGTTGAGGTCTTCTTCAAGTCAAAAGAAATTTCACCACGGAGACACAGAGACACAGAGATAAAACAAATAACAATCTGAAGTTCTTTTTTAATCTCTGTTTCTTTGTGCCTCTGTGGTTGAGGTCTTCTTCAAGTCAAAAGAAATTTCACCACGGAGACACGGAGACACAGAGACACAGAGATAAAACAAATAACAATCTGAAGTTCTTTTTTAATCTCTGTTTCTTTGTGCCTCTGTGGTTGAGGTCTTCTTCAAGTCAAAAGAAATTTCACCACGGAGACACAGAGACACAGAGATAAAACAAATAACAATCTGAAGTTCTTTTTTAATCTCTGTTTCTTTGTGCCTCTGTGGTTGAGGTCTTCTTCAAGTCAAAAGAAATTTCACCACGGAGACACGGAGACACAGAGATAAAACAAATAACAATCTGAAGTTCTTTTTTAACCTCTGTTTCTTTGTGCCTTTGTGGTTAAATTATTTTTAGGAGTTACATGTTCGAAGTTGATTTAAAAAAATTCAAAAAGTACGACAAACCCGGACCTCGTTACACAAGTTATCCGACTGCTCCTCAGTTTCACGAAAATTTTACTCACAAAGATTTTCTTAATGAAATAATCAAAACAAATCAAGCTGAGAAAAAAGCACCACTTTCACTTTACTTTCATCTACCTTACTGTGATACACTCTGCTATTTCTGTGGTTGTAATATGATTGTTACACGGAACAGAGATAGAATCAGAGAATACATAAACTACGTTAAGAGAGAAATTGATTTGCTAAAATCATATCTTGCTGATGATAGAATCGCAGTGCAACATCACTGGGGCGGCGGAACTCCAACGCATCTTAATCCAGATGAAATAAATGATTTATCTTCATACATAAATTCAAATTTTGCTTTCATTGAGAATGCAGAAATTAGTTGTGAGATTGACCCGAGAGAATTAAAAAAAGAACATCTCGAAGCATTGAGAAATAACAGGTTTAACAGAATTAGTATGGGTGTTCAGGATTTTAATGAAAAAGTTCAGAAAGCTGTTAACAGAATTCAACCTGAAGAAATAACAATACAAGCAATTCAGTGGATAAGAGAACTTGGTTTTGAATCTCTCAATCTTGATTTGATTTACGGGCTTCCTCATCAAACAGTTGATTCTTTTGAAAAAACAGTTGATAAGATAATTGAAATTTCTCCTGACAGAATCGCAGTTTTCAATTATGCACACGTACCATGGATGAAAAAACATATGACTCTGATTAATCCTGAAGATATTCCTGTACCTGAAGTTAAACTTGAAATACTCAAAATGACAATTGAAAAACTTACTTCAAACGGATATGAATTTATTGGAATGGATCATTTCGCAAAACCAGATGATGAGCTAACTATAGCACTTAAAGAAAAAAAATTATACAGAAACTTTCAGGGCTACAGCACACACGCAGGAACTGATTTATATGCACTTGGAATAACTTCAATCTCACAACTAAAAAATATTTATGCACAGAATCATAAAACTGAAAAGGAATATTATTCAGCTTTGAATGAAAACATCTTCCCAATTCATAAAGGATATTATCTTACCGATGATGATCACTTACGAAGAGAAGTTATAATGAAACTAATGTGCAATTTTGAATTGAACTTCAGTGAGATTGAAGAAAAGTATAAGATTAACTTCAATGAATATTTCTATTCTGGTTTAACAAATTTGAAAGAGATGATTGAAGATGGTTTGCTCTCACTTTCATATGGCGGAATCAAAGTAAATCAGATTGGCAAACTTCTGATAAGAAACATTGCTATGAATTTCGATGGCTTTATTGAACGTCAGCAAGATAAAGCCAGATATTCAAGAACCGTCTGAAATAAATCTTCCCTTTATCATCATTAAATAAAGTTCATAATTTCTTTGGTCGGTTGTAAAAATAATGGATAAATTTCGATAGTTAATTTTACATTTTTTTCCAACTTCAAAAGGGAGAATAATATGAACTACCGAATTGAAAAGGACACAATGGGAGAAATTCAAGTCCCATCTGACAAATACTACGGAGCCCAAACCGCAAGATCATTGATGAATTTCAAAATTGGTGGAGATAAATTTCCGAGAGAATTTATTAGAGCTTTGGGAATTCTTAAAAAAGCTGCTGCACTAACTAACAAAGAATTAGGAACACTCAGTGCCGAAAAAGCTGATTTGATTTGTCGTGCAGCTGATGAAGTTATGGATGGAAAACTTGACGAGCATTTTCCTTTGGTGGTGTGGCAAACAGGAAGTGGTACTCAAACCAATATGAATGCAAATGAAGTGATTGCAAATCGTGCTATTGAATTAGCCGGCGGTGAACTCGGAAGTAAAAAACCAATTCACCCAAATGATGATGTGAACAAAGCTCAATCTTCAAATGATACTTTCCCAACAGCAATGCACATTTCTGCAGTTGAACAAATTCATAGAAGATTGATTCCGATGGTTACAAAACTCAGAGATGCACTTCAGAAAAAATCAGAAGAATATAAAGATATAATAAAAATTGGCAGAACTCATCTTATGGATGCAGTGCCTCTGACATTGGGACAGGAATTTAGTGGATACGTTCAAATGCTAACTAATGGTCTCGAAAGAATTGAAGCAGCATTACCGAGATTATATGAACTTGCTCTCGGCGGTACAGCAGTTGGAACGGGATTAAATACTCATCCGCAATTTGCGGAACTATCTGCAAAAAAAATTGCAGAAATTACCGGATTACCTTTCGTTTCAGCAAGAAACAAATTTGAAGCCTTAGCTACTCACGATGCATTAGTAGAATTTCACGGTGTATTAAAAACTCTTGCTGCATCATTGATGAAAATTGCAAATGACATAAGATGGCTTGGCTCAGGTCCTAGATGTGGATTAGGTGAACTATATCTTCCTGAAAATGAACCAGGTAGTTCAATTATGCCCGGCAAAGTTAATCCAACCCAGAGCGAAGCAATGACAATGGTTTGTGCTCAGGTTTTTGGAAATGATGTTGCCGTTAATTTCGGTGGTGCAAGTGGAAATTTCGAACTTAATGTGTTCAAACCTGTTATAATTTTTAATGTTCTTAATTCAATCAGATTACTTTCGGATGCTTGTGAAAGCTTTACAGATAATTGTGTTGTTGGTATTGAAGCTAATCTTGATAATATTAAAAAACATCTTGATAACTCTTTGATGTTGGTTACTTCACTTAATCCCGTTATTGGCTATGATAATGCTGCTAAAGTGGCAAAGAAAGCTCATTCTGAAAATAAAACTTTGAAGCAAGCGGCTGTTGAATTGGGATTATTGACTGAAGAGAAATTTGATGAAATTGTCAGACCAGAAAAAATGGTCGGACCTAAAGCTTAAATTTTTTCAATTTTTTAATAAGAGGAAATTCAATGAATCCAGAAATAAAAAATTTTTACGGCTCTATTCTTGAGTCAATTGAAAAAGATGGTTTGTACAAAAAAGAAAGAATAATTACATCACCTCAATCAGCACATATTGAAGTTTTACATTCACAAAAAGTTTTAAATATGTGTGCTAATAACTATCTCGGATTATCTGATAATAAAGATTTAATCCAAGCTGCTAAAGATGGACTTGATCAATGGGGATTTGGCTTATCTTCAGTAAGATTTATTTGCGGTACTCAGGAAATTCATAAAATTCTCGAAAGAAAAATTTCTGAATTTCTCGAAATGGAAGACACAATTCTTTATACATCCTGCTTTGATGCAAATGGTGGATTATTCGAAACACTTTTAACTGAAGAAGATGCAATAGTTAGTGATGAACTTAATCATGCAAGTATAATTGACGGAATTCGTTTGTGTAAAGCTCAGAGATATCGTTATAAAAATTGTGATATGAATGATTTGGAAGAAAAACTTAAAGAAGCAAAATCAAACAATGCTAAAAAAATTCTGATTGCAACAGATGGAGTTTTTTCAATGGATGGATTTATTGCTCCGTTAAAAGACATTTGTGATTTAGCTGATAAATATGGTGCAATGGTTATGGTGGATGATTCACACGCAGTCGGATTTATGGGTGAGCACGGTAAAGGAACTCACGAATTTAATGGAGTAATGGGTCGAGTTGATATAATTACTGGAACGCTTGGTAAAGCTCTCGGAGGCGCAAGTGGTGGATATACTTCTGCAAGACAGGAGATAGTAGATTTACTCAGACAACGTTCAAGACCTTATTTGTTTTCTAACACAGTTGCTCCTGCGATTGTTGCAGCTTCTATAAAAGTTATTGATATGCTTTCAAAAACCACGGAACTAAGAGATAGATTAGAGAGAAATACAAAATATTTCAGAGAAAAAATTAAAGAAGCTGGTTTTCAAATTAAAGAAGGAATTCATCCCATAGTTCCGATAATGTTAGGAGATGCAGTTTTAGCACAGAAAATGGCAGCTAAAATGTTGGAAAAAGGAGTTTACGTGATTGGATTTTTCTATCCAGTTGTTCCTAAAGGTACTGCAAGAATCAGAGTTCAGATTTCAGCGGCGCATTCACTTGAAGATTTAGATTTTGCAGTTGAAAAATTTTCTGAAGTTAAAAAAGAAATGGGAATTTGAGAGCCTCATCCCCAGCCCCTCTCCTAAGGAGAGGGGAGTTATTAAAATTTAAAAATCTTAAATCGTTGTTCATCAATCTTTTAATCATTTTTCTAATGACTGATGGCAAATGACTAATGACTAACAACCAACAACTCACTCTAAAATTTTCAACTCCCAATCTTTCATTCTAAAGTTCAAATCAAGTTGAATAGTCGTAATTCATTCCATCAAACATCGACATAAAAAATCCACCTAAAACAATGAAGAATACAATCGTGAAAACAACTACAATTGCAAAGAAAATCAGAGTTGCCTGAGCCCACGTCTTTTTGCTTGGGTGAGTATCACTACCAAAAGCCCAAACAAAAAGCATTATGAAGCCAATAACCGGAATTGCTTGAATTAGAAAAGTAATCAGCCAATCTCCGATAGTTAAAGATTTGAATTGTCTTGGTTGAGGTGTATAATTCGGTAGTTCCATTCTAACTCCGTATTTATTATTTCACATTATAAAAATTAATAAATAATTATTAAAATCAAAATTCATTCTTAAAAATGGGAATTAGTCGAAAATTTAGATTGTCAATTCTGAAATATCAATCATTTTACAGCAAAATTCATAAAAAAATCAATAAATACGGTGGTATTATAGTTGAAAGTGTAATGAAACTGCAATCAGAAATTTTTAACAAAAATTATAAACGGTAAAAAATGGAAAGAATGAAAGTAACAATTGATGGCAATGAAGCCGCAGCGTATGTGGCTTTTAATACAAATGAAATTATAGCAATTTATCCGATAACTCCATCTTCAAATATGGCTGAATGGTGTGACACCTGGGCTTCAGTCGGTATGAAAAATATTTGGGGAGTTACTCCTACTGTTACAGAATTACAAAGCGAAGGTGGTGCTGCTGGTGCGGTTCACGGGGCATTGCAAAATGGTGCGCTTACAACCACTTTCACTGCATCACAAGGGCTTTTACTGATGATCCCAAATATGTATAAAATTGCTGGTGAATTGACCTCAACAGTATTTCACGTTTCTGCAAGATCAATCGCAGCTCAAGCTCTTTCAATTTTTGGAGACCACTCCGATGTTATGTCGGTAAGACAAACAGGTTTTGCTTTATTGTCATCAGGTTCAGTTCAGGAAATAATGGATTTTGCGCTTATTGCTCAGGCTTCAACCCTTGAAGCAAGGATTCCGTTCCTTCATTTCTTTGACGGTTTTAGATCTTCTCACGAAGTTATGAAAATTGAAGAGTTGACTAAAGAAGATATGAAATTCATGTTAGATGATGATTTAATTATTGCACACAGAAAAAGAGCTTTATCTCCGGATAATCCGGTTATCAGGGGAACAGCTCAGAATCCAGATGTTTATTTTCAAGGAAGAGAAACTGTTAATCCTTTCTATAATGCTTGTCCATCAATTGTTCAAAAACAAATGGATAAATTTGCCAAATTAACCGGTAGACAATATAAATTATTTGAGTATGTTGGCGCTCCCGATGCTGAAAAAATTATTATTCTTATGGGCTCAGCAACTCAAACTGTTGAAGAAACAGTTGAATACTTAGTATCAAAAGGTGAGAAAGTTGGCGCAATCAAAGTAAGATTATACAGACCTTTTTCGATAGATAGCTTTATAGATGCCATTCCCACAACGGTTAAATCAATTGCTGTTTTGGATAGAACAAAAGAACCTGGCTCTGCAGGCGAACCCCTTTATCAGGATGTTCTAAATGCAATCTCTGAAAAATATATGAATGGTGAATTGAAATTTGCTTATCCGAAAGTAGTTGGTGGAAGATATGGTTTGTCTTCAAAAGAATTTACTCCGGGAATGATAAAAGCAGTTTTCGATAACTTAGATCAAAGTAAACCTAAAAACCATTTTACCGTTGGAATCGTTGATGATGTAACCAATTTAAGCCTTGAATATGACCCTGATTTTTCAGTTGAAGATCCACAAACATTCCGTGGAAAATTCTTCGGTTTGGGTGCTGATGGAACTGTCGGTGCTAACAAAAATTCTATTAAAATTATTGGCGAAGGAACTGATTATTATGCTCAGGGTTACTTTGTTTATGATTCCAAAAAGTCTGGCTCCGTTACCGTTTCACATTTAAGATTTGGACCAAAGCCGATTAAATCTACTTACCTGATTAGAAAAGCAAATTTTATAGCTTGTCATCAACAAGTCTTTTTAGAAAAAATGGATATGTTGCAAGATGCGGTTGAAGGAGCCACATTTCTACTTAATACTCAAGTTCCAAAAGAAAAAGTTTGGGACTCACTACCTGAAAAAGTTCAAAGGGACTTAATTGAAAAGAAAATGAAATTTTACATCATCGATGCTTATAAAGTCGCTCAAGAAACAGGAATGGGTGTAAGGATTAACACAACAATGCAGACGTGCTTCTTTGCAATTTCAAATATCTTTCCAAAAGAAGAAGCTATTTCTTTGATTAAAGATTCAATTAAGAAAACTTATGGTGCAAAAGGCGATAAAATCGTTAAGATGAACTTTGATGCTGTTGATAAAACTTTAGATAATTTATTTGAAGTTCCTGTACCTGATAAAGTTACAAGTAACATTAAACTTCAACCTGCAATTCAGGGCGATGCACCGGAATTTGTAAAAGAAGTTCTTGCAAAAATTATTGAAGGAAAAGGAGATACTATCCCTGTAAGTAAAATGCCGGTTGATGGAACATATCCACTTTCATCGGCAAGATATGAGAAGAGAAATATTGCTTTGGAAGTTCCTGTTTGGGATCCTGAAACTTGTATTCAATGTAATAAATGTGTGATGGTATGTCCGCACGCTACTATTCGTGCTAAAATTTTTACAGAGGATATTGTGAAAGATGCTCCTCCAACTTTCAAGTACACCAAATTCAGATCAAAAGATTATGGTGATAATCTACTTTATTCTCTTCAGGTAGCAGTAGAAGATTGTACAGGTTGCGCACTTTGTGTTGATGTTTGTCCGGCAAAGAATAAAAAAGAGACAAGATTAAAAGCAATAAATATGGCTGACCAACTTTCAATTCGTGAGATTGAACGTGCAAACTGGGATTTCTTTTTCAAAATACCTGACATTGACAGAAGAAAAGTTGCAGTTTCCAAAGTTAAAGATTCACAATTCTTGCAGCCATTATTTGAATTCTCAGGGGCTTGTTCCGGATGCGGTGAAACTCCTTACGTTAAATTAGTTACTCAATTATTCGGAGATAGAACGATTATAGCAAACGCAACCGGTTGTTCTTCAATTTATGGTGGAAATCTTCCAACTACACCTTACTCTACTGATAATAACGGAAGAGGTCCCGCCTGGTCTAATTCACTTTTTGAAGATAATGCTGAATTTGGTTATGGTTTCAGATTGGCAATTGATAAACATAATCATCAGGCAAAATTACTGCTCCAAAAATTAGCTGGAGATATTGGTGATGATTTAGTTTCAGCACTTTTGAATGCAAAACAAAAAGATGAATCTGATATTTATGATCAAAGAGAAAGAGTAGCAGCACTAAAACAAAAGTTGAATGATTTACTTGCAGCAAACACAAATGGAAAAGCTGAAGATTTCAAACATCTTTTAAGTTTAGCTGATTATCTTGTTAAGAAGAGTGTTTGGATTATCGGTGGAGATGGTTGGGCTTATGATATTGGTTATGGAGGGTTAGATCACGTTCTTGCAAGTGGTGCTAATGTGAATATGCTTGTGCTCGATACAGAAGTCTATTCTAACACTGGCGGACAAAGTTCTAAATCAACACCAAGAGGAGCCGTTGCTAAATTTGCTGCAGCAGGTAAACCAGCAGGCAAAAAAGATTTGGGTTTGATGGCAATGAGTTATGGAAATGTTTATGTAGCTAAAATTGCAATGGGTGCTAACGACCAGCATACATTAAGAGCAATTCTCGAAGCAGAAGCTTACGATGGTCCTTCTTTAATAATTGCTTACAGTCATTGTATTGCTCACGGAATAAATATGGCAACCGGTATGAACAATCAGAAAGCAGCAGTGGATTCAGGATATTGGCCATTATACAGATACAATCCTGAATTGGCTCTTGAAGGTAAAAATCCATTCAAACTGGAATCCAAAGGATTAAAAATTCCTTTCAAGGATTATGCATATATGGAAACAAGATACAAAATGCTGACTAAATCTCATCCAGAACTTGCAGCTAAGTTAATCAAAGAAGCTCAGGAAGATGTAATCAAACGTTGGAAAGAATATGAAAGAATGGCTGCCTGGGAACCGGAAAAAGCTAACTGAATGAATTAAAAAAAGTTTTAAGATTATAAAGGAAATAATAATGGATATTACAACTAATTATCTCGGTTTGAAACTAAAATCACCTATAATTCCATCTGCTGGTCCTTTATCTGAAAAAATCTCAAATATTAGAGAGATGGAAGATGCCGGCGCTGGTGCAGTTGTGCTTTATTCAATATTCGAAGAGCAAATTGAACACGAACAGTTTGAATTGGATTACCTCACTTCAATTCACGCCGAAAGTTACGCCGAAGCAACTTCATATTTTCCGGAACCTTTCGATTTCAAAGCTGGACCAGAAGAGTATCTTGACCTAATTCGTAAAGCCAAAGAATCAGTGAATATGCCTATCATTGCAAGTCTCAATGGAAAATCATTAGGTGGTTGGACAGAGTATGCAAAGTTAATCGAGCAAGCTGGAGCTGATGCTTTGGAATTGAATATTTATCTGCTGCCAACAGATATCCATAAATCATCAAATGCAGTTGAACAAATGTATGTTGATATTGTAAAGGCAGTAAGAAGTTCTGTTAAAATTCCTATTGCTGTTAAAATGCATCCTTTCTTTACCTCAACAGCGAATGTATCGCAACAGTTAGTAAAAGCAGGTGCTAATGGATTAGTATTATTTAACAGATTTTATCAACCCGATATTGATTTAGAAAAACTTGAGGTTGTGCCAAATGTTTTATTAAGCACTCCAATGGCAATGAGATTGCCTTTGAGATGGATTGCTATTCTTTATAACAGAGTTAATGCCGATTTAGCTGCAACAAGCGGTATTTATAATGCTTCGGATGTTATCAAAATGATAATGGCTGGTGCAAAAGTTACAATGATGTTATCAAGTCTTATTAAATTCGGAATATCTCACATAGCTGATGTAATTACAGAAATGAAGAATTGGATGGAAGAAAAAGAATATGAATCAATCTCGATGATGCGTGGTAGTATGAGCTATATGAATGTTGATGATCCGTCGAAGTTTGAGCGTGTTAATTATATGAAAATTCTTCACTCATATAAATAAGTTAAAGGCAAATCAGTAAAATCGAAAAGTCAGTCTCTGTAGAATTTACAAGGGCTGACTTTTTTATTTTAAATACTTTTCTTTAATTCATCGCAAACTTTTATTTTGAACTAATTATTTAATCTAATGTTTTAACCATTAAAAATACTTTATGACATTATTTTTTATTTCATTTTTTACAGTTTACACTTTACTTAATTACTATGTTTTCATTCGAGCATTTAATTTATTGCCAAATAATTGGCTTATAAAAACCACTTTCGTAATCCTTTTTATTATAACTTCCTATGGATATGTGCTAAGTAAATCACTTTACAAATATCTATCAGTTTTTGTATATGATATTTGGCTAACTATTGGTGCTATCTGGTTTGCTATGCTGGTATATTTTGTTTTGATTTTATTTGCCATAGATATGACGTTGTTAGTAAATAAATTTTTTAGATTTCTTCCTAAATTTTTATTTGAATATAAGATCAAAGCAATTACTGCAATTTCAGTTTTTGCTGTTGTTTCGATAATTGTTTTTCTTGGCAATTTGAATAAAAGGGACATCATAAAAACAAACGTTGAATTAGAAATTCCCAAACTTAAAAGTAAAATAGACAGCTTGAACATTGTATTGGCATCAGATATTCATTTATCTCCTATTGACGGCGAAAAACTTCTTCCAAAACTTGTTGATAAAATCAATTCATTTAATCCTGATATAATTCTTTTTGCCGGTGATATAGTTGATGACAAAGCTGAAATTTTAGAAGCTCGGGGGATAGGGAAATCATTTTTAAGATTGAAAAGTAAATATGGCATTTTCACAATCAATGGAAACCACGAGTTTATTAATGGAATAGAATCGTCAGTTCGTTATGCACATGAATTAGGAATGACAGTGGTTCGTGACACTGCAATTTTAATTGACGAAAGTTTTTATGTTATCGGAAGAGAGGACACGACTAAATTTCGGTTTGAGGGAATTCATCGAAAAACTTTATCTGAAATTACTGAGAGTTTGGATGAGTATCCCAAAATTTTAATTGATCATACTCCATTCAATTTAAACGAAGCGGTACAAAATGGAATTGATCTGCAACTTTCCGGACATACGCATCACGGACAAATCTGGCCTGCTAATATTATCACTTCTTGGATTTATGAAATCAGTTGGGGTTATAAAAAAATTTCCAATACTCATTTTTATGTTACTTCTGGTGCCGGTACTTGGGGACCACCTGTTCGAACTGGAAGCAAAAGTGAAATTGTTAATATAAAAGTATCGTTCAGATAAAAATCTGGAATCGTTTCAGACTGAAACAAATATTTCTTTTGAGACATTTCTCTTTTTGGTATTTCTTAATAAATGCTTTTTAAGTAACTAAAAGAACTCTTTACTGGCATAATTTTTTTTGCCATATTTCGTTAAAACTGTTTGAACTTTGGAAGAAAAACTTAAAAAATATCTGTCAGTCGAATCTCACGAGATTCTTAATGAGTTTTCGGTGGGAGTTATTGTTTGTAATAATCTTTATGAAGTTTTATTCATTAATAAAGCTTTCATAGAGTTGTGTGATTTTTATGGACTTTCTATACAAGATAGTTCTGTAGTAAAGAGTCTCTTCGAAATTGCATTCTTTAATGAAGAATCAATTAAAAAAGAAATCGCGCTACTTCAAAAAGGACTACCATTTGAAAGCGAAATTTCTTCATCTGATTTTAGTAAAAGGGGACTAATTAAATTAATTGTTAAAGCAACTCCTTTATTTGAAAACGGACTTTATGGTGGAGCAATTTTCGTTATTGAAGATATAAGAGTTGCAATTGAAACTACGACAGAGTACATAAAACGAAATGCAGATTTACAAAAAATTATTGAGCAAACTTCTGATTTCTTCATAATAATTGATAGTGAATTTAATGTAAATCAGTATTCAATAAGTGTCCCTCTGATCATTAAAAATAATTTAGATTCAAGTGAAAGACCGTCACTATCTGATGTAATTTTTGATGAAGATCTGAAAATAATTACCTACTATTTGAATTATTCTAAACTGGAAAAAAAATCTTCACACTTTATTATCCGAACATTAAATCAGGTTGAGTATCATTGTAAAATTATCCCTCTTACTAACAAAGCTGGTGAGGTTCCAAACTTTTATTTGTTTTTTGATAAAGTTGATTCAAAAACTTTTGTATTCAAAAATGGTAAAAGAAGTCATCATAATTATCTGGAGTTTTTAAGTAAACTTGATTTAAAATATGTTGTTTATGATTCTGATTTTAATATTATTGACTCAAGTGAAAATCTTGAAGGCATTATTCGAGCTGAGTCAGCAACGGAAAAATCAAAAAGTATATTCGATAAATTTTCGTTTATCAGTCGGAAAGTATTAGAAGATGCGGAAGTTGAATTAAATAAAAATAATTCGTATAAAACGGAAGTACAAGTCACTGATAAAAATAAAACTCAGAAAATTTTTGAGCTTAAATTCTTTGCAATTGATATAAATGAAAAAATACTTTTTCTAAATGATTTAACTGAGTTTTATAATAAAGAAAGAAAGCTTAAAAATAAATTATTTGCTCTAGAGAGTACAATTAACCACTCTTCTCATTTGATTATTCTTTTGAAATCAGATGGTGAGATAATTTTTGTAAATAATGCTTTTTGTGAAAGTCTTGGGTTTGAGAAGAAAAAATTGTTAACAAATTCAATTTATAACTTGATAGATCGTAGTTATCTTGAAAAAAATATTTTTGATCTAAATGCCTTTACTCATAAAAAATCAAGAGAGATAGAACTTCCTCTTAAAAATTTCAAAGATGATAAAATTATTTTTTTAACCTATTTTCATCCAATAAAGAATTCTGATGGCAATTTAATTTTCATTGCTTGTTATCTGAATGAACTCGAGAAAATAAAAGCCAGAGAATCAGAAATTCAATTTTATAACCAGATACTTCAAAGTTCATTGGATGGAATCGCTCTCGTAGAAAATGACAGATTTATTAAAGTAAACAAATCTTTATTAAACATTTTTGGATTTGAAAGTGAAAATGAATTAGAAGGAAGATATTTCCTTGATTTAGTTTGGGATGAAGATACTATCAGGGTTTCCGAATTCGTAAGACTTGTCGAGCTTAAGAAACAATCACCCGGTAAAATAGATTTTGTTGGACGTAGAAGTGATAATTCAAGAATCTCTGTTGAAATGTCGGTCGGTTTACTTGAAAATGAGCAACGTACTGTTTTGATATTATCCATTCGCGATGTTACAGAAAAAATCAGAGCTCATAGTGTTATCAGAGAGTCTGAGGAGAAATATCGAACCGTTGCTGAAAATCTTGATGACTGCTTATTTACTTTTGAAAGAATAGGATTTGCATTCAAACCTGTTTTTTGTACGTCGTCAATTAAGAAAATAATTGGTTACTCTGAAAAAGACTTTTTGTCTGATTCAAAGTTTTTATTCAGAATTGCTTTCCCGGAAGATTTCAAAAAGTTAAAACCAAAACTTATGGATATTCTCGAAAGCAGAAGCAAAAAACAAGGTGAGCTTGAATTCAGGGTCATCAACAAAAATGGTAATCTGATATGGGTTAAAATTAAATTGAATTTGCAAAGGTCATTAAGCGGAAATGTACAGAAAATTTTTGGAATAATGAGCGATATAACTATCGGTAAAAAGAACGAAGAAGAACTCATCAAATCAAATGAAGAATTGACCAGATTGAATGAAACCAAAGATAGATTCATTTCAATTGTCTCACACGATTTAAGAACACCGTTTACCTCAATACTTGGATTCACTGATTTACTACAAAATGATGATTCACTAACTGAATCAGAGAAGAAACAGTATATTAAATTTATCGGGGAATCTGCACAAACAATGCTTTCTTTGGTCAATTCAGTGCTTGATTGGACAAGGCTGCAAACAGGAAGAATTAAGTTTGAACCAGAAAAGACAAACATAAATGAGATTATAAAGCGAGTAGTAAATTCTTTGTCAGGTGTTGCAATGCAAAAGTCAATCAAAATTTATAATCTCGTTAAAGATGATATTTATCTTTTTGTTGATAAAAATCTTATCTCTCAGGTTTTTTATAATCTTATTTCTAATGCAATTAAGTTTTCTTTTGAAAATGGTAAAATAGAAATTTCAGCGACACTAAATTCAACACACACTTATTACACTTTCAGTGTAAAGGATAATGGAACCGGAATCAAGCCTGAGGATTTAAACAAATTATTCTTAGTTGAATCAAAGTTTACTACAGAAGGTACATCAGGTGAAAAGGGAAGTGGATTAGGACTTTCATTAGTCAAAGAAATAGTTGAAAAGCACAATGGTAAAATTTGGGTTGAGAGTCAGTACCGAAAAGGGTCTAATTTCCTGTTCAGTTTACCTTCTTCTTCTGCTGTTATCTTGCTTGTTGAACCAGAAGCTTCCGATCGAATGCTTTACAGTAAGCTGATAAAAAATTTCAAACCTGATTTTAATATTCATTCTGTATTATCAGGCTCTGAAGGATTACAGAAAATCAAACAATACGATCCCGCTCTTGCTATCATCAATCATTCACTTTCTGATATGAGCGGTTTGGATTTCGTCAAGCAGGTTCTAAATCTTAATCTTACAAAAAAATTGCAAATAATAGTAATAGGTTCTAAGCTGGACAGAGCTGTAATGAGTGATTATAATCAGCTTGGAGTATATTACATTATCAGTAAACCTGTTAATGTAAATACATTTCAACAAGCAATAGACAAATCTTTAATTAAATCATTTCAGAAAACAAAAATTTAGTTTATTTCAAATCTCCCGTTATTGGCTTGACGACCAATTCTTCAACAACTGCATTTCCCTCATTAAGATATGCCCATACAATTGTTCGAGCAACATTCTGAGCAGTCATCATCATTGATGAAAACTCTTCTCTAAGTTTTTTAGGCCACATCTGAGTTTCAGTTGCACCTGGTAGAATGTTAATGATGCGAATATTATGTTTTCTAACTTCTTCCCGAAGTGAATTTGAATAAGCGAGTAAACCAGCTTTTGAGGCTGAATAAGCAGAACTTTTTGTATAAACTTGTCTTGCAACGACAGAAAGCACATTTATAATTGTTCCACCACCATTTTCGATGAAGTGAGGCAAGACGGTTTTTATCGTATAAATAGAACCCAACAAATTTGTGCTTATTATATCTTCAATTTCCCGGATTGAATTTTCTTCTGAAAGTTTGAAAGTGGTGATGCCAGCGTTATTTATCAGGCATCCCAGCTTACTCTTAGAAATTATTTTTTTGAAAGTGTTATCTACATTAGAATGTGAAGCTACATTGCAGGGCATAATCTCAACGCTTTGCTCTTCAGGAAGTTCTTTGTTTAATCTTTCTAAATCAACACTATTTCTGGAAGAGGCAAATACCTTATATCCAATTTTGGTGAATTCAATAGCTACAGCTTTTCCAATTCCGCTGCTTGCACCAGTAATCCATATTCCATAATTCTTTTTCATTACACGTTTTTCATTTTAATAAGATTTAAATATTCATTTCTGGTTTTCTCATCCTCTTTGAATACTCCGTGCATCGCACTTGTAGTAGCAGAGCAATTTTGCTTTTCAACTCCCCGCATCATCATACACATATGATACGCTTCAGAAACAACAGCAACTCCGATTGGTTCAAGAAATTTATCTAATGTATCTGCAATCTGCTGAGTCATTCTTTCCTGTACTTGAAGTCTTCTGGCAAATACATCAACAATTCTTGGAATTTTACTGAGCCCTACAATTTTACCATTTGGAATGTATGCAACGTGAACTTTTCCGTAGAAAGGTAGAAGATGATGTTCACACATACTATAAAAATCTATATTCTTCACTAAAACCATTTCATCATATTTCTCAGTAAAGATGGCATCATTTAATACTTCATTTATATCCATTTTGTAACCAGAGCATAAAAACTCATAAGCTTCTGCGACTCTCTTAGGAGTTCGGATTAATCCCTCCCTTGAAGGATCTTCTCCTATTTCAATTATCAAATCTTTTATGATGTTTTGAATTTTCTCTTTGTCCAAATTTATCCTCGATATTCAAAATAGTTGTTTTCAGTTTCGTAAAGTTTTATTGAATAAAGCTTTCCATTTGGAATTTTATCTTCCAACTGTTTCCATATTGCTATACAAATATTTTCAGAAGTTGGGATTAATCCTTTCATGAAAATTGTATCTGTGTTTAAATTTTTATGATCGACATGTTCAATAACATTCTCTCTGATGATTTCTTTCAATAACTTCAAGTCAAGAACAAAACCAGTGTGTTCATCTACTTCACCAGCAACAGTAACTTCAAGAGTGTAATTATGCCCGTGCCAATTCGGATTGCTGCACTTGCCGAAAATTTTTGCATTCTCTTCATCTGAAAGTTCAGGTCTGAATAATCTATGCGCTGCTGAGAAGGTTTCTCTTCTTGTAATGTATATCATTTATTGCTCTTTCAACGCTTCAATTACTTCATTATGATGATTTGGCACTTTTACTTTTTCAAAAACTTTTTTCACCGTACCATCTTTACCAATTATGTATGTTGTTCTTTCAACTCCCATATATTTTTTACCATACATACTTTTTTCTTTCCAGACTCCATATTTCTCAACAACTTTTTTATCAGTATCAGCAAGAAGAATGAAGGGAAGATCATATTTCTCAGCGAATTTTTTATGTGATTCGACTGAATCCGGACTTATTCCAATTACAACAGCATCAAGGTTTGATAATTTTGGGAATGAGTCTCTGAAATTGCAGGCTTCTGTGGTACATCCGGAAGTGTTGTCCTTTGGATAAAAGTAGAGGACAACATTTTTACCGGAGAAATCTGAAAGTTTTACTTTTTTATTATCCTGATTTGGTAAGGTAAAATCAGGCGCTTTTTTGCCAACTTCAATCATATAACTTATTTTATTTTTTCTAAGGTTTCTTTGATTGCAGTATAATTTGGTTCATCACCGGCGCTTTCTAAAACTTCTACATATTGAATTATACCATTTTTATCAATAATAAATGCACTTCTTTTTGACACACCTTTAAAGTCAAATTTTCCCGGAACAAACACATCATACAAAGCACCATAGCTTGCTGAAACTTCTTTATTAAAGTCACTTAGTAATGGAAAATTATAATTGTTTTTTTCAGCAAACATTTTTAATGCAAAGGGACTATCAACGCTAATACCGAGAACTTGTGCATCAAGATTTTCATAAACTTTTAATTCATCTCTGAATGTGCACATCTCTTTAGTGCAGACAGATGTATTTGCCAGAGGGAAGAATAGTAATACAACATTTCTCCCTTTGAATTGCTCCAAAGAAACTTTTTCTGTGTTATGATCAAAAAGTTCGAATTTGGGTGCGGAATCACCTACTTTTAATGGCATATAACCTCCAAATTAAATTATTATAATTATTGACTGAAACATAGATAATATTGATTAAAGAGAAAACACTTATAAAACAAAGTTCACCAATTAAAGTTCATCTATTTTCTGCTAACCATTTTGACCATTGTTCCGGCTGATAACCCACAGAAATATTTTTATTGAATCTGACAATTGGTGTTTTGATAATCAAAGATTGATTTAGTAGTTCTTCTTCTAAATTAAAATTCATATACATCATTCCTCTACCTTTGTAAACTTTGCTCTTTTTATTGAGTAAATCTTCTACTGCAACTCTTTGAGTTATATTATCAAGTTCACCTTTTGTCAAACCTTTTTCAATTAAATCTCTAAAGTAAAAAGGAATTCTTCGTTCTTTAAAAAATCTTTCAGCTTTTTGTGTGTCTTTACATTTTTTTGTTCCAATGATTTGTATGTTCATTTTTATTTCAACTCAATTTTTTGTGTGCGTTTTGTTT
>Ga0209721_1000728_pt1 | contig 27654 bp, 31 predicted proteins | sample TshhotsprinmetaG_FD_184139 | JGI IMG/M metagenome (GOLD analysis project Ga0209721, IMG submission 184139) | Hot spring microbial communities from South Africa to study Microbial Dark Matter (Phase II) - Tshipise hot spring metaG (SPAdes)... | ecosystem: Environmental > Aquatic > Thermal springs...
AATAAATGGCTTAAGAAATAAGTAAATATGCAATAAATTAGACTACATTTATAAGATTAGAAATAGCTAACTTATTGAAATATAAGGTTTTTCTTAAAATTTCGGGGTTATTTTTGATGAAGTTGGGTATAACACCGTGAGTATGAGGGTAAATAATTCTTCTAAGATGGCGGTTGCCTCTTTTAGAGATTCTGCTTGTGCCTTGAAACTTACCGGACTGAAAAACACTAGGGTCAAGCCCTGCATAGGCAATAAGAGACTTATGAGAAGAGAAGTTGTTGATATCTCCTATCTCAGCAAGGAAAGCAGCTCCTGTGGAATCCCCAATACCGTCAATGGAAGTGATGATTTCCATCTCCTCAATTGCAATAGACTCACACAGATCAGTGAGAATCTTGGTGAGCTTATCCAATTGTTCCATCAGATGAAGCAAAGTAGAGATTTTCTGAGGGAGGATGAGTTCCTTAGCAAGACTACTGGTGGCAATGGAGTTTTTGGCAGCCCTGATAATATCCTCGGCACTGAGAGAGATCCTTCTACCTTTACCACAGCGTTCAAGAGCCTCAGCAATAACCTTAGCATCAGTAGCTCTGATAAAGCGGGCAGAGGGGAATTCCTTAAGGAAAAGAAGCATCGTAGTAGTAAAGACATTACAGAGGGATTCCAGTTCAGGGAAAGTAGTTTGCAGAATCCGTTTAATCTCGTTTTTGGTGGAAGCTATAAGGTGGGAGATAGATTCTCTTTCTCTGGCAATATCTCTGAAGTCTTTAGTGTCCTGAGAGATGGAGAACTGTTCAATGGAATCCCTGTGGGCAAGAATAAACCGTGCAATAGTGAGAGAGTCTTTTTTGTCTGTTTTGGTTTTACGCAAAGACAGCTTTGCAAAATTAGAGATCAGAAGGGGGTTAATGATGGCGGTGTTAATATCTTTAGAAGACAGGTAAGAGAAGAGATTGATATGGTAGCATCCTGTGGACTCCATAGCAGCAATGACATTGGAGAGGTCTTTGCAATTAGAAGTGATAGCTTTCATCAGTTCAGAGAAACCATTTCTATCCATAGAAGTAGAGATGGAAAAACAGACATTACCTTTGCTATCAAGAGCTGTGGCAGAGAAGGAATCTTTGGAGACATCAATACCGACAAACAGATTACTCATGGTAAAACCTCCATAATGACATATTTAGACGAGGCAGGGGGAGCCTCCCGGCCAATCCTCCAGGGTGACAAGGGTTCAGAAACCCAATCAACTTATGATGGCTATGGGAGGCAGGGAACAGACTGCTTCGAGGGTTCAATGACCCAGGTGAAATGGAGTTCTCCTGCCTGTCCAACTTTAACGGGTAAAACCCGCTTATATAAACTTTATAACACAAATTCTTAGTAGGAGAGGTATTAAGGTATGGACATCTTGTGCTTAAGCATTTATGGGATATGTATGGACTTGATGAGTTTTTTAGTAGGTTTAGGAATAAAAGGAGAAAGTTTGATATATCCAAGGTAGTCTTTTATATGGCCTGTAAGCATATACTTGAACCACAGAGCAAACTTGGCATGTATGAGAGTTATGCTAAGTACATCAATTTTTTTGAATTAGACTTAAATCATCTATACAGGGCATTAGATGATTTAGCGGAAATAAAGGAGGACATAGAGGAGTATTTATTTGAGCGTAACAGGACATTATTTAACATGACAGTAGATGTAGTGTTTTATGATGTAACGACCTTTTATTTTGAGAGCAAGGATGAGGATTTATTGAGGAAGTTTGGGTATAGTAAAGATGGGAAGGCATCGGAGGTACAGGTAGTGCTTGGGTTGTTGATAGATGCTGAAGGAAGGCCTATAGGTTATGACATATTTTCTGGAAACATTTTTGAGGGCAAGAGTCTTGAGCCATTTTTAAAGAGACTAAAGGAGAGGTTTTCAATACAGAGGGTAGTGATAGTAGCAGACAGGGGGATAAACAGTAAGGTAAATTTATTGAGGGTAAAAGAGCTTGGCTATGGGTATATTGGCACTTGTCAAGAATATTGTGTCTCATTGTAAAACCTCATATTAAAGAGTTGTAAAAGCTCATATGCCCTCGCTTTGATGGCAGGTACAGGATTTCTCCATTTCCCTTGCTTCAGTCTATCAATCTGCAGCATAAGGTTAATTTCAAGTATACTCTGGGACTGAAAGTATCCGCCAAGCCTCCTCCTTATCTGCTCTATCCTGCTGTTAAGATTCTCTACCGCATTCGTCGTGTATATATATCTCCGTATCTCCTCAGGATACCTAAGAAAACACAGATAATTCTCTATTTTCGATGAAAGTGATTTTATGAATGTGGGATATTTGTTTTTGTATTGACTGCAGAGATTTTCTAATTTCGCCTTTCCTTCATCATGGTCTCTTGATAATTTGATATTTTCCAGCTCTTTATTGAACAAATTTGCATCCTCTTTCGCCATATTCCTCCTTACATTCCTCTGAAGATGGACATAGCAGAGTTGATGTTCTGTAAGAGGATACATGGCTTTTATAGCATCATTAAGCCCTACAAAATCATCACTTATTATAACAGCCACTCTTTTAAGTCCTCTCTCTATCAAATCATTAAACACTTTAAGCCAATCACCTTTGTTTTCATTACCAAAAAAAGTGTAATACCCATATACATCTTTTCTACCCTGTAAATCAATACCTAATACCGTGTAAACACATGCCTTCTTTATCTTGAGGTTATCTTTTACCTCTGTATGATAGCAATCTATGAAAAGTGCAAACACATCCTGAGGAAGTTCTCTACTTTTGAAATCATTTAACCTCTCAACGAGATGCTCCTTTAGCCTCGTAAGTTCAGTTTCAGAATATGGAAGACCTAATTCCTTTAACGATAATGAAAGCTGACTGTCAGAATAACCATTAATGACAAGACTCATCAATAAATCTACATAGCTCTCATCAACTCTCTTATAAGGTTGAGGCAAAACATGAGGACGAAACTGTCCGTTTCTGTCCCGAGGAACGTTGATGTTTAATCTCCATGAGCCTGTTGTCAATTCCCTTGGATAGTAACCGTTACCTTTGTTGTTGGTGGTTTTTTCAAGGAATATGTTACGTTCACCCTTCATGATTTCATTAATTAGTTCTTCCAGGAAGCTGCGCATCGCTACTTTTTCATCTGCCTTTAGGTTGTCATTGAAGTATTTTTTCAGCATCGATTCAATTGCTTTGTCTTTGATCCTTTCAAATGTCTGCTGATCCATTTTAATTCCTCCTCCTTTATCTGTTCTATATTAGACACAATATTATTCTAACTCCCAACTACCTCTTACAGTGTATATAGAAGAGGGCCCGAAGAAGAGAAGATATGTTTTATGTGGGTCTGAGTATAGAAGAGAGCGTGATGAGGCAGCGTTAGAGAGGGTATTAGAGAGGGGGCTTAAGGCTTTAGAGGAAGTAAAGGAGATGGTAGAGAAAGGTAGACTTAAGGATAGGGATAAGGTACTAAGGAGGGCACAGAAGAAGCTCACACTTGCCAGGGCAGAAAGATTTTATGATTTTCGGTATGATGGAGAGAAGTTTGAGATAATAAGGAAAGAGGATTCTATAAAGAGAGCAAGGGCGATGTGCGGGTGTTATGTACTACAGAGCACATTAATGGAGAGCAGTGATGAAGAGATAGAGGAGCAGTACAAGGGATTAAATAAAGTGGAAGATGCCTTCAGGCAGTTGAAGGATTTAGTAGAGATAAGGCCGATATACCATTACAGGGACAGAAGAGTAAAGACGCACATATTTTTGTGCATAATAGCCCAGACAGTAGCGACAAAGTTGAGGGATGAATTAAAGGAGAGTGGATGGTTAGATGAAGAAAAGGGAAATAGCTTTAGTAGATGCATAGATGAGTTTCACGATATAGGGATAGGGAGGTTTCAGATAGATGGGAAAAAAGTGGTGCTTATGAGCAAAATAAACAACGAACATAGGAGGCTACTTAAGTTATTAGGACTTGATGTGAAGGCATTTAGTAGTTATGAGAATGCCCAGAAGGCTGTAGACTAATTTAAAAAGTATGTCTCATTGATTTATAAGGGATTTTTTAGTTTTTGTGATGAAGTTGGGTTTAAAACGGTCTTTGGAGACTGCCATGGCTACTTCGTGGCCTCGCAGTGACTGCACATGGTGGCATTAAAAGGCTCGCAGTGACAGGGAAAGGTGAGTCGCTCGCAGGGAGAAAAAATCAGGAAAAAATCAACCCGCACTTTCCATAGAAAAAATGCATGAAAAAAAATTTTCCTATTGAAAAAAACGATTTTACTTATTGGTTTCTGCCATTGTAAAATATCAAAAAAATTCGGGTTGGAGGGTCTTATGGAGGGATTCAAAAACTTTTTAGCCACAGCCAAGGGGATTATATTGGTTGGATTGTTAATCGGAATTATAGCACCGCTTCTGCAATATCTTGGCAATCCTCCGAATATGGGGATATGCGTTGCCTGTATGGAAAGAGACATAGCAGGCTCTTTGGGGCTTCATCGAGCAGCAGCAGTTCAGTACATGAGGCCAGAGATACTTGGCTTTGTAATCGGTGCGTTCCTTTCTGCGCTTGCATTTAAAGAGTTTCGACCCAGAGGTGGTTCTGCTCCTTTTGTAAGATTTCTTCTTGGTGTGTTTGCAATGATTGGTGCTCTTGTTTTTCTTGGCTGTCCATGGAGAACACTTTTAAGGCTAGCAGGTGGAGATGGCAATGCAATTTTTGGATTGGTCGGACTTATTTTTGGCATCTGGGTGGGCACAAGATTTTTAAAGGCTGGTTATTCTCTTGGAAGAACACAAACTGCAAGCTCAAAAGCTGTAGGATTGGTTTTTCCTCTTTTAATGGTTGGTTTCTTGATTTTGCTTTTTATTGATCCCCAGCCAGCGGGAGAACCAAGAGGAATGCTTCTTTTTTATAGCCTGAAGGGACCTGGTGCACAACATGCTCCTATTTTAATCTCTCTTGGAGCAGGGCTCCTGATAGGAATTCTTGCTCAGAGAAGTAGATTCTGCACAATGGGTGCATTCAGAGATTTACTCCTATTCAAACAGGGCCATCTTTTCTACGGAGTTTTAGGGCTTTTTGTTGCTGCAACGATAACAAATTTGATACTCGGACAGTTCAAGCCAGGATTTGAAGGTCAGCCAATTGCCCATACCATGCAGCTATGGAATTTTCTTGGAATGACCCTCGCAGGGCTGGCATTTACCCTTGCAGGTGGTTGTCCTGGCAGACAGCTTTTCATGTCAGGTGAGGGAGATGGCGATGCTGCAGTTTTTGCCTCAGGAATGATAGTCGGAGCTGCGATTTCTCACAACTTCGGACTTGTAAGCTCACCAGCAGGAATAGGGCCAAATGGTGCAGTCGCAACAATAATAGGTCTGATTGTTTGCGTAATAATTGGATTAACAATGAGAAGGAGGTAAAAATGGCTGAAATGGTAGATGCAAGAGGGCTTTCCTGTCCTGAGCCTGTTCTTCTTACTCTTGAGGCAATAAAAAAGCTTGGTAAAGGTGAAGTGGAAGTCCTTGTAGATACAGACACATCGAGGGAAAATGTATCTCGGGCTGCAAACTCAATGGGATGGCAGGTAGCAGAACTGATTAAAGAGGAAAACTTTTACAGAATAAGGATAAAGAAAGACTGATGGGATTTTTGAAGGGCTTATTCAAGAAAAAAGCCCCTCGCCCCTCCCAACAACCCAGAGGTATTCTCATTTTCGAGAATACCTCTGAGGTCATAAGAGCAGAGGGAATTCTTAAGAGCAGAGGTTATGACATAAAAGTTGTTGGTCCGCCTGCCCATGTGAGAAAGGGATGTGACCTTGCCATTGAAATTCCTTTAGTCGAGGCAATGGGAATCTTACACATCCTGAAAGAAAATGGCTATCCACCGCTTGACTGGATGCCTGCAGATGATGGACTTTTAAAGCCAGTGGATCTTTTTCACATAAAAGACTTTGGAGGTTATCTCATGGTTCGTGCAGCTAATATGAAAATCACAGTGCATAAAAGTTCTCTTACCATAGTAAATATCTCTGGTGGAGGTTGCCCTGATGTTCCTTACTTAGCTGCAATGTTAGTAGGAAAGAAACTCTCCGAAGCACCCCGGCCAATTGAACTCGGCCATACCCTTTGTGGCTATGCGCTACAGTTAGCCTATGATAAGATAAAAGAGTTATGCTTGCCATCTTAGGCACAGTGCCCGAGGAGAATTTTCCCCTCTTGTGCGGAAAAGCCTCGATAAGGGAAGACTTTTTGATTGTGAATAACCAAAAGGTGCCAATTCAAAGAGGCACACCTGCCCTTGTAGCATCAGCAATAAAAATTTTAGAGGTCCTAAACAGGCAACCACCTTTTCTCTATCTTATAGGAGACATAGGAAGAGGAAGTGGTAGCAGACAGCTTTACAGCTTCTTCACTCAGGATATTAAGAAAAGGGAGTTTAGCACCATTACCTTTCACTATCTGATGCCAGATGCTGACTGGTGTAACAGGATTCTTCTTGCTATAGATGAGCTTAAGAAAAGACCCTTTCTCATTGCTGATGCAGGATTCATGTATGCGGCAAAAATGAGCGGTAATGCGCCTCTGTTTGACCTTTTCACCCCAGACCTCGGTGAACTTGCTTTTCTTGCCGATGAACAGGCTCCGCATCCATTTTATACCCGGGGATTTCTCCTTCAGGAGGAGAACAAAGTTGAGGAACTCATAAAGCGTGCTTATGAGCACAGTAATGCCTCAAGATATCTCCTCATAAAGGGACGGTCAGATTATGTGGTGAAAGAAGGTAGAATTCTTAGTGTAATTTCTGAACCCATGATTGAAGCCCTTGAACCAATCGGAGGAACAGGAGATACCATAACTGGCATAGTCTCTGCTTTGATAGACTCTGGATTTGATGTTGAAAAGGCATGCTACATAGCATCAAAGATAAACAGACTGGCAGGAAAGCTTTCAAACCCTGATCCCTCAACCCAGATCAGCCATATAATAAAATTTCTCCCACCTGCCTTCGAACAAATTTAAAACCCCTTCTCCCTACTCATCTTTGGACTAAACGAGATTCCTCACTCCGCTCGGAATGACGGTGGAAAAGGCGTCATTGCGAGGAGCGGGATTCCTCGCTTCGCTCGGAATGACAGGGGAAAGGGCTCGGAATGACAAAAGGGGTGTCATTGCGACTTCGAGCGTAAGCGAGAAGGAAGCAATCCCGTCATTGCAAGGAGCGTGATTCCTCGCTTCGCTCGGAATGACATGGGGAAAGTGTCATTGCGAGGAGCGCAAGCGACGAAGCAATCTCTCCTTAGAGACTGCTTCGAGCACTTCGTGCTCTCGCAGTGACAGGGAAACGGAGACTGCCTCGACCTCCTTGTGGAGGTCTCGCAGTGACGAAAGGGGGGAAGAGGCTCGCAGTGAAAGGGAAAAGCAACTTTACACTCTCTATGCAAAAACTTTCTCCTCCATTCTCTGTATCCGTGTAAGAATGTCGTCAATTACTCTCCTTTCTGAGAGAGCCTTATTTAAATCCTCTCTAATCTTCGATGTTTCTATATAGAGTGCATCAATTCGCTTATTCGTATCATCTATCCTCTTATTCGTCTCATCTATCCGCTTGTTTATCTCATCTATCCGCGCAGTATTCTGCATTATCTCAGCCTTAAGCTCGGCTCGAAGTTCGTCTATCCGCTTGTTCGTATCGTCGATCCTCTTGTTCGTTTCATCTATCCGCTTGTTCGTCTCATCTATCCTCTGAGTGAGCACTCCCATTGATTTACGTATCTCTCTTATCTCATCCCCCATGCTCGATACTCTACGATCCATTGACTCAATCGCAAGCCTAAATCCAGCAAGTTCTCCCCTTACTGACTCTCTAAAAATCTTAAACTCTTCCTTCATCTCCCCAACAATAAGATCTCTAATCTTGTCCAAAATCTTCTCTATTTCCATCCTCTCCTCCAAAATGCTGGCTTTTCTCTCTAATTATATCAGATCAGGGGCTAAAACGTCATTGCGAGGAGCGAGATTCCTCGCTTCGCTCGGAATGACAAGAAAATGGGCTCGGAATGACAGGGGAAAGGGCTCGGAATGACAGGGGGGAAGTGTCATTGCAAGAAGCGTAAGCGACGAAGCAATCTCCTTAGAGACTGCTTCGAGCACTTCGTGCTCTCGCAGTGACGGAGAGGGGGAGTGCCTCGCAGGGACGAAGGAGAAGCCTCGCAGGGACGGATAGAGGAGTCATTGCGAGCGAAGCGAAGCAATCTCGTCGTTTCTCCTTTGCAGGCTTTACTTAGAGACTGCTTCGGGGCATCGAGCCCCTCGCAGTGACGCCCTCTCCAGTCATTGCGAGCGTCAGCGAAGCAATCTCGTCGTTCCTCCTACGCAGGCTTTACTTAGAGACTGCTTCGGGGCATCGAGCCCCTCGCAGTGACCCCTTTTTCCTGTCATTGCGAGCGAAGCGAAGCAATCTCCTAACCACTCGCCTTTACTTAGAGACTGCTTCGGGGCATCGAGCCCCTCGCAGTGACCCCTTTTTCCTGTCATTGCGAGCGAAGCGAAGCAATCTCCTAACCACTCGCCTTTACTTAGAGACTGCTTCGGGGCATCGAGCCCCTCGCAGTGACAGAATGAGACTGCCACGGCCACTTCGTGGCCTCGCAGTGACGGAGGAGGAGTCAGAGACTGCTTCGGGGCGTCGAGCCCCTCGCAGTGACGGAGTGGAGGAAGTGGCAACTATAGGCAAATAAAAAAAGGCGGTGGGAAAAGCCACCGCCTTTAAAGAGCGGACACGATGAATTTTTTTACACTTTAAAACTTAAGCACTATTCCGTGCCTTACACCCCATGCATCATCAGGGTCTTTGCCGTTGTTGAGCTTATAGGCATCGCCTGGCCAGAAGTAGCCACCCTCGATGAAGTATGTAAGACCTTTGTCAATCTGATAGGTAAGCTTAGCATCCACTTCCCAGCCAATCTCTTTGTCTTTCTCTGTATAGCCATTGATAGCCACTTCCTTGTGGGCTCTGAGCCAGTAACCATAGAGCTCTGCCTTAAGGTCTTTTGTGATGTCATAGGCACCACCGAATTTTACATACTGGGTGTTACAAAGGCCTGTTCTATTATTGCCAGAATATAGTCCACTACATGGTGTAGGTGTAAGAGATTCATAAACAAAAGTATAATGCTGTTCTTGGCCTAGAGCTGTGATAAAAGATTTCTTCTTATTATCCGTATCATCATCATCACCGCTTCCAATTGCATACTCGAGGGTGAGGCTTAGAGGTATGCTCTTAAACTTGTAATCAAGCCCAGCCATCACTGCCCAACCACGAAGTTTGATGTCATCTGTTCCGCTGCCTTTAGTAATTTTGCCTGTCTGAAACTCTACATCTGCCTTGAAGTTTAAGCCTGTTCCAGCAATGTCATCCACATTACCTCTTAAGCCAAAATTCCAAAGGTGTATGTCTTTACCCTTATCGCTTGATAGGTTGGTGATTGCATAGTAACCTTGCTGATGGTCCACATAGGCAATATCAGCAGAAATTCCCCAGCCTTTACCAGCATAGGAACCAAGTATAACATAGCCATTGGAGTCATCGTTTAATGTTGTATTGCCTTCTGACCATTTAATAAGAGCAGCTGCAAGGGTGAGCTCTTTTACTGGCTGAACGAACATGAGAATTGCATCATCACCAAAGTAGGTGTGGTCATAGAAGAGACCATAGCCAAGTTTAATGAGCTGGCGACCAACCTTGATACCTGCTGGAACACCAAAAAGTCCTGTTCCCTGATACTGAACCCATGCCTGACGGATGGTTACATTGGACTCTTTTGTGTTACCAAAATCATAAACACCTCTTGCACCACCATTTTGAGAACCCCATCCTACGTTATCACTTGTGTTAGTTCCGCTTTCAAGCTCTATGTAGCCAGTGGTATTTGGAGATACCTTTGCCTCAAGATTGAGTCTTACACGATAGTCATAGCCACTGCGATTGGAAGAGTTAACTGCTCCAAACGGATAACCTCTTTCATCTCTTACCCACTGATTCTTCCAATAATATCCTCTAAATCTCAGCTCACCGCCTAAGGTAATCTGGGTTTTGCCTTTTGCGATTACTGCTGATGTGTCAGATGGGATTTCTGCTGGTGCTGCACTTGCCATTGCGGCAAAGCCAAGAAGAAGAACTACTACTGCTAAAATACTTCCATATTTTTTCACTTCCTAACCTCCTCGGGTTAGTTCAGTTACACCGTCAAAGACGGTGGTAAGGCTCAAAATTTTTCGGGACCCTGTCCCATAACTTTGAGTCTACTTCGCAATCGGAGACTCTGCTCATCGTGTCCGCCCTCTCACCTCCTTTTTAAATCAATTTTCTGAAATTTTAGCATAACCACTTTTCCATGTCAAGAGTTTTTTTTGTTTCCGTGTTTGAGTAGAAGTAAAGCAAAAATTATACCCACACGAAAAGCATTTGATTTTATTGGGATATTTTCCTTATTCAGGGCTAATTGTGTGGTTTCTTTGCTACAGATGTGTGGAATAAAAACAACATCCAAAGAGACTGCTTCGACCTCCTTACGGAGGTCTCGCAGTGACAAAAGGGAAGAGGCTCGGAGTGACGGGAAAAGGGGACTGCTTCGAGCACTTCGTGCTCTCGCAGTGACGGGAAAAGTGTCATTGCGAGGAGCGGATGCGACGAAGCAATCTCCTTAGAGACTGCCACGGCCACTTCGTGGCCTCGCAGTGACGCCCCCATTCTGTCATTGCGAGGAGCGGATGCGACGAAGCAATCTCATAACCGCAGGCTTCACTTAGAGACTGCTTCGCCTCATTGAGAGGCTCGCAGTGACAAAAGGGAAGAGGCTCGGAGTGACGGGAAAAGGGGACTGCTTCGAGCACTTCGTGCTCTCGCAGTGACGGATAGGGGGAATGGTCTCGCAGGGACGAAAGGGGGGAGAGGCTCGTAGGGACGGAGGGAAGGAGAGAATGAGGGGTGACCAAGTAGGAATGAAGGTGGTATAATCTTTCGATGATTCACTTTAAGCTTACTTTGCAGTACGACGGCACTAACTATTCAGGGTGGCAGAGACAGAAGAGGGAGGTAACAATCCAGGGGAAAATCGAAGAATGTCTTAGACGCATCTTCAAAAAGGAGGTCACAATAAGAGGTGCTGGTAGAACTGACGCAGGGGTGCATGCACTTTCCCAGATTGCCACATTCAGGATAGATGTGGAGATAGCTGAGGATGCGTTAAAAAAAGCGCTTAATTCTATGCTTCCCCGAGATATACGAGTTTTAAGGGTGGATAGGGTTGATGATGCCTTTCACCCACAGTACGATGTAAAGAGGAAGTCCTACATCTATTTTCTCTCCCACGGTGAAGAAGCCTCTTCGTTTCTTCAGCGATATGTGTGGTTCTATGAAAGAAGGCTCGATCTTTCAGTGATGAAGAAGGCAGGACGGCTTTTCCTCGGAAGGCACGATTTCAGTGCTTTTTCAGGCTCTACAGAGGTTAAGAATCGACAAAGAACAATCTATCAGCTGGAGATAAAAAAGGTAAGAAGCCTCGCATTTCTTGACTTAAAGATTTCGGGAAATTTTATTAAATTCCGAATTGAAGCTGACGGATTTCTTAAATACATGGTCCGAAATATAGTAGGCTCCATCGTTGAAGTAGGAAGAGGAGCTGTTTCTCTTTCTGCTATAGCAGAGGCTCTTAAGACAGGGAAGAGACCCAATCCTCTAAGAACTGCTCCTCCACAGGGGCTTTTTCTTGAGAGAATTATCTATTAGCCCTCTTCTGCTTCAAACTTCTCCATCATTTCTATTTTTTCCTGACAGTCTCTGCAATAGATGGCAAAGGGAAGTATCTTAAGTCTCTGCTCAGAGATTTCATCTCCACACATTTCACATATGCCATAGGTGCCCTCATCCAATTTTCTTAAGGCTTCTTCTATTTTTTTGAGCACATCCCGATGGGTGCTAAGCTGTTTCAGGCTTATGTCTTCAGAAAGATCTATGGCACTTAAGTCAGCATCATCCATTACAGCTTCTACAATCTGTCTTTTCTCTCCGGTCTGGAATTTTTTCATCTCCTCACGGGCTTCCTGAAGAATTTGCTCTTTCATTTTATTGAGCATTTTTTTTAGTCTGTCTTTTCTTTCACTATCTATATTCATTAATTTAGACCTCCATGATTTCTTTCTCTTTCTGTTCAAGAATCTGGTCTATTTTTTCGATGAATGTGTTTGTTATCTTCTGAATTTCATCCTGAGCTTTGCGAGAGTCATCTTCACTTAGCTTTTTATCCTTTTCTGCTTTCTTGATTTCTTCGATAATATCACGCCTTATGTTTCTTACAGCTATCCTTGCCTCCTCTGCTCTTTTTTTAACTACTTTTACAAGCTGTTTTCTTCTCTCTTCAGTCAGTGGGGGGATGTTAATTTTTATTGTTTTTCCATCGTTTATCGGTGTAAGGCCTAAATCGGATTTCATTATGGCTTTCTCAATTTCGCCTATCATTCTTTGTTCCCATGGCTGTATGGTAATTGTTCTTGGCTCAGGAATTCCAAGGGTGGCTACCTGATTTAGGGGTACCATGCTGCCATAGTACTCCACTCTTATGTTGTCGAATATGGAGAGAGAAGCTCTACCTGTTCTAAAGGTGGAGAGGTCCTTTTTAAAGGCCTCTACTGCCAAATTCATCTTTTCATTAGCTTTCTTCTTGAACTCCTGCATCATATTGCACCTCTCTTAAAACAATGCTTCCTATTTTTTCTCCCAAAACCACTTTTTTAAAATTATCGGGTATGCGAATATTAAATACCACGATGGGAAGATTATTGTCCATGCAAAGGGTTATAGCAGTGGAATCCATAACTTTTAATGAGTTTCGAATTACATCCATGTAAGTTAATCGTTCAAATTTTTTTGCTTTGCGGTCTTTCATGGGATCTGAGGAGTATATTCCATCCACTTTTGTTCCCTTGATTATTATATTTGCACCTATCTCTATTGCCCTTAATGCAGCTGCTGTGTCAGTGGTAAAATAGGGATTGCCAGTTCCTGCTGCAAATATAACCACTCTTCCTTTTTCAAGGTGCCTGATAGCCTTTCTCCTTATGTATGGCTCAGCAAGTTCGCGCATGTCAATTGCCGATTGCACACGAGTATCTACTCCTATTTTTTCAAGAGCATTCTGAAGCGCAAGGGCATTCATGACAGTTGCAAGCATTCCCATGTAATCAGCAGTTGCCCTTTCTATGCCCTGCTCTGCTGCTTCCATTCCTCTGAAGATGTTTCCTCCTCCTATAACCGTTGCAATTTCCACTCCTAAGTCGTAGGCCTTTTTAATTTCATTGGCCATGTAATTGACTGTCTCAGGGTCTATGCCATAGCCCTTTTGACCCATCAAGGCTTCGCCACTTAATTTTAAAAGCACCCTGCTGTAAAAAGGTTTATTCACTCTGTCCTACCTGAAAACGCACAAATCTTCTTACTACTATGTTTTCTCCAAATTTGGCAATTTTTTCTGTTATCAAATCCTGTATTTTCTTCTCAGGTTCCTTAATAAAAGGCTGATTTAAAAGGCACATATCTTCAAAGAACTTTTCAAGTTTACCTTCAATGATTTTTTCAACCACCTGTGGTGGCTTGTTACCTGTTATCTGAGCCTTATATATCTCTCTTTCCTTTTCAATTACATCCTGAGGAACATCATCTTTGCTTATGTATTGAGGATTTGCGGCTGCAATATGCAGTGCAATGTCTTTTGCAAGTTGATGGAATTCCTCATTCCTTGCCACAAAGTCTGTTTCACAGTTTAGCTCAAGCATTACTCCGATTTTGTCCATGTGAATGTAAGAGGCTATAATACCTTCAGAGGCAACTCTACCAGCTTTTTTCTGAGCTGTAGCCAGTCCTTTCTGCCTGAGATATTCTATTGCTTTATCAAAATCTCCTCCTGAAGACTCCAGGGCTTTTTTGCATTCCATCATTCCAGCCCCGGTTTTTTCTCTTAATTCTTTTACCATCTGAGCAGTTATTGCCATGCTGAGTCCTCCCTTATTCTTCTATGTAGTCATCCATTGATTTTTGATACTCCTCTTCCTGGAGTATTTTTTCCTTTATTGCTGCCTTTTCAGCTTCTTCCTCAAGTTTTTTAACAAAAATTTCTTTACCTTCAAGGATTGCATCAGCCATTTTTGAAGTTATGAGTTTGATAGCCCTTATTGCATCGTCATTTCCGGGAATAACATAATCAACCACATCAGGGTCACAATTGGTATCTACAATGGCTACAATTGGAATGTTAAGTTTGATTGCCTCTGCTACAGCAATTTTCTCTTTCTTTATGTCGATTATAAAAATAGCCTTTGGAAGGTCCATCATGTCTTTTATTCCTATGAGATTTGCCTCTAATCTTTGCCTTTCCTTCTCAAGCTTTGCTATTTCCTTTTTTGTGTGTAAATAAAGTGTTCCATCTTCTTTCATCTGCTCAATTCGTTGCCATTTTTCAACGCTTTTTCTGACTGTTGAAAAATTTGTAAGCATTCCACCAAGCCAGCGATGATTAATGTAATAGGCACCTGCTCTTTTTGCTTCTTCTGCTATGGCATCTTGAGCTTGTTTTTTAGTGCCTACGAAAAGTATTCCCTCTCCCTTTGAAGCAACACTTTTGATAAATTCGTATGCTTCCTCAACACCTTTGACTGTCTTTTGAAGGTCAATTATGTGAATCCCGTTTCGCTCAGCAAAAATATATTTTTTCATCTTGGGATTCCACCGCTTGACCTGATGCCCGAAATGAGCGCCTGCTTCTAAAAGCTCTTTCATTGTTACTACTGCCATAAAACCTCCTTATTGGTTTTACCTCCGCCCTTTTCTCTTTAACCCTTCAGGGACCATCAGAGAAATTTTATGAGCGTGTGTTTTAAAAAGGCCAAAGGCCTTTTAATTAAGTTTCAAATTTATCATATTTCGTCAATTTATTTCAATGGAGGATATGGTATCTCTTGTTTTTTTGGCCTTTAAAAGGCCTTTATCAACTTCTTTAAAAAATTCTCTGTAATTCTTATAAAACTTATCTGTAATTCTTATAAAACTTAAAAGTACTACCCCTCTGGATACAACCAACAGCACCACTAACACTTATAAAATCTTTTTTATAGGAATTTTGAAATTCTGCTCTTATTCTATTTGCAAATTTTAATGCTCCATCAATATTTGCTCCAAAAATAATACAGGCAAATTCATCACCACCAATTCTGCTTATAATGTCTTCTTTTCTTTTATTTGATTTAAGAATTTTCGCAAAGAGCTTTATTATTCTGTCACCCTCAAGATGACCATAGGTGTCATTAATTTTCTTTAGATTATCGAGATCAAAGAGTATAAGACAAAAGGTATTTCCATATCTTAATGCCTTTGAAAACTCCTCTTCAAACCTTTGGAAGAAAAATCTTCTGTTGTTAATACCTGTAAGAGCATCTGTTATAGAGGCCATATGGAGTTTTTTATTTATTTTTTTCAATTGCTTGGTCTGCTTGTTTATCTCGCTTTCTAATTTTTCACAGAATCTTAAATTTTCTCTGTAAAATTTAAAAAGAGACAGGACAGCTGAAAAAAGCTTTACAAAAGATACTAAAAAGAAAATCGTTGACTCATCAAAGGCATTTTTTTCAGGATGGGAGAAATTTATTACACCTACGGTTTCCTCTTTGACTTTCACAGGCACAGAAAGGATTGTTCTAATTTTAAGTTTTGAAAGAGTTGAATTGAACCTTTCATCTTTCTCTGCATCTAAAGTATACAGAAAAGTGTTTTGCTTAAAAGCTTCTCCAGCAAAAGATCCCTTTATTCTAAAAATTTTTTTCTCAAAATCTTTAAGTTTAATTTTTCCTGAAGCAACCTTTAAAATTAGGCTATTCCATCTGGCATGCTTTTCCAAGAAAGAAATGTTTTCAGCAGGAAGAATTTTTATAAATTCATCAAAACAATAAGAGATAAATTTGTATATGTCCTCCTCCACATAAATTCTGTCAATAATACGGTTTATGCTCGAGATAACCTTTAAAGAAAGCTCGCAACTACAGGCAAAATCTTCGCTTAATTGAAACAGGGATCTCTCTAAAAACATCCTGTTTTTTAACCTATTAAGGATTACCTCTTCGAGTTGTTCTTCCTTTAAATCTTTAGTATCCACTATTTCTAAAACTTTCGCGAGTCTTGTAAGAAAATCTCTCATAGAACCTCTGTTTCTGAAAGAAGGGTTTTTATTTCTGACATAAGTTCATCCTTCTTTGGAAGAGAGAGTATTTCATAAACTTCTTTTTCATAAAAAGTACAACCCTCACTGGAGTCGAATAATTTATATCCTAAATTTTCTGCAATGTGAGTTGCAAGATGGACAAGAGCGATAATCTTTCCATTTCGTGTAAAGGGATCGGGAACTCTTCCGTGATTAGAGATTACATCGCAGATTATCTCTGGCAATCCCCAGCATTCTGCGAGCCATCTTCCAATTTGTAAATGATTTGTACCAGTAATTTTTTCTTCAGCCTCTATAAGGGGAACTCCTGATAACACAGCCTTTTCTACTTCTTTAAATGATTCATAAAAGGAATAATGCAGAGCAAACAACCCTATATCATGAAGCATTCCAGCAGTAAAGGAGTCATCTATCAATTCTTTTAAATAATTCTCAGAAATAATTTTGCAGATTGTAGCAGTCATTACCGAATGCATATAAAGCCTTCTATAGCTACTTTCCCTTTTCCCAGATACTTTAAAAATGCTAAAGATTGCCACACTGAGAGCGATGTTTTTAAGAATTTTAAAACCTATTTTCAGTAAAGCATCTTTAATACTGACTATAGGCTTGTCTATTCCAAAATATACTATATTAGCTATTCCTAAAACCTTTGACATTATTGGTGGATCCTTTTCAATAACCCTGACCAACTCATCAAGATGAATATTTTCCCTTGCGGTTAAACGAATGATTTTTTCTGCATTCTCAGAAAGGGTCGGAAGTTTTTTAAGCTTTTGTATGTCTATTCTAATTTCATTTTTTATAGAGTTTTCCATTATACTTTTCCTTATTAAATTTATTTTAAAATAATACTATATCGTTTATGGAGTTTGCAATAGAGATAAGCAGTTTTATAGGAATTATTGCAGGAATCATAACAACTTCTGCTCTTATTCCTCAGGCAGTGAAAATTTACAGAAATAAATCAGCTCGAGATATTTCTCTTGCTATGTTCATATTTCTTGCAGTAGGTATATGTTTATGGCTTTTTTACGGAATCCTTTTAGGAGAACTCCCTCTTATACTTGCCAATTCTTTTTCTCTTCTATTCATCCTCTCTATTATCATTATGAAAATAAGATACGGTTAAACCCGACTTCATCACTAAGAACTTAAAAACCACTTTAAATCAATGATTTATCATCTAAAGCTTTGTCTACATGCCTTCTAAGCTATTTTTAGACCATCCGATTTTCCTCTAACTGTCTATATTTCCTCCTGCCTTGTTATCTCATTTGCGAAGGTGATCATCTCTCTACGTTCCGCTCACTTCCTGCAATTAGAACCTCTCCCCCTCTTCTGTCATTGCGAGGAGCTTTAGCTCCGAAGCAATCTCGCCGTTGCCTCCTTTTCCGTCATTGCCCCCCTTTTCCGTCATTGCGAGCGCAAGCGAAGCAATCTCGTCGTTGCCTTTTCGTAGGGTTTACTTAGAGACTGCTTCGGGGCATCGAGCCCCTCGCAGTGACCGAAAGAGACTGCCACGGCCACTTCGTGGCCTCGCAGTGACATGTAGGGGGGCAGAGACTGCTTCGCCTCATCGAGAGGCTCGCAGTGACACATCCTTCTATACGTCATTGCGAGGAGCGCAAGCGACGAAGGGATCTCGTCGTTGCCTCCTTTTCCGTCATTGCCCCCCTTTTCCGTCATTGCGAGCGTCAGCGAAGCAATCTCCTCGTTTCTTCTACTTGGACGAAATGAGATTCCTCACTTCGTTCGGAATGACGGTGGAGGAGGAGTCATTGCGAGCGTCAGCGAAGCAATCTCGTCGTTGCCTTTTCGTAGGGTTTACTTAGAGACTGCTTCGGGGCATCGAGCCCCTCGCAGTGACCGAAAGAGACTGCCACGGCCACTTCGTGGCCTCGCAGTGACAATGGATTAAAAGCAGAAATCAACAGAGAGACTATTCATCTTTTGATTCAAGTTTTACAGGTAATGATTTTTGATAAGAGTAAACAAAAAAAGAGAAAAATTGGCTTTAAAAAGTATAAGAGTCATTAGACTACATTAGGTGGGAAAGGAAAATATAAGTCTCTTAAATATTCAGTTTTTTTTAATAAAATATGCCCTAAATTGATAAAGTTGGGTTAAATTGTTTTTCTCACCTCCAGAAGTGTCTTAATCTTTCGCATAACCTTTGCAAAAGCATCGAAATTTAGAGACTGAGGACCATCAGAGAAAGCCTTTTCTGGTTGAGGATGAACCTCTATCATTAAACCATCAGCACCTGCAGCAACCGAGGCAACAGCCATTGAAGATACATATTTCGCATAACCTGTTGCATGGGATGGATCAACAATAACTGGTAGATGAGTTTCTTCGTTAAGGACAGGTATGGCTGAAAGATCAAGAGTGTTCCTTGTTGCTGTCTCAAATGTCCTAATTCCTCGCTCACATAAAATAACATTCATATTGCCTTCACTTAAAATATATTCAGCGCTCATCAGCCATTCTTTGATAGTCATAGACATTCCTCTTTTTAGAATTACTGGTTTGTCTGTCTGCCCAACCCTTTTTAAAAGTTCGAAGTTTTGACTGTTTCGAGTGCCAATCTGAAGAATATCTACATATTCGCTGACTAAGGTTACATGCTCGGGATTTACAACTTCAGTTACTATCGGCATTTTTGCTTCATCTCCAGCTTTTTTTAAAAGCTTTAATCCCTCTTCACCGAGTCCCTGAAAGGCATAGGGAGAAGTCCTTGGTTTGTAAGCTCCTCCTCTTAAAATGTGAGCACCTGCTGACTTTACGGCTAAAGCTGTCTTAATTATCTGCTCTTCATTTTCAATAGCACAGGGACCTGCGATAACTGTAAATTCCTCTCCGCCTATAGAGATATCACCTACTTTAATTAGGGTTTTTTCCTTTTTGACTTCCCGAGATGCTAATTTGTATGGCTTAAGAATTGGAATAACAGCTTCAACTCCATCCATTACTTCAAGGCTCTGAAGAACGAATTTGCCTCTTTCGTCACCTATTGCACCAATAACATTCCTTGTAGCTCCATAAATTACATGAGGTTTGTATCCCAATTCTTCAATTTTAGATACTACCTCCTTGAGCTGTTCTTCTGAAGCATCTGGTCTCATTACAATAACCATTTTTAAAACCTCCTTTTTTTTAAAATAAAAAAGCAGACAGACAAGAAGCATATCTGCCTCTTGACTGTCTGCTTTCTATAAATTATTTTATATAGAATAGACTGCCAGAGGCAGACTACTTAAAGTAAAAGCTAAACCAGAAATAATACAATTTTGTCTTCATCTCTAACTCCTTTTAAGTATCGGGGTGAGAGGATTTGAACCTCCGACACCACGGTCCCGAACCGTGCGCGCTACCATACTGCGCTACACCCCGATTTTGTAATATTATAACATTCCTATTACTCCATACTGTCTGCCAGCTTTTTTTCCGTGGAATCGGTAAGAAGCATATTCGGTATTTTTACAATAGGTGCAGTCTTCTGATATCCATATGTTTTCATATCTTACCCCTAATGACAAAGCCTGCAGAAGATTGGCTTTTGCTATATCAATGTGATACTTACCATTTCTTCGCATAATAAACTCTTTTGATGGTGTTTGATGAGAAACTGCCTCTAAAACTTCCTCTCCAACTTCATAGCAGCATCCTTTTATAGATGGACCAAAGGCTAAGATTATATTCGATACTTTACAATTAAATCTTTTCTCCATGGCAAATAGTGTTTTCTTTAGTATACCTGCTGCTGTGCCACGCCAGCCAGAATGCACTGCACCGATTATTTCTCTTACCGGGTCATATATGAGAACTGGAAGGCAGTCTGCAACTTTTACTCCGATAAAAATTTTTTTAAGTGGAGTAATTATACCATCGGCAATAACTGGAAATTGTTCTTTCTCCTCAAGAATCCATACTTTATCCGTATGTTTTTGAATTGGCATAAAAATGGTCGAGATATTTTCGAATCGATAATTTTTACGAGTAAAAAAAGCCTTAATGTCAAAGTCCTTGAAAACTTCTGGCATTATTAAATCCATTTTTTATTATAACTCCTCAGGCTTTCCTTTTTTGAAAAATTTTGGGATAATTATATTATATGGCTGTAAACTACAAATCACAAGTCAAAGAAGTTTCTCAGGCAGATTATATAAAAATTGATGTTCAAAATATTCACTCAGGCAAATTTCTTCCCTTTGATGTCTATGTAAAACATGGTGACACTTTAAAAAAGCTATTTAATAAGGGAATGATAATTTCCAAAATCCACTTAGATGTGCTAACTGAAAAGGGTATCTCCTATGTTTATATAGATTCATCAGAACAGGAAAGACTTGATACATATATAAGAAAACCGACAACGCAAGAGTCTGTTTTAGACTCGCCAGTTTTATTTCAAAACTATTCCTTCAATAAAGAGCAATATTTCCAGATAGAGAGAAATCTTCTCCATCCTGATAGCAAGATAAATTTCAGTGTATACTGTCTTGAAAACTTTAATTTAAATAAAATTATAGATGCCTCTGATGAATCTCCTAAACTAATTTCAGATTTTAAAATACCCCTTTACGGAGATTTGCTAATTAAATCATCTGACATTCAAAGGTATAGAGATTATCTATCTTCCTTAGAAAAAAATCAGGCTGAAAACAGCGAAACTCGTTATCTGATTCTTAAAGAGAGTGCAAAAGTTCACATGCGTGAACTGCTTTCTGAGCCTCGAAGTGGAGAAAAGATAAAAAAAATAAGTGATGTCGTTGAAAATTTAATCGTAACTTTAAATGAAAATCCTGACTCAATTTACGATCTTTTAACCCTTAGAGGACATGACTACTACACATACACCCACTGCATTAATGTAGGAGCATTAGCCGTAGGACTTGGGCTTCAGGCAGGGCTTGATAAAGAGACAGTCTATCATCTTGGAGTTGGAGCCATTTTACATGATATAGGTAAAGCTGAAATTCCCCATGAGATATTGAATAAACAGGGTAAATTAACTGATTACGAATACAGAGTCATTCAAACCCATGTTCGACTGGGTTATGAAATTCTTAAACAACATAAATTTATCTCGCCCAAATCTCTTGATGCAGAACTGCATCACCATGAAAAATTATCAGGACGGGGCTATCCTCTTGGCTTAAAGGGAAAAGAAATAAGCCTTTTTGGCCGAATTACCGAAATCGCAGACTGCTATGATGCTTTAACTACACGAAGACCATATAAACCGCCCTATACGCCTTTTTTTGCTCTTTCTATAATAGTCAAAGAAAAAGGAGATCATGATCCTGATTTACTCAAGGCTTTCATAAAAATGCTCGGAAAAATAAAATGAATAGCCTCTTTGATGAAAGCCCTTCAACTCATAAAGCTAAACCTCTTGCTTCTCGAATGGCTCCTAAAAGCCTCGAGGAATATGTGGGACAAAGGCACATTCTTGGTGAAGGAAAACTCTTAAAAAGAGCCATAGAAGCAGACACAATTACATCTCTAATTCTTTATGGTCCTCCAGGAGTTGGAAAGACAGCCCTTGCAAGAATAATTGCAGGAAAAACAAAAGCCGAATTTCAGTGGCTTAATGCCTCAACTTTGAATTTAGAAGAGATAAGAAAAAATCTATCAATGGCAAGGCAGAGAAAGTCAAAGGGAGTACGGACAATTTTATTTATCGATGAAGTTCACCGATTAAATAGAATTTCACAGGATGCCCTTCTTCCAGATATTGAAGAGGGAAGCATCATACTCATTGGAGCCACCACGGAAAATCCATTTTTCTACCTCTCAAGTGCCCTTATTTCAAGGAGTCATGTCTTTGAATTAAAGCCTTTGAGTCAAGAAGAAATATTGACCCTTCTAAAAAGAGCAATCGAAGATAGGGAAAGAGGATTTGGAAATCTTAAAATTAAAATCTCCTCTGATGCATTGGAACACATAGCAAAATCATCAGAGGGAGATGGGAGAAAAGCTTTATCTGCATTAGAGGTTGCTGTATTAACCACTTCGCCAGACAAGGATGGAATTATTAATATAGATATCTCTGTAGCAGAAGAAAGCATTCAGAAAAAACACATTGTCTATGATAAAAAAGGTGACCAGCATTATGACACAGCTTCTGCATTTATCAAAAGCATGCGAGGCAGTGATCCTGATGCCACAGTGTATTGGCTTGCAAAAATGATCTATGCTGGTGAAGATCCGCGATTCATAGCTCGTCGAATAGTGATCGCTGCCAGCGAGGATGTGGGAAATGCTGATCCAATGGCATTAGTTGTTGCTACTTCTGCAGCTAAAGCTGTAGAGATAGTTGGAATGCCAGAGGCAAGAATAATTCTTGCTCAGGCAGCTATATATGTGGCAAATGCTCCTAAAAGCAATGCCTGCTACAGGGCTATTGACGAAGCACTAAAAGACATAGAAAAAGAGAGAACTGAGCCTGTTCCAGACCACCTTAGAGATTCTCACTACATAGGTGCAAAAAGTCTTGGCCATGGAAAAGGATATAAATATCCACACGACTATGGAGGTTATGTTGAGCAGGACTATTTGCCAAAGAAGAAAAAATACTACAATCCTTGAACCCGACTTCATCAATTTAGGGCTTATTTTATTTAAAAAAACTAAATATTTCAGAACTCATATTTTCCTTTCCACCTAATGTAGTCTAATGACTTTTATACTGTTTAAAGCCAATTTTTCTCTTTTTTTGTTTACTCTTATCAAAAATCATTACCTGTAAAACTTGAATCAAAAGATGAATACTCTCTTAAAAGGATAGAGAGAGCTATGAGGGAGAGAATAAAGGCAGGAAGGGGATCTCTGATACCCCCCACATGTCACTGCGAGGCCACGAAGTGGCCGTGGCAGTCTCTAAAGGCCGTTTCAACGACGAGATTGCTTCGCTGACGCTCGCAATGACTTTTAGAAGAAAATGTCACTGCGAGGGGCTCAATGCCCCGAAGCAGTCTCTAAGTAAGGCGAGCGGTTTGGAGATTGCTTCGTCGCTTGCGCTCCTCGCAATGACTCCTCCTCCACCGTCATTCCGAACGAAGTGAGGAATCTCATTTCGTCCAAGTAGGAGGAACGACAAGATTGCTTCGCTGTCGCTCGCAATGACTTTTAGAAGAAAATGTCACTGCGAGCCTCTCGATGAGGCGAAGCAGTCTCTAAGTAAAGCCTGAGTAGGAGAAACGGCGAGATTGCTTCGGAGCTAAAGCTCCTCGCAATGACAACAAAAGAAAAGTCTCGCAATTACAGAAGTAGGAGGCTTGCAATGACATAAAAGGGAGCTTGCAATGAAAGAAAGGGGGAGGGGTTTTAATTGCAAGAATAGAGCGGAACTAAGAGAGATGATCAGATTTACAAATGAGATAACAAGGCAGGAGGAAAATATAGACAGTTAGAGGAATATCGGATGGTTTAAAAATAGCTTAGAAGGCATGTAGACTAATCTTTAGGTGATAAATCATTGATTTACAGTGGGGTTTAAGTTATTAGTGATGAAGTTGGGTTGAACCAGCTTTAGAAATTACCTGACTGAAATGTATTTGTGAATCTGCAGGTTAAGCCTTACATTAAGCCTGTCTTGAACTATCCAACTTACAAGTTTTTCAGGCTCTAAAGCACCAAAAACAGGAGAGAAGAGGATTTCTCTGACTTTTAATTTATATTTAGAGATAAAATCCTTTGCCCATTCGTAATCATTCCTGTCAGTAATTACAAACTTTACTTCGTCGATTTCTTTAAGTAAGTCTAAATTTTTGAGATAATTTCTGTCACACATTCCACTACCTGGTGTTTTAATATCAAGTATTATTTTGACACTTGGATTTACACCTTCGATAGAGATTGAACCATTGGTCTCTAACAAAACTTGGTATTCTCCTACAAGTTCTTCCATTAGTTGGTAAACCTCAGGCTGTAACAAAGGTTCTCCACCAGTAATTTCAACATACTTAATATTAAAGTTCTTGACCTTCTCAATAATTTCTTCAACGCTGAGAGTATCGCCATCTGTATATGCGTATTTTGTATCACAATAAGAACATCTGAGATTACATCCAGATAACCTTACAAATACCATAGGAATTCCTACGAGGGAGCTTTCTCCTTGAATGCTTGCAAAAATCTCGCAAACCTTCATATTTTCAATTTTTCATTCAAAATTTTGTAACCTTCAGGGTTTTCTTTAAGCCAGACTTTTGCAGTAAATCGGTCTTCAGGAAGAAAGGCATAGGAAAGCTCTCTCCATATTACCACATTAACATCTCCCTCTTTTCTTATTTCAAAGGCTGGATGTTTGGAAAAATGAAGAAGTGCCTTTACTGATTTAGATTCCTTTGATTTTAAAACTAAGTCATTATCTTTAATGGTATATTTATTGTCAATGTACACTCGCTTAGTAAAAAGATCAACTACACCAGTAATATATTCGTTCGAATGTCTTACCACAAACCACCAACGTGCAAAGTCATTGGGTAATGGATATACCCTGTATTGATGGGCCTCAATTCTTTGTTTTAGAAACTCCTTTGCCTCTCCTTTCAAATAAGCCTTAATCCCGATGTAAAAAGCAATTAATATCAGGGAGAAAATTAACAAAAACCTTTGCCCTCTTTTAATTTTCAAAGAAATCAATAAAGCTAAAATTAGTGGCAATATTACATAGGGATCAACTATAAAAGTCAAAGAAAGATTATAAGCTGTTTCATCAAGAGGATATAAAACCCTGGTTCCGTATTGATTCGTAAGATCAAGAAGAATATGTAATCCATATCCTAAAAAAGAAGAGGCATATACAGGGAAAAAAGAAAATTTTTTCCTAAAAATAATGGCAGGAATAAGGGGCAAAAGAAACAAAAAAAGTATTCCATGAGTTATCCCCCGATGGTATGTGAGAAAAAGCTCTTTACTGTGAAAAAGCAAAAACATGTCCACATCCGGTAGTAAAGAGAAAACCAATACAAACCATATTAGACTTTTGTTTTTACTTATTAGCTTGCCAGCAACAATTCCTGAAAGGGTATGAGTTAATGGATCCATTTGAAATTTTAACAAAATTTTGGCAAATAAAAGAACTTTATATTTAATCTTGACATTTAGAATATTTTTATGTAATATAACTTAAACAATTTTTAGAAAGGAGGCTTAGCGTGGAAGCACCGACTTTTTTACACATGATATTCCCTCAAGTTCCTGCCTATGTGAGTTACTCGTGGTTAGCCATGGGAGTTATTATTGGTGTTGCTATTGCTGTTAAAGGTAGCCTAAAGATGGTGCCAGCAGGAATTCAGAATGTCGTAGAAATACTAATCGAATTCTTAAGAGGACAGGCTCTGATGAGCATTGGACAGCATTGGGGAGATAAATTTTTGCCCCTCTTGGGCACTCTATTTATTTATATTTTAGTATGCAATTTATTCGGTCTTATTCCTGGATTTGAATCCCCAACTTCCAATGTTAATGTAACCTTTTCCATGGCAATTCCTGTCTTCTTTATCTATCAGTTTATGGGCTTTAAAGTTCACGGTATTCGTTATCTTGAGCACTTTTTAGGCCCGATCAGAAGTATCTATGCTATTCCTTTCATGATGTTTATGTTTGTAGTTGAATGGATAACCCATTTGGCAAGGCCTTTAACACTTGGTGTCCGACTTTTTGGAAACATGTTCGGTAAACACTTACTCTTAATGGTTCTTGGAATTTTAGCACCACTAATAGTGCCTGTTGCATTTTTATGTCTCGGAACCCTGGTAAGCGTTCTTCAGGCATATGTTTTTATGTTGCTTACAGCAGTATATATAGCTGGCTCTGTTGAAGAGTCTCATTAATAAAAAAGAAAGGAGGGAGGTATAATGAGAAAGCTTTTTGTAGTTCTTCTTGCAGCTCTTGTTGTGGTATTGACTGCATCAGCAGTATTTGCAGCTGAGTCAGATCCAGCAAAGCTCAACTATTACGGATGGGCAACAGCTGGTGCATTAATTGGTCTTGGTGCAGCAGCTGGTGGAGGTGGAGCTGGAATGGGACAGGGTCTCAGAGGTATTCTTGAAGGTTCTGCAAGAAACCCTGGAGTCACTGGAAAACTCATGACACTCTTTATCGTAGGTCTTGCATTAATTGAATCTCTCGTTATTTATGTTCTCGTATTTGTTCTTATTACCTTCTACGCAAATCCTTTTGTAAAGTAATTTTATCCTTATTTATTATTCCGAAGGGGAGATTTAAGAATCTCCCCTTTTTTTATTTAGCAAAATCTTAAATAAGGCCGGGTAAGTTAACAGCTGACTTCTTACTTTGTCACTGCGAGGTTACGAAGTGGCCGTGGCAGTCTCTGAGACGCCTCAAAGACGAGATTGCTTCGCTGACGCTCGCAATGACAGGAAAGGGGGACTTGCAATGACGCTTCCCTTTGTCACTGCGAGGCAACGAAGTGGCCGTGGCAGTCTCTAAGTCCCGTCAGTCACTGCAAGCCTCTCGATGAGGCGAAGCAGTCTCTAAGTAAGGCGAGCGGTTTGGAGATTGCTTCGTCGCTTGCGCTCCTCGCAATGACGGGAGAGGAGGCCTTGCAATGACACTTTCTTCTTGTCACTGCGAGGTCACGAAGTGGCCGTGGCAGTCTCTGAGACGCCTCAAAGACGAGATTGCTTCGCTGACGCTCGCAATGACATAAAAGAAAAGTCTCACAATGACAGAAAAGAAAAGCCCGCAATGACAGGAAAAGAAAAGCCTCGCAATGACTGAAGGGGGGTCAAAGGAGAGATTGCTTCGCTGTCGCTCGCAATGACAGAAACGAGAAAAGTCTCACAATGACGGAAACGAGAAAAGATGAGATTGCTTCGTCGCTTGCGCTCCTCGCAATGACGGAGGAGGGGGCAATGACGGAAAAGGAGGCAACAGCGAGATTGCTTCGGAGCTAAAGCTCCTCGCAATGACAACAAAAGAAAAGTCTCACAATTACAGAAGTAGGAGGCTTGCAATGACATAAAAGGGAGCTTGCAATGAAAGAAAGGGGGAGGGGTTCTAATTGCAAGAATAGAGCGGAACGAAGAGAGATGATCAGATTCGCAAATGAGATAACAAGGCAGGAGGAAAATATAGACAGTTAGAGGAAAATCGGATGGTTTAAAAATAGCTTAGAGGGCATGTAGACTAATTTGTAGATGATAAATCATTGATTTACAGTGGTTTTTAAGTTCCTTGTGATGAAGTAGTCAACTATAAAGAATTCTCCTTAACATGAAAATGAGATTTATGAGTAAGCATAGCAAAAATAACTCTAATAAGCTTATGGGCAGTAGCCATGACAGCCTTTCTGAAAGGCAGACCGTCCTGTTTT
>Ga0209721_1000729_pt1 | contig 27641 bp, 23 predicted proteins | sample TshhotsprinmetaG_FD_184139 | JGI IMG/M metagenome (GOLD analysis project Ga0209721, IMG submission 184139) | Hot spring microbial communities from South Africa to study Microbial Dark Matter (Phase II) - Tshipise hot spring metaG (SPAdes)... | ecosystem: Environmental > Aquatic > Thermal springs...
CGCCCACCGCCACACCGACCCACACGCCCACGGCGACGCCAACGCACACACCCACCGCCACGCCGACGCATACGCCGATAGCGACAGCGACACCGGTTGTCACGCCGGGCGACGACCCTGTTTACGTGTATTTACCTCTGGTAATTTCCAGCAATTCCGCAAATCCCGGAGATGGGAATACCTCCCCCAGGATCAAATCACTGGGACACGGTTGGCCCTCGGTGCTAACCTCCGGCAATCCGGCCGCGGCCCGGAGGGGACGATGAAGCGCGGTAAGGAGATATCATGAACCAGAAAATACGCCGTGGGTTACAGGCAGGACTTTTCGTCGCGCTCATTCTTGCCACCGTCTCCGGCCTGAGCGCGCCAACGCAAGGCCAGGAGAGCATCCACCGCGCCGAGGCCGTCGTCCTGGTCAACTCCGCCAGCAGCGACTACGCCGATTTCGCCCAGTACATCCGCCCCTACCTGGACCACTTCGGTATCCCCTACACCACCCTGGACATCGCCACCACGCCGGTTCCCCCCTCCATCGCCGACTACGCCCTCATCCTCATCAGCCACCGGCTGGGGCAGCCCCATCGCCGGGCGACCCGCCTGGACGGGGGGAACTCTGGGAGCGATGCAGGAAGTGGTGGTGGACCTCAGCCCCTATGCCGGTCAGACCGCTATCCTGCGCTTCCGTCTGGCCTGCGATAGCGGCGACGGCGCCATCGGGTGGTACATTGATGACGTTCGCATTGCAGGGAGTCAATAACCGATGAGTCCAACTCGCCCTACCCGCCGGGAAATCGGGTATGTTCTGCTCATCTCGGCCCTGGTGCTTATTTTGACAGGACTGCCGTATCTCTACGGCTACCTCTCCGCGCCCCCCGACCGGGTCTTTATGGGCATCGCCCTGGGCACGCCCGATACCAACCAGTACTTCGCCTGGCTGCGCGCCTTCACCCGATCCTTCTTCATCCCCAACACCCTCACCCCCGAACCGAACGAGGCCGTCTTCTTCAACCTGCTCTGGTGGCTGCTGGCCCAGGGCGTGCGCTACCTGGGGATGAGCCATCTCCTGGCCTTCCATCTGCTGCGGGTCGTGGCAGGCGCGGCCTTCCTGGTCGCCGCCTACCTCTTCTGCACGATATTCCTGGAAAACCCCCGCTGGCGCAAGACAGCCTTCCTGATTATCGCCGTCGGTGCGGGATTCGGATGGGTCTGGGTAGTGGGCAAATACCTGACCGGCCGCCTGCCCTACCCGCTGGACGTCTACATCGTGGAGCCGAACTCGTTCCACGCCATCATGGCCTTCCCCCACTTCTCCCTGGCAGCATGGCTGATGATCGCCGTCTTCGGTCTGATCATCCTGGGATTTGAGCGGCGCCAGTGGCGCTACCCGCTGGCCGCGGCCGTCATAGCCTTCGTCCTGGGCTGGAGCCATGCCTACGACCTCCTGCTCATCTACGCCGTCGTGGGGGCCTTCGCATTCATCCTCTGGCTGCGGGACGGGTGGTCTCCCCACCTCCTCCTGTATCCACTGGTCATCGTCCTCATTTCCTGCGCCCCGGCCCTCTACTCGGTCTACCTCACCTCCGCCTTCCCGCTCTGGCGGGACGTCCTGGCCCAGTTCGTCAACGCCGACGCCTGGACCCCCGACCCCTTCCACCTGCTCATCGTCATGGGCGTGCCCTTCATCCTGGCCCTGTTCACCTTTGACGGACTGGTCCCGCTGCGCCAGCGCCCCCTGCGGGAACTCTTCCTGAAGACCTGGTTCGTGGTCAACTTCTTCGTCGCCTACTTTCCGGTCAGTTACCAGATTCACTACCTGAACGGCTGGCAGGTGCCCATTGCCATCCTGGCGACGATGGGGTTCTACCGGCGGGTCGTCCCGTGGCTGCAGGACCGCTTCGGTGCCATCCTTCGCGCCCCCGTCCGCTGGGAGCGATGGGCGACCGTCCTCCTCATCCTGACCGTCATCCCGACCAACGTCTACCTGCTGGCCTGGCGGTTCGTGGACCTGAGCCGTCATCAGTACCCCTACTACCTGCACCGGGACGAGGTCGCCGCGCTGGAGTGGCTGGAAGCGAATACCTCCCCGGACGACGTCGTCCTGAGCGGGCTGGAGGTGGGCCAGTACATCCCCAGCGTCTCCGGCAACCGCGCCTTCCTGGCCCACTGGACGATGACGGCCCGCTTTTACGACAAACAGGACCGGGTCGCCGCGTTCTTCAACCCCTCCACGCCCGACGAGCAGCGGCGCGATACCCTTTGTCGGTTTGGAGTCCGCTACGTCCTGTACGGGGTCAAAGAACGGGAACTGGGCGCCCTTCCTGCGGAGCAACTGCCCTATCTGCAACCGGTCTTTCGGATGCCGCAGGCCACCCTGTATCGGGTGGACGGGCAAACTGCCGGGTGCGCTCCCGGCCTGACCGAAGGGGGGACTACCCAATGAAACGCCGCGCGCGCGTTCAGGAAATCGTCCTGTTCCTGCTCCTCCTGCTCTGCTTCGCCTACTTCTTCCCGCGCTGGGCAGACTGGAACCAGAACTCGCGCTTTGACCTGGTGCTGGCAATTGTGGACCAGGGAACGTTTGCCATTGACGACTACTACCAGAACACAGGCGATTACGCCTTCTTTGAGGGACACTACTACAGCGACAAGGCGCCGGGCACGTCTTTCCTGGGAGTACCGTTCTACTGGGTCTTCACCCATCTGGCGAAACTGGCTCCTGTAGACCACCTGATCGTCCGGCTGGAGAGGAATCCATCTGTGCTCGCAACCCTTGCCAAAGAAGGCACCGGACTGCGGACCGATAAGGTCTACTTCGCCCTGGCGCTGACCTTTGTCACATTCTTCACTGTGGCGATCCCGTCGGCGTTCCTGGGCGTGCTCCTCTACCGCTGGACCGGATACGTAACCGGTCGGCCCCTGTACCGCCTGGGTGTGCCGCTGGCCTACGGCCTGCTGACCAACGCCTTCGCCTACTCCAACATGTTCTTCGGCCACCAGATTGTGGCGACTCTTCTCTTCGGGGCGTTCTTCCTGCTCTTCCAGATGGAACGGGGGGAGATTTCGCCGCGCGTACTGTTTCCGGTCGGCCTGATGCTGGGATATGCCGTCATTACCGAGTATCCCACCGCGCTCATCGCCGCGGGCCTGTGCGTCTATGCCCTCCTGGTGACGCCGGACAGGCGGTGGCTGGGCGGACTGGTCCTGGGCGGACTGCTGCCGGGGCTCCTCCTGATGGCCTACAACTACTCCATCTTCCGCACCCCACTGCCCGTGGGATACCGGTATTCGGTGCTGTACACCGAGCAGCATTCCCAGGGCCTTCTGAGCATCTCCCACCCGCGCGCCGACGCCCTCTGGGGCATCACCTTCGGATCGTACCGGGGGCTCTTCTTCGTCTCCCCCATCCTGCTCCTGGCTCTGGCGGGATTTGTGGTCTGGTGGCGGCGACGGACGCTCCGGCGAGCCGGGTGGGTGTGCCTCTACGCCGTCATCAGTTTCTTCCTGTTCAATGGCTCATCCATTATGTGGCAGGGGGGATGGTCGGTTGGCCCCCGCTACCTGCTCCCGATGCTCCCCTTCCTGGTCGTCGGGCTGGCGTACTTCTGGGATAGTTGGGGAGACCGCGCCTGGGCGCGCGGGGCGACCATCGTTCTGGCCGCGTGGTCGTTCTTTGCCGTGTGGGCCGAGACCATCGGGGGGCAACATTTTCCGGATTGGACCCCCAATCCGCTGTTCCACTACTCCCTGCCCCGTCTGGCTGCCGGGGACATCGCCCGCAACGTCGGGACGGTCCTGGGGCTATCGGGATGGGCCAGCCTGGTGCCCCTGCTGACCGTGCTGGGTCTGGGCGTATGGGGGCTGATCCGAAGCAGTGTTGGGGAATCGGGGGCCGGGCAATGAAACTCCCACCGCGCTGGCAAAACCCTGGGATTGCCCTGGGGCTCTTCCTCCTGGGCATCGTGACCCGTGTGCCGTTCCGCAGCCGGATGCTCTACCACTGGGACTCGGTCAACTTCGCGCTGGGGCTGGAGCACTACGACGTCTACCTTCACCAACCCCATCCGCCGGGCTATTTTCTGTACGTGATGGTCGGGCGACTGTTTTCCTTCCTGGCAGGTGACGCCAACGCCGGGCTGGTCTGGCTCAGCATCATCGCTACAGGGCTTGCCGCCGCCGCGATCTTCGGGGTCGGACAAGCGCTATGGGACCGGCAGACCGGCATCCTGGCCTCCCTCCTCCTCCTGACCAGCCCGCTGTTCTGGTTTCACGGCGAAGTGGCCCTATCGTACACCGTGGAAGCGGTCTTCGTACTCACCGTCGCCCTGCTCTGCTACCGCCACCTGACGGGGGCCGACGACCGCCTGTGGCTCTCGGCGATCGTGCTGGGGATCGCCGGGGGATTCCGCCAGAACACCATGCTGTTTCTGCTCCCGCTGTGGGCCGCCGCCGCCTGGCGCTTCCGCTGGCGGAGACTGGTCGGAGCAACTGCGGCCCTTGCGCTGACCTGCCTGGCCTGGGTATTGCCCATGCTGGCCCTCAGCGGCGGCCCGACGCGATACCTGGACGCGCTGGGCGCGGCGAGCCAGGGTGTCGCCGCAGAGTCGTCCCTGGCCGACGTCCGGCAGATGGCCGTGAACGGGTTCCGGCTCACCATGTTCACCGCCTATGCGCTGGGCATCGGCCTGATTTTCCTGCTCCTGGGCATCGGATATGGTCTCTGGCGCTACCGCCGAACGGCCCGCGCCCGGATACGCCTTCCCCAAATCCATCTCTTTTTCTGGTGGCTTGCGCCCAGCCTGCTCTTCTACACGTTTATGCACATCCGCCAGCCCGGCCACACCTTCACGTTTATGCCGGCGCTGCTGCTGATCCTGAGTTTCATCCTGACCAGGGGGCTTCCGGCAACGCTCCGCAGAATCTCCCGACAAGGGGTCTGGGTGTCCGCTGGGCTGATCCTGCTGGCAAACATCACATTTTTTCTCACCGCCCCGCCGTATCTTTTCGGGGCCCGCCGGATCGTCTTCACCTCCCCTTCCTGGCCGACCATCCGGCAGCGAGATACATCTCTGGAGACACGCATCGCCTACATCCGGGCGAATCTCCCACCGGACCAGACCGCCATCCTGTCCAGCGGCCTGGACTTCCGGCATCCGGACTTTTACCTGCGGGAGTATCCCATCTTCCGGTATGCAACGCTGCCCCTCACCGCGTCGGTCCCACTCTCTCCATCCATCCGCACCCTCGTCCTGTTCGGCGAAGGCCTGCAGGGGGAAAATTGTCAGACGGTAGCGTTGGGGTCGGTAGAACGTCTCTGCCGGATCCCCCGCGCGCCGGACCAGGACGTGGTGATTGAGGGGACCACCGTCCATCTCCGGCCGTCGGCCGCCGGGCAAACGCTTCATTTCGCCTGTTCACCCGGCCGTAGAGAGTGAGGAGGGACAAAATGGGCATCACAATTCCGTTCGTCAAACCGTCCATTGGGGTGGCTGAAAAAGAGGCCGTCCTGCAGGCCCTGGAGATGGGCGCCATCGGCGGCAACGGCCGCCTGACCCAGCAACTGCGGGAGCAGATGCAGCAGACCTTCGGCGTCCGCCACGTCATCCTGACCACATCCTGCTCCGACGCGCTGGAACTGGCGATGATGGTCCTGAACGTGAGGCCGGGCGACGAGGTCATCATGCCCAGTTTCACCTTCGTCTCCACCGCCAACGCCGTCGTCCGCCAGGGCGGGGTGCCGGTCTTTGTGGACATAGAGCCCGACACCTGGAACATAGACCCCGATCAGATTGAGCCAAATATCACCCCCCGCACGCGTGGCATCGTCCCGGTCCACTACGCCGGACAAGGCTGCCGGATGGACGAAATCAACGCCATCGCCGAGAAATACGGCCTGTGGGTGGTGGAGGACGCCGCTCAGGGCGTCGGCGCGCGCTACGGCGACCGGTACCTGGGCACCTGGGGCACCATCGGCTGCTACAGTTTCCATGTCACCAAAAACATCACATGCGGCGAGGGCGGCGCCCTGCTGACTGATGACGACGACCTGGGCTACCGAGCAGAGATCATCGCCGAAAAAGGCACCAACCGCAGCGCCTTCCTGCGCGGGCAGGTGGATAAGTACACCTGGGTGGACATCGGCAGCAGTTTCATCCTCTCCGACCTGCTGGTCGCCTTGCTGAAAGTGCAACTGCAGCGGATGGAGGAAATCACCGCCCGCCGCATAGCAATCTGGGAACGGTTCCAGCGGGAACTGAAGGGCCTGGAAGACGACGAGTACATCGTCCGGATGCGGGTCCGGCCGCCTGCGCAGATCAACGGTCACATCTTCGCCTTCCGGACGGTCAATCCCGATTGGCGCGACCCGGTGCTCCAGAAACTGCGTCAGCGGGGCATTGAGGCGACCTTCCACTACGTCCCGCTCCACTCGGCACCCTTCGCCCGCAACCATCTCCCGAACGGCCGGGAACTTCCCGTCACCGACCTGGTCAGCCGGTCCCTGATCCGCCTGCCCCTCTTCCCGGATATGACCGATGCCGAGCAGACGTACATCATTGAAAATGCGCACGACATATTCCGAAAACTGTAAATCCACCGCAGAGGCGCAGAGGACGCAGAGAAACACGGAGTTTGTGCCCTTTATGGTAAAAAAACGAATCACCGGAAGTGCAATGGAATCCAGAGAACCCATCCAACTCAGCCTGGTGCTGGCCTGCTACAACGAAGAGCCGCACATAGAAGATAGCGTCGCTCAGATCGTGGAGGTGCTGGACGGCTCGCCCTGGTCCTACGAAATCATCTTCGTGGACGACTGCAGCCGGGACCGCACGCGGGAACTGATAGACCAGATTATCGCCCGCTACCCCAACCACCGTATGTGGCGCATCTTCCACGAGAAAAACATCGGCCGCGGCGGCACCGTCACCGACGGAATGCGCGCTGGAAACGGCGAGATTGTCGGCTACATTGACATTGACCTGGAAGTCCACGCCCGCTACATCCCGTCCTGCGTCCGCGCCATAGAGAAAGGCGCCGACGTCGCTACCGGCCTGCGCACTTACCGCTTCTACTGGCACTCGGTGGACCGCTACCTGATGAGCCGCGGGTACATCTGGCTCGTCCAGAGAATGCTGGGCGTCCCCCTGCACGATACGGAGACCGGCTTCAAGTTTTTCCGCAAGAGCAGCATTTTGCCCATCTTTGACGAAATAGAGGACACCCGCTGGTTCTGGGACACCGAGGTGATGGTGCGCGCCTACCTGCGCGGCCTGAACATCCAGGAAATCCCCGTCCTCTTCGTCCGTCGGTTTGACAAAAAGTCCACCGTGCGCCCGATCCGGGATACGGTAGAATATTTCGTGAAGTTGTGGCGGTTCCGCCGGGTCGTCCAGAAATTGAAACGGGAGGCAAACGTTGCGGGCGTTGCGCCAGGTTGGCTTCGGGAAAGCCTGTAAGTTCGGTTTCTACACGCTGGCACTGATTCCCTACCGCTGGACACTCTTCCCGCAAATACGGGCTCTGTACCTGCGCCTGCTGGGCGCGCGTATCGGCGCCGGTACCATCATCCACGATGTGCGCTTCTTTAACACGTACCGCACCGGATTTCGGGGCCTGCAGATCGGAGAGAACTGTTTTATCGGTGAGGAGTGCCTGCTGGACCTGGCCGAGCGGATTGTGATGGAAGACCACGTCACCCTGGCGGAGCGGGTGACCATCCTCACCCACACCAACGTCGGCTACTCCGACCATCCGCTCCAGCCCTACATCCCGCCGATGGCGGCCCCGGTCCATCTCCGGCGGGGCTGCTTCGTCGGCGTCAACGCGACAATCCTGCCGGGGGTCACGGTGGGCGAAGGGGGCGTCGTCGCTGCCGGCGCGGTGGTGACCGAAGACGTCCCCCCGTGGCACGTCGTCGGTGGAGTCCCCGCCCGCGTGCTGAAACGGCTGCGCGAGGAATGAAGTGAGCCTGAGACTGGCCCGCCACCCCCGCCTGTACTCGCTGGCGCAGAAAATCGTCTCGGCCAACTACCGGGCCGTCCGTCGGGCGATTCGGCGGGAACTCGCGCTGGCGCCCGGTCAGCGGGTGGTGGACCTGGGCTGCGGGACGGGCAATCTGGCAGACCTGTTCCCCCAGGCCCAGTACGTCGGCGTGGACACCAATCCGGCCTACATTCGCTTTGCCCGAAAGGCCACCCGGCGGTCCTACGCAGTGATGGACGTGGCCCATCTGGGCCTGGCGGATAACACCTTTGACGCCGCGGTCGCCATCGGCCTGAACCATCACCTGGACGATGAGACGCTGAAACAATTTGCCCGCCAGGTTCGGCGGGTATGCAAACCTGCAACGCGGGCCGTTATGATAGACATCATCCCACCCCGACCGCTGAACTTTCTGGAACATGCGCGCCAGCGCTGGGCCGAGCGGGGCCGATACGTCCGCCCCCCGGAGGAGTACCGCCATCTGCTCGCTACGCACCTGACCGTGGAACGAATGTACCCCCTGCGCTGGGGGTTTCTGGAGTACAGTGTGATCGTCCTGCGGGTGGAAAAGGGGTAGAAATCCGTCTGTGAAAGGATTGGGATACCGATGAGATGTGTATCTTTTATTACACGCTGGGCAGTCCGATTCCTGGTTCTGCTTACCGTCATTGCTGGTGTGAGCGGCCGTCTGCAGGCCCAGGAGACATCCTGGAATCCGCCGATGGAATTGACACACCCGCTATCGGAGGGAGACTGGTTCCCAGACGTCGCCGTAGATAGTTCGGGGGACGTTCATCTGATCTGGCAGACGGGCCCCTGTTCTCGCACTTACCAGAAGCCCTGCCTGATGCATTGGCGCCAAAAGGGAGGCGTCTGGCAAAATGCCTACGATGTTTTCCTGGACCAGGGTGCGGGGCAATCGGCCATCCGGGCCGCGATCGCAGTAGACCGCGAGGGTCGCGTGCATCTGATCTACCTGCAGGACTTCCAGTCCATCGTCTACCAGCAGGCCTGGATCGCCTGGGCCGATTCGGCGCGGGCATGGACGGATCCGCGCCAGATGAGCGGATTCGGCCATGCCTATTTCCCCGATATTACTGTGGGCCCCGACGGCACTCTGCACGCCGTCTGGACGGAGTCGGTGGATAGCAAGCCCAGCGAGGATTGCAAATACGGAAACTGCTCCGACATCTTCTACCGGAGGTCCACCGATGGGGGCATCCGCTGGTCCCCGCCAGTCAACCTCTCCCGCTCTGAGGTTGGCACGATGAAGGTGCATGTTCGGGCCGATAATCGGGGATGGGTGCACGTCTTCTGGGAGGAGGGCGGCGACCGCTGGGTCACCGACCGGCTCGTCGGCGTAGCCTATGCCGTCTCCTACGACGGCGGGCAGACATGGAGCGCGCCCCAGATTTTCACCCACCCAACGGGAATCCCCCGCCAGATTATGCTGGATGTAGATGGTCAGGGGCAAATTGTTGCCGTTTGGCGTCTGGTGCCAGGGGACGCCATTTACTACCAGGTTTCCCAGGACGGAAAGGAATGGTCGGCGCCACAACCGATCCCTGGTATCTGGCCGCAGGAGAGCACCGCTGTATTTGATGTCTACGATATAGCCGCCGACAGTCGCGGGGTGCTCCACCTGGTCGTCGCAGGACGGAACGCCCCCACCGGCCGGCAGGCTATCTTCCGCCTGGAATGGAACGGGAACACCTGGTCTGCCCCGGAACAGGTCTCCCCCTACGAGGGATATCCCGAATTTCCCCGTATCGCCGTCGGCCTGGGGAACACCCTGCACGTAGTGTGGTTCACCAAGCAGTGGCCGGGCTACGAAGAGGGGCAGGAGATGCATACCTGGTACAGCATGCGCCGGATTTCGGCGCCCGCCTGGACCCCGGCGCCCCTCCCCACCCCCACGCCAACCTCGCCGCCGCCCACCCCTTCACCCGTCCCTTCCCCCACTCCGTTCCCCACCGTCCCGCCGGACGCCGTTCGTCCCTTCAACCCGGCTACGCTCTACACCGAGAGCGACGAGTTGACCGGGGTGATTCTTTCTCTGCTGCCGGCCCTGGTGCTGGTTGTGGCCGTCCTGACCGTCTCCCGGTGGCGGCGAAGATGAGCAAGGCGATGCTTATCTCAACACAGAGACGCAGAGAGCACAGAGAAAACGCAGAGAGTTATTCCTTTGGGCTATTCCGTCACCTCCGCGAACCTCTGCGACCTCTGTGTCTCTGTGGTAAGAGATAGAATCTCGGAGATTCCCGATGCGCGTCCTGCTGCTGACCCAGGTCCTTCCCTATCCCCCCGACAGCGGGCCCAAAATCAAGACCTTCTACGTGCTCCGGCATCTGGCCCGGCAGCACGAAGTGATCCTTGCCTCCTTCATCCGCTCCGAAGCGGAAAGGGAACACATCCCCGTCCTGCTGGAATACTGCCGGGAAGTGCACACCGTCCCCATCCACCGCTCCCGCTGGCGGGACGGCGTCCACTTCCTGCGCAGTCTCGCCGACAGTCGCCCCTTCATCATCGCGCGGGACGATGACCGTCGGATGCGTCAGGCCATCGCCGGGATTATGGAACGGCTGCCGATAGACGTCGTCCACGCCGACCAGTTAAATATGGCCCAGTACGCCCTGCCGTTGCAGGGCTCGCGAAAGGTCCTGGACGCCCACAATGCCGTCTGGACAATTTTCCGTCAGATGGAACGGAATACCCCGCCCGGCCCCCGCAAACTGGCGCTGGGGATAGAGTGGCGGAAACTGAAGCGGTACGAGGGGGAAATGGGCCGCCGATTTGACGCCACCCTCGCCGTCACCGAAGAGGACCGGGACGCGCTGATAGAGGCCGGATGCCCGCCCTCCCGCATCACCGTCATCCCCATCGCGGTGGACACCCGGGAGACCCGGCCGGTGGAGCGTCGGACCGACGCGCGGGCGATCCTGCATGTCGGCACGATGTACTGGCCGCCCAACGTAGAGGGCATCCTCTGGTTCGCCCGCCAGGTCTATCCCCGGATTCGGGAACAGGTCCCCGACGCGCCGTTCTACGTGGTGGGTACCCGTCCTCCGGCCGAGATACGCGCCCTGGAGACGGCTGTCCCCGGGGTCCGGGTGACCGGATACGTGGAAGACCTGACCCCGTACCTGCAGGAGAGCGGCGTCTTCGTCGTCCCGCTCCACGTGGGGAGCGGGATGCGGGTGAAAATCCTCACCGCCTGGGCGTGGGGCATCCCCCTCGTCTCCACATCGGTGGGGTGTGCCGGCATCCCCGTCCACCCCGGCGAAGACATCCTGATCGCCGACAGTCCGGCGGAATTCGCCGCCGCGGTGGTGCGCGTGCTCCGGGAACCGGAGACGGCCCGGAACCTCTCCGTCGCCGGCCGTCGCTATGTAGAGGAGCAGTTTGACTGGCGGGTCGTCTGCCGGAAAGTGGATGAGGTCTACCGGGAAGGATGCAAGGATGCAAGGATGCAAGGACACAAGGATACAAGGATACAAGAATACAAGGTAATACGATGAAACTCCGAAGAGTCGTTAACTCAACGGTCCAACGAATAGACCAGACGGCACAAAATGCTCGCGTCAGCGCCGCCATCATTCTTTCGTTGGCCCTGGCGGTGCGGCTGGCGTATCTGGTGCTCATCGCTGGCCTGAATAGCCCGCCCACGTACGACGGCATCGGCTACGACATGCTGGCGACCCACCTGCTGAAAACCGGCACCTACGGCGTGGAACGGCCCACCGCCTTCCGCCCGCCGGGCTATCCCATCTTCCTGGCCGGGGTGTACCTGATTTTCGGACACCACTTCGCCGCCGTCCGGCTGGTCCAGGCCCTGCTGGACGCGGTCACCTGCCTCCTGGTCTATGCCATCGGAGCGACTCTGTTCAACCGCCGGGTCGGATTCCTGGCCGCCATCGGCATGAGCCTCTACCCGCTGCAGGTCTATATGGTGGGCGAGTTCTACTCCGAGACTGTCTCTTTTCTCCTGCAGGCGACCGCGCTCTATCTGGCGGCGCGGATGGTGCGGGAGCGCCGCATCTGGCTCCCCCTGGGCGCGGGGGTCTTTCTGGCCGCGACCACACTGACCCGTCCCACCGCCACCCTGTGGCTACCGTTGATGGTACTGTGGCCCCTCATCCGGCCGCTCCCCTGGAACATCCGGTGGCGGGACGCGGTGCTTCTGCTTGTGGGGATGGCGGTGTTGTTCACCCCCTGGATTGTCCGGAACTTTATTGTGTTCGGAGAGTTTATCCCGGTAGCGTCGCTGGGAGGCGTGGGGGTCTGGGCGGGGAACAACCCTCTATCCCAGGGGGGCGGTATGATGCCCAACGAGCAGACATGGGGAGAGGGTGCGCCGGAATTCGGATGGGGAGGATGGGCAGGGCTCAGTGAGACGGAGAGCAGCCGTCGGTTTATGGAACGGGGACTGGCCTGGATTCGGGAGCACCCGCTGGAATTCGCCGCGCTGGTGCCGTGCAAACTGCTCCGCCTCTGGTCGCCGACGTCCTTCGGGGTCCAGTTCTCCCGCCGGGCCAGCCCGCTGTTGACCGCAGTAGTACTGCCGCCCTACCTGGTTTTTCTGGCCGCGGCGTTCTGGGGGATGTGGCGGACTCGTCGGGGGTGGCGGGAGCAGTTCCCGCTGTACGCCCTCGTCCTGGGGATCAACGGTTTGGTGGCAATAACCTACGGGGCCACCCGCTACGGGATCGGGATGGCCCCGGTGCTGTGCCTCTACGCGGCCGCCGCGCTGGATGCCATATTGCCTGAGGGCATCCCGGCGTTATCCGGCGACCACGGGGGGATGGGCTCGGGCCCGCCGTCGCAGCAATAGGAAAGTGGTCACCCCGGCGACGGATGCCACCGAGCCGAAAACCGCCGCCCCGACCAGCAGGATGCGGCGCAGGCGCCGGGCACGTTCCTGTCGCCGTCGGGCCGTCTCTATCAGTTCTGCCTTCAGACTGCGAACAAAGGCGGGCGGCGGTTCCACCGGCACAAGGCATCGCCGGAGATGCTCACCGATCTGGGCCAGGGTTGCCTCTTGCTCTTCCATGTTCGGTTCCTTCCAGATATTTCCTCAATTCCAGCAGGGTGCGGTGGTAAAGGGATTTGACCGCGCCCTCGCTTCGCCCCATAATCGCTCCGATCTGGGCGTTGGACATTCCTTCCACGAATTTCAGAATCAGCAATTCCTGCCGCTCCGGAGGCAGGGAACAGAACGCTTGCAACAGCCTCTCCCGTTCCTCCCGCTCCTCCAGACTCTCCTGAGGGTCTCCTTCCGCGCCGGTCCACGCGGCGACATAATCCAGGGAAACGACGGGCCTTCGGCTCCGGTCCCGCAACCAGTTGGCAACGACGTTATGCGCGATGCGGTAAAGCCATGCGGAGAAGGGAAGTCCTCGCTCCTGATACCGGGGCAGATGCTCCAGCGCCCGGTAGAAGGTGCGCGCCGTCAGGTCCTCGGCATCCTGATGGTTCCCGGTACGGTAATAGAGATAACGATAAATCTGGGCCACATATCGCTCATAGAGCAGGCCAAACGCCTCCGGGTCCTTTTTGGCCCGCTCCACCAGTTCCGCCTCATCCCATGGCGAACCTGCAGGCTGAGGTGGATTTGTTCTCGTTAATAAAAACACCGCTCCCCCTTCATCGTTGCGCGTACGGGAAAAGGGTGGAGGACAGGGTTTGTGGCGGGCACCGCGCGCGATCGCGGGACTCGCGATCCCTTACCCTTCTCCATCCTGCTGAAACACCGCCTGGACCTCGGGCTGCGATAGAAAACGAGAGCGGATTTCCCAATCCGTCAGGGGCTCAATTATCTGGTGAATGAAATCGGCCGCGATGCGAAAGTGAACGCGTGCGATATGAGCCTCTTCCGTCGCCCGTCCCAGGGCCGCATGGAGTTGCCACAAAAGCCAGCGGCTGGGGATGGCGTGGGCATCCCCCAGCGCGTCTTGCAGAATATGCTGGGCAGTTGCCCGGTCCCCCTGGGCCAGATACGCCCGGCCTTGCAGCAATTTCGCCCGAGCCGCATGGATTTCGCTACGCACGGCATTGGCCTCATCGGCCAATTCGCGAGCCAACGCCAGTGCTCGGCCCACCTCGCCCTGGCGCAGAAAAGCGTCTCCCAGACTGTACAGCGCTTGAAGGATCAGGTCTTTATCACCGATCTCCCGAGCCCGGGAAAGGGCCCGGTTTAAACAAAACATCGCGTCACTGTACCGCCCCATCAGCAACAGGTCTACCCCGATATTCCGGGTAACGTCTATCGCGATCCGGTCGGCCCCCGCCTGATCGGCCAGCCGGGCCGCTTCCTCATGGTAACGGAGTGCCCGATCCAGATCCCGCAATTCCTGATAGAGTTCCCCCAGATTGTTCAACACCGCCGCCGCACGATGGTCATCCTGCAATGAACGGAAACACTTCAGAGCGTCTTCGTAAGACGTGATGGACTGCTCCAGTTGACCAGCGAAGTTATAAGCAATACCCAGACTAATGAGCGCGCGCCCCATCTCAAAAAGGTCCGGGGAACGCTGGAGGATCAGGCGCGCCTGGCGAAGGAAATGAAGGGCCTCTTCAATCCGTCCCCGCTTCCAGCACAGGGTCCCCAATCCGATCAGCGCGCGAATCTGGGGAAGGGCATATCCGCCAGCCTCTGCCTCCTGGATTGCCGTTTGATACTCCTCTTCCGCAACGACGTAATCCCCCTTCCCGTTGTGGCAATCCGCGATACCGATCAGTGCCCGGGCCCGCTGATCGGGATCGGGAGACTGCGCGCGCACTGACTCAAAATCCGAGAGCGCGGCGTAATCTCCAGCCAGGACCCGGGCGCGCCCGCGCTCCAGCAAAAGGTCAAAACGCAAGTGGTCCCGCTCCGGCGAAGGAGGCAACGTATCCAGCAAGTCTAATCCTTCGGTCGTCAACTGGACCGCCTGCTGGTAGCGCCCGCTGGTTATTGCCTCCCAGGCGCCTTCCAGACGCTGCCGAATGACCTGTAACCGCACACCAGGGTCCACGGTGGATATTAAGGGCATTGCGTCCTCCTGAGGCCGATTATATCCTGTTTAGTCTTGCCCGTCAACTCGGAAAGAGGTGTTTTTCACGGGCGCGCTGCTCCCCATCGGGCTTGCGCAGCAATTCGCCCCGTATGGGAAAGAGATGGGGTGTGGGGTTTGTGGGGGCGGCGAAGCCGCCCCCACAAACCCCACTCTCTTTTTTTGTGGGCGCGCCGCTCCCCGAAATGATTTACTGCACAAGCCCTCCATCCGGCAACCTTTGTCTTTGACCAGTTTTGTTGTATACTGGAAGAGGAGTGTTGATACTCCAGCAGAGGGATGCGCGATGTGGGAAGATTTGTTGAAACGAAGGTCGGGACAACTATTGGCTGTGATGCCGGAGCCGGATGTGGACCTGCTGGCCGAAACAATCGTCGCCTTCGCCAACGCGGACGGCGGGACGATCATCCTTGGCATAGATGAAACCGGAAAGTCTGTCGGAGGGATTTACCCGGAGGAAGTGGAATCGCTGCTCCAGGATGCCCTTCGCCAGTGCCGTCCACCGCTGGAAGCCGAATATCAGCAAGAGGAAATCGCAGGAGGATTCGTCTTCTATATCAGAGTCCCTCGCAGCATAGAACTCCACAGCCTGGCGGATGGACGGGTACTGATTCGCCGTCTGGGAGAGAACCGCCCCCTCTCCGGAGAAGAAATCCGACATCTGGCAGCGACCAAATCCAGCGGGGATTACGAATCTCAGACCGTTGCGGGGGCCCAACGGGCGGATTTTGATGAAGAAGTGGTGGCAGAATTCCTCCAGCGCTGGCAGGAGAAACAGCACCGGTTATGGGCCCGCTCGGCCGATGAACTCCTGATGCAAATCGGCGCGCTGGATGATGAAGGACGCCCCACCGTGGCAGGCATCCTCCTGTTTGGTCGGGAACCCCAGGCTTTTCTATCCCAGAGTGGATTGGTGTTCGTGAAGTTTCTGGGCACAGAACCCCGGGGAGAGGGCGGCGAAGCGGGTTACGGACGACGGGAGGACATTAACGGCCCGCTGGCGCGGGTGATCCAGCGCACCTGGGCCGTGATCATGGAGGAAATGCGCACCGGCGCGGTGGTGAAGGGACTGGAACGAGTGGAGCAGACAGAGTATCCGCCTGCGGCAGTCCGGGAAGCCCTGGTGAACGCAGTAGCCCACCGCGACTACCGCCTGCGGGGGCGCCGCATTGAGGTCCGGATGTTCACCGACCGGATGGAAATCATCAGCCCGGGCGGCCTCCCCGGCTACATCACCCTGGATAACATCGTGGAAGAACACTTCTCCCGCAACCCGCGCATCGTAGGGGCCCTGTATCACTGGGGGTACATTGAAGAACTGGGACTGGGGATAGACCTGATGATTGAAGAAATGACCGCCGCCGGGTTACCGCCTCCCCACTTCCGGGCCGAACCGTATTTATTCAGTGTGACCCTGTATAACCGCCGGGAGCGCGCACCGATCGCCCAGTGGCAACGGACAATGAACGAGCGCCAGATGAAGGCTCTGGAGTACATCCGGCGGTACGGCCGAATCACCAACCGGGAGTATCAGGTCATCTGCCCGCACGTCAGCCCGGAAACCCTCCGGCTGGACCTGGCCGACCTGGTGGATAAGGGAGTGCTGATCAAAGTGGGGGACAAGAAGGGCACATACTACATCCTCAAGTGATGGCGCGTTTTCCCTTGCAGCACCCCGCCGGAGAGGGACAAGGTGCAGCGGGTATGTTCCCGCTGCCCCTTGTTCTTGTTCTCCTGACCGGCGAATCAGAGGACGCGCGCCACCAGTAAGCCGAATAAACTGAGCAGAAGCCCCACGTGGAGCCAGAGATTGGTTTGGGCCATCCAGTGGATCACCGGCCAGGGCGGAAGGATCTGGAGGATGAAATTCAGCACAATCATCCCCAACCCGATGACCACCAGAAGTCCCGGAGATCTGGCCAGAAAGTCGCTGGTTGCCTTCACCAGTTTTGCCAGCATATAACCCTCCCTGGCCTTGATTGTAGCACATCCCGGCTATGAAGTCAATAAAACGTTTCGGGGCTTGTGCAACAATTCGCCCCGCATGGGAAAGGGGTGGGGGGTGGGGTTTGTGGGGGCGGCGAAGCCGCCCCCACAAACCCCACCTTCCCCCTTTTCACGGGCACGCTGCTCCCCGAAAAGGATTTGCTGCGCAAGCTCTTCCGGGGGCTTGCACAGCAATTCGCCTCGCACGGGAGCGGGGATGGGCGGGACTTTGCGGGGCGGCTTTGCCGCTCCGCAAACCCCACATCTCCCTGAGGGATTTGCCGCACAGGTCCGGACAGAAGGCCCGAGGGGGCCTGCCCGGAAGCGCGCCGTTCTTGATAAAGCCCTCTACAGAGTTGCACCGCCGGAGGTGCCCCAGATGACCCCCACACAAATGGCCTTCCCGTGAATGAAGGCATAGAGATAGAGAACAGGCTTCATACGGACCTCCGTGGAACCATCAGGAGATCGCAATAAAGAGCAGGAGAACCATTCCAATAAGGAAGAGGCAGAAAATGGCGCCTACCACGAAGAAACCCGGTGCCTCGCCATTGCGCCTTGCGGATGCGGCGCATGCCAGACAGAAGAGGGTGACAAGGGCCCCCGCCGAGAGAATGGCCCCACAGGCCAGCCTACCTAACAGATTGCCGATCATGATCTCCTCCTTTCGCTTCGTTCACACTGCGACCGACATCTCCTGAGTCAGAGGCACACGTATGGTCGCGGAGCATCGCCCTTTCCGCACCCAATCCTGGGTACAGGTCACCAGGCCGCACCCCTGAGGGCGCTGGAAAATATGAACCCATAATCCCGCCTGGAGCGCCTGAGTATGTCGGCATTCTTGTTTCCAGTTGTATTCGGGGCAATTGCAGACCAGTTGATCCTCTCCCCGCAGGAACACCAGGACCGGTTCGCCTCTGCTCCAGACCATCACCATCCTTCCGGGGAGCCGGAAATAGCAATCCAGGCCTGGGGGGAGATGCTCCGGGCAAAAACGAGAGGGAACTTCCAGCATCCAGAGATTCATGGTACACCTCCCCTGTAAGCGAACCTCACTCTTCAGGCAACAATATTCTATACCGCACAAAGGCGATATACTCTCCGAGTATCCACACACTCTCCTATTTGTTTTCTATTCCCGGATTTTATATCCGGCTCACCGCTTTCTCTGAAGAACCTTACCAAATCCTCACAGTTCCCCCATAAGGGCTTGCAGTAGTTCGCTCTCCAAGAGAGAGGTACGGGGCGGCGACATGCCACCGCCCCGCCCCCTCCTCTTCCCCTTGCGGAGAACTTGACTTCTGTCCATTTTGGGGCATAATAAAAGCGCGTAATCCCAATCAGGAGGTGCCGTGCGAACTTTCTGGAAAAACCAACGGATGCTCGCAAGTTTCTCAGTCTCCTAATTTACCATTCACCAATTCCCAGATACAGGAGGAGAAAGCCATGCGTAAGTGGGTACTGACATTCGTAACTCTAGCTCTGCTGGCAACACTGGTAGTTGCCTGCGGCCCCCAACCGACGCCTGAAAAGAAATTTAAGGCCGGTATGATCACCGATGTCGGTGGCATTGACGACAAGTCCTTCAACGCCACGTCCTGGCAGGGTATGGAACTGGCGCGGGACGAACTGGGCGTAGAGGTCGCCTATCTGGAGTCCCAGCAGCAGGCGGACTACGCGTCCAACATCACCCAGTTCATTGACCAGGGCTACGACATGCTCGTCACCGTCGGCTTCCTGCTGGGGGATGACACGAAGAAGTTCGCCGAGCAGAACCCGAACACCAAGTTCGCCATTGTGGACTTCGCTTATGACCCGCCCATCCCCAACGTCCTGGGCCTGACCTTCGCCACCGATGAGGCCGCCTTCCTGGCCGGGTACCTCGCCGCCGGGATGACCAAGACCGGCAAGGTGGGGACCTTCGGCGGGATCAAGATCCCCCCGGTCACCATCTTCATGGTGGGCTTTGAGTACGGCGTCAACTACTACAACCAGAAGCACGGCACCAACGTCCAGGTCCTGGGCTGGAGCACCGCCAAGGACGATGGGGTCTTCGTCGGCAACTTTGAGTCCACCGATGACGGTCGCCGCGTGGGCGAGGAGCTGATCGCCGAGGGCGCCGACATCATCATGCCGGTTGCCGGCCCGGTGGGACTGGGCACCGCTGCGGCGGTGAAGGACCATCCTGGCACGATGCTCATCGGCGTGGACACCGACTGGTGCATCAGCGCTGCGGAGTACTGCCCGGTAATCCTGACCAGCGTGATGAAGAACATGCACATCGCCGTGCGGGATGCCATCAAGATGGCCAAGGAGGGCACCTTCCAGGGCGGCGTCTATGTGGGCACGCTGAAGAACGGTGGCGTGGGCATCGCCCCCTTCCACGAGTTTGACAACGACGTGCCCGCCAGCCTGAAGGCCGAACTGGAGGAGATCCAGAAGGGCATCATTAACGGTACGATTGACACCGGGTGGAAGTAGCGCCTGGAGCGCACCGAATCTCGGGCTTCTCAGGGGCAGGTCGGCGACCTGCCCCTTTTTGTTCTATAGGGGTGCGTGCCGGTAGCCTCCCGACAGTAAAGCGAACCTCCCGATCCGACACGTCCGTACGCAATCGGTAGTAGTAGTCGGCTCACTGGGAGATTAATTCTTGAAAGTTCATAACCCTCCGGCTCAAAGTACAACCTTGCTGCACAGGCCGATTTTCAGCCCCCGAAGGGGGCTTTCGCTATGAGACCGACGGTTTAGCGTCGGGCTCAGGGCGGTCAAAAAGGGGCCCGTTACCACCAACGCCAATCGGAGAGACTATCGGCGTGCCCGTGAAGGGAAAAGAAGGATTATCCCGTAAGTCCCCCTTGAGAGCAGAGCGTTCGTGATGAGGAGAAAATGTGGGGCTTGTGGGGTTGCTTCGCCACCCCACAAGCCCCACACCCCTCCCCGTTACTATGCGGCGTGAATTATTGCACAAGCCCCCAATGGCAAAAGTGGCATCCCCGCCCGGATTATGTTATAATCTTCTGCACACTCTGGTGGGGGGAAGTGAAATGAATTCCGAACTGGCCGGCCAGCGCGAGTGGCCCAAAGTGCTCACGATTTATCTGGCGCTCTCCGAATACCCCATCCTGGCCCGGCAGATTCGGGAGCGGATGCGCCAGGAAATTTTCGCACGCGGGATCATCACCCCGGAACAGTTTGAAGAAGAAGTCCGCACCAAGGCCATCACCACCCAGCGCGAAGAGGGGTTAACTGACCCAATGTTTCAGGAACCGGCGGAGGAATGGGAGGAACGGCTTCGCATCGTCCGAGACCACCTCACCGACTTCTACTTCGCGATGAACCTCCCCTACTCCCTTTTTGAGGAAATCGTCCGCTCCATCCTCCGCCCGCGCCGACCAGAAGAGGAGATCACCCTCACCTTCAACCCGGAACTGGCACCATGGGATATCCTCTTCGCCCAGGCAGAAGAGTACGAACGCCTTCCCCCAGAGAAAAAAGAAAAGATCCGCCATCACCTCCGGCAGATCAACGTTGTCCTCATCCGCGGGATGATCAGCGACCAGTTGGGCTTCATCGGGGTCGCCCAGCAGTACTTTTCCATTGCCGATCTGAAGGAAATCCGCCGCTGCCGGATCGGGCGGGGGAAAATCGGCGGCAAGGCCGCCGGTATGATGCTGGCCTACAAAATTCTCCAGACCGATGGCCGTGAAGACGTTCTCCCCATCCAGGAACACGTGGTCATACCGGAGTCGGTCTTCCTGGGCGCGGATGTCTTCTACGACTTCATCGCCCACAATAACCTCTATCCGTTCTTTGACCAGAAGTACAAGACGGAAGAGGAAATCCGCGGCGAGTATCCGGAAATCCAGCGTCGCTTCGCCGCAAGCGAGTTTCCTGCTTATGTTTTAGAAGCATTGGAAAGGGAACTGAACCGCCTGGGGCGGGTTCCGCTCATCGTTCGGTCTTCCAGCCTCCTGGAGGACAACTTCGGCACATCCTTCGCTGGCAAGTACGAGAGCGTCTTCTGCCCCAATCAGGGCACTCCGCGGGAAAACCTCCAGGCGCTTACGGACGCCATTCGCCAGGTATACGCCAGTACCCTCAACCCCAACGCGTTGCTCTACCGTCGTCAGGTGGGGTTGCTGGACTACGACGAGCGAATGGCCGTGCTCATCCAGCGGGTAGCCGGTTCCCAGTACAGACGGTACTATTTCCCGACCGTGGCCGGCGTCGCCTTCAGCCGCAACCCCTTCCGCTGGACGTCCCGCATCCGCCCCGAAGACGGCTTCATGCGCATCGTCTGCGGGTTGGGCACCCGCGCTGTAGAACGCGTCGCCGGGGATTACCCCCGTATGGTCGCCCTGAGCCACCCCACCCTCCGGCCCGAAGTCACTCCCCGGGACATCCGCAAGTACTCCCAGCATCTGATAGACGTCATTGATCTGGAGGAGAACTCGTTCCGCACCCTGCCGGTTACTCAAGCCATAGGCGGCGATTATCCCGGATTGGAGTATCTGGCCTCCATTTTCCGGGACGATTACCTCACCGACTTCTCCCGGCCCGGCCTGCTGGGAGGCGGGGAGATCGTCCTCACCTTTGACCGTCTGCTGCGCGAGCGTTCCTTCACCGACCTGATGCGCACCACTTTGCAGCGCCTTTCCCAGGCATACGGCCGTCCGGTAGATGTGGAGTTCGCCCTGGATATCGTACCAGGTCGGCCGCACCCCCGTTTCGTCCTCTATCTCCTCCAGTGCCGGCCACTCAGCAGCCGGGAAGCAACCACAACCCGCTCTATCCCTTCGTCCCTGGCCCCGGAAGACATCCTGTTCATCGCTACCCGCCTGGTCCCCGACGGGGTTGTCCCAGACGTTGAGTACATCGTGTACGTGAACCCCCATCGCTACGCCTCTATCTCCGACGACACCACCCGTTACGAGATCGGTCGGCTGGTCGGGCGGATCAATCAACGATTGGCGGGCCGTCGGTTCGCCCTGATGGGCCCCGGCCGGTGGGGGAGTTCCAACATCGCTCTGGGGGTGAAGGTCGGCTATGCCGATATTTACAACACCTCCCTGCTCATTGAGATCGCCTTTGCCGGCCCGGCCGGAACTCCGGAGGTCTCCTACGGCACCCACTTTTTCCAGGACCTGGTGGAAGCGAATATCTACCCGCTGGCGCTCTATCCCGATGAACCGGGCGAGTTCTTCCGCCGTTCCTTCTTTGAGGAAAGTCCGAACATTCTGCCCGAACTCCTTCCCGCCGACGCCCCGCTGGCCGATTACGTCCGCGTGATCCATGTGCCCTCGGTCAGCGGGGGACGGGTCGTAGAGGTGGTGATGAATAGCGAAGAGGAGAAAGCCATCGCGTACCTGCGCCCTCCGGAACGCTCCACCGGTAAATCGTGATACAATGGGGAGATTGCAAAATTCGCCGCAATCCTACTCGCCCCAGTCTGCTTACCCTTCCACACTCTCGCTACGGAGGTAAAACGCGTATGAAACCATCGCATCCCACTCTCTGGCGTCTCCTATTAGGGACCACGACGATGTTGGCCCTGGCTGCGCTGCTGGGAGGCATGGTCGGTTGTGGGGGAAATCCCGGTGCGCCCACCCCGACCCCCACCCGTACCCCTCGCCCCACAGCCGTTCCAGCCACCCCCACTCCCCTGCCCCCCACCCCAACGCCGACTCCCATATTCACCCCCACACCCACTCCGTTGCCGGAGAACGTTAACCCGCTGACCGGCGAGGTGGTGTTGGACAAGACACTCCTGGACCGGGTACCCGTCGCCATTAAAATTTCCAATTACCCCCCTCAGTACGTCTGGCCGCAGGCCGGGATCAACAGCGCCGACCTCATCTTTGAGCACTACAACGAGGGGTTCCGCTACAGCACCCGCTGGACGACCATCTATCTGGGCAAAGACCCGCTGCGGGTGGGGCCGACCCGCAGCGGCCGCCTGATTGACCTGGAACTGACCGCCATCTACAAGGCCGTCTTCGCCTGTTGGGGCTACAGCGACGGCGTGCGGGATATTATGCGCAACTCCGACCTCTATCCAAACCGCCTCGTTTCCTACAGCCTCCCGGAGACGCTCCATCCCGATCCCTTCTACCGGGATTTCAGCCGCAATGTGCCGCTGGAACATACCGGTTATACCGATCCGGCACGCGTGCGCGCCTGGGCTGATGCTCGCGGGATACGGGGACGTCAGCAGGGATTAGAGGGAATGGTCTTCTCCACCGAGCCCCCCACGGAGGGGATGCCCGCCCGTCGCCTCGGTATTCAGTGGCACCAACTGGATGCGGAATGGCGATACGACCCCGCCTCCGGGCGGTACCTCCGGTTTTCCAACGGCGTTCCTCACACCGACGCGCTGGACGGGAAACAGTTGAGCGCGGCCAACGTCGTCGTCCTCTACGTCTCCCAGTGGCTGACCGACATCGTGGAAGAGCCCCACAGCGGTCTGCTTTCCATCCAGTGGGCACTCTGGAACCAGGACAACCCCTATCGGCGCGCGATTATTCTGCGGGACGGGGTCGCCATAGAAGGCATCTGGAATCGGGAGAACCGCTGGGACATGCTCACCCTGACCGACCCCGTCGGCAATCCCATCCCCCTCAAGGTAGGCAACACCTTCTTTGAGGTCGTCCCGACGGCCGGGCGGTGGGAAATCCCGGTGGTTATTGAGCCGTGAGGATTCCCATTACGCTTTACGTTTTACGTTTTACGTATTACGTAGCCGATGAACCGACGCCACTTCTTTTTTGAACTGCGCTACCTGCTGGGCCGCGCCCCGTGGGATACCGGTGTCACTCCGCCGGAGGTCGTGGAACAGGTAGAGGGCAGCAGACTTTCCCCTGGCCGAGCGCTGGACCTGGGATGCGGCACCGGCACAAACAGCATTTACCTGGCCCGCCGCGGCTGGGAGGTGGTGGGGGTGGATTTCTCCTTCCTCGCCATCTGGCAGGCCCGGCAGCGGGCCCGCCGGGCCGGGGTTGCCGTGCGGTTCTACCGCGCCGACGTCACCGACCTGCATTTCCTCTCCGGCCCTTTTGACTTCGTGCTGGACATCGGCTGTCTGCACGGACTGCCGCCAAAAGGGCGGGAGCGCTATGTCGCCGAAGTGCGCCGACTGACCCGATCCGGCGGTCTCTATATGCTCTACGCCTTTCTCCCCCGCCCCGACCGACGGCGGGGCATCTTTCCGGAGGAGGTTCGGCGCCTTTTCGGTCCGGATTTTACGGTGGAGCGGCAGGAGGGAGGCGCCGACCCTTCCGGTCCTCCGGCGGTCTGGTACTGGCTGCGCCGAAATCCGACCTGAGAACACTATGTAAAAAACAGGGAACTGTTCAGCCAGCGGTTGAAACCGCCCGTGGGGGGCACTTTGTGCCGGGCGACCGCCTGCGCGGTCGCCGGGGCGGCGTCCACGCCGGTGGACGCTTGGCTGCAGCCCTTGAGGGACGATTTTGATCTCTGAAGAACAATAGCCTGAACAGTTACCTCCGGATTTCAACGGGAGCGGGATACCAGCGGTAGAAAAACGCGCGCTGCCCAGGGCACTATGCTCCGCTGAAACCGCAGCGCCGGGTCCCCCAGCAGGTGGAAGGTGTCTATCAGGTCCTGCCCCTGGCCCGCTCCCAGCAGGTTCAGTTTCCCCGCCAGCGCGGCCTCCCCCACCGTCCCGACCGTATCCGAAAAGACGGCCCGGAAGAACCCCTCCGACAGGCGCCGGTGCCCTGCCCCCACGCCCAACCCGGTTGGGCCCCAGGTAGCGACGGCGCCCGCCTCCTGCCGCAGGAGCAGTTCCTCATCCAGCGTCGGTTCCGGGCGGTGGAACGCACCCGTGAAGCAGGTCATCTCCGCCACCACTGGCAGGCTGCGGGAGTTCGCCAGCGCCGGGATGTCTTCCAGATGGAAGAACCGCTCAGCGGCCCACTGTTGCCAGGAGGCGTGCCCGGCATACTGGACGATCAGCGCGCCCCGGTTCCAGTCGTTCAGAACGGCCGCGCGGATGGCATCCTCATCGGAGCAGTCGCTCCGGTTGGGGTCCGTCCCCGGGCAGTATCGCCGGGTGACGGTGAACGGGTCGGTCACGTAGGTCGCGGCGGCCTCCGAGATGGCGCGAAAATCCCCTGCCGCGTCCGGGTCGTCGGCTACCAGAACCACCTTGGCGTTCCAGCCGCCGGGCAACGGCGCGGTCTCGTAGCGGACGATCTTCTCCACCACCGCCCGCGCCGGATCGGCGCTCCGCACCGGCAACCGCCCCAGCAACAGGTCGGGCAGATTGTCGTCGCCATCCACGCAGACGTAGCGGTTATCCGCCGCGGCCTCGCTGGAATAGGGCTCCACATCGGCCAGGTAGGGCGGGATGAAGGTCGGGGGCGAAGTGGAACGGTACTGCCGGGGGTCGTAGGAGCCATCTCCCACCAGGAGGACGTAGCGGGGGCGAGGGTTGCCGGTAGCATAGAAGTCGGCGATGAAGCGGCGGATCGCCTCCGGATCGGGGCGGCCGTCGCCGTAGGCGTCGTAGATGCCCAGGACGTTGGCGACGGTGACCGTCAGCCCCTGGCTCCGGCGCAGGGCTATCAGCGGGCCCAGGGCGTCCGCAAAGGCCGGATGGGTGATGATGAGGTAGTCGGCGCCGATGGCCCCGCCTGCAGCGCGGAATCCCCAGAGGTCCTCGCGCGGGCGGATGCGGTCGGGGGCGCGGATCGCGCTCTCGGCCACAACCAGATAGCGGCGCGGCCCGCCCTCCGGCGGATCGCCCAGGGTGACCGCGAAACCGTCCACCCGGAAACCGGTCAGCCGGACCGGACGGAGCGGGTCGGTGACGTCGTAGGCGCGGTAAGGGCCGGGCGCGGCCAGCGTCACACGGTAGGCGCGGGCGCCGGTCTGCGCATACCGTAGGGCCAGCGGGAGATAGAGGCGGGAGGGCATAGCGGGCAGTTCCCCCGACGACGGGGGAAAGGAAACCCTCTCCCCAAACACAACCGACGCTCCGGCAGGGGCAGCGCCGAGGGCGTGCCGGACGGCGAACGCGTCCAGCCATCCGCCCTCAGCCAGGAGGGGGCGCAGAGCCAGGGTGTTGGGGCCCGCGCGCAGGACGCCCGGCGGGACAGGAAGGGTCGCAGTGACCACTGTCCGGCCGCTCCAGGCGACCTCGCCGACCGCCGTCCCGTTGACCAGGACGGCCCAGCGGTGCTCGGTGGCCGTGTGGCCGATGGCCCAGATGGTGAGGCTGGCCGATGCCGCAGCGTCCGCCGCGGTCAGGGAGAACGAGTACGTCTTCGGCGTCTGCATCGGGCCGGTCAGGTAGTCCCAGGCCCAGCGGTCGCCATCCCGCCCAGGGGGAACTCCCGGCGTGAAGCGGTCGGGGGTGTACTCGCGGTTTTCCTCCAAGGTCCGCTCCACCCAGGGGGCCGCCAGGGGCAGCCCCGTGGGGTCGGCGGGGCGGACGGGCATCGGGTTCGGGCCGGGGGCGGCCGGCGCCAACCGGTAAGCGTCCACCGCCGTCCAGCGGCTGAAGCGGGGTTCGGCGTAGAAGTAGAAGGTCTCGCCGGATTCGCAGACGGCATCGTCGTCCCCCTGCCACTCCAGGAGCGCTTCGTCCGCTCCGCGGAAGAGGCGGAGGGTGTGGGGATTGACCGTCCCGAAACCCAGCGGCAGGAGGCCATCGCAGGAGACGCGGTAGAGGCCGGGGGCGCGGACTTCCAGGAAGGCCGTCGGCAGGCCCCCTCCCGCGGGGGTAGCAGAAAGACCGGTCGGGGCGGTAGATGGCGCGGGGAGCACATCCTGCGGGTTGAGGACGGCCCGCCGCACCTGCTGGAGGAGTGGGTCATCGGGGGAGGGCGGCGGGCCGGCCTCCGCGCCCGCACCGGCCCAGCGGACCTCCACCCGCAGGCGACGGATCACCCGGAGGTGGTCGCCCACGGGAAGCGCGGAGTAAACGGTGAGCCGGGCCAGACGGATCCCGCGGACGACGCCAACCTCTTCCAGGACGACCGGTTCGGAGGGTGGGGGAAGGGGATGATCGGCTGGAGACCAGCGCAGGCCGATGGGGTTCCCGGCCCTATCCCGCTCCACACCCACCGCTTCCGGGGCAACTGCCAGGGGGCCGGGTAGGGGAACGGTGTACGTCTCGGTGGCGATGACGCGGAGTTGGGAGACGGCGCCCGGGGGCAGGGCGATCAGGGTGGAGGTGAATGGGAGGCGCGGGGCGCCGGGGCGACCGTCCACTTCAAAATCCCCCGGGGTCACCTCCACCGATCCGTCGGGCAGGAAGCGAAACATCGGTTGGGGCGCGGTCACCTCCCAGACGACGGCGTGCGTCGGGGGAGGCGGAGCGGGCAGGGCGAGGAGGAGAAGCAGGAGTGGGAGGCGTAATGCGTATTGCGTAAAACGTAAAGGCGTAAAACGTAAAAACGGAAAAAGTATTGTCATCTGCGACCTTGCTTCCTGCTTCCTGCTTCCCACTTCCTGCTTCCCGCTTCCCGCTTCCCACTTCCTGCTTCCCACTTCCTGCTTCCCACTTCCCGCTTCCCGCTTCCTGCTTCCCACTTCCCGCTTCCTGCTTCCCACTTCCCGCTTCCTGCTTCCCACTTCCCACTTCCCGCTTCCTGCTTCCCA
>Ga0209721_1000731_pt1 | contig 27585 bp, 29 predicted proteins | sample TshhotsprinmetaG_FD_184139 | JGI IMG/M metagenome (GOLD analysis project Ga0209721, IMG submission 184139) | Hot spring microbial communities from South Africa to study Microbial Dark Matter (Phase II) - Tshipise hot spring metaG (SPAdes)... | ecosystem: Environmental > Aquatic > Thermal springs...
AACGTGGTCTTGCCGTGGTCTATGTGACCTATGGTACCTATGTTCAGGTGCGGCTTAGACCTGGTAAACTTCTCCTTCGCCATCTTACCCATACCTCCCTGGTATGCTTTTGTTTTCCCCCGAAGAGGACAGCCCGACGGCAGACTCCGTCCGCGGCGATTCTACCATAAGCTCAACCATACCAAAAGAGACCCGGGACTTCAAGCCCGGATCTCTTCAAAAGCCTGGAGCCGACTTCCGGACTCGAACCGGAGACCCCATCCTTACCATGGATGTGCTCTACCTGCTGAGCTAAGTCGGCACCGAAGGAAATGGTGGTGGGAGTAGGATTTGAACCTACGTAGGCGCTAGCCGGCAGATTTACAGTCTGCTGCCTTTGACCACTCGGCCATCCCACCACGTGGTAGCTTGGTTGCCCTGGAGCCGGTGAGAGGGATCGAACCCCCGACCTGCTGATTACAAGTCAGCCGCTCTGCCAACTGAGCTACACCGGCGTTACGAACTGGAATTATACCAGCCTCCGCCCGCCTGTCAACCACCCCCGCCCCCTTGCCAGGACCAAAAAATTGTGATATATGCTCACTTGAACGATCGTTCATGCTTAAGGGGGCGAGAAAGTGGCAGACCTAGACGGGGACAATCAGCTCCTGTACGACCTGGCGGAACTATTCAGGGTCTTCGGAGATACAACCCGGGTCAGGATCCTCTGGTGCCTGGCCCAGTCGGACATGTGCGTCTCCCACCTGGCGGAGCGGCTTCGCATGAGCCAGTCGGCGGTGTCCCACCAACTGAGGATCCTCAAGTCCGCCCGGCTGGTCCGGGTCACACGACAGGGACGGAACGCCATCTACGGCCTGGACGACCAACACGTTAAGGCCATCTTCGACCAGGCCCTCCAACACGTGAGCCACACATCCATGGGAAGGGAGAACAAAAATGAGCCAGACCGCTGAATGCCGGTCCTGCCGGTGCTGCGCCGACGAACACCACCACGACCACCACGGAACCACCCGAATCCCAAGGGGCCTGCGACTCGCCCTGGGAGCCGCGGCCCTGGCGGGGTCCCTGCTCCTGCCCAACCACATAAGACCCCTGGGCCTCATCGCCGCCTACCTCATCCTGGGGACCAACGTGATGGCCTCCGCCCTGAGGAACGCCCTCAAGGGGGACCTGTTCAACGAGTTCTCCCTCATGTCCATCGCCACCCTGGGGGCCATCGCCATAGGGGAACTGGCCGAAGGGGCGGCGGTGATGCTCTTCTACGAGGCGGGGGAACTGCTCCAGGACATGACCGCCGAGAGGTCCCGGCGAGCCATAGAGGCCGCCATGGACCTGAGGCCCAAGATGGCTCACCTCATTACACCCCAGGGGGAGGCGGACATCCCCCCCGACCAGGTGGAGACCGGATCCACGATCATCGTGAGGCCCGGGGAGATGATCCCCCTGGACGGACAGGTTACCGAAGGCAGGGCATCGGTGGACACCTCGTCCCTCACCGGCGAGGGGCTCCCGGTGGACGTGGCGGAGGGGGACCCGGTCCAGGCGGGGACCATGAACCTGGACGGGCACCTGAAGATCCGGGTGACCCGCCCCTTCGACCAGTCCGCCATGGCCCGGGGACTCCAGCTGCTGGCCCAACAGGAGGGGAGCCGCACCAGGACCGAGCGGTTCATATCCGCCTTCGCCCGCCGCTACACCCCGGCGGTCATGATCCTGGCGGCCCTCATTTCCACCGTCCCACCCGCCCTCGGTATGGGCAGCTTCAGGCAGTGGGCCTATCGGGGCCTGGTCTTCCTGGTGGTCTCCTGCCCCTGCGCCCTCATGATCTCCGTCCCCCTGGCGGTCCTGGCGGGGCTAGGCGCCTCCGCCCGCCGGGGGCTCCTCCTCAAGGGGGGGGACGCGCTGGAAAGGCTATGGCAGGTCCGAAGCGCCTTCCTGGACAAGACCGGGACCCTCACCAAGGGGACCCTGCGGGTGCTGAAAGTGACCCCCGCCCCGGGGGTGGACCCCGCCCGGCTGATGAACCTCGCCGCCGCGGCGGAGATGGGATCCAACCACCCGGCCGCCCGGGCCATCGCCGCCCAGGGGTCCCACCTCTCCCCGGAGGACACCAAGGAGCTGCCAGGCATGGGGGTGGAGGCCACCGTGGATGGCTCCTCCATCCTGGTGGGCAACCGGCGCCTCATGGAGTCCAGGGGGGTTGAAGCCCCGGAGGAGGCTCTGGAGTCCGGCGCGGTCCACGTGGCGGAGAACCAGAGGTACCTGGGGTCCATCCAGCTGGGGGATCAGCTGAGGGAGGACGCCCAAACCGCCCTGGACTCCCTCCGCCGGCTGGGGCTCAAACCCCTGGGGGTCATCTCCGGGGACAGGCCCCACCGGGTGGAGGAGCTCACCGGCCAGCTCCCCCTGGACATCCGCCTGGGGGATCTGCTCCCCGCCGACAAGGTGGAGGTGCTCAAGGCCCGACCCTTAAGCCTCTTCGTGGGGGACGGGATCAACGACGCGGCGGTTATGGCCGCCTCCCACGTGGGGATCGCCGTGGGGGGCCTGGGAGCGGACGTGACCGTGGAGGCCTCCGACGGGGTCCTCCTGTCGGACCGGCTCTCCCCGGTGGCGGAAGCGGTGACCGTAGCCAGGATGAGCCGCCGGGTGGTGGGACAGAACATCGCCATGGCCCTCTCGGTAAAGGCGGCGGTGCTGATCCTGGGCACCCTGGGGGCGGCCAACATGTGGGAGGCGGTCTTCGCCGACGTGGGGGTGGCCCTGCTGGCCACGCTGAACTCCTGCCGGGTCCTCCGGTCGGTCCGTTGACCCCCCATGCAAAGAACCTATAATCACCCGGTAAACAAACTGGGCCCCCTCGGGGCAACTCCGGTGAAAGTCCGGGGCAGCCCCGCTACTGTGAGGACCTTACGTCCAAGCCAGAAAACCCGACGGGGCCGGGAAGGATGTTGTGCGAGGGCATGTATCATCCGGATAGCTTTTCACGTTCGTCTTCCAAGGGGACCGGCGGTCCCCTTTATTCCTTCGCTGGCTGGCCCATCCTCCTGCTGCTGGCGGCGCTCCTCCTGATCTCCCCGTCTACTTCCGACGCCCTCCCATCCCCCAAACGGATCGTGTCCCTCTCCCCGGCGGGGACCGAGATGCTCTTCGCCATGGGACTCGGGGACCGGGTCGCGGCGGTCACCACCTTCTGCGACCACCCCCGGGAGGCCCTATCGAAGCCCAAGGTGGGGGGCTTCGCGGACGTGAGCATCGAGGCCCTGATATCCATGGGGGCGGACCTGGTGGTGCTCCAGGACATCCACTCCCCAATGACCCAGCAGCTCACCCGGGCAGGGATCCGGTGGATCATGCTGCGCCAGGACAGCGTTGCCCAGGTGCTGGACTCCATGCGGGCCCTGGGGAGGGCCTGCGGCGTGCCGGACCGGGGGCAGGCCCTAGCCAGGCGAACCGAGTCCCAGATAAGGGCCATATCCTCCAGAACCAAGGGGAAGCGCCCCCGGGTGCTGGTCTGCGTCTCCCGGGAGATGGAGGCGGGGCGCATAACCTCCTTCTACGCCGCTGGGTCCAGGAGCTTCTACGGGGAGCTGGTGAGGCTGGCGGGGGGAGAGAACTGCCTTCCCCCCTCATCACCCCCCTACCCCATGGTCTTCGCCGAGGGGCTCCTAGCCATGAGACCCCAGGTGGTGATAGACCTGGTGGGGGACAGGAACTTCTACCACTCCTCCTCAAGGCTCAACCGGGACGAGCTGTTCGACCTGAACGAGATCCGCCGCAAGTGGCGCCGGTCGTTCCCCAACTCCACTTTCAAGCTCCAGGTACTGGAGGGCACCGTTTACCTCCGGCCCGGGCCCAGGATACCCGTGGTGATCGACGCCTTCCAGCGGGCCATCCGGGAGGCGTCCCGATGAGCATCGTCTCCGTGAGGGACCTGACGGTCCAGATGGGGGGAAGGACCATCCTCCGGGACGTGAACCTGGACCTTAGGCCCCGGGAGGCCCTGGCGGTGATAGGCCCCAACGGGGCGGGAAAGAGCACCCTCCTCAAGGCCATCATGGGGATGGTACCCCACCGGGGGCGGGTGGCCCTGGACCGGAGGCCCCTGTCGGAACTGTCGCCCCGGCAGGTGGGCCGGATCATCGCCCTGGTGCCCCAGCCATCAGAGGGGCGCCCCCCGGTCACCCCCCCTCGAGCTGGCCATCCTCTCCCGCTACCCCTGGCAGGGCTCCTTCGACGGGGTGGGCTGCCAGGAGATGGCCCTCATAAGGTCCGCCCTGGAGGCGGTGGACCTCTGGGAGCTCCGGGACGTGCCCATGGGGAGCCTGAGCGGCGGGGAGGCCCAGCGGGCCCTCATAGCCGCCGCGCTGGCCCAGGATACCCGGTGCCTCGTGCTGGACGAGCCCACCGCCTTCCTGGATTACCGACACCAGTGCGAGGTGCTCAGGCTTCTACTGGACCTTAGGTCCCGAGGGGAGGACCGGGGGATGATCATGGCCACCCACGACGTCAACCTGGCGCTTAGGTGGGCCACCCGGGTGGTGGCCCTGAGGGGGGGACGGGTGGTTCTGGACCGCTCACCCGAGGACCTGGGCCCTGAGGAGCTGTCCTCCGTGTTCCAGGTCCGTTTCCGACGGATCTCGGATCCCCAGGGGGGATGCATCATGCCCCAGGAACTGATGCTATGAGGCGTCCCCTGGCGTTGCTCGGCCTACTCTCCCTCCTGGCCCTCCTGACCCTACCCTTCGTGGGGCCCATGCGGATAGCCCCCTCGGAGGCCCTGGGGAACCGGGTGTTCACCACCATGCGGGTGCCCCGGGTGCTGCTGGGCTACTCCACCGGAGCCACCCTGGGGCTCTGCGGTGCGGTGTTCCAGGTTTTGCTCAGGAACCACCTGGCCTCCCCGGACGTGATGGGGGTCTCCTCCGGTGCCGCCCTGGGGGCGGTGGCGGCCATAAGGCTGGGGCTATCGCCGGTGGGGATCGGGGCCTTCCTGGGCTCCAGCCTGGCCATAGGGCTCATCCTCACCGCCGGGGCCCAGACGGCCCGGCGAGGAGGCGGGAGCCAGGGGCTCCTGCTGGCGGGGGTGGCGTCCAGCTTCCTGTTCGGGAGCCTCAACATGGTGATCCAGTACGGGGGCGGCTTCGGCGACTCCTTCAGGATGCTACGATGGGCCATGGGGGGAATACAGGTGGTGGGATACCAGCAACTTGTCCCCTCCCTGGGGGCCCTGGGGGTCACCGTCGGCTGTTGCCTGGCCTTCCTGAAGGAGATAAGGCTCATCCGCTGCGGGACCCTATTCGCCAGGAGCCGGGGGGTCCCGGTGGACCGGGTCCGCTGGATCCTGTTCGGCCTGATCTCCATGGCGGTGGCCGCCTCGGTGTCCCTCTGCGGCCCCATCGGCTTTGTGGGGCTCTTCGGCCCCCACATGGCCAGGATGCTGGGCGTCAAGGGGGAGGGAGGGGGGCTTTGGGGAAGCGCCATGGTGGGGGGGCTGATACTCTCCGGGTGCGACGCCCTGGCAAGGACACTCTGGACCCCGTCGGAGATACCGGTGGGGATAATCACCTCCGGCGCGGGGGCCCTCTTCTTCCTCTGGCTGATGCTGTTCGGATCCGAGCGGCAAGTCTGAACCCGGGAGGGATCTTCAATGTGGAACTGGGTTTCTTTCCTTAGGGACGGGGGTCCCATAGCGTGGATCATATTGTTAACGTCGATCTTTACGATGGCCCTGGCGATGGACAGGCTATGGGTCCTGTACCGGTGCACCCTAGTGTCCCGCCAGCTGGACCTCAACCAACTGGAGGAACCGCTGGGATCCCATGGGACCGGGGGTCATGCCACCCTACCACCTGGCCCCGCCGCCCGGGTGGTCCAGGGGATCATGGCCTTCTGGGACAAGGGTTCCGGGGCAATGAGGGAGGCGGCGGAGATAGCCATAAGGGAGGAGCTGTTCCTCCTCTCCAAGGGGCTCTCCACCATCGAGTGGGCCGCACGGATAGCCCCCATGTTGGGGCTACTGGGCACGGTGCTGGGCATGGTGGACATGTTCGGCGCCATAGGAACCGCCGGAGCATCCTCCGGGGCAGTGGCCCTGGGGATCCGTAAGGCCCTTTACACCACCGTGGCGGGGCTGTGTTGCGCCATCCCCGCCTCCGCCATGTTGCGCCTTCTGGACCACCTGATAGACGCCGAGGAGGAGAGGCTCCGGCGGATATCCCACCACCTCATCCTCCACCGCATGAGATGTGAAGGGGGGACCCAGGGGTGAGGCGCCGGGGGCACCAGATGGACATGACCCCCATGCTGGACGTGCTCTTCATGCTGATCATCTTCTTCGTCCTCACCACCTCCTTCGCCCGGCTGGAGACCCAACGGGTGGACCTGCCCAAGGGGAGGGGGGAACGGACGGAGGTAAAGGCGGCGGTGATAACCATCACATCCAACGGGGAGATCCTCCTGGACGGGAAGCCCTCCAGCCTGGGGGAGCTGAAAGCACGCCTCCGGGGACACCCACGGGTCCTGCTGGGGGCCCACCGGGGAGTGCCCTACGGCAGGGTGGCGGAGCTCCTGTCCGCCCTCAGATCCGCAGGTGTTGAGTCCGCGGGGCTGCTACTGGAGGGGAGCTCCAATTGAGACGTGCCCTACCCTTCCTCCTGGCCAGCCTATGGATCCACTGGGCGGTCCTGGGGATCATCACCCCGCGTTCCCACCAGCCCCCGGGGATTCACGTCATGCGCATCACCATTGAGACCGCCCCCACCGCCCCCCCTTCCGTGACACCCGGGGCGGACCCGCCCAAAGCCAAGACCGAGGCCCCGGTTAAAACCCCGGCCAAGCAGAACAGGATCCCGAGCGAACGCAATCCAAGCGCCCGAAGGGCCCCAAAGGAGGCCTCCCTGGGGGAGGCGAAGGATAGGGGGGGGACCGATCGATCCGGGGACACGGATGGCCCCGCCGGCGGCCCACCGGCGGAGGGGGCCCCGGCAGGGGGACTTCCATCGGGGGGTCAAGCGGAAGGCGGGGGGACCGGTGAAACCCTACCGGGTGGAACGGCGGAGGACGCCACCCTGCGGGTGAAGCCCCGGTACCCCCGGGCGGCTCGGCAGAGGGGCGAGGAGGGCACGGTGGTGATCCGCCTCACGGTCCGGGACGGGGTCCCCATCGATGCGAGGGTGGAGTCCTCCAGCGGGTCCCCCCGGCTGGACCGGGCGGCGCTGGAGGCGGCGGCCATGTGGCGCTTCAGGCCCCAGGTGAACGGGGAGGTCCGGATCCCCTTCCTCTTCAGGCTGGTGGATCCGGACCCCCGGTGAGGTGACGCCTAGATGCGGCCGCTCAGGGTCAGGTACCAGGTCCTCTCGGGCGTCACATAGCCGCTCCGGTCCACGAAGAACTCCCGGCCGAAGACGTTGCGTCCCCCCAAGGTCAGCTCCATCTCCCCCAGGGAGCGGGAAAGGTTGAGGTCCACCAGGAAGATGTCCTCCTCGGAGTAGTGGTTGGTGTTGTCCCTTATGGCCCTATCCCCGTAGAACCGGCCGGTGACGCTGGCCCTCCAGGGTCCCCGGGTCCACTCCAGGGTGGAGACCGACTTCCACCGGGGATCCCCGCTCCTGGTCCACTGACCCGAGGCCCTCTCCTCCCCGTAGGCCCAGGACAAACCCTGCCGATAGGTGAGCCCCTCGGACAGCCGCAGGACCCACTCCGCCTCCACCCCGTAGGCCCGGTAGCGCTCCAGGTTCACGTACTGGCCGATCCAAGTGATGGGATCCGACTGGTAGGCGATCCTGTCGTCCAGGTCGGTGTAGAAGAGGTTGAAGCTCCAGCCGGCGGCGGACCGGACCCCCGCCTCGTAGCTCCACCCCTTCTCGGGCCTGAGCTGGTAGTTGGGGATCCCCCAGCTCCTCATGGGCATGTAGATCTGGAAGAAGCTGGGCATCACGAAGGCCCTGCCGGCGGACAGGTACCACAGCCTGCCGGAGGGGTCCTCGTAGGAGAGGGACACCTTTGGGTTCAGCTCCGAGTAGTCGTCCCCCCTCTCAACGTCCCAGCGCTCGTAACGGAGCCCCAGAAGGCCCGTCAGTTCCCCCAGGGGGAAGCTGGTCTCCCCGTACAAGGAGAGCCCATCCCTCTTGAGGTCGTAGGGATCGTTGTTGCCCCAGGGGTTCTCGAAGTTCCTGTAGTCGGAGCTGTCCCGCCGGAACTCGATCCCGTAGGCCAGGGGGTTTGAGCCCCACCTGCCCCGCCCGTCCAGGGCGAGCCCCAGGTTGCTGTCCTGGTACTCGCTCCTGCCGGAGGAGTCGAAGACCCGCTTGAAGTTGCTGCCGTAGTAGGCCTTGAGGGACAGGTCCCCTGGAACCGGTAGCTCCAGCACGTAGCGGCCGTAGTCGTTCTCCTGCCGGTTCAGGTCCCCGTCGTAGGTCCAGCGGGAGGAGTAGTCCCCCAGGCTGGCCTTGAAGGTCCACCCGTCCCCCTTCAGGTCCAGGCCGTAGTGGTTCGCCCGGTAGTCGTCGGACCGGTCGTAGAGGCCGTTGGTCCGCCTCCTGATCCGCCGCTGGCCCTCCTCCTCTCGGGAGTAGCGGACCGTGGCGGTCACCCTATCTCCTCCGGAGGCCCAGACGGTGCCGGAGAGGTACCCGTCGGATCCGCCGGTCAGGGAGAAGCCCGCCGGGGCGGCCCCCTTTCGAGTCACCACGTTTATGACCCCTCCAAGGCCGTGGGAACCGTAGAGGGCGGAGGAGGCGCCCTTTAGGACCTCCACCCGCTCGATGGAGCTCAAGGGGACGGTCCTGAGGTCGAAGGGGGCCCCCAGCACCGCCCCGGTGCCGTAACTGGAGGTCATGAAGGGGACCCCGTCCACCAGGAGTAGCACCTCGGTGGTCATCCCCCGGACGGATATGCCCTTGGACTGGGCCATCCCAGCCCCGCTGACCAGGCCGTTCACCCCGGGTAGCAGGTCCAGCACCTCCTGCAGGTTCCTTGCCCCGCTTCGCCGGATGTCGTCGGAGGTTACCCGATGAACCATGGCGGGCAGGTCCTCCATGGAGCTCACCCGGGAGCCCAGGACCTCCACCACCGGCTCGTCGGCCCCGAAGGCGGGCCCCCCAAGGCGGCCAACCCCAAGACAACGAACAGCCACAATGATCTCCTAGATGTACGCACAGAAACTCCCTCCCCGTTGGATTATGATCTCCAAGGGCCGGTGTAGAGATCTCCCCCCCTTCCTCAAAAAACTTCCGGGCCCGCCGCTCTGGAGGGCCCGGACAGACCACCATGCGGCCCCCCCGCCCTCGAAGGGGGGCCGCATCCAGGACCTGGGGCCAGTGTCGGGCTCGGACTCAAAGTCCACACCGTAGCGGGGCTGCGCCGGATTCCCACCGGTCTTCCTGGGCTCCCAGACCCAATTCGTCCCCGGACCGCTCCGGGGACGTGGCATCTGGCACGGAACTATAGCACAATATGAGACCAACACAAAGGCCCCCGGGGGGACCCCCGCGGGGGGACCCCCGGGGGCGGGTGGTCAGTTTCTCAACACCATCCCCCACCCCTCCTCGCCAAGGGCGTAGCGAAGCGCCGCCTGGGCGGAGAGGAGGTCGTACCGGGCGTCCACCAGGTCGTTCATGGCCTGCTCCAGCCGCACCCGGGCGTCCAAGACGTCCAGGTTGGTGCCCACCCGGGCATCATAGCGGCGCTCCGCTATCCGGTGGTCCTCCTCCGCCTGCTTGAGCCCCACATCCGCCGCCGCCAGCCTCTCCCGGGCCTCCTTGAGCCGCTCGAAGGCGTCCACCGCCTCCTGCCTTATCTGCAGCTCCATGTCGCCGAACCGCCCAAGGAGCGCCTCCGCCTGGGCCCGGGCCTGATCCGCCCTGGCCCTCACCTCCCCGAAGTCCAACATCCGCCACTGAAGGGTCAGCGACAGCAGGTAGTCCTCCTTCTCGCTGGGGAAGAAATCGGGCCCCACCCGGTAGGCCTCCCCCTTGAACAGAAGCTGGGGCCTCCCCTGCCCATCCGCCGCCCCAGCCAGGGCCAGGGCCTGCCGACGGTACATGTCCAGGGACCTCAGCTCCCGCCGGGACCGAAGGGCTATCCCCTGGACGTCAACCCCCTGGGGAATCGCCAAATCCCCCGCCTCCACCACCAGCTCCCGGTCCCGGGGCACCACGAACCCGCAGGCCCGGTCCAGCATGGCGTAGGCCCTCTCCACCGCCCCATTGGCCCTTATGAGGTTGACCTTTGCGTTGGACAGGGCCACCTGGGCCCTCAAGAGCTCCGCCCGGGGCACCATCCCCACCGAGTAGAAGGCCTTCACCCTCTCCAGGTAACGCTCGGACAGCTCCACCACCCGGGACGCCACCTGTACCCTCCCCTTGGCCCGAAGGACCCCGTAGAGGGCGGACCTCAGCTGGAAGAGAACCCCCTCCCGGCCCCGCTCCTCCTCCGCCCGGGCGGCCTCCATGGCCGCCTCCGCAGCCCGCACCTGATATGTCAGGGTGCCCCCCGAGTAGAGCACCTGGGTCAGCGCCAACGCGGCCCGGTAGGTCTCCTCGTAGCCGGTCACCGCGTACCCCACTGGCTTGTCCAGGGGATCGTAGACCCGGGCCTTGGGAGGCTCCTTGGCCTTGGAACCGTAGAGCACCAGGTCCAGCTTGGGAGCCAGCCCAGCCCGGGCCTGCTCCAGCGCCGCCTCCTTGCCCCTCACCGAGGCACGGAGGGCCTTGAGGACCGGGTGGACCTCCAGGGCCCTGCTCTCCAGCTCCCCAAGGCTAAGGGGGGCCTCCGCCCCCGCCGCCGACGGAAACCACACCAGCGCCAGCAGGAGAAGACACAGGGACCAACGGAGCCTAGCCACGGTCCGCCCACCCCACCAGGGCCCCACAGCCCCGCCTCCAAAGCCCAAGGGCCGAATCCAGGTCAAGCCAGATCCCCACGTTGAACATGATCCCGTCGAAGAAGACGCAGAGCAGGTCCTCCAGCCCCCGGTCCGCCAGGTCCAGCCGGGCCCGGCTGAGCCGGTCCCGCATGTCCTCCTTGACCCGCATGCGAAGGGCCTCCGCCAGGTCCACCATCCCCTGGACCCCCCTGTGGGCGGACAGCACCAGCTCGAACCACAAGGGCAGCGAACAACCGTCCTGGAAGAGACGGCGGATCAGCCCCTCCCCATTGGCATGTATTACATCCACCACGTCCAGCCCCGGCTCCGGCGTCTCCCAGAAGTGGCTCACAATCCTCTCCACCTCGTCCTCCATCACCCGCCGGAACAGATCGAACTTGCTTTGAAAGTGCCAGTAGAAGGCCCCCTTGCTCACCCCGGCGGACTTGACCATGGCGTCCACGCTGGCCCCGTCGTACCCCCTCCGGGCGAAGATCTCCCTGGCACTCGAGACTATGGCCCGCTTGGCATCGGAACTCAAACCTCAACCCACCTCCCAATCACCTTGAACCCACCGAATGGTCTCAAAGACCGACCGGTCTGTCAAGAGACCCAAATAAGAAAGGGGACCCTGAGGGTCCCCCGAAGCGGCTCGAAGGGGTTAACGCTTGGAGTACTGGAAGCGGGCCCGAGCTCCGGCCTGACCGAACTTCTTCCTCTCCACCATCCTGGGGTCCCGGGTTAGCAACCCCGCCTTCTTCAGCGCCGGACGGGCCTGGGGGTTCATCCTAAGGATGGCCCGGGCTATGCCCAGCCTGATGGCCCCCGCCTGGCCGGTGAGACCGCCCCCGTGGGCCCTCACCAGCACGTCCACCTTACCCTCCACCCCCGCCACCTTCAGGGCCTCAAGGGCCTGAAGCTGCCAGGTGAACCTGGGCAGGTAGTCCTCCAAGGTCCTGTTGTTGACCTTGATTAGCCCCTGGCCGGGACGGATCCTGACACGGGCCACCGCGTTCTTCCTCCTGCCGGTGCCCCAGAAGTACATGTTGGAAGCCTGCACCTTCTATTCCCCCCTCTTCCCTAAAGTTCCAAGGTCTCAGGCTTCTGGGCCCCGTGGGGATGGCTGGGACCCGCGTAGACCTTAAGCTTCCTGAACATGGCGCGGCCCAGACGGTTCTTGGGCAGCATACCCTTTACCACCCGCTCGATGAGCCTCTCGGGGTTCCTCTCAAGGATCTTCCCGTAGGGGATCGACTTGAGACCGCCGGAGTAGCCGCTGAAACGATGAACCATCGACTGCTCCCGCTTCTTGCCCGTCAGACCCACCTTCTCCGCGTTGATCACGATGACGAAGTCACCGGTGTCAACGTGGGGGGTGTAGGTGGGACGGTGCTTGCCGGACAAGACCAGGGCGATCCGGGACGCAAGACGCCCCAGGTGCTTGTCCGTGGCGTCCACCACGTACCACTTGCGCTCCACGGCTTCCTTCTTAGCCATGAACGATCTGGTGCCGATCATGGGTTCTCCTCCTTCGCTCCTCAAAGGACAGCTAACTTGATGTATTCAAAGCGCGACCCTGGTGCGACCCGTCCGCCCGCCCCGCCGTGGGGGGTGGCGCTGGCCAAGCGGACCCGATGCAAAGCTAGATCACGCGCTTCAACCTGTCAGTGGGGGTCAATCCGGGCAGGCGACCCCGCTTAGCCACGGGACGCCGGTCCACCTCCTTGAGGTCCATGGTCATGTCTCTGGGGGTCCCGTGGGCTATGTAGCTCCCGACACCGAAACCGCCCGCACCAGCCTCCGCCAGGACCCTTATCCTGTCCGGGTTGAGGCCACCGGACACGAAGACCGTCACATGACCGTATCCCGCCATGGACAACCTATACCGGACCTCCCTCACCAGCTCAGGGGTGACCCCTCCCCTCTCGCCGGGAGTATCTAGTCTAACAGCCGTTAGCCTTTCTTTCAAGGCCTCCGCCAGCCGAAGGGACTCCTCCGCCTCGTCCTTAAAGGTGTCCACCAGGACCGACAGCCCCTCCCCGGGGGGCAACACCTCCCCGTAGGCCTCCGCAAGCCTCAGGGTGTCCCCGGCGATTAGGATCGCCGCGTGGGGTATGGTGCCCCGGGGCTCCCGGCCCATCAGCTTGGCCCCAAGTATGCAGCTGGCGTCGGAGCAACCGCCCACCAGGGCGGATCGCTCCATCACCGGCGCACAGGAGGGGTGAACGTGCCGGGCCCCGAAACACAGGACCGGCAGGCCTCCGGCGGCCTCCACGCACCGCCTGGCGGCGGTGGCCCAGCCGCTGGAGCTGGACAGGATCCCAAGGATGGTGGTCTCGTGAAGACCGAACTCCCCGTAGCGGCCCCGGATCCGCATGACCACCTCCCGGGGCTCGAACTCCTCCCCCTCCCAGAGGGCCTCCACCTGAGCGTCCGCCCCCACGGAGACCAGAAGCCGGCGGACCTCCTCCAGGCCGCAGAAGACCCCCCCCTCCCGGGCGAACACCTCGGCGGTGACCTCCGCATCAAGACGACCCAGGCGACGCAAAACGTCCCGGGTCTTGGCGAAGTAAACGTCAGAAGTCCAACCACCCACTATCTCCCGGTGCTCCGCCGAGAGGAGACGACCCGGATCCTCCACCCGGAAGGCCCGAACGTCCCCCATACCATCAACCCGGAAGACCAAGCCCAACCCCTCCTCCTCCAGAAACCAAAGGCCCTAGGAGATTACCACCAGTATCAGGGATATCAGCATGAACAGCCCCATCAGCACCGCGGATATCTTGGTGAGGCCGCTCATCCTCTGCCAAGCCCCACCATCCGCCTGGGTGCCCCCGCCGAACATGCCGGAGAAGCCACCGCTCTTCCTCTGCTGCATAAGTATGGACCCGCAAAGGGCCACGCAGAGGACCAACTGAACCAAGATCAAAAGGACCCTCACCATCAGCACCCCCAAAAGGACTCGCACCAAAAGTCCGGGCCGCCCCCAGGACGACCCAGCTAACTATTCTACCACAAGCGGAAGGGCCAACACCAACCTCCTGGCCGCCCGGGCCCGGTGGGATATCCGGTCCTTCAGGGCCCCCACCTGGGCCAGGGTGACGTCAAGCCCCAGGGGCATGAACACCGGGTCGTAGCCGAACCCCCCGTCCCCCATGGGACGCTCCGCTATGGTGCCCCAGAGCTCCCCCCGAAAGGTGTAGCTTCTCCCGTCCGGGAAGGCCAGGGCAGCAACGCAAACGAACCGGGCCCGCCGGTCCCGCTCCCCCCGTAGCCGCTCCAGAAGCCAACCAATCCTCTCCGGATCGCTGCCCGCCACCCGGGCGGACCGGACACCGGGGGCCATGCCCAGGGACACCACCTCCAACCCCGAGTCCTCCGCCAGCACGGGCCTGTCCTGCCCCGCAAGGAACGACCGGGCCTTCTTTAGGGCGTTGCCCTGGTAGGTGTCCTGGTCCTCCTCCACCGGCGGAACCTCCGAGGGGAGCACCAACCTCACCGGGGCCCCATCCCCCAGGAGCCTCTCCCACTCCCTGACCTTGCCCCGGTTGCCGGTGGCGAGCACCACCTCAACGGGCCAGGATCTCATGGAGATCACCTACCCCCAACACCTCCAGCTGCAGGGCGTGTAGCCTCCGGATCCCCACATCCGCCAGGGATAGCATGTCCCGGAAGGACTCCATGGAGAACAGCGCATCCTCCCCGGTGCCCTGGATCTCCACGAACCGGCCGTCCTCCGCCATCACCACGTTGCAGTCCACCTGGGCGGAGGAGTCCTCCTCGTAGCACAGGTCCAACATCACTTCCCCCGCCACGATGCCGGCGCTCACCGCCGCCACCTGGTGAACCACCGGCATGGAGCCCACCAGGCCGTTGGACATAAGCCAACGGCACGCGTCCACCAGGGCCACGAAGGAGGCGGTTATGGCAGCGGTCCGGGTCCCACCGTCCGCCTGGAGCACGTCACAATCTATCCAGATGGTCCGCTCCCCAAGAAGGGACAGGTCCACCGACGCCCGGAGGGACCGCCCTATCAGCCGCTGGATCTCCTGCCCCCGGGCGTTGGGCTTGCCCCGGCTTATCTCCCTCTGGGTCCGCTGATGGGTGGACCGGGGGAGCATGGCGTACTCGGCGCTTACCCACCCCCTGCCGCTCCCCCGAAGGAACTGGGGGACCTTCTCCTCCACCGACGCGGTGCATAGAACGTGGGTGTTACCCCACCTTATCAGCGCGGAACCCTCCGCATACCGATTGCAGCCCCGCTCTATCCGCACAGGCCTCAGGTCCCCACTGGACCTCCCGTCGATCCTAGCCACCCGCATACCCCCTAGTTCTTGATCGTCCAGGGCTTGGAGAGATCCACCACCGACCGGTCAGACACGTCCTGCCCATCCACGTAGAACTTCACCTTCCTGGTGGGCTTGAAGTTGTCCTGCATGGTCTTCACGATGGCGGTGATCACCATCCCCGCCCGGTCCTTCCCCAGCCCCTTGAGCCCCTCGTAGAATGCCCCGTTCAGGTTGAGGTACAGCCAGTCCCCGCTCCTGAAGAGGTGAAGCACCCTCACCGAGTCCGCCATCCAGCCGGAGCTCCTGAGCTCCGCCAAAAGGAAATCCAGCACCGCCCTCATGGCCTCCTCGTCACTCCCCGCCACGGGAACCTTGAAGTCCCGCTCCTCGAACGACTCCCCGGAGGGGACGTACACCCTGAGGCTGCCCCCGCCCGCCTGGGCCACGTCCTCCGACAGGGGCCTCATCTGGACCTCCTCCGGGGAGGTGACGGTCCCGGTGATCCTCCTCCCCCGGTCGTCCATGTACCGGAACGCCAACGACGTGGCCCCGTAGCCCACCGCGAAGAATATGGCCATCAGCGATAGCCACGCCAGGATCCGGAAGGGCATCGGCGCCTTCCTCCTGGGCCGTTCCTCCTCGTCCCTGCCGGTCTCGTAACGCCTGCCCTCGTACCTGTCGTGCTCCCTGCGGTAATCATCCCTAGCCATCTGACATCCTCCAAATCACCTCTTATTGACCTGCCTAAGGTACTCCACTATGCCCCTGGCAAGCGACGAGGCCATCCTGCCCTGAAAGGCCGGATCCCTCAGCAGCGCCGCGTCCCTGGGATCGGTTATGAACCCCATCTCCACCAACACCGCCGGCATGGCGGCCCCCTTGAGCACGTAGAAGGGGGCCTGGGCCACCCGCTTCATGCTTAGCCCCCCTGCCTTGCCGCTCCTGAACAGGGCCTCCGCAAAACTGGTGCTCTCGTCCACCTTCTGGTTCTGCTGCATGTCCCCCAGGATCTGCATCAGGAGCCGGGTCCTGCGGTCCGCCGCCCCTCCGCCATCCCCATCCCCCGAGTCCTCCAGCTCCCGGTTCTCGAACAGGGCCAGCCTCATGGCGTCCTTGTCGGTGGGCAGCGACATAAGGTACAGCTCCACCCCCCGGGAGGTCCTACCCGCCGGCAGGGCGTTGCAGTGAAGGCTCACGAACAGGTCCGCGTTCCATTGGTTGGCCAGGCGGGTCCTCTCCGACAGCTTCAGGTACCGGTCATCCTCCCGGGTGAGCCTCACGTCCACCCCGTAGGCGCTCAGCACGTCCCTCAAGAGAAGGGCCACCTTCAAGTTGATATCCTTCTCCCGAAGGCCGTTGCCAATGGCCCCCGGGTCCTTACCCCCGTGCCCCGGGTCCACCGCCACCACCGGCCGGGCGGATCCCTTGAAGACCCGCTCCACCGTCACGAACGAGGGCGGACTCCCAGCCTCCGCCTTCCTCTCCTGGGACCCCTCCTTGGCCTGACCGTTGCCCCCAGCGGATCCCTTGCGACTGGCTCCACTGGAGGCCTCCACCACACCCCCCCCATCGGCGCTGGCGGTGGACGACGGCCGGTCCGGGAAATCCAGCACGAGCCGCAGGGGCCCCTCAAGCCAGCTCACCTTAACCGGCAGGTACGAGGCCCTAAAGGATATGACGCACCCCTCACCGCCAGCGGTGACCGATAAGGTGGCCACCTCCGGCCTGGGAGGCTTAGGGATGAGCCCCATCGGAAGCCCCCCGGGGACCCTCACCTCAACTCCCACATCGGTCTTGCTCACCGCCACCCCATCCCGGGAGCCAAGCTCCAGGACGCACCGGACGAAACCGCTGTTGATCCCCCACCGGGCGGCCTTCACCACCGGCGAGGCCGGGGTCCGGACCTCCTCCGGCGACACCGCAGGCTTTGGATCCTCCTTTCGGGCCTCCGACCGGGTCCCCCCGTCCCCCTCATGGGTGGGGCGGGATACCCCCCGGAAGGCCAGATCCCCCTTGGTACCCGCGGACCTAAGGAACGCGTTGATCACCGAAAGGGCCCCCCGGTGCTCCACCCACCAATGTCCCCCCTGACCCAGCACCGGATGCTGGAGGGGGAACACCGCGCCGTTCACCCGGGCCACCGGGGAACCGGACCAGAACTCCACCTTCCTGCCCCCCAACGTCACCACCAGCCCGTCGGGCCTCGGGTTCCAGGAGAGCCCCAAAAGCGACAGGACCTGATCCGCCGCCACCAGCGTAAGGTCCCCCTGGCGCATCACCGGCACGTCACCCTTCCGGACGTCCCCGTTCCAAAGGGTCCACAGCACCTCCTCCCCGGAGGCGCTGGCCCCAAGTCCCAAGGCCACCACCATGGCCAGCGCGAGGACTCCGACCAAAGACCTACGGATCATCAACTTCCAAACCCCGCCTCCTTCAACACCAGCCGTGCCCCCTGGACCACCTGGTCCCAGGACACGTCCCGGTGGGTCACCAGCCTTATCCTCCCATCCGGGGAGGGGGATACCAGCACCCCCTGACGGGCCAGGTTGGACACGAACTCCTCCCGCCGGACGTGCTGGGGAAGCTCCAGGTAGACCATGTTGGTAGGACACGGCACCCGCTGGACCCCAAGTCCCCCCTCCTCCAGCATATCGGCGAGCAGCTGGGCCTTCCGGTGATCCTCCTCCAGCCTCCCCCACTGGCCCAACGCCACTATCCCCGCGGCGGCCACCACACCCGCCTGCCGGAGGCCTCCCCCAACCCGCTTCCTCCAGTGCCGGGCCTCCCGGACGAAATCCGCTGGGCCGCACAGGAGGGACCCCATGGGGGCCCCCAGCCCCTTGGAGAGGCAAACCATTATGGAGTCCGCCACCGCCCCGTAATCCGAGGGACTACACCCCACCGCTAGGGCGGCGTTGAAGAGCCGGGCCCCGTCCAGGTGCACCTTGAGCCCCAGGGACCTGGCAGCCCCGGAGGGGGCCCTCAGCCGATCAGGCCCCAAGGCAAGCCCCCCGCGGGAGTTGTGGGTGTCCTCCAGGCAGAGCAACCGCCCGGGAGCGAAGTGCACGTTCCCCCTAAGGGGAACGGAACTTAGAACCTCCTCCTCCGACGGGGCCCCGGACGAGTCATCAAGCACCACGGGCATCACCCCTCCCAGGGCCGCCATGCCCCCCGCCTCGAAGCTGTAGACGTGGGAACCGCGCCCCACCAGGGCGGAGGTGCCCCGGCCGCACCAGGTGAGGACCGCCAGCAGGTTCCCCATGGTGCCGGAGCACACGAAGAGGGCGTCCTGGGTACCCAGCATCTGGGCCCCCATCTCCTCCAACCGGCGGACCGTGGGGTCCTCCCCGTAGACGTCGTCACCCACCTCCGCCGCCGCCATGGCCCGGCGCATCTCGTCGCTGGGCTTGGTAACCGTGTCGCTCCTGAAATCGATCATCGAAAGCCCCTCCTCAAAGCGATATCCCCAGCCTAGCCCAGGGGATGGCGGTGGCCTCCATGCTCACCCCCATGGATATCCCGGGCTTGTTGTCCCCGTGAAAGTCGGATCCCCCGGTGGGGACCAGCCCAAGCTCCCGAGTAACCCGGATGAGCTCCACCCGGTCCAGGATCCCGGCGGTGGGGTGAAGGCACTCAACCCCCCACAGGCCAAAGGACCTGAGGTCCCTTACGAGCCCGTACAGGTCATCCCACCCGAGCTGGGTCTGCATGGGGTGGGCCATCACCGGAAGACCACCGGACTCCCTTATGAGGCGCACCGCGTCGGCGGGGGAGAGCCGGGGCCTAGGGAAGTAGGCGGGGGCCCCCCGCTTGAGGAATCGGTGGAAGGCCTCGTAGTAGTCCCCCACGTAGCCCTTCCGCAACATCACCTTGGCTATGTGGGGCCTGCCCACCAGGTCCGAGCCCGCCTCGGCCCGGACCTCCTCCATGTCCACCGGGCAACCCAGGTCCGACAGCCGATCGCATATCTTGAAGTTCCGCTCCTCCCTGCCCTGGCGGATCCAGACCAGCGCATCCGACAGGGGCCCCGTGGGGGACACCCGGTAACCCAGGATGTGGAGGGTGTACGGGGCCTCCCCGGATACCTCCACCCCCGGTATGCCCTTGACGCCCTGGGAGGTGCAGGCGGCCAGGAACTCCCCGTTCCCATCCATGGTGTCGTGGTCCGTCAGGGCCATGACGGACAGCCCCGACCGGCGCCCCAACCGGACCAGCTCATGGGGGGTGAGGGTGCCGTCCGAGAAGGTGCTGTGCAGATGCAGATCAACCAGGATCAACCGCAGGTCTCCTCAATTAAAAAGCCCCCCCTAGGGAGGGCCACGGGATGGTTGGGGCGGGTCATTCCTCCCCTTCCTCCCCCTCGCTCACCAGCTCGTCGATGTCGAAGAGGCCCGCCAGGTCCAGCAGCACTATGAGCCGCCCGTCCTCCAGCTTGGCCACCCCCTGGACGTACTCCCGGCCCACGCCCACGTCGGTGCCAACCCCTGATTCCACCTGGCCATCCCGGATGGTGCGAACCTCCCGAACCGCGTCCACCAGGACACCGAAGAGGATCTCCTGATACTCCGCCACCACGATCCTGGAGTCGTTGGTCTTGGCGGAGGGGGCGTTGCCCATCTTGACCGCCATGTCCAGAACGGGGATCACCGTCCCCCGGAGGTTTATTACCCCCCTGACGTAGGAGGGGGCGTTGGGCACCCGGGTTATGGACGGGGGCACGTGGACTATCTCCCTCACCATGTTGACGTCCAGACCGCAGTACTCCCCCACCAGGTCGAAGACCAGGAGGATCCGCTCCGCCTCCCGCACGTCAACCTCGCCGGGCTTGCCTTCCACCTTGTTAAGGGTCTCTATCTCAGCCATGGGCCATCCCTCCCTGATGTGCTTTGCGCTCCCGCTTATCATTGTACATCCTTTCGTCCGCCAAGCGAATAAGCTGATCACCATCATCCCCGTCGTCGGGATACACCGCCACCCCCGCGTCAACGGTGATCCTATAGTCTACACCAAGGTCCAGGGAGCCCGCCAACTCCTTCAGCGATCGGACCATCCCCTCCGCCCTGGATCGATCCACGTCCCAGAGCAACAGGACGAACTCGTCCCCCCCGTACCGGGCGAACAGGTCCCCCAGGCAGGTCCTGCGATCCACCTCCCGGGCGAACCGCTTGAGCACCTCGTCCCCCGCCGAGTGACCAAACCGGTCGTTCAGGTCCTTAAAGTTCCCCAGGTCCATCATCACCACCGCGAAGGACCTGTCGTCCCTCTTGGCCCGGCTCAGCATCTCCGCCAGGGTGACCTTGAACTTCCTTATGTTGGCCACCCCGGTGAGGGAGTCCCTTTGGGTCTCGGTCTTGACCCGGTCCACCAGCTCCAGCAGCCGCCAGGCCACCGCCACGTGTCCCGCCAGGATGGAGAAGAGCTCCTCCTCCTGGGGACCGAAGGCCCCCACATGGTCGTCCTCTATGCACAGCACCCCGTAGATCCTGCCGTGGATCGCTATGGGCACGTCCAGCTGACTCCTTACGGTGGGAATCAGGGGGATCCACTCCCGGGCCTTGGAAACGTCCCGGGTGTTCTGCATGACCCCGTTCCTGGCCGCCCTAGCCACCAAAGACGTCCCCTTGCTCAAGACCCTATTCACCGCCTCCACGTCATCGTAACGGTTGGAGGAGGACATCACCGAGACCCCTCCTTCAGCGGTCTCCACCTTGAAAACCGTTACGCTCCTGTAGCCAAGCCGGTCCGCCACCATGTTCACCACCGACCGGACCATGTCCTCCAGAGAACCGGTAAAGGACATCTCCCGCACTATGTCGTGGAGGAGCCGCATCTCCCTCATCCGGCTCTCCAGCTCCCGCACGTGATAGGAATGCTCCAGCATGAAGCCCAGGTACCGACACACATCCTCCATCAGGTGGACGTCCTCCTGGTTGAAGCGCCCCTTCCGGTGATCCTGGAGGTCCAGAAGGCCCACCACCTCTCCGGCGGAGGACAGGATGGGCACCGCCAGCTCCGACCGGATCCGCTCGTGACCGGTCCTGTAGAGAGGGTCACAGGAGGTATCGTTGCAGAGGTAGGGGCTGGCCTCCCGGACCACCCACCCCCAGATCCCCTCCAGCCTATCGGGGGAAAGGACCCGGACCGAATCGGACTGGGGTAGCCCCTTGAAGGCCTTGAGGATGAAGACCCTATCCCCATCCACCTGGTCCTGGACCAGCAGGTACACGTTTGGATATCCCATGGAGGCAACCGCCTCCACTATCCTCCTGCAAAGACCGTCGAGATCCATCAGCGCAGAGGGAGCCCCCATAATAGAAAGCAACGCCTCCGCCACTTTGCCGTGTTGACGCATCCGCACCATCCGGACCAATTTTGGATGGGGCTTGACCCTCGGCTCCCCCTCCCTGACCGGGGCCCTCCGGGCCTCCATGGAGGAGATCACGTAGGAGAGGAGAGAGGCTATGATGGACACGAACCACAGGTCCCTCCGCTTAAGCTCGAAGGGGGACTCCACATTGAGCACCCCCAGCCGCCGGCCCCCTATCTGAAGGGGCACCGCCACCTCCGACCGGACCTCCGCACCGCTTGGCACGTAGGCGGGGTCCGAGGACACGTCCTTCACCAGGACCGGCCTGCCCTCCATGAAGGCCCTCCAAACAACACCCCGTCCCCGGGGAAGCTCCAATCCCAGCTGGAAGTTGTCCGATGCGGCCACCTGGGACAGCACGTCGTCATCCCGGCGGTACAGGAACACCGAAACGTACCAGCGGGCACCGATGGACATAAGGTCCCGCACCGCTATCCGGGCCGCCTCTTCCACCTCCTGGGCCTCCGAAACGTGATGGGCCACGTCCATCAGGACCCTTATGAGCCGGTCGTTGAAGAACCTGGTCCTCAGGCGCCAAAGGAGGGGCACCACTATGGTGCCCAACACCACCACCAGCTCATGGACAGGGCGGCCCATCAGAGCCATGAGCAACGACACCATCCCCACCAGCAGGGTCATGGAGATCCAGTTTGGCACCGGCCCCCGGTCCCACATGAGGGCCACGAAGGCCACCCCTATGAACGGGAAGAGGGGCACGAACCTGAGCCAGAAACCAAGGACTAGCCCCGCCAGGAGGACCCCGCATACCATAAGGTACCAAACCCGGTGAAGGGTCAGGATCAGCCCCCGGGACGATAGACGGCGAAAGATGGACCTTGCGGGATCACCAGGCCTCACGATGCAGGACCTCGCCGTCCAACGTCACGATGCCAAGCCCGCCGGTGGAGACCACCGCGAAGCTGGCGGGGTCCTTGCCCTTGGGGAGGCTTAGGGAGCCGGGGTTTAGGAACACCGTGTCCCCCTCCCGGACAACCGACGCCACGTGGGTGTGCCCCGACAGGGCCAGCCGGAAGCCCCCCTTGAGGGCCTCCTCCCTAAAGGAGGTGAAGTCCCCTCCATGGGCCCCTATGACCGATATGCCCTCCCAGAAGACCGCCAACCGGTCCACCAGCGGAACGGGGGCCATCAGCTGGTCCACCGACGCATCGCAGTTGCCCCGGATGAGGAAGAGGGGGACCTGCACCCGGCCAAGCGCCTCCGAAAGCCCCTTGGGATCGTATAGATCGGGTAGCGGGTTCCTGGGCCCGTGATAGAACAGATCGCCGCAGTGGACCACGAAGCTGGCCCCCGGGACGAAGGACTCGAACCGCCCCCACGCGCCGGCACTGCCGTGGACGTCGCTGCACACCAGGAAGAACCTATCTCCCTTCAGAAGATCCAGGGACACTTGAACCCCCCCTAACTCGGAATCGCGGGTCTGGAATAGATTTGTAATATTATAGCCCACGAACCGGAGTCCGGCACCGGACCGGATGGGGCCAGGGACCCAAGCGGAAGGCTGGAACCTACCCCCCGGAGGAGATCAGGGCCATCACATCCCCGTGGCAACACCTTCCCTTCGGGTTGTTCTCCCCACACCTGCCGCCCCGCATGCCCCCGGTCATCCGGGCCACGTCATCCACCGTCACGGCCCCGTTGCGGATGGCCTCCAGCACCTGCTCCCGGGTGATCCGGTCGCAGTAGCAGACGTACCTGGGGCTTGCCCCGGCTTTGAAGTCCACCGGCACCCGGACCTGATCCACGGTGAAGATCACGTCCCCGGAGTGATAGACCACCGGACAGTCCGGGGAGGTGCAAAGCCAGTAGTCCCCGGGTGGGACCGGGGAAGTGACAAGGCTCTCCACAGTCCTGGAGTGGACCCGGGAGCCCTCCGCACCGCACCTGGGACACGGGGATCCTCCAGAGGTCCGCCCGCCTCCACCGCAACCGCAACCGCAACCGGATCTAGCACAACGCATGTCCCCAACCCTCTTTCGTTCGATCTCGAGAAGATCATATACCCTCCCATAAGCCACGGGAACCGGAAATGACGCATGGGGCCCTGCAGGGCCCCACGCTTGGCTTTTCTCCTGTCCCTTTGGCTATCCCTTGAGGCTCAGGGTGGAGGAGTCGTGCTTGAACCTGCCTATCAAGGTCTTCAACTTCTCCGCCATCTGGCTCATCCGCTGCGCCTCCTGGGCCACCGCGGACAGCCGGTCGAAGTAGAGGTCCACCTGAAGGGCCCTGTCCTGGATCATCTCCGCCCCGGCGGTGTTCACCTGCCGGTTCAGCATCTGGTAGCTGTTGTAGGCCACCACCCCCACCATGACCATCATCAGCGCCGTTACCCCCGCCGCCAACAGCAGGAGTTTACCCCTTATGCTCATCGGTACCCCTCCAGTTTTAATATATTAAGTTTGATTTGCAAATATAAACAAAGCCAAGGGCCATCGGAAGGGATTATAGCAGAACGTAAGCCCGGTGGGCCAAGGGACAGGGAGGGGGGAAGGGGAAGAAACAGGGGGGCGGAGGGGCCGCCCCCGGTTGAACTTGAACCAACCGCCTTGTCATGTGTACTAGAAGTAGAGCTCGTACTCCTGGGGCGTGGGGGCGTTGTACACGTACTCCGCCTCCTCCCGCTTCCGGCGGATCCAGAGCTCCAGCAGCTTCTCCGGGAAGGCGGGGGTGAGCCACCGGTGATCCTCCTCCAGGCCCTTGAGGACCGCCAAGAGGCTCAAGGGGAAGACCTTGTCCTCCTTGGCCTCCGGGCTGTCGAAGCCCTGGGATACCGGGTCCGCGTTCCTGAGTATCCCGTCCAGCCCCGCCAGCACCATGGCGGAGAGCATGTAGTGCACGTTGGCGGAGCAGTCGCCGGTCCTGTACTCCACCCGGACCTGGTGGGGCTTCAGGTAGCCGGGGATCCGCACCGCCGCGCTCCGGGACCCCTTGGCGAAGGTGGCGCTTATGGGCGCCTCGTAGCCGGGCACCAACCGCCGATAGCTGTTGGTGCTGGGGTTGGTGAAGGCCAGCAGGCTTCCGGTGAGGCTGTGCTCCAGGAGCCCCGCCACGTAGGCCAGCCCCTCCCGGGACAGGCCACAGGCCCCATCCCCGGGGAAGATGCTCCTGCCACCCCTCTCCAGGTACTGGTGGACGTGCATCCCGTTGCCCGGCATCCGGTACAGGGGCTTGGGCATGAAGGTCACCTTGAGCCCCATCTGGTCCGCCACGGAGGAGATCATCCACTTGGCCAGGCACACGTTGTCCGCCGCGCTCACCAGGTCTGCGAAGTCCAGCTCTATCTCCAGCTGGGAGGCCCCCACCTCGTGATGGTGGTACTTGACCGGTATGCCCGCCTCCTCCATGATCCTCACCGTCTCGTTCCTGAAGTCGAAGAACCGGTCCTCCGGGGGAAGCTTGTGGTAGCCCTTCAGGGGGCCGAACCGCTGATCCCGGCAGAAACCCTCACCCAGGCCCTCCCGGGAGGACACCGAGTAGTAGGAGTGGTCCAGGCCGGTGGAGTACTCCACCGAGTCGAACACGTAGTACTCCAGCTCCACCAGCATCCTGGCCTGGTCCGCCACTCCGGTGGACCTGAGGTGCTCCAGGGTCCTCTTGGCCACCGACCTGGGGTACTGGTCGAAGGGCTCCCGCTCGGTGGACACCACGTCGCAGATCACGTGTAGCACCGAAAGGCCCTCCCGGTCCTCCAGCCAGGCGGCGTGGCAGTCCGGGATGGCCACCATGTCGGACTGGTGAACCTTGGCGAAACCGTAGTTGGAGGCATCGAAGCCAACCCCGTCGGAGAAGATCTCCTCCGAAACGTAGCCCCTGGGAAGGCTGACGGACCTCATCCCCCCCGCCAGGTCGTACATGACCAGGTTAAGGTAGTCCGCCTCGATCGCCCCGGGCCTCAACCCCTCCAGCCTCCTAAGCCTCATGATCTCTCCTCCTCCACCGGTTTTGCCCCTTCAAAGGCCCAAAGACGCGGGCTCAGGGATTACAATTATGCCCCAGCTGATCCTAAAGATCTAGACTTTTCGCAATCGATCGTCAGCCCCGAGGGCCATGGCGGAGGGACAGAGGGCCAGGCCCCCCCGGGAGGTGCACCGGAGCTCCGGGGGAAGCATCCGGCCCACCTGGTCCACCGCCCACAGGGTCTCGTCCAGGGGGACTGGGCTCTCGTAGCCCCCCATCACCAGGTCCGCACAGAGGAGAGCCATGGAGGCCAGGGCGGCGTTCCTGCTGTGGCAGGGAACCTCCACCACCCCCTGAACCAGGTCGCAGACGGAGCCCATCACGTTCTGGAACACCGTGGCGGCGGCGTCGCAGGCCCGTTTCGGGGTGCCCCCCAGGGCCTCCACCACCGCCGCAGCGGCCATGGCCCCTGCGGCCCCTATCTCCACCTGGCATCCGCAGGCCTCGGCGGCGAAGGTGCTCACCCGGTCAAGGCACTGCCCCACCGCCCCGGCGGCCCAAAGTCCCCTGAGCACCATCTCCCGGGGAACGTCCAGGTCCTCCAATAGGGTCACCAGGACCCCGGGGAGAACCCCTGCGGATCCCCCGGTGGGGGCGGCGCAGACCACCCCGCCGGAGCTGTTCACGTGCATGGCCGCCGCGGCCCGAAGGGCCGCCATGAGGTGAGGCCCCCCTATGGGGAAACGGCCCTCCCTATGGGCCTCCAGAAGCCCGCCGGCGAAGGGCCTGATGAGCCTCATGGGGGACTCGATCCTAAACCCATCCTCCACCGACCGGATCATCACCCGGAGGCGCCCCTCCATCTCCCGGTCCAGCTCCTCCATGGGGATCCCAAGCAGGCTCGACTCGCTCAACAGCGCCGCCTGACCCAGGGACAGGCCCCGCTCCAGGGCCAGGGAGACCAGCCCCGCCGCGTCCGAACAGAGCTCCTCCCCCGCCAGTGGATACATGACGGGTCCGCAGGACCGCACCAGCCACCCCCCTTGCTCCGCCATCAAGCCAAGACGACCCCGCAAATCATCGGGGGGAGCCAACGGAGACGATGCCTGAACCAGGCACCTATCCTGGACACAGGCCAAGGAGGGCTCCCGGTCCCAGGAGGACAGGGCCTGGCACGCCAGGTCCGCATGCTCCGCCGGGGCCTCCACCAGAAGGTGGTACCGGTCCCCGGTGATCATCACCGGGAAGCAGTCCAGGGAGGCGATCTCCATGGAGCCCCCACCCACGGACCGGCCGTGGGCGGTGAGGACCTCCCCACCCCGACCCTTCAGGTGGAAGAGGACGCTGTTGGGATGATCCGCCTCCGGGAAGGGGGCGAGCTCGAAGTGGGCCCGAAGCCCCATCCGGGGGGCCAGGCGGACCAGGTCATGGAACCTTAGGTCCGTCAGCGGCAGGTCCAGTAGGCCCGCCAGCATGGCCAGGTGACTCCCCTGGGTCTCGTAGCAGACCCCGATGGAGCTGGAGGGGTCCATCACGATCCGGGCCTCCATGGGCTCGGATCCCAAAAGGTCCCGGAGCACCCGGCCGATCCTCCAAGGCCCCGCGGTGTGGGAGCTGGACGGCCCCCTCATAACCGGGCCTATCACGTTGTTCAGTATGCTTACCCTCTTCAATCCACATCCCCCCTGGGGCGACCCGGTCGCTCAGATACCGCCCCCAAGGAAAGGCTAGCACATCATCGGAATATCCGTGAAGAGATCCAGCTAGGCAAAGTCCATTAGACCCATCCACTGGGTGGCACAAAATCGCCCGGTCGAGGGGTCGACCGGGCGAGTGGAGTTCGATCGGCTGATGTGTACACTAACAGCAGAAAGAAAGGCCTGTCCCCCTAGGGGAGGCGAGAGTCGTCCGTTATAGTTAATGGGTCCACAGGATGAAAGGGCTTTATACTAAATCAACACCGGGAATGCCCTTACAAAAGTCATCGGCATCGAGGGCATCCGGGATCCATAATAAACATAGCGGTGGGTCTGAGATGTGTTCTCAGACCCACCGCTGCAATAAGGACCGGCGGCGACCTACTCTCCCACGGGTACCCCCCGCAGTACCATCGGCGCTGGAGGGCTTAACTGCCGGGTTCGGCATGG
>Ga0209721_1000734_pt1 | contig 27527 bp, 24 predicted proteins | sample TshhotsprinmetaG_FD_184139 | JGI IMG/M metagenome (GOLD analysis project Ga0209721, IMG submission 184139) | Hot spring microbial communities from South Africa to study Microbial Dark Matter (Phase II) - Tshipise hot spring metaG (SPAdes)... | ecosystem: Environmental > Aquatic > Thermal springs...
CGCTAAGCCCTCCAGCCGATCCCCCTGCTGAGGCCTGGCCGCCCGAGGGTGCCGAACCACCCGCATCGGCTAGCGTACTGTGCGGAGCATTCGGACGCTGCCCAGCACGGGTAGGCAGCCCTCCCGCTACTCCGACCAGCGAACGCTAAGGTCTTCCCGGCCCGCCATCGCCCTCTCCAGCAAGTCCAGCAATGCCGTATCGGCCCCTTGCTCGCGCCAGACTTCAATTAGGTCGGCAGTCAGGTAGTAGTCCTGGTCCAGGGCGTGCTCCTCCTCCATCTGAGCTATCAGGAAGTTGAGTTGCTCACGGCTGATCTGGCCCAAAGGCTCGCCGGTATCGGCGTTGAATAGTTGGGGCATGTTTTCAGTATACCAGGGCTGCTAGACTACAAAGGTGGACACACGCTTGCTCAAACACAGTTCCTGGCTGGTCGCTGCAGGGCGGCCCGACACGCCCGGCAGCCCTCTGAACACCCCGCTGGTTCCCGCCTCGAACTTCCTGCTAGGCGATGGGCGCGCTTATGCCCGTGACGACGCCACCCCCACCTGGGAGGCCCTCGAGGCCCTGGTGGGGGGACTGGAAAGAGGTCAGGCGGTGGCCTTTGCCTCCGGCATGGCCGCTGCGGCGGCCATCTTCGACCAGCTTCCTGTGGGTGCGGCGGTGGTGCTTCCGGACGACTGCTACCAGGGGGTGGCCGGCCTGGCTGCGGCTGGAGCAGCACGCGGGCGCTGGTCGGTGCGACGCGTGGCGGTGGAGGACACCGCGGGCTGGGTCCAGGCTTGCGCTGAAGCCGACCTGGTCTGGCTCGAGTCGCCCTCCAACCCCCTGCTGAGCGTGGCCGACCTCGAGGTCATCTGTTCCGCTCCGCGCAAGGCCGGCACCGTAGTGGCGGTGGACAACACCTTCGCCACCCCACTCAACCAGCAGCCGCTCGAGCTGGGGGCTACGGTCTCGGTTCAGTCGGCTACCAAGTTCATCGGCGGCCACTCCGACCTGCTCATGGGCGTGGTCACCACCCGCGACCCGGCCCTCTGGCAGGCCCTGCGTACCTCACGCGAGCTGAACGGGGCCACCCCCGGCACCCTCGAGGCCTTTCTGGCCGTGCGCGGAGCCCGCACCCTGGCTCTGCGCCTGGAGCGGGCTCAGCAAAACGCGCAAACCCTGGCCGAGCGGCTAACCGGGCACCCCCTGGTCAGCCGGGTACGCTACCCTGGCCTGCCCACCCACCCCACCCACGCCACTGCCCGTCGGCTGCTCAAGGGCTTTGGCAGCATCCTATCCTTCGAGCTCAAAGGCGGGGCCGAACTGGCCGATGCAGTCTGCCGCCATACCCGGCTGATCCGTCACGCCACCAGCCTGGGGGCCGTGGAGTCCACCATGGAACGCCGGGCGGCCATCCCAGGACAGCAGCACCTGCCCCCTTCCCTGCTGCGCCTGAGCGTGGGGATTGAGGACGTGAACGACCTCTGGGCCGACCTCGGTTCGGCCATGCAGCAGGCCATGTCGGGCCTCGGCTAACCAGCTCCCATCTGCTACGATGAGCCCATGACCGAAGGGGCTGTCTTGCTGCTGCGGTTGTTGCTCTGGGTGCTGCCCGGCATCCTGGTCTTTCTGGCGGTGCGCGGCTTCTGGGCAGGGCGCAGCCGCGTAGCGCTGGGGCTTCTGCTGGCCGGGCTGCTGGCGGCCGCTCTGGTCAAGCCCTTTCCAGCAGGGCTCGCTTTTGCCCTCCTTGGCGGCCTGGCGGGGCTGGGCGGTGGGCGCAACCCCCGCTACGCAAGGGAGCTCCAACAGCGCATTGCCGAACACGACAAACAGCCCCAAGCGGATCCAAAGCACCCCAGCTGAGCGGCGAACCCTCCACTCCCCGGCATCTGGACCAAAGCACCGCCGAGGCCCGCTGGGTTCGGCCAGCAGAGCCCTGTGGCTGGCAGGGGCCGCTTGGCTATACTGAATCGTTATGGCATCGGCGCCGCAGAACCAGACCCCGTTGCTTTCCCTGCCCATCGAAGGGCTCCCCGGCGAGGGCTACCGCCGGCGCCAACTGGCCGGCTGGCTCTACCAAAAAGGGGCCCGGCAGTGGGAGCAGATGACCGACCTACCCAGAACCCTACGCAACCAGTGGGCCGAGGAGTTTCGCATCTCGGAGTTTGCCGAGGTGGTGGCCTACCCCAGCCAGGACGGCTCGGTCAAGTACCTCTTCACCCTACTGGACGGCCAGAAGACCGAGGCCGTCTACATGCCCTATGCCCACCGCAAAACTCTATGCATCTCCAGCATGGTGGGCTGTCCAGCGGGCTGCTCCTTTTGCGCAACTGGCCGGATGGGCTTTGGTCGCAACCTGACCACCGCCGAGATACTCGACCAGGTCCTGTTCACGGCCCATCACCAGGGCCACCCCCCCCTCGAGGTTCGCAACGTGGTGCTGATGGGGATGGGTGAGCCCCTGCTGAACGTGGAGCAGGTCTTTGCTGCCATTGAGCGGATGCTGCACCCCCAGGGGCTGGCCCTTAGCCCGCGCCGCATCACCCTTTCCACGGTGGGCATTCCTCGAGGCATCTACCGCCTGGCCGACTCGGGCCTGGGGGTGCGGCTGGCCCTTTCGCTGCACGCCCCCGACGACGAAACCCGTCGGCATATTATCCCCACCGCCATGCGCTACAGCATTGCCGAAATCATGGAGGCGGTACGCCACTACTACACCCAGACCCGGCGCCGCATTACCCTCGAGTACACCATGCTAAGGGGCCTCAACGACCACGAGTGGCAGGCCCGTGCCCTGGCCCAGCACTTCCAGGGCCTGAGCGCCCACATCAACCTGATTCCCTGGAACCCCTGGGAGGGTGCACCCCACCAGGGCAGCTCTAAGGCTAAAATTTTGCGCTTTGCTGCCATTCTGGAGCAGCAGGGCCTCCCCACCTCGGTGCGCTGGAGCCGGGGGCGCGACGTGGGAGCGGCCTGTGGACAGCTTGCCCTCCGACAGCCCGCCCCCAACCCAGACGTCCCTAATCCACAACCTATACAATGGCGCGAGGTATGAACCGAAACGCCATTCTGATTGCCGTTGCCGTGTTGGCTATGTTGGTTCTGGGCACCTATTTGCTCCTGGGGCAGCGCTCCGGTAGTGCTGGGGCCAGCGTGGGCAGCGGTACCCTTTGTGCCAATCCACCCTCCGCTGCTACAGGCCTCTCCAACGAGAGCATTACTGCCTTGCGCCTCGAGGACCTCAAGGAGGGCTCCGGCCCCCAGGCCATTACCTCCAACACCGTGCGAATGCAGTACATCGGGCGCCTGGTGGATGGCAAGCAGTTCGACAGCTCCTGCCAGCCGGGCCGCACCCCCTTCGAGTTCACCCTGGGAGCCGGCCAGGTGATTCCTGGCTGGGATTCGGGCATTGTGGGCATGCGGGTGGGCGGCCAGCGACGCCTGATTATCCCGGCCAGCCTGGCCTACGGCGAGCGCAGCCCCAGCCCCGACATCCCCCCCAACTCCGCGCTCATCTTCGATGTTGAGCTGCTGGAGATCCGCTAGGCGCATGCCCCTGCAGGCTCAACAGTTCAAAGGCCGCACGAGCATCACACCAGGCACAACCCCACCCAGAAGCCGTGTGCGCACCCAAACAGCCCCCAGTGGGGGCTGTTCATTTTCTACGTTCCGCCTTCCCACCCTTTACCCCTCTAAAACACCGCCGCAAAGCCACGCCTCTTTTTAGCAAACAGACCTCCAATGCCCCCCAGGCTGCATGGAAGCGCTTTGTTCAAACAACCCGCTTTTGCGATGAACATCGCAAACCAGCGCCATTAAAAATCCAGAGGTGCCGGTTTGTAAGCACCCATCGCACAAAACCCCACTTTTGGGAGAGTTGTCCACAGGCAACCTGTGGATGACTGGTGGTTCTCATAAATACCCCCCCTGGAGGTACTGTACAGAACGGTGCATAGTGGGGTTTGCTGTCGCAAACAAAAATCCCCGTAAGGGGATTGCAACCCAGGCAGACTGTGCAGGTTTGTCTGGGGTTTTTTGTGGCTGGGGAGAAAGGGGGTGGCGGGTATACTGAGTAGCGGGTGGAGGTTGGGGGCTTTTCCTGGAGAAACGATGCGGTTTGTGGTGTTGAGTGGGCAGAGCGGGGCCGGACTGACCTCGGCCCGGATGGCCTTGGAGGATCTGGGCTACTTTTCGGTGGATAATCTGCCACCCCAACTCTGGGGCGACCTGCTGCGTATTGTGGAGGCCAGAGGCATACATAAGGTGGTGGTGGTGCTGGACATCCGCGCCCGCGAGCTAATGGGCGAGATGGATGCAGTGCTGGCCCAGCTAAAGCCCTTCATCATTTACCTCGAGGCCAGGTCGGACATCCTGCTCAAACGCTACAACCTATCGCGCCGCCTGCACCCCCTGGGCATGGGCAACCTGCTGCGCGAGATCGACGAAGAGCGCCAGGCCCTGGCCCCCCTGCGCGACCGGGCCGACATGGTCATAGACACCTCGGAGCGCACCCCTCGCCAGCTCAAGGAGACCCTCGAGGCCGCCCTGGGGGAAGAGGAAGGTTTTTTGCTGCGTGTCTTCTCGTTTGGCTTCAAGTGGGGCCCCCCACAAGACGCCGACCTGGTGCTCGACGTGCGCTCGCTGCCCAACCCCCACTACGACCCGGTGCTCAAGGCCCGCCCCGGCACCGACCCCGAGGTGGCAGCCTTTGTCTTTTCGGCCCCCGAAAACGAGCCGCTCTACCGCGCCCTGCTCACCACAGTGGGGCTTTCGGCAGATGGAGCCCGCCAGAATGGTCGGGCCGCCTATACGGTGGCCATTGGGTGCACGGGCGGGCAGCACCGCAGCGTGGCGGTGGCCGAACGGCTGGCCCAGGAGCTTTCGGCGCGGTTTCGCATCGAGCTTGAACACCGCGACCTGGAGAAAGCCCTGGCAGCCTGAGCGAGGCGAATGGGTGTGATCTGGAACAAGGCCAAACGACCCAGCTTGCGTATGTTGGCCCAAAGCCTGCGGGCCGACCCCGCCGACGACCGCTTTATTAGCCTGCTGCGCTGGCTGTTACCGGGTATGCGGGTCAAGCGCTATGCGCTCCTGGTGGTGCTGGGCCTGCTGGCTATGTTCATCGGGGTGGTACACCTAACCTGGCACAGCTCCCTCTTGAGCTGGTTCGCCCAGCTCATCCGCTGGACGGGTTCTTTTTCGGTGCCCATGTGGATTTCCGGCGTCCTGTGGCTGGCCGGGGGGGTGGCCCTCTTCCTGGCGGGCCTGCGCTGGATGAACCGCAGCATGCTCTCGGCCATCACCGACCCGAACTCGGTCTCCAAGCAGGTCTACATCCGCCGGCGGCTCGAGGCGGGCCCGCGTATTGTGGCCCTGGGGGGGGGTACCGGGCTCTCGAGGGTGCTGCGCGGCCTCAAACTCGAGACCGCCAACACCACCGCGGTGGTGGCCGTTACCGACGACGGCGGTTCTACGGGTCGGCTGCGGGTCTCGTTTGGTGTGCCTGCCGTGGGCGACCTGGTCGACTGCATGGCGGCGCTCTCCGATGCCGAGGGGCTGCCTGAGCTGATGGAGTATCGGTTTGTGCGAGGCGATGAACTAAAGGGCCATACCTTCGGCAACCTCTTTCTGGTCTCGCTTTCCGAGCTGAACCAGGACTTTGCCGGCGCCATGCGCCAGGCCAACCAGGTGCTGCGCCTGCGCGGCGCGGTCTGGCCCTCAACCTACCAGGCCGCCCGGCTGTGGGCCGAGCGCGAGGATGGGAGCCGTGTGCAGGGGGAGACCGCCCTGCGCCAACAGCCAGGACGCATCCGCCGGGTAGGGCTGGCCCCGGTAGGGGTGGTGGCCATGCCCGAGGCAGTCGAGGCCCTGCGCAAATCCGAGATGATTGTGCTGGGGCCGGGTAGCCTCTACTCCAGCGTGATTCCCAGCTTTCTGCCAAGGGGGATTCAGACCGCCATCAAGCAATCTAGGTCCCGGCTGATTTACATAGTCAACATTATGAGCGAACGCGGCGAGACCGAAGGCATGGACGCTTTTGACCACTTCCAGGCCATCGAACAGCACCTGGGCCGCAAACCCAACGTGGTGCTCATCAACAACGCCCGCATCCCCGACGACCTGCTCCGGCGCTACCAAAAGGAAGGCCAGATGCCGGTTCGCTTCAACCCTAAGCGCTTCGAGGGCCAGGGGGTGCAGATTGTAGCCGACGATTTCCTAGAGCCCGGTTTCGCCCAGCACGACCCCATCCGACTGGTCAAGGCCCTCATGGCACTGCGCTAGCCCGGCTCCTGGCCGGCTTTGAGCTTGGCTTCGATGAGGGCAACCCGGCCCTGACGCCCCAGTTGACTGTAGAAATCGAGCAAAAACTGTAGCGAAACCAGCGGGATTTGCAGGCCCAGGTAGTCTAGCATCTGCCGCTTGTGTCGAAAGTCGGGCGCGGGGTTCCAACGCCCTTCCTGGGTCTGAAACTCCATGTGGCCCATCGCCTCTACCGAGACCCCATGCACCTTGAACTGGGCCAGGTACGAGCGCACCAGACGCACCCCCAGGTGCATGCCGGGGGGGGTAGACCAGATATTCGGCCAGCAGCGCGGCCATCTGCTCGACTCCAATCCGGTCGGTTTGTATGTCCACATCCTTGGGCACGACCGGCAGGCCGTACAGGGCCAAGGCCAGGCTACCGCTCACCGCCCAGTCCAGGCGGGCATCGTTCAGAATTGGGCATAGCACCTGCAACACCTGGAGGATACGCTCGGGAATCAGGATGGGGTTCATAGGGCTAAGGCTGCTTCAGGGCATAGGCCTCGAAGGCCCGGTCATCGAAACGGCAGTGGGTCAGATCCTCCCAGTATAGCCAGCCCTCCCGCAGCGGAGGAAAGTTGCAAAAGCCCCCCTCAGCCTTGAGGTGGAAGGCCAGCTCGCAAGGCTCACTCACACCCTCCTGAAAGGCCAGCAGAGCGCTCTGGTAAGCGCCAAAGCTGGAAAGGGCCTGCGAACCGACCATCGCCTGTTTGCCCTCGCTGCGGGCCAGGGCCAGCATGGCCAGGCTCTGGGTGTAGCCGCTGCGGGCCGGTTTGATGTTGAGCACATCGAAGGTATTGAGCTGTAGTTCGCGCCACAGGTCGCGCAGGGTGAACGCCGAATCATCGGCAATAAGGGGTAGGATCCCAGCCTGGCGCAGCCTTTTGCGGGCCAGTACCTCGGCGATGGGCAGCGGCTCTTCCACATACAGAAGTCCGGCCTCGGCCCACAACCGCAGGTAGTGTTCGGCATCCTCGGGGTGTAGGGTCTCGTTGGCATCGGCATAAAGAGCGGCATCGGGAAAGTGACGGCGCAAGGCGGCCACCCGGGCCAGGTCGCCCTCGAGGTCGCGCCCCACCTTCATCTTGAAGACCCGCACGCCAGCAGCATGGGCCACCCGGGCATCGGTTAGCATCTCGGCCTCGTCGGCAATACCCAGGATGTAGCTCACCCGCACCCGCTGCTGCTTGGGCTCCAGCACCTGCCATAGGCTCTGTCCCTCGCTGTGGGCCCAAGCCTCCCACAGCGCGATGTCCAGACCTCCTTTGACGGTGAGGTGGTTGGGGAACTGCTGCAAGACCTTGTGCACCGCCTCGCTGTCTTCGGCATCCAGGCCCAGCAACCGCGGGGTAAGGTAGTCCAACGCCGCCAGCGCGGTGCCCAGGGTCTCGCCGTAGATGGTCGGGCGGGGGGGCACCTCGGCCCGGCCCACCGCCCCGTCGGAAAGCTCGACCTCGAGCAGGAGGTGCTCCAGGGCCACAAGCTCCGAAGACGCTCCCCAGCGCAGACTGGCCCGCAGGGGTAGGCGGAAGGGGCGGGCGCTGATGCGGCGGATGCTAGCCATGCAGCCCCTCCAGCCAGCCCCGCACCGCTGCAACCTCTTCGGCCAGGCTCAAGGCTTCGGTGTTCAAGAAGAGGGCCCTGCTCGAGCCCTGCAAGGCCCGTCGGGGCCCGTCGGGATCGTAGTTTTTGCGTTCTTCAGCCACGATCTTGAGCTTGGCCGCCAGGGCCTCGGCCCCCACCCCAAAGCTTAGGGCCTCGGCCAGCTCCGCCGGGCTCAGTACGCCCTGGGCTAGGGTCTGGAGGGCGTGCAGCTCCTCGGGTCGAAGCTGCACCTGGTCGAAGGCATCGCCCCGGCTCAGCAGGCGCGAAAGTCGGGTCAGGTCGTGGGCCTCGAGCAGTACAAAGCGGCACTGGGGCAGATGCTCCAGGGCATAGCGCACCTCGGCCTCCCCCCGCAGGCCGTCGAACAGCAACGGCCAGGCTGGCTGGGTGTGGCTTCGGGCCAGAATTTCGGCCACCCCGCCGGGGTGCTCCTCGCGGAAGCGCCGGGTCAGAGCAAAGCGCTGGCTGCGGTCGAGGGGCTGGTCGGGCGAATAGCCATAGCGGGGCAGCACATAGCGGTCGACCACCTCGCGACGGTCCGGCAGTGCAGGGTAACCCAGCTCGGCCATCAGGCTGCTCTTGCCCACCCCGGTCAGACCCACCAGAATCAGGAGGGGCTGCTGGGCCAGCGGGCGGGCGCCGGGAGGGGCGGCCTCGGTAGGAAGGTAGAGCGGATGGGCCATGGGCCCTATTTTGCGGTAAGCAGTCGGCGCGTTCAAATCGGGTAGCATGAGGCCTGTGGATATCTTGGGGCTCTACAAACAGACCGGAGCACTGCTGGAGGGACATTTTCTGCTGCGCTCGGGGCGGCACTCGCCCAAGTTTTTACAGTCCACCACGCTGCTACAACATCCCCTGTACGCCGAGGCCGTGGGCCAGGCCCTGGCCGAGCAGTTCGAGGAGCTTGAGCTCGACTTTGTGATCGGCCCGGCCATGGGCGGGGTGGTGCTGGCCTTCGTGACCGCCAAGGCCTTGGGGGTGCGGGCTTTGTTCGCCGAGAAGGATGGCCTGGGCAGCATGGTGGTGCGGGAAGGGCTGACCATCGCTCCGGGCGAGCGCTTCCTGGCCGTGGAAGACGTGGTAACCACCGGTATTTCGGTGCAGAAGGCCATCCGGGCCGCCGAGGCCCGAGGAGCCCACTGCCAGGCGGTGGGGGTCATTGTGGACCGCAGCGGGGGCCGCGTCGAGTTTGGGGTGCCCTTTCGCGCCCTGCTACAGCTCGACTTCCCAACTTATGCCCCGGAGTCCTGCCCGTTGTGCGAGCGGGGCGTACCCTTGCAGGAGGTTTGAGCCCGGGTTGGAACTCCAAAAACGTACTGCGCTAGAGTGATGAGGGTTTGTATGCGCATACTGGTTTTTCTGCTGTCGCTTTGGCTGGGCCTTTCGCTGGCCCAGGGCAACCTCGAGCTGGCCCGGCAGGCCGTGCAGGACTGGCAGGCCGGCAAGTACACCGTAGACCCTGCACAGGCCATCGGCAAACCTACCGAGGAGGCGCTGCGGCTGCTCGAGCGCAGTTTTGCCTTCGCCCCACCCCCGCGCGACCTCTTGGTGAACCTCGAGGCACCGGAAGTAGCGCAGGCTCCGGCTGGAACTGTGGTGCGCTTCCCTGCCACCGCCGGGGGGCGCGGCGGGGATGTGCAGGTGGTTCTCCGGGAGGGCCAGGTGACCCGCATCGGCTTTGTGCCGGAGGGTGGGTTGCTGCCGGGCTGGCTCAAAAGCCCCCTCGTCTGGGCCCTGTTCGTGGCCCTCTCGCTGGGCTGGCTGCTGGCCCTACGAAGCCCCACCGTCCTGGCACGCTGGTGGCGCGAGGGCTGGGCATTGGTACGGCAGTATCGCGGCCTGTACCTGGGGATAAACCTGGGGCTGTACGGGTTGTTCGCCCTGGGGGGTGCGGTGGCCTACGCCAACCCCCGCCTGGTTCAGCTCATGCAGGAGCTGGTGGGCAACACCCTGCAGCAGATTGGGCTGGGCGCGGCCCTGGGCAGCGGGGTGCTGGGGCTGTCGGTGGTCATCTTCTACTGGAACTTTACCAACGGGCTGCTGCTGACCACCGCGGTGCCGGGGCTTTTGCTGGGCCTGCCGGCGCTGCTGTTCAATGCCCTGCGCTACTTCGTGCTGGGCTTTGCCCTGAGCCCGGTAGCACTGCCGCTGGCCAACTACCTGCTGCACCTACCGACCGTTGTGGTGGAGCTTCAGGCCTACATCCTGGCCACCTTTGGGGGGATGGTGCTGCTGGTCAAAACCCTGCAGGCCGAGGGCTACCGCTCGGGGCTACGGGCTCTGGCCCTGACGGTCTATCTGGGGGCCTTTTTTTTGCTGTTGGGAGCCTGGTACGAAGCCTTCTCGATCCTGGTCTTGATGCGCCCCTGAGGGGTTCTGGTAAGGTTGGCGCGCTATGCCAGAACCCCAGACCCTGACCCGACCTTTGCTCGAGGCCACCCTTGCCCCAGGGCCCATCGCGGTACTGGGGGCGGGGGCCTGGGGCACCGCCTTGGCCCTGCTGGCCGCCTCCAAGGGCATCCCAGTCTACCTCTGGGCCCGTCGGGCCGAGCAGGTTCAGGCCATGCAGGAAGTCCGGCAGAACCTCGAGTACCTTCCCGGCGCACCCTTCCCCCCCACGCTCTACCCCACCGCCGACGCTGAAGAGGCCCTTTGCAAGGCCCGCTTCGCCGTGGTGGCGGTGCCCTCCAAGGCCATCCGCCAGACCCTGGAGACCCTGCCCAAAGCCCGCGCCTACGTCTCGGTCACCAAGGGGCTGCACTTCAGCGACCACCTCCTGCTGCGCATGAGCCAGGTCATCGAGGAGGCCACCGGGGTCGCCCGGCTGGCCGTACTCTCGGGGCCCAACCTGGCCGAGGAGATCGCCCGTTTTCTGCCGGCTGCTGCCGTGGTGGCCTCACCTGAGCCGGCACTGGCCCAGGAGGTGCAGCAGGCGTTTTCCGGGCCTAGCTTCCGGGTCTACACCTCGAGCGACGTGGTGGGGGTAGAGCTGGGAGGGGCTCTCAAAAACGTAATGGCTCTGGCTGCCGGAATGGTGGACGGGCTCCGGCTGGGCGACAATGCGAAGGCGGCCCTGATTACCCGGGGTCTGCGGGAGATCATCCGGTTTGGGTTAGCCCAGGGAGCCCAGGAGGCCACCTTTATGGGACTGTCCGGGCTGGGCGACCTCATAGCCACCGCCCACAGCCCTCTTTCGCGCAACCGCAGCGCCGGGGAGCGTCTTGTGCAGGGTGAGACCCTGGCCGGGCTTTTGGCTCAGAAAACCGTAGTGGAAGGCATCTACACTGCCAAAGCCCTGCACGCCTGGGACCAGGAAACCGGCGCCGACCTGCCCATCACCGAGGCGGTTTACCGGGTCATTTACGAGGGGGCCGACCCTCTACGGGAGCTTTCGCGCCTCATGGGGCGGGAGGCTAAAGCCGAGTAGGGCATAATAGGGGTGGGAGGTAATGGAGAGCATGACGCGTCCAGCCATCGAGTTGCCCGAGGTGGGCCTGCTACCCCCCGACGACCCCTTGCGGGTTGAGCTCCACAACGAGCTCCACGCCCGACCCACTCCCCGCATTAGCCTGCCAGCCCTGGTGGTGCAGGTTGCGGTGCGACACAAAGGAGTCTCCCGAGAGACCGAACTCGAGCACCTCCGCCAACTCTCGGCCCTGGGCGAGCTCGAGCTCGACCAGCTCGCTGGTACCTACCTTCGCCTGAGCCTGCCGGGAGGGTCGTTGCGCTGGGAGCGACACACCGAGTTCAGTACCTACACCCTGGTGCAGTCTCTGCCCAGCCCCGAGACCGACCTGCAAAACCACCTAACTGTGGGCGCCAACTGGTTGCGCAGCATCCCCGGCCAAACCCTTTCGGCGGTGCAACTGGTCATGCTCCTCGGGCCGGTGGAAGAGGCCATAGAACTGGCCCGACCCTGGCTGGGGCCAGGCCCGGTGGTGGCCTCGGTGATGGGTCGGGGCGGGCACAGCTGCGCAGTGACCGACTTCCGCCTGCGCCCAGGTGGCTTTGAGCGGATGGTGGTGGTAGCCCCCCCTAACACCAGCGAGACGCGCGCGGGCCGCATTGCCGCCCGCTTGCTAGAAATCGAGGCCTACCGCATGATGGCCCTATTGGGCTTCCCGGTGGCCCGGGGCTTGAGGGAGATGCTCATCGCCTCGGAGCGCTCCCTGGCCCAGATTACCGCCCGCCTGCGCGACCTCAACCGGGCCGATGCCGAGCTGCTCGATGCCCTCGAGGCCCTGGCCGCCCAGGTAGAGCACACCATTGCCGAGCACAGCTACCGCTTCAGCGCCAGCGCAGCCTACCACGCCCTGGTTCAAGCTCGGCTGGTCGAGCTGCGCGAGACCCCCATCCCCGGCACCCAGACCCTGGGGGAGTTCCTACAGCGTCGCTTCGAGCCGGCCATGGCCACCATCGCCTCCACCTTCAGCCGCCTAATGGCCCTCTCCCAACGCATCGAGCGGGCGGGGGCTCTGCTACGCACCCGTGTGGACATCGCCCTGGAGACCCAAAACCAGGAACTCCTGGCCCGGCTGCACCGCGGCCAAGTGATGCAGTACCAGCTCCAACGCACCGTGGAGGGCCTCTCTATTGCCGCCATTTCCTACTACGTGGTGGGCCTGCTGTACTACTTTTTCAAAGCGGGCAAGGAAGCAGGCCTGCCTATCGCCCCGGAGCTGGCCGCAGGGCTGGCCATCCCTGGGGTCATCGCAGGAGTTTGGTGGCTCTCGAGGCGGATTCACCAGCAGCTTTTTAGCCGCTTTGGCGACCCTTCGAAGGGACCCTAGCCCGCCACAGGCAGCCTGCCCAAAAGGTGGTTTATTGGGTTCAGGTTGCTCAACCTACCCCAAGCAGTAGCCAATTCGCCGGGTCCGGCACCGCTCGATGCCAAACATTCTGATGCCAGATTCAGTAAGTTCGACACCGGATGGTGGCCTCACCTCGCCCACACCGCACCGCGGCGACCAACCGAAGCTATCTGCTTAGCGGAACGCGATACCGATTTATTGCATTACGGGAACGCGGTACCGGTATATCGAACGCGATCTCGCCCCTTGAAAGGGAGACGCTTGTCTCGCCGACCAACACGGGGATGCGGGTTTCGCCGACCGCAGGAAGGGTCGGGCTCCAGGATTCTAGGTGCACCGCGCGCGGCGCAACCAAGTCTCCGGAGTTTTTGATTGGGATGATTATCTTTTTGAATACGGTATGACAGGCTCTACTCCTTCGCGACCGAGGCAAATTTTTCTGCCAAGTAAAGCCAGGTCTCCAGCACGCTGTCGGGGTTGAGCGAGATGCTCTCGATGCCCTGCTCCACAAGCCATAGGGCCAGCTCGGGGTGGTCGGAAGGCCCCTGCCCGCAGATGCCGATGTACCTGCCCATGCGTCTGGCAGTCTGAATGGCCCTCTCAAGCAAGAACTTCACGGCCTCGTCCTGCTCGTTGAACAGGTCGGCCACCAGGCCCGAGTCGCGGTCCAGGGCGAGGGTAAGCTGAGTCAGGTCGTTGGAGCCGATCGAGAAGCCATCGAAAAGCTCCAGGAACGGCTCAGCCAGAATCGCGTTGGAGGGTACCTCGCACATCATAATGAGCTTGAGACCGTTCTCCCCACGTCTGAGGCCGTTTTGCTCGAGGATCTGGATAACCTGCCGGGCCTCCCCCACCGTGCGCACGAAGGGCACCATGATCCAGACGTTGGTCAGGCCCTTTTCCTCCCGCACTTGCTTCAAAGCCTGGCACTCCAGGGCAAAGGCCTCGGCGAACTCCGGCGAGCGGTAGCGCGAGGCCCCCCGGAAGCCGATCATGGGGTTTTCCTCTTTGGGCTCGAAGAGCTGGCCGCCCAATAGGTGGGCATACTCGTTGGACTTGAAGTCAGACAGGCGCACAATCACCGGGTGTGGAGCGAAGGCCGCAGCGATCATCGAAACCCCCTCGGCCAGCTTCTCGCGGAAGAAGTCCACCGGGCTGGCATACCCTGCGGTGCGGTGGGCGATCTCGGCTTTTAGGGCGGGCTCGAGCCGCTCAGGATGCAGCAGGGCCTTGGGGTGGATACCGATCAGGTTGTTGATGATGAACTCCAGGCGGGCCAGCCCTACCCCAGCATGGGGCAGGTTTGCGAAGCTGAAAGCCCGCTCGGGGCTGGCCACGTTCATCATGATTTTGACCGGAATTTCCGGCATCCTGTCCAGCTCGATGCGCCGCACCTCAAAGCGGGGTGTGCCGGCATAGACCCGGCCGGTGTCCCCCTCGGCGCAGGAGACCGTGACCATCTGGCCCTCCTGCAGCACCTCGGTGGCCCCCGCCGCCCCCACCACCGCCGGAATGTTCAGCTCACGGGCCACGATGGCCGCGTGACAGGTGCGCCCGCCGCGGTTGGTTACGATGGCTGCGGCTTTCTTCATCACCGGTTCCCAGTCGGGGTCGGTCATGTCGGCCACCAGCACATCCCCCGGCTGCACCCGGTTCATCTCGCGGGGATGGCGGATGACCCGCACCGGCCCCGCCCCGATGCGCTGCCCCACCGCCCGGCCGGTGAGCAGCACCTCACCCCGCTCCTTCATCTCAAAGCGCTCCAGTACCCGACCGCTGCGGCTCTGCACCGTTTCGGGCCGGGCCTGCAGGATGTAGATCTGGCCGTCTCGGCCATCCTTGGCCCACTCGATGTCCATGGGCCGGCCGTAGTGCTGCTCGATGAGCACAGCCTGCCGGGCCAGCTCCAGTACCTCGGCATCGGAAAGGGCAAAGCGGCCTCGCTCCTCGAGGGTAGTCTCCACCGTCTGCACCCCTTGGCCTACCCCAGCGTAAATCATCTTCTGCCGCTTGGCCCCTAGGGTGCGCTGCAGGATGGTGTTTCGGCCTTCCAGCAGCCCCGGCTTGTAGACGTAAAATTCGTCCGGGTTCACCGCTCCCTGCACCAAAAGCTCGCCCAGGCCGTAGCTGGCAGTGACGAACACCACATTGCGGAAGCCCGACTCAGTGTCCAGGGTGAAGGCCACCCCGCTGGCCCCCAGGTCGCTGCGCACCATGCGCTGTACCCCCGCCGAGAGAGCTACCTCCTCGTGGGCGAAGCCGTGGTGCACCCGGTAGGCGATGGCCCGGTCGTTGTAGAGGGAAGCGAAGACCTTCTTGATGTGCAGCAGCACGTTCTCGATACCCTGCACATTCAGGAAGGTTTCCTGCTGGCCGGCGAAGCTGGCCTCAGGTAGGTCTTCGGCGGTAGCGCTGGAGCGCACCGCAACGGAAAGCCCGCCACCCTTGGTGGCGGACTCGAGGCGGATGTAGGCATCTACGATGGCGACCTCTAGGGCTTTGGGTAGCTCGGCCTGCTCGATCCAGCCGCGAATCTCGGCGCCTACCCGGGCCAGGGCATCCACATCGTCGGTATCGAGTTTGTGCAGGGCGGTGTTTATGCGCTCGGCCAGGTTGTTGTGTTGCAGGAACTCGCGGAAGGCCTGGGCGGTGGTCGCAAACCCTCCCGGAACCCGCACGCCGGCCTGCGACAGGCTGGCCATCATCTCACCGATGGAAGCATTCTTGCCGCCTACTGCTTCCAGATCTTTCATACCGAGCGTCTCAAACCAGCGAATATAGGCCATAGCACACCTCGTTGCCCTTGATGGTAGTTTGACCAAGGAGCCGGGTGGAGTAGGCTATTTTGGTGTAGTTATTGCCCGAAAGTCTGTGTAGTGTACGCTACACACATAAACTACACTGTTATTTGAAAGTACCTCGAGGGGATTCATGGAACGAACGGTTTTTATTGTCTCAGACCATACCGGCCTGACCGCCGAATCGGTGGCGCGGAGTTTGCTGGCCCAGTTTGAGAGTGTGCCATTTCGCTACGTAACGCGACCTTTCACGAATACCGAAGAAGAGGTCTATGGCCTTGTATACGAGATTAATTCGATTTTTGAACGTGAGCAGGTGCGCCCCATCGTATTTTCGACCCTGGCCAATCCGGTGCTAAATGACCAGCTCAAAACCGCACCGGCCCTGCATTTTGATCTGTTCCGCACCTATCTGGGGGAGCTCGAGCGCGAACTCGGTCAAGCCCCCACGGGTCGGGTGGGGCGTTTGCACAGCGTAAGTGACAACAGCTATTTCACCCGGATCGAGGCGGTCGATTTCGTGCTCGCCACCGACGATGGCATTGGCGACCGCTACTACCAGATGGCCGATGTAATCCTGATTGGGGTCAGCCGGGCGGGAAAAACCCCTACCTGCTTGTTTTTGGGCCTGCAGTATGGTTTGCGGGCTTCAAACTATCCCTTAGCCGAGGACGATTTCGAACGCGACTCCCTGCCCGAGCCAGTCAGAGCCTTCAAAGATAAGATTTTCGGCCTGACCATCAACCCCCACCGGTTACATCAAATTCGTACCCAGCGCAAACCGAATAGCCGCTATGCTTCGCTGGAGCAGTGCGAGTACGAGGTGCGGCGGGCCGAGTTGCTCTTCAGGCGGGTCGGCGTCCAGTACTTCGACACCACCAGTGCTTCCATAGAAGAAATTGCAACCAACATTGTACAGTGCGCAGGGCTACAGCGCAGAATCGGTTAATATTCTCGCCCCCAGATTTCCGCCGGGCAGCCCCCGCAGCGCTCGAGGTTCCCCTCGCCATGCACCCGAACAGAACTCGCAACAACACACAGCCCGTCCTGGGCCGCGTCAAAGCGCGCGGCGGGAATCTTCTTTGAATCCCCGCACAGCTGGTACTTTCCGGGCATGCGGAGTTCGTTTTGAGGGCCGCTAGGTACCAATCCCCCAGACCAGCAGAGCACCCAAATCCTCAGCTGGAACCGGCCAGCCCAGGATGTGACCCTGGCCGTAATCGGCGCCGAGCTCTTTCATGCGGGTGAGCTGGGACTGCTCCTCTAAACCTTTGGCAACCGCCCGGGTTCCAACGGCGTGGATCATGTCGATGGCGGCTTTAGCCAGGCTGGCATTCTCTGAGGCCGAGAAGGCCGGGTTGAGCTTGATCCAGTCGAGGGGCAGGCGTTTGAGCTGGGTTAGGGGGAGGGGGTTGGTACCGAAGTTATCGAGGGCGATGGAGACGCCGAGGTGCTTGAGGATTTCCAGGCTCCGGCTGCTGGCCTCGAGGTCGCTCAGAATAGCCTCCTCGCGCAGCTCGAGGATGATAATATCGGCCGGCAGGCGTTTGGCTGAGAGCATCTCCTGCAACGCCGTAGGGAAGTTTGGGTCTACCAGGGTTTCCGAGGAGATGTTCACGCTAAAGCGGGCGTTCACCCCGGAGGGCTTCCAGAGGGCGGCCTGTTCAAGCACTTTGTCGATGGCCCAGCGATCCTGAGCACTCATCAAGCCCACCTGCTCGGCCAGCGGCAGGAACTCACCGGCCTGGTGCAAGCCCTTAGGCTTGGGCCAGCGGGCCAGGGCTTCCACCGCGACCAGCTCGAGGTCGCTAAGGTTGAACACCGGTTGGAAGTGCAGCGTCAGTCCATCCTGCGAGAGGGCCTCTTGCAGCTCTGAGGCTCCGGGGGTCAGGAGGCGGATACCCCCGCCGGTCTCGAGGGCCCTGGCACAGGCCTGTTCGGCCTGGTTCCACAGCCCCTCCACGGTGGCCGCGTCCTGGGGGAACATCGCAATGCCAATGCCCACCTTTAGCCCCGACAAAGCAGCCCGCAGACGGCCCAGCAGGCGGTGGGCTACACGGCTGGCTCCGGCCGTCCAGCGCACCTCGGAGAGCAGCAAGGCAAAACCCTGCTCGCCCAGATACGACAGCGAGTCGCTCTGACGCAGGGTGTAGGCAATTTCACGGGCAGCCTGCTCGGTCTGGGCTTTGTTCATACCATCGATGCGGATACGCATCAACGCCAGCGAACGCCCGTGGCGTTGGGCCAGCGAGAGGGCCTGGGCCAGATTGAGCTCAAACTCGCTGCGCTTGACCGCCAGCGACTTGCGCTCGGGGGTTTGGATTTTGATCTCGTCCTTGAGCGGACGCAAAATGCGCTCGATAACCTGGAGCACCGCCAGGGCCAGGGTCTCATCGGAAGGGCTCCATTTGCGCGGCTGGATGCTCTCTATCCACAACACCCCCCGCAGGCCGCTTTCACCGTGGAGCACCGCCTGCAAAACCGCTCCCAGCCCACGGCTGACCAGGGTATCGCGCAGTTCACTCATGCGGGCATCCTGGCGGGCATCGTCGGCGGCAATAAGCAGGTTGCGCTCGAGCACCTGGAAGTAGACCGCGTGGCGCTCAGGCCGTAGGTCTTCGGGGGGAGGCGCCTCGGGGTACTGCCCTACCGGTTTCAGGGTGCGCTCGTTGCTGTCTCGCAACCACAAGCAGATGCCTTTGAAGCCCAGGGCTATCAGGATCTCACCCAGCTTGGGGAGGGCTTCCTCCACACTGGAAAAGCGGCTCTGGGTGAGCTCCAAAAGCGAGCGCTGCCAGGTTTCGGCAGGCATGGGATTGACGGTCACACCGTGGGATTCGACCAACAACGACTGCAAGGCTTCGATCAAGGCCAGTTTGGCCCGTTCGTTAAGGTTGTAACCTTTTTGCCCAACGTGTAGCCGGGGGGCAGCCCAGACCAGTCGGCTGCTCACCCAGGACTCGCCGGTCAGCAGGTTGAGCAGCAGCTCCTGCGCTTCCTGGGGCTTGAGCACCACCCCCCCCACCCCGCCCAGGCGCACGGCCATGCCCGATGGTAGATCCTGGTGTTCGATTAGGAGGGTGGACCCTTCAATCGAGAGTGGAGCAAATAGCTTCCAGCCAACTTCGTTCACCGAATATCCAGTCCTTTCGAGAGCGGCTTCAGGCTCAATGCCACCAATCTACCAAGGGTTGGTGTGACGGATTGGTCATACGTCACCAGAGGCGCCGGCCGATAGCATTGCTCACGCCAAGACCTCGCCAGATTATGGCTGAATCACCCGCAAGCCCCCCGCCACCATGCGGACGCTGTACTCATGGCAAGGCTCGATGAGTTCGCCGTCGGAATGGGCCGGAACCGGACGGTCGAAGCGAACGGTGAATTCGGTGCCCTGAAAAAAGTGCAGCTTGGGATGATGAACGTGTCGGCCCATCAGCAAGCGGGGCAGAATCCCCACCACCCCCAGGCGGCTAAACTCCCCGGCCACCGCTGTCGAAATGAGGCCGTCGTTGGGCTGGGCATCGGGCACGATAGGGATACCGCCCCCATACGTGGAGGCATTCATCAGGGCCACCAGCAGGGTGCGGCCCTGATAGATGACCCGGTTGTTCTGGATCAGCTCGAGGGTCGGCAATTCCAAAGCCTTGAGCACACCAAATACCGAATAAAGGTAGCGCGGCATCCCCCTCAGAAAGGTGGGCGCACTGAGGGCTTTGCGGGCAACCGCAGCATCGAAACCAATACCCAGACTGGCGCCGTAGGGCTGGTTGTTGACCATGCCCAGGTCCACGCTGCGGATACTTCCCCGCAAAGCGGTGCGCAAGGCAGCACTCAGGTTCAGCCGGTGCAGGCCCACCATGCGGGCAAAGTCGTTGCCGCTGCCTATGGGAACCACCCCCAGGGCCTTATCTGAGCCGGCAAGGCCCCGCACCACCTCGTGAACCGTTCCGTCACCCCCTACGGCGATCACCCGGCTGCCCGCCGGGGCCTGACGGGCAATCTCGATGCCATGCCCGGGGGCCTGGGTAACCGCGATGCGAATATCAGCCAGCGAGCTTTCCTGAAGGATGGCGGCCTCGATGCGCTGCAACATCTGCCCGACGCGCCCGCGCCCCGCCGCGGGGTTGATTACAAAAGTCGTTAGACTGCTCATTGTGCGTGGCTAGATTCTAGCAGAAAGCAACGTTGTACAATACTACAATCCAGGGTGGTTTTACCGAACAGGATGGCTGAAAAACCACCCGACCGACACCACACACACCCCCGTTGCACCCTGTTCGGTCAGCGCCTCAGCCGTGCTTCAGGAGGAGGTCCCATGAACCGGCCTGTAGCCCAAGCCCACCTCTCGCAGCTCGCCGAGCTTTTGTCCTGGATGGATCAGGACCCCGCGCGCCGTTCCCTCGCCCCGGAGGCCCGGACCCCCGAAGGATTGTGGTGGGAAATCCTGGCCGGAGAAGATGAAAAAGCCTGGGTCTGGTTAGAGGCCGGTCGGGTACAGGGGTATGGGGCTTTGGTGCCTTTCTGGGATGGGGCCGCCCTGGAGGGCCCCATTGTCCGGGCCGGCGACGGCAAAGCACTCCTGGAGCATCTGGTCAAGAAAGCCCGCCGTGAGGGTTTTCCAACCCTGTACGCTTTTCCCGAGGCCAGCAATCAGTACGCCCGCAAATTGCTCGAGCAAGTCGGTTTCTCCGCCGAACACACCACCTATTTCTACTCCATCGGTCGCACCGACCTGTCGTATCCGGTGCCACTGGGTTTCAAGATTAAGCTGGCCGAGCCCTGCGATCCCCAGGTGTACCGTGCGTTGTACAGCCGGGTTGAAGATGGCTGGAGCCTGCGCTTGCACTGGACCGACGAAGAGCTGCGCCAGCATTTCCTGGGTTCTGAGGTGGAGCTTTTCATGGCCTATCACACCGATAGCAACGACACGCCGGTCGGCATGGCCGAGCTCGAGCTAGACGATACCCTGGCCGAGATTGCCTACATCGGCGTGGTCCCTGAGGCCAGGGGTAAAGGACTGGGGCGGGCATTGTTAGGCGCAGCCGCCGAATGGGCTTTCAGTAATCCGCTTATCGAGACCTTGCAAGTGCGCGCTCACGACCACGAGAAAGCTGCTCAGGCACTCTACGAACGCCTCGGTTTCAAGCAGACCAGCGCCGTTGTGACTTACGCCCTCGAGCTATTTTGACTGCACCCTCAGGCCGCCCCGGTCCTTTTTTCATCGGTTTGGTTCCAGTGGGCGCGGGCTGGTGTACAGAACAACCTGGCTGCTCCGAACCCACAATCAAACGGCGGCATGGTTAGGTGTATACTGTATACAGTATATGTCCAGCGCCGAGGTGGTGATCTGTGGGGCCGGCATCGCCGGGGTGGCAGCAGCATATTTTCTGACCCAAAAAGGCCTGCGTGAGGTGGTCATCGTCGAGCAGGGCGACCCATTGTCGCTGACCTCGGACAAGTCCACCGAGGCCTACCGCAACTGGTGGCCGGGCCCCGACGGCCAGATGACTGCCCTGATGAACCACAGCCTAGAGCTGCTCGAGGGCATCGCCCAGCAAACCGCCAACCGCATCCGCCTGAACCGGCGCGGCTACCTTTACGCCAGCGGGGAGGCCGCCCAGGTGGAAGCCCTGCTGCAAAGCGCCCAGACCGCAGCCCTGCAGGGGGCCGGGCCCCTGCGGGAGCACACCCAACCCCACACCTATCGGCCTTCCCCAGCTGAGGGCCTGGGGGCCGGTCTGGACGGAGCCGACCTGATCCGGGGTTCGGCCCTAATCCGCCGGCTCTTCCCCTACCTCAACCCCCAGACCCAGGCCGTGCTGCACGTGCGGAAGGCGGGCTGGCTGAGCGCACAGCAGCTCGGGATCTACCTGCTCGAGCAAGCCCGCACCCGTGGGGCCCGACTGTTGCGCGGGGAGGTGGTGGGGGTCGAGACCCAGGGCGGGGCGGTACGCAGCGTGCAGGTCAGGGAGGGTAGCGGGGAGGTGCGCTCCATCGAGACCTCCTTCTTCGTCGCCGCCGCCGGGCCCCAACAAGCCGCGGTGGGCCGCCTGTTAGGTCTGGAGCTACCGCTTCTGGCCGAGCTACACCTCAAGGTGAGCTTCGGCGAAACCCTGGGGGTGGTACCGCGGGAGGCCCCCATGCTGATCTGGCAGGATCCGCTGCGGCTTCCCTGGTCTCCGGAGGAGCGCACCTTGCTGGCCGAAGAATCGGCCACCTGCTGGCTCCTGGAAGAGCTGCCGGGCGGTGCCCACTGCCGCCCCGACGGCCCCCCCGACAGCCCCACCCTGATCGTGCTTTTCAACCACCACACCCAGCCGGTAGCCCCGGTCTTCCCCCTGCCCATTCCCCCTTATTACGCCGAGGTGGCCTTACGGGCGATGGCGGTCATGCTGCCCGGACTGGAACGCTACTTCAACCGGGTGCCCAGGCCCTACATTGACGGCGGATACTATCTCAAAACTCAGGAGAACCGCCCCTTGATTGGCCCTCTTCCGCTCAAAGGGGCCTACATTGTCGGGGCCTTGTCGGGCTTTGGGGTAATGGCCGCCTGTGCAGCAGGCGAGCTGCTGGCTGCCCACGTCCTGGGAGAGGCCCTGCCGGGCTACGCCCCGGCCTTCCTGCTCTCGCGCTACCAAGACCCGGCCTATCTGGCGAGGCTGGCAGCTTTTGGCGACGGGGCACAGCTGTAGCTCAGTGCTTGATCATGATGTGCCGGGGCACGGTGTAGTCCTCGAGGGCGTAGAGGCTCATATCCTTACCATAGCCCGACTGCTTGAGGCCGCCGTGGGGCATCTCATTGACCAGCATGAAATGTGTATTTATCCAGGTACAACCATATTGCAAGCGGCTGGCAATGCGCATGGCCTTGCCCACATCCTGGGTCCAGACCGAGCTGGCCAGGCCGTAGTCGGAGTCGTTGGCCCAGGCGATGGCCTCCTCTACGTCGTCGAAGCGGGTCACGCTTACCACCGGGCCAAACACCTCGCGGCGCACAATCTCGTCGGACTGCAGCGCCCCGGCCACTACGGTCGGCTCGTAGAAGAAGCCCCGGCCTTCCATAGGGTGGCCACCCACCGTGACCTCGATGTGCTTTTGCATCCGGGCCCGCTCTACAAAGCTGGCCACCCTCGAGCGCTGTCGCTCGGTAATCAGCGGCCCCATCTCCACCCCATCGTCGTGCTGGGCTCCCACCTGGATGCCCTTGACGGCGTCGGTAAGCTCGGCCACGAACTTGTCGTAGATCTTCTTGCCGGCGTACACCCGGCAGGCCGCCGTGCAGTCCTGACCTGCGTTGTAGTAGCCGAAAACCTTGATGCCCTGCACGGTAGCCTCGAGGTCGGCATCGTCCATCACGATCACCGGGGCTTTGCCGCCGAGCTCGAGGTGGGTGCGCTTGAGACTCTGGGCGGCGACCTCGAGCACCCGCTTGCCGGTGGCCACATCCCCGGTCAGCGAGATCATCCGCACCTCCGGCTGCCCCACCAGGGCAGCCCCAACCGTCTCGCCCACTCCGGTCACCACGTTCACCACACCCGGCGGAAAGATCTCCGCCAGAAACTCGGCCAGGCGCAAGGTGGTGAGGGGGGTCTGCTCGCTCGGCTTAAGGACCACCGTATTGCCCGCCGCCAGGGCCGGAGCCAGCTTCCAGGCAGCCATCATCAGGGGATAGTTCCACGGGGCGATGCTGGCCACCACCCCCACCGGGTCGCGGCGAATCAGGCTGGTGTGACCCGCCAGGTACTCCCCGGCCAGTGCACCAGTCATGGAACGAACCGCCCCGGCAAAAAAGCGGTAGCAGTCTGAGATAGCCGGGATTTCGTCGTTGAGTGCAGCCAGATACGGCTTGCCGCAGTTGAGCGACTCCAGCCTGGCTAGCTCCTCGGCGTGTGCGTCAATTCGGTCGGCCAGCTTCAAAAGCATCAGAGAGCGGTCTTTAGGGGTGGTCTGCGACCAAGCCTCAAAAGCCCGCTCCGCCGCCTTCACGGCCTGCTTGACCTGCTCTACCGAGGCCTCCGGCAAGCGCAGCAGCACCTCACCGGTCGCCGGGTTGAGAATGTCCAGAGGGGTGCCCTCCCCGGCAACAAACTGTCCGTCAATCAGCATCTTACCCTGTCCGATCAGAATTTTGCTCGTCATAGTGGGTTTCCTTTCTGTGGCCCTTCGGCCAAAACGCTAACTGCTCTACCTTATACACCCTTTGTAAGGGTCCTCACTTCATCCCGTCTTTCCTCCACCATGTAAGTCTTCGGTATCGCGGGTTAGCCACTGGGCCAGTACAATCGGCAGAAAGGTCACCAGCATCACGAACACCGCCACGACGTTGGTAATGGGCCGCTCGCGCGGGCGGAAGAGCTCGTTCAGGAACCAAATGGGTAGGGTTTTTTGGTCGGCTGCGGTAAAGGTGGTTACAATTACCTCGTCGAAGGAAAGAGCGAAGGAAAGCATACCTCCTGCCAGCAATGCCGTGGCCAGGCTCGGCATCACCACCATCCGCCAGGTGGTGAACCAGTCGGCCCCCAGATCCATCGAGGCCTCAATCTGCGAGTGGCCAGTGCGGCGAAAGCGGGCAACCACGTTGTTATAGACCGTCACGATGCAGAAGGTGGCATGCCCGATGACAATCGTCCAGAAACCCGGCTCCAGGGCCAGCCGCTTGAAGGTGGTCAGCAGGGCGATTCCGGTAAGAATGCCTGGCAGGGCAATGGGTAGGATGAGCAAAACGGTGATGAAGTCCTTGCCCCAGAACCCGAAGCGGTACATGGCCGCAGCCACCATGGTTCCCAGAATCAGGGCAATCCCGGTGGCCATGGCTGCAACCTGCAGGGAAAGCCATAGCGCAGCCCACATGTCCTGCCGTTGGAAGGCCTCGCCAAACCAACGCAGGGTCAGGCCAGGTGGGGGAAACTGATAAGTTCGATCCTCGGTGGTAAAAGCGTACAGCACAATGATGACTATCGGAAAGTGTAGAAAAAGCATGCCCAGGTAGAAGGCGATGCGCAGGCTCCACGAAGGTTTATTGGGCATAGGAACACCCCTTCCACCGGCCAGTCAGGGAGCCTGGACTCTTACAAAGCATTGAAGGCTCCCAGTCGCCGCACCACTAGCAGATAGACGGCGATGATGACCACCGGCACCACCGAGAAAGCCGCCGCGAGGGGCAGGTTGCCGGCGGTGCCTTGCTGCACGTAGACCATCTGACCGATAAAAAAGCCCGGCTGGCCCACCACCTGCGGAATAATGTAGTCCCCAAGGGTTAGCGAGAAGGTGAAGATAGAGCCCGCCGCCACCCCCGGCACCACCAGGGGCCAGATTACCTTGCGAAAGGTCTGGGCAGGTCGAGCCCCCAGGTCAGCTGAAGCCTGGATCAGCGAACGGGGCACCCGCTCCAAAGCAGCAATGATCGGCAAAATCATGTAGGGCAGCCATATATAGGTAAAAACCAGGAACATGCCCAGGTAGCTATTGGATAGGCTGGAGCCTCCGATCACCGGCGCGCTCAGGATGCCTTGCAACATCCCACCCAGCCCCAACTGGTTGAAAAACCAGCTCACCACACCCTCGCCAGCCAGGATCAGACGCCAGGCATACACTTTGACCAGATAGCTCGACCAGAGCGGCAGCAGCACCATCAGGTACCAGAAGGTGCGGGTACTGCCACGGGTGTAAAAGGTGATGTAATATGCAATCGGAAAGCCTATGGCAGCGCAGGCCAGGGTAACCACCAGGGCCATCAGGGTGGTTCGCAGCACGATGTCTACGTTGGCGGGGGAACTGAATAGCTGCTGAAAGGCTGTTAGGGAGAGCCTGTACTCCACCTGCCCGGTGAAGTCGTTGAGCGAGTAGAAGCTGTAAAGCATCAGGTTGAATAACGATCCCAGGTACACGATGCCCAGCCACAGCAGAGGTGGAATTAGCAGCAGCAGCAGCAAAAACACTGGACGCAGGTACAGCGCGTCGGAAAGACGGCGGCGAAGGGTCATTGGGGCAACTCCCTTCCTCGGGCGCGCGTTCTCATGAGACCCCCTGTAGTGGCCGCAGCGCGTGGCTCTCCCAGCGCAACGTGACCGCATCGCCGACCTTCAAGCCAAGCTCCTCAGAGGGCCCTACTGCAGTCAGTCGCTCGGCACCAACCTGTACCTCGTAGCGAGTCTGCGAACCCAGGTAGTGGATGTCGAGCAAGGTGCCCAAGAGGCTATTGGCCCCATTCTGAAGGCCAGGCAGAACACGAATACGCTCCGGGCGCAGTGCAAACTTACCTTCAGGAAGGCCGAGCAAGCCACCCTCGAGGACATTGGCACTGCCCACAAACCGGGCCACAAACTCGGTACGGGGATGTTCGTAGAGCTGCTTGGGGTTGTCGAGTTGCTCGATGCGGCCATGATTGAACACCGCTACGCGGTCGGACATAGAAAGAGCTTCGCCCTGGTCGTGGGTAACGTAGACGAAGGTGATACCCAGTTGGCGCTGCAGCGCCTTCAGCTCGATTTGCATTTCCTCCCGCAGTTTCAAGTCCAGGGCACCCAACGGCTCGTCTAGCAACAGCAGCCGGGGCCGGTTGATTAGCGCTCGGGCCAGCGCCACCCGCTGACGCTGCCCGCCTGAAAGCTGTCCCGGCCTGCGATCCCCCAGGCCCGCCAGCTTGACCAGCTCCAGCATCTCCTCCACCCGCCGGTAGCGCTCCACCCGCGGTACACCCCGCACCATCAGTGCGTAGGCCACGTTGTCCCGCACGTTCATGTGGGGAAAAAGTGCATAGTCCTGAAAAACCGTGTTGACATCACGAGCGTAGGGAGGCAGCCTCGAGGCATCCTCTCCGAAGAGCAGAATCTGACCCGAGGTGGGCTGCTCAAACCCCCCAATCAAGCGCAAGCAAGTGGTCTTGCCCGACCCCGAAGGCCCCAGCATCGAGAAGAACTCGCCAGGGTATATCTCCAGGTCCACCCTATCTACTGCCCTCACCGACCCGAAGTGGCAGGAAAGCTGTATAAGCCGAACCGCACTGGACACGCTCACTCCCAGATAAAGGAAGCCTCCGAATCACAGGCCTCTCTTTTGGGGGTGGGCCGGTGGCCCACCCCATCAGCTTCTACCTTCCTCCTTGAATGGCGATGTAGTCGCTAACCCAGCGGCTGTAGGGCACACACTGGTTGTTCTGAGTGCGGCATTGAGCGGTGGGGGTGCGCCAGAAAAAAATCTTGTCGAAGTCTTCGTGGCCTTGGTTCTTGCAACCATCGGCAGGCAAGAGCGAGCCTGGGGTGTTGCAGGCCGCGGGCACCACCGGGTTAGAGCCAAACCAGCCAGCGATATCAGCCTGCACCTTATTGGTTAGCTGCCAGTTGAGCCAGCGGTAGGCGCAGTTGGAGTTCTTGGAATTGGCCGCCAGCATGGTGGTATCGGCCCAGCCGGTAGCCCCTTCCTTAGGCACGACCCAGCCGATGGGACGTTTGTTGGCCTTTAGGGTGTTGACCTGGAAAATCCAGGTAGTTGAGGCCACCACACCCTCGTTGGTGAAGTCTTGCACCTGGGCGTTGGCGTCGTTCCAGTAGCGCTGTAGCAAGGCCCGCTGCTGACGCAGGAGCTTGAGAACCTCGGCGTACTGGCGCTCGTTTAACTCGTAGGGGTCCTTGATGCCCAGTTCGGGACGGGTGCGCATCAGGTACAGTGCCGCATCGGCCACGTAGATCGGGCCGTAGTAGGCTTGGATGCGACCTTTGTTGCTTTTGCTGTCGGGCAGTATCATCTCCTCAAAAACCACCTTCCAGCTATCTGGGGGGGTCTTGAAAACGTTGGTGTTGTAGGCTAAGACGTTGACCCCAAACTGGTAGGGCACCCCGTAGCGCACCCCATTGACCACGTACCAGGGGGCATTGAGCAGGCGACGATCGATGTTGCGGGTGTTGGGAATCAGATTCCAGTTGATGGGCGCTACCACGTTACCCGCAATCAGGCGCAGGGTAGCATCACCAGAGGCCGTCACCAGGTCGTAACCGCCCTGATTCATCAGGCGCACAGCCTCATCGGAGC
>Ga0209721_1000735_pt1 | contig 27493 bp, 32 predicted proteins | sample TshhotsprinmetaG_FD_184139 | JGI IMG/M metagenome (GOLD analysis project Ga0209721, IMG submission 184139) | Hot spring microbial communities from South Africa to study Microbial Dark Matter (Phase II) - Tshipise hot spring metaG (SPAdes)... | ecosystem: Environmental > Aquatic > Thermal springs...
ACCATTCCCCCCTTAAATTAAGGGGGGATTAAGGGGGGTTAAGGGTTTAGGAAATCCCTTCATAACGAACCAATATTAAATCAAAATTGATGGGAATTGAGGTGTCATCATGCCCAGACGGAGAGGGGTATCCTGGTCACCTGAAATAAGATAACCCCTCCCCACCTCCCCTTAACATAAGGGGAGGTTACCCACTCAATACCCGGAAGAACCTAATTTTTATCATACGGACATGGATGAATCCCGACCTTGTCGGGAGTTCGGGGCGAACCTTTAGGTGTGGACCACTTACGTCTCCGACCCCTGATGGAGCTCGTCCTTAATGAAATCCATTTATTCCCTTAACATGTCAATTCAACCGCCATCCGATGTCCCGCATTGGCGTGGTTTACCAATGTCCGTTTGTGCGACAGTAATATAAAGCTCACTCCAAACCAAGGGATTTCCAGATTCCATCTATCTTCTTTTTGACGACAGGATCCATCTCAATCCGTTTCGGCCAGGGCCGATTGAATCCCTCCTCTGGCCATTTCTGGGTTGCATCAATCCCCATCTTGCTTCCATAATGGGGTAGCGGGGAAGCATGATCGAGTGCATCCACCGGCCCATCAGAGAAGAAGACATCCCTCTTCGGATCAATGTTGGCTCCCAAAATCCAGAGACATTCCGAAAGATTCTGAACGTCAACCTCTCTATCGAAGATGACAATGATCTTCGAAAACATCATCTGACCCATCCCCCAGATGGCATGGCCGATCTTTCTCGCATGGCCAGGGTATCGTTTATCAATGGATACGAGAACAAGATTGTGAAAGACCCCTTCCGCAGGCATGTGGATGTCAATGATCTCTGGCATCTGCATCTTGATGAGCGGCAGGAAAATCCTCTCGGTTGCCCTGCCAAGAAAAGAGTCCTCCATCGGTGGAATCCCAACAACCGTTGCCGGATAGATCGCATCCTTTCGGTGAGTGAGTGCGGTCACATGCATCACCGGGTAGAGATCTTGAAGCGAGTAGAAACCCGTATGGTCACCGAATGGCCCCTCCATTCTTCTCTCTCCAGGTTCAATATAACCCTCGATGACAAACTGGGAACATGCAGGAACCTCAAGCGAAAGCGTGGTGCATTTGACCATCTCAACAGGCTCTCCCCTCAAAAAACCAGCGAAGATGAGCTCATCTATTCCTTCTAAAAGAGGAGCTGTGGCTGTATAGAGAGATGCAGGGTCAGGACCAATGGCGACAGCCACTTCAAGCCTCTCTCCCCTTCTCTCTGCCACACGAAGATGTTGGGCCCCGCCCTTCTGGGGATGCCAGTGGACTCCCAGGGTTTTTGAATCAAAGACCTGCAACCGGTACATGCCCACATTTCGCCTGCCTGTTTCAAGATCCTTCGAAATGACCATGGGAAAGGTGATGAACCTCCCTCCATCCTCTGGCCAGCATTGAAGAGTGGGAAGCAGGCCCAGGTCGGGTTCTTTCAGAACGATCTCCTGACAAGGAGCCTTTTCAACCTTTCTGGGAAAAAACTTAGACAACTGATGGAGTTTGGGCAGTGTTTTAAGGCCCTTCCAGAGCGTGTCAGGTGGCTCCATTTCGAGAAGATCCTTAATCTCACGCCCGACTTCATCAGGCGATCTACCGCCGAGGCAGAGCCGCATTCTTCTGTCAGAACCAAAAAGGTTTGTGACCACAGGGAATCGGTGCCCCTCCACCTCCTCAAAGAAAAGAGCCGGCCCGCCCTTCTTGCTCACTCTGTCTGTGATCTCAGTCATTTCAAGAATCGGGCTGACGGGTTGAGAGATTCTCTTTAACTCTCCTTCTCTTTCAAGAAGTTCGATAAATTGGTTCATATCTCTGTAAGCCATAGCATCCCTCTGAAATGACCAGATGGTCATTTGAAGATGAAAAAATTTTTAACTTCCGATTCCCTTTCGAATCATTTCGACCAGTTCATCAATTCTCTTTTCGATCTCCTTCCGTTTCGCCCCATGGAGATGAAGACCTGAATCGAGATAAGGAACGGTATAAACCTGTAAGAAGCGGTCCATCACTGCGTCGAGCAAAAAGACCGCGGTTTCAAGGTTGACATCCTTGCTGATTTCACCTCTTTCTCTTCCTTCAAGAAGAAGCGAGGTCAGGTATTCCGAAGAGAAGAGGCGGATCTTCTGCAGAAGCTCCTGCCGAAAGGGCACCTCTCTTTCAAACATCATCTTTAGATAACCGCGGTAAACAAATGGATGCTGCTCAATAAAATCCACACCTGCCAGAAGCGATTTTTTGATTCTCTCAAAGGTTGGTTCTTCTTTTGTCTCCTGCTTTACCTGTTTCAATCTTTTCCGGATGAGGTCAACAGCATAATCGAAGATGTGGAGAAAGAGACTCTTCTTGTCTGTAAAATACTGGTAGATGGAACCCTTGGCAATGCCAAGCTTTGAGACGATCAGGTTGATACTCGCCCCATTAAAACCTTTCTCGGAAAACTCCTCAAGGGCAGTTTCCAGAATCCGTTTCTGCTTCTCTTCAGGCAGGTTAAAAAAAGTCCTTTTTGCTTCCATAATCGATATATGACCACCTAGTCATTTTTAAGACAAAAAAAATAAAAAAATCAATTTATTTATTACCTGTCTTGCCTCAACCCCAAAAAACATGACCCTGAAAGGCATGGGCAATGACCCTTTGATTGACTTTTCCTAAACAGTTTAGTAATGTCTATCAAAGACCGAAGTGGAGGGGCTTATACTCCAAGCCCCTGGTTATATTGGGGCATACTCAGTATCCACAACACCTTAGGCGATGAAGAACAAACTGGAATGAAAGTTCGTGATATTATAAAATTGATTGAGGCGGATGGCTGGTATAAAGTGGATACAGGAGGTAGTCATCGTCAATACAAACATCCCATGAAATCAGGAAGAGTCACTATTGCTGGCCATCTGAACGATGATTTAGCTCCCGGGACATTAAACAGCATTTTAAAACAGGCAAAACTAAAGGAGGTTAAGTAATTATGTATCGCTTCCTTATTGTGATCGAAAAGGCGGAAGGCAATTATTCGGCTTATTCTCCTGATTTACCGGGCTGTATTGCAACTGGTGCTACGCGTGAAGAAGCTGAGCGGAACATACATGAAGCTATCAAGATTCATGTGCGGGGAATGATCGAAGATAATATACCCATTCCTGAATCCACCTCTTTTGCAGAATATGTTGCTGTCCAATAGAATCGTTGGATGTCAAAAAATTAGCCAATACCTATCAACAGGCTAATCTGCTCTATTTGCCTACCCAACCCTTTTTACTTAAAAAAAAGAACAAAATCCCCCCACCTCCAATCATGATGAATGAGAAGACCTGACCCAGGGTGAAAGGACCAAGGATGAACCCGATATGGGCGTTTGGTTCTCTATAGAATTCGACGAGGAAGCGAAAGATTCCATAGAGGATAAGAAAAAACGCCAGAAGCCCTCCTGTTGGGAGTTTCTTATCTCTGATATACCAGAGAATAGCAAAGAGCACCCATCCCTCTAAAGCACTCTCATAGAGCTGGGAAGGATGTCTCGGCATTGGACCTCCCCTCGGAAAGATCATGCCCCAGGGAACACTGGTCACACGGCCATAGAGCTCTCCATTGATGAAGTTACCGATCCTTCCAAATCCCAACCCAATAGGTGCTGTGACGATGATGAGGTCCGCCAATTTCCAGAAAGATTTTCTATTCCTCCAAGAAAACAGGATCCCCACGACAAGTACACCGATCAACCCTCCGTGAAAAGACATGCCTCCCCGCCAGATGGCAAAGATCTCAAGGGGATCGGAAAGATACATCTTGAGATCATAAAAGAAAACATACCCCAATCGGGCACCCACCATCAGCCCGATGATGAGGTAGAAGTAGAGGTTTTCCACTTCAAGCCTTGTGATTCCAAAATCTTTCCTCTTCATCTGGTAGCGCACAAGAAGATAAGAACCAACAAACCCGAGCACATACATCATCCCATACCAGCTCACCTTAATTGGCCCCAGATGTATCATGATGGGATCGAAGCTGACTGTCATATGTCATCACCCTATAATATTATTCTATTCAATAAAAGTTAGACATTCAACCCTTTCCAAAAGGAGGTTTAGGGGGGTTGACCTTTCATCTTCATTTCTATATAATTTAAATCATGGACGAACCTTCTAAGAAACAGCAGATCTTTCAGGACCTGAAGAAAATGGTCCTCTCCAAAGCCTCCATCGTCTATATCCTTTCAGACGAAGAGGATCGCCTGGAGAGCCTTCTCAAAGAATTTTCTGCAACCCTTCAACCCAGGCCCAAACTCTTCATCTGGAATCCCTTCCAAGGTCTAATGGGTGAAGAGGAGACGGTTGAGAATTCCAAAGCTCCTCTCGATGCACTCGATCGGGTGATCCAGCGAACAGACCAAGCCTTTTACCTCTTCGAGGGAATACACGCTCTCATGGATGGTGATCCATTAATCACCAGAAAGCTGAAGGATGTCCATCGGTCACTCTGCAATCGCTACACCACCCTCTTCATCATCGCACCCGTACTGGTTGTACCCGAAGAACTCCGTCGGGACATTGTCGTTTACGAACTTCCTATGCCGGATACCACGGAATTGGAGCGAATTTTAAATAGCGTGATCAGCGGAAGCCCACATGCTGCCAAACTGGCCGAATCCCTGACACCCGATTTGAAAGAACAGATGGTCAAGGCCGCCCTTGGTCTTTCATTAGATCAGGCCGCCCGTGCCTTCCGGAGCGCTCTGGTCGGAAGGACAACACTTAATGCCTCTGTGATTGATGGAATTATCGAAGAGAAAGGACAACTGATCAGAAAAACCGGAATTTTGAAATTGGTCATAGATCGGCCAACCATCGATGAGATCGGTGGTCTTGAAAATCTCAAGGACTGGCTACGAAAGCGAGGCGGCGTACTGAGCAAGGAGGGAAAGAAGTTCGGTCTCCAACTTCCAAAAGGGGTCTTAATCACCGGTGTGTCGGGATGTGGGAAAAGCCTCTGTGCCAAAGTCTTTGCCTCATTCTGGGGGGTCCCTCTGCTCCATCTCGATATGGCAAGGCTTTACGATGGTACCCTGGGAGAACCTGAAAAAGCCCTTCAGGTAGCCCTTCAAACTGCTGAAACCGTTGCCCCTTCGGTGCTCTGGATTGACGAGATCGAAGCCGGAATCAGCATCCAGAGCCAAAAGGCAGGAGGTGGCACACAATCGAGAGTCTTTGCCTCCTTCCTCACCTGGATGCAGGAGAAAAAGAATTTTGTCTTCATTGCTGCCACAGCGAATGTGATCGAACTCCTTCCTCCCGAAGTCTTAAGAAAGGGTCGTTTTGATCAGATCTTTTTCGTCACCCTTCCCAATGCACAGGAGAGAAAGTCCATCCTTTCCATCCATCTCGCAAAGAATGGTGCAGACCTTTCCACGATCAATCTGAATATGCTGATCAAAGTGACTGAAGGATTTAACGGCGCTGAGATTGAGCAGGCAGTCAATGGAGCGATGATCGAAGCATTCAATTCCGGGCGACCTATCAATGAACAGGACATCGTCATTGCAGCGGGCAATATCGTTCCGCTTTCAACAACCATGAGAGAGGAAATCGGAAGGATGGAACGATGGGCCTATAATCGTGCCATTCCAGCCTCCAAATAAGTATTTAGTAGTCGTCCCTGTCCTCATCATCCTCATCATAGTCTTCTTCATCCTCTTCGTATGAGCCGATCTCTTCCTCCTCTTCTTCCTCTTCTTTATGTTTTTTTCTCGACCTTGTGCCGAGATTGATCTTTTCCAAGCTGTCATCTCCGAGATCGTCAATCACCTCGTTAAAAAAGAGAGCCAGAGAGACGAGGTACTCTTCGGGTATTTCCCTAAACCATTCCATCACCTTTTCAGCAAGCTCCATCTTTTCACTGCTCGTCGAATTTTCGAGAAGATCAATGGCCTTTCGATAGTGTTTGTTGAATGCGCGGATCATAGAAAGATTTCCCTCCTTCACGAAGGGGGACAAATCCCCCTTAAATGAGATCTCTGAAAAAGTATTTAAAAAAGTATTTTTAAACTGGGGAGGTGGGGTGAAAAAGTCTTCGAGCGGATGCCTTCAATAGTTTGGCACTATCGATTAATACCCTTAAAATGCTTGGTTTTCTATAAAATGATTGTTAATCATTTAACTTCTAAATGACCCGCATTCGAAGGGTTTGGAACCCCACTTCCCCAGTCTCTTAAGGACTTTTTCAGTGATCTCTAAATTTCTACTTGACAACAAATTAAATCTAACCTATCCTCATCCAAAAAACGACTGCTTCTCTTTTACCCCGTATAATAATCCCGAAAGTCCCAGTCTTTAGATTGGGGTTGCCTGCCCCGTTACAAAACGGGGAAGGCAATTTCAAATCCAAGGATGAAGAAAAGCCCCGTCCTTTAGGGCGAGGATATACGGGGTTTACTTCATACCATAAACCTTTTTAAATAAAAAATCCATCCTCGGAGAGAGGGGGCTCTCATGAAGGTGGTCATTGCGGGGGGTGGGTGGTCAGGATGTGCTGCCGCTCTCTCAGCCCAGAAATTGGGGGCTGAAGTCCTTCTGATCGAAAGGACCGATATGCTTCTCGGAACCGGTCTGGTCGGAGGGATCATGCGGAACAATGGCCGCTTCACCGCCACAGAAGAGATGATCGCCATGGGAGGCGGTGAACTCTTCCAGCTCATCGATCAGAATACCCTCCATCGCAACATTCAATTCCCTGGCCATCGACATGCCTCTCTTTACAATGTGGCCACCATGGAACCCCGCGTCAAGGACTTCCTGATCAAGAGAGGAATCGCCATTCTTCTATCCTCACGGGTGGAGGAGGTAGAGAAGGATGGCCATTGGATTAAAGCGGTTACCGTAAAACAGGGAGAGGAGAAGATTCGTTTTGAAGGGGATGCTTTCATCGATGCCACCGGAACCGCAGGCCCTCCTGCCAATTGTAATAAGTATGGAAATGGCTGTGCCATGTGCATTCTCCGTTGCCCCTCATTCGGCGGACGAATTAGTCTTACAGCCAAGGCTGGCATCACGGAAATGGTTGGCCGAAAGGGTGAGCAAGTCGGTGCCATGAGTGGCTCCTGTAAACTCTTCAAAGAATCGCTCTCCCATGAGATGGTCCGTCTCCTCGATCAAGAAGGAGTGGCCATCATCCCCATCCCACCCATGGAGCGCTCGAAAGACAAACTTTCCATCAAGGCCTGCCAACAATACGCTCTGCCCGAATTTGAGCAGAACCTCATTCTCCTCGACACGGGCCATGCCAAGCTTATGGTTCCATTCTTCCCCCTTGAGGCTTTAAGGCGGATATCGGGATTTGAAAATGCTCGTTACGAAGACCCCTATGCAGGAGGTATTGGAAACTCCATTCGATATGTAGGAATGGCACCCCGAGATGACACCTTGAAAGTGAAGGGGATTGAAAATCTATTCTGCGCTGGTGAGAAGGCAGGACTCTTAGTGGGTCATACCGAGGCGATCGTCACCGGAACACTGGCTGGCTTTAATGCTGTGAGACAGATCCGAAGAGAGAGACCACTTGTTCTCCCTGACACCCTTGCTGTGGGTGATGCGATTGCCTATGTTCGCACTCAGATGGAGACCGAGGAAGGCCTAGGATATAAATATACCTTTTCTGGGTCAGTCTACTTCGAAAGAATGACTCAGAAGGGCCTCTACTCAACAGATCTAAAGGAGATTGAGAAGAGGGTGGAACAGGCAGGAATGTCAGGAATTTTCCAATCAACATCAATTTAATGGAGGAGGTGTCCTATGGTCGAGCTCACAGCGGCACATTGGGTCTATGCAATCTTCATCGTTCTCATTCTGATTACCATGTCTTTGAGGAGAGAGACACCGCTCGTCTGTATCATCGGATCTCTCATCCTTGCCTGGGTCATCACAGGCAATCTGGTCAAAGCGGTCCAGGCGGTCTTCAATTCGGTCACCGTTGCCTTCAGTGAATTGTTAGGAGTTGTGGTCATCATCTCCCTCATCGTCGCCATGGCAAAGATGCTCGAAGAGACCGGCATGGCCGAGATGATGTTCCGGCCGATACGATCCATCATGGTCTCTCCTGCTATAGCCTACTGGGTCATGGGTTTTGTCATCATGATCGTTGCCTGGGTCATCTGGCCATCGCCAGCCATTGCGCTCGTTGGAACCCTGCTTCTACCCGGAGCGATTAAGGCTGGGCTCCCTCCTATCAGTGCAGCCATGGCCATCAGCATGTTTGGCTATGGTTGTGCTCTGACCACAGACTTCATCATCCAGGGTGCCCCTGGCATCACAGCCAAAGCATCTGGGGTGGCAGTGGTTGATGTAATGGGAAAGAGTCTTCCCATGCTGATTGTCTGGGGCATCATCGCTCTTCCTCTCTCCTTTCTCGCTGTGAAGAAAGACATCAAGGCCACTGCTGGAAAACCGATTGAATGGGCCCCTTTTGAGATCAGTCCAGAGGCCAGAGCCGAAAGAGAGAAGTGGACAAAGGCCGCCCCTGGATTTAAGAAGCCAGCCCTATGGATAATTGCCATTCTCTTTGCCCTCGTCATTGTGGGCATGTTGACTTTCAAATTGCGAGGAGGAGATGCCACAGCCCTCTTAGGCGGTACGGTTGGGATCATCATGGTCTTTGTTGGATTCGGAGCCTACGGAAAAGAAGGGTTTGCAAAATTGACCGAACACGCCCGTGCAGGTTTTATGTTCGGGGTCAGAATCTTCGCTCCAGTCTTTCTGATCGCGGCTTTCTTCTTCATGGGCTCTCCGGGAACAGCAAAAGCGATCTTTGGTGAAGGAGCAAGAGGGCTTCTCTTCGATTTGGGTCAGGCATTGGCCAATGCCGTTCCTCTGAGCCGGATTCCAGTTGCTGTGGTTCAGGCTGTGGTGGGTGGTATTACCGGATTGGATGGTTCAGGATTCTCAGGATTGCCTCTGGTTGGAACGCTTGCCCAGGCCCTTGGTGGAGCAACCAAACTCGATATTGCCACGCTTGGCGCACTCGGTCAGTACTTCGCTATTGCTGTGGGAGGTGGATGCATCGTCCCCTGGGCCGTCATTCCGGCAGCCGCGATCACCGGCACGGACCCAGTTGAAATCGCCAGAAGAAACCTCTGGCCTACGCTGGCAGGATTCGTTGGCGTTGTGATCGTCGCTATCTTTCTGCTCTAATGGCTGAAAGGAGGGAAGCCAATGGTAACCTGTAAACAGATTCTTTATTGTACCGATTTCTCCGAAAGCGCAAAGGCAGCCTTGCCTTTTGCCATTGACATGGCCCAAAAATATGGAGCGGGCCTTCATATCGTTCATGTCTATCAGGACCCGGATCATCTCTCCGAGTTTGCAATCTCCTCCAATATCAAAATGGACTGGATTCGGATAGCTCAATCCATGGGAACAGAGATGGAAGAGAAATTAAAAAAGATCTGCTCCGAGGTAAGCCAGCAGGTTCAATCCTGCCAGTACAAAATGCTAAGGGGAAAACCCCATCTTGAAATAGCCCATTATGCGAAGGAAAACCAAATTGACTTAATCGTTCTTGCCAGCCATGGATTGAGCGAGATCGAGAAAATTTTATTCGGCAGTACAGCAGAGAGAGTGCTAAGGGAAAGTCCTTGTAATGTGCTGGTGATCAGGTCGAAAAAGTGATCTCTTAAGAGGGGGAGCATGAGATGAAAAAGGGGAGGCTGATCACCTCCCCTTTGGATGAGCCTAATATTACTCAAAGCGGGTCACCAAGACACCGATAAAAGGCATGGTCTTAACATAATCTTTTAATAGAACTTTCTTTACCATTCCGCCCTTCCCTTTCGTGCCGCTGGCGTGAATGAGGTAGGGCTCCTCCTCTACCTTAATGATCCCAATATGTCCGACGATCTCCCCTTTTTTCCTATCCTCAACCTTCTTGATGAAAAAGAGGATATCCCCACTTTTCAATTTTCCTTTCCCTTTCAGCGTTGAAGCAATAGGAAGCATATCCAAAAAAGGGATCCCCCTCGATCCTTTGATTCTTTCTGTCTTCCCCAGCCAGGAAGTAATCTCCGTTCCCCACTTCCCACTGGTAACCATATCCTCTCCATATTCGAACCGGTCTTCATAATTGGTCACCTTTCCATCCTTAAGCATTCCCTTTGAATGGAATCGTTTTTCGAGGGCCACTTGGATCGCCTCTTCGGGTGTTTGGCTGAAGGCCAGTTCAACGGCACGAAAGATCAAATACATACAATCGACTCTTTCATCGGCTACAATGACTGCCCTTGTAACGTACTCACCCATTGGGTCCTGATCATAGGGGGTCCCTACAAACCTTTCGGCCCAGAAAGCGATTCTCTCTCCAATGGGTCTATTCTTAAGGAGAGAATAGAGTCTTAAAGCCTCCTCGTCTGTTAGGGCGAAACTGATGTTTAAAAGGAAGGTGATAATAAGAGGAATGAGAAGGTATAAGCGGGAGAAAGCGTTCAATACCATCAATGACCAGTCTAACGCTGAAGCTGAAAGGATGCAAGGTCTTTTAAAAGAAAAAAGTACCTCCCTTTTATCGATCTTAAAAACCGAATCTTCTTGTCGTAGGGTCTCTTTTCCTGCCCTCTGCTAAGAGGCTGCTCTTCGCTCTTCCTCGATCAATCGGTCTCGGTAACCCTCCACATGGGAGCAGAAAGGACCTCGGCATAATTCCAGTTTCTTTTTGATCCGTTTGTCCGGCTTGACCCTTCTTTGGCTTCCCGAAGACGTGTCCTTGAACTCCCTGTACCAGGTGCAATGCGATGTCCAGTCGTTCTTGACCATAATGGATACGGGTTCATCGATGAAATCACATTGCATGGTGCTCACACAGGTTTGCCATTTGGCAGAAGGAATATTCGAAGTCGCTCCACTCATCTTCCTCCTCCTTCCTCTTTAAGAATGACAAAGAGAGGGGCAAATTCCCCTCTCCAAGCACCGAAGATAGAAAGTCGAAACGTTATGTGAAAAAAGACTTATAAAACCTAAATTGAGCGATTTTTTCACCCTTCACAAGGGGGGCGGGGAGGCCTAAAAAGCCTTTTAGAGCGATTACCTTTGATCGATTGAATCAACCATGGGGTCCGTTCAATCATCACCCGTTTGGTGAAAGCTCAAGGTCCATTACCCAAACGTTTAACGTATCGCATTCTAAAAGGGTTTGGGGCATCTCTGCCTCCCTTGTGAAATAGGGTGAATCGCTCAATTTAGGTAAAATATATAGGGAAGCTTGTGTAGTGCTACACATTAGGCCTGAGCCTCATGGCGATCACTCGACTTTGATTTTAATCTCTTTCTTCTTTGCCTCTTCCGTTTTTGGAAGGACCACTTTCAAAATCCCATTCTTGTAAGAGGCATTGACTTTGTCGCTCTGGATCCCTTTAGGCAGTTGAACCGATCGAGTAAAAGAGCCAAAGCTTCTCTCGATGAGATGGTAATCCTCCGCCTTCTCTTCTCTTTCCTGTCTCTTTTCGCCTTTGATGGTGAGGATGCCATCTGAAAGGGAGATATCGATATCTTTGGGTTCCATTCCGGGGATCTCGGCTTTGATGATCAGGTCATCTTTGGTCTCGGCAACATCGAGAGAAGGATACCAGATCTCTCCTACTTCGACTCTCCTCCTCGGCCCGTTTATGAAAGAGTCCCAAAGTCGGTCCATTTCCCTCTTCATCTGTTCGAGACCGAAGGGAACCAAACCTTTAAAAGGTCTCCAAATCGTTAAATCTCTGGTCATAAGATACACCTCCCTTCTCAATTTAATTCACATTGAAAGCCCCTTACCTCCTCTCCGCGTCAGAGAAAATGAAAAAAGGATCTAAATTCAAACAAACCCATTTCAACCCAAAACCCCAAATTTGGCCAAAAATTAATTATTCTTTTTTCATTTGTCAAGGTAAGATGGGGAAACCAAGGGATGAAGAGTCTTTATAAAGATGTCCAGACCATTCTGTTTCATCGGAAGAGCACATTGGAAGCCAGGGAAGCGCTAAAGACGAGATCCCCTTTAAGTGGAGAGATGTTCATTCCTCCAGCGCCGGATCCCTTCCTCACAGGATCTACAGAAGCTGGCGGATTTTTGATCAATCTCTTCAACGTAGGTAGATGTGTTCATCACACATCTCAAGGTGAAGCAATGAATGAGGCCGAAGGTGTGACCCAATTCATGGATGCTCTCTTTTAAAAGACGGTTTTCAAAAAGAGCTTGATTATCCGGCATGCCGTAGAAGGGATTATGAAGGCGATGGCCAGAAACCAGGGCACCGGGCCCATTCAGTTGAGCTTCGCCAAAGAGAAAGGTGAAGATGGGGATGAACAGGTCCAGCTCGGTCACTCCCAGTACTTTCAAGGTATCCCCCGGAAGGCCGTTGATCAATTGAACGAGCAAGGCGCTGGAGTGATACTGATTTCGAATAGGATCATAGACCGTGGAGAGGTCAATCGGGTGATGCCGGACTCGCGTCGAAATCCTAAAAACCTGGGAAAGGGTTTGCTGAAGAGGGAGAAGGGAAGGTTCTTCGAACTTACCAATAGGAACGATATCTATAAAGGGCATGAGTGAATAAATTATCTCTGGATATTATATTTTTTGATTTTATTATAAAGGGTGACCCTGTCAATTTTGAGCATCTCGGCGGATTTCGAAATGTTCCCATCGTTTTTCTCTAATATTCGTTGGATATGAACTCTCTCCAAATCCTCCAGGCTATCGATCTCTTTGGAATCCTGCTTCGAAAGGACGTGGAGATTTAAATCCTCTGGCTCAATGCGGTTTTTCTTTCCCACGACAACGAGAGCCCTCTCAATGGTATTTCTCAACTCTCGGATATTCCCGGGCCAATCATACCGGGTCAATATCTTCATCGCCTCCGGAGAGATCTCCGACACTTTTTTGTTCATCGATTTGGCATACTTCTCAAGAAAATAGCTGGCCAGTAGGGGGATGTCCGAGGTCCTTTCCCGAAGAGGGGGAATGGGGATGGGAAAAACATTGAGGCGGTAATAGAAATCCTCCCTAAAATTCTTCTCCGCCACTTCCTTCTCAAGATCGGTATTCGTTGCGGCAATCACCCGGAAATCCACATTGATGACTTTATTGCTCCCGATGGGAGTGAACTGTTTGGTTTCAATGACCCGGAGCAGATCCATCTGCATCTTTGGCGAAATATTTCCGATTTCATCGAAGAAGATCGTGCCCCCCATTGGCCATCTCCAGTTTCCCTTTTCGTTTGTATTGGGCTCCGGTAAATGCGCCCCTTTCGTGCCCGAAGAGCTCGCTCTCGAGAACCCCTTCGGCCAGCGACCCGCAGTTGATGGAGATGATGGGGAAATATCTCCGGTTGCTCTTCGCGTGGATGGCCTGAGCCACCAGTTCTTTCCCTGTTCCGCTTTCCCCACGGATCAATACCGTGGCATCGGTCTGGGCGACGACTTCGATCATCTCCTGTATTTTTTTGATCTGGGGACTCTCCCCCACAAGCTCATCCTGCAGGGAGAGTTCCTCCACCTTCTGTTTCAGTTGAATGTTCTCAGCGACCAGCCTCCGGTGGTTGACCGCATTGCGGATCAAAACGGATAGTTTGTCCGGATCAACGGGTTTGGAAATATAATCAAAGGCTCCATCTTTCATCGCCTCCACGGCTGTATCGACGGTCGCATAGGCCGTAATGAAAATGATGACCATCGTCTTATCAATCCTCTTGATATGTTTCTGAAGTTCGATCCCGTCCATCCCGGGCATCTTGATGTCCAGCAGGGCGATGTCCCAGGGGCCTTCCTGCAGTTTTCTCAAAGCCTCCATCCCATTCTCGGCCGTATCGACATGGTATCCTTCAACCTTAAACCAGTTATATAAGGAATCCCTCACTGAAAACTCGTCGTCAACGATTAAAATGCTAACCTTCTGGTGATCCATCTTTTTCCTCCTTAACTCTGGGGTTCAAAGTTGTTGGTCGGACGGCCCAGCCTCTCCTCTATTTTATCGGGCGATTTGGGCAGGTGAATCGTAAACGTCGTCCCTTCATTGGACTTCGAGGTCACTTTGATCTTCCCCTCATGTTGTTGAATAATCCGGTAGACGACCGCCAGACCCAGGCCGGTGGATTCCTTGGTGGAAAAGAAGGGCTCAAAAATTTTGGGGAGCATTTCCTCGGGAATGCCCGAACCGGTATCCGAAACCACGATCTGGACAAAACCATTGTCTAAAAATCTTGTCTTGACCGTTAATTTCCCCCCTTTGGACATGGCATCGATCGCATTGATAAACAGAGCGACGAAGATTTGCTGGACTCCGCTTGAATCACAAAAGATGAGATCATTCCCCTCTGCCAATTCCTGAACCATGGAGATTTCTTTTAAATCCATATTATGTTTCACCAGCTGGATGCTGTTGTGAATAATTTTGTGGAGGCTCTCTTCTGTCCATTTTCCAAAATCCTTTTTGGCAAAAACCAACAGGTTTTTGACGATCTCGCCACACCGTCTGGCCTCATCCCGGATCACCGTTAGGTATTTGACAACAGGTTCTTCTGTCGAAGGAGGGGGCTGCTGACCCTGGATGATTTTCAGACATAAGCTGGCATAGGTGAGAATTCCGGACAAAGGGTTATTGATCTCGTGAGCAACAATTGCCGAAAGTTTTCCGAGAGAGGCAATCTTTTCAACCAGGATGAGATGGGCCTGGGCCTTGTTCAGCTCCTCGGTCTTTTCCTGGACTTTTTTCTCCAAGATTGCAGACCATTCCTGATTTGCTTCATTGGCTGCCTTCAGCTGTGCGGTCATCCGGTTAAAGGATCGTGCCAGCTCTCCCATCTCATCGTTCGATGTAAAATCAATAGAATAGTCAAGGTTTAAACCGGCCACCTCTTTGGTTCCCTTGGCAAGCTTTCGGACAGGGACATGGACCAACTTATAAATGAACCCCCCGAAGAACAGAACCGTGATCACAATCATGAGGCTTGAATAGAGGATCATCTGTCTCTGCGTTTTATCGATCTCCTCATCCACGGATTTTAAAGACAGCTTCACATCTAAAAGGCCCAGGAGCTTATCTTGGGGAGAGTGATCATGGCAGGGGCCTTTATAACAGGCCGGTTCATTCTCAATCGGATTGATCAGGCCAAGTACCCGATATCCCTGGGACGATTTGATGACGCGGATTCGATTCGGTGTGTCCAAACGTTCCAGCGGGGGACATTCTTATGGCATACGAAACATTGTTCGGCATCAATGTCCACCGTGGTTCCGACTTCGTTTAAATCATCTGAAAAGGAGATCTGCCCTGGTTTATTATAGATGCGAACTCCCTCCACCCCTTCTTCATGGCCAATGGTGGTCATAATCTGCTGGAGATGTTCCCGGTCATTCTTCAACATGCTGTACCGGGTTGATCGCTTGATGATGTCACTGGCCTGAATGGCACTGTGCATCACGCTTTCATTAATATGCTTGGTGTAGGAGGTGATGTTAAAATACATAATTCCGGCAAAGGAGACGATTAGCAGGATGGCTAAAAGACAGTAAAGCTTGAAGCTCAAACTCCTGAAGCTCACACCCTCCAGCATGACCAGGATTTTTTTAAAAAACTTTTTTTGCGTCTTATCTTTCATCCTCGCCTTCCTCCTGAAGGGCTCTCAGATGAGCCAAAGGACCCTTAATGAATCCCTGTCGCCTGATTTCTTTTACCACATTCTTGGATGTCCATCAATGTTAAAAATTGGGCTGGGTGAACAAAAGGAGGGGAGGGTAAGAAAGGTGTTGACCAGCCGAAGATATGGTTACGGACCGATGAATGGTTTAATATGTTTAATGGCAATCTCCCCATCCTTCATGTTCATGTCAGCCATTTGCTTACCGGGGTACATTTTTAAAAGAGCAACGTTGAAGCTCCTCTCTTGCCTCCTCCTCTTGAGTCCCTTTTCCGACAGAGGGGGCGGACCGGCCTCTCCGGTTCTCAGATGGACCTCCTTTGGAGGTCCATCTGAATCACAGGAAGGGGTCGGAGAAAGATTCCTGAGTTCCCAATCGAGAGGACATTTCTCACACTGCAAATCATACTTGCAGAGTTTATAAGAGATGAAACCGGCTGTCATCCAAATGCATTTGACGGATTGCTCCGGGAGGAGCGGATATCCTTCCTTCTTAGGGGAGTCATCCATTGATCGCCCATCCTCCCTTCTGGTCTCATCTTTCGGCTACCAGAAAATAGTCCTTCACGATTTCATCCCATTTTTCTCGGTCTAAACTTCTTGCCATGCCATCCACGAGCAAACCACCATCTTGATAGACCAGACCCAGATTGTAATTCATTCTGGATAAGAGGCTTTCTCTCACCTCTTCCATCCATCTCTTGGCCAAGCTTCCTGAAAGCAACTGTCTCTTATCCACAGAAAATTTGGGCGCCTCCACTTCCATCAGCCAGCTATTGTAAGGGTCCTGATTAATCGCACCCGGGGAATGGATCACTTTCTCATTGATAGCGACCACTCTCCCACCAACCGGCGAAAGCATATCGATCGTTTTTGAATCGACCTTTAAGGTCCATCCTCGATCTCCTTGCCGGAGGGTTGAGCCGACAGGGGGGACCTGGACCCCATTAATTCTTCCAACAAGCTTTTTGGCAAAATCGTTGATGCCAATCTTCACCGTTTGTTGATTCGCTTCGGGAATGGCCCAACTGTGCCCAAGATGATAATAACGCTCTTCCGGAAGCCTGAACCATCCACTGATGGCAGGGACAATCTTTTCGGCCACCTCAAAGATGGCTTTTGCAGGCCTGTTCAATAGCCTCCAGAAAGGGATGAAGAGCAGTAAAAAACAGATCACCAGCAGATACTCAATGTGTTTGGTGGCAAAGATGTCTACATAGCTGAAGCCTTCCATTGGGGGACCTCCTTTCCGATAGTTAAACTCTCCTCATGAGTATTTTCCTCTCTTGCCCATTCGGGCGATTCTCGGATCACGGGCATCCGGTTGACGATCCACCTGAACACCCACACTTCGGCCAGGATGATGGCCAGGGTGATCACAATTTCCATCCAGGATGGAAAGTATCTCTGGCTCCATGGCACGTACCATTTATAAGCGATGACAGAGATATTAAGCCGGTTGATGATGATTCCAAGCATGGAGAGGATGGCCGCTACCCGGATGATCGTTAAATTCTCATAACGCACGCCCCGCAGGAACAGGAAACAGGGGAGCAGGATCAGGCCGAAGATCTCCACAAGAAACCAGTATCCCATGGGGGTGGTCAAATACGCCCATTGTTTGCCGTGGATAAAGATGAGAACCTTCATGAAGAAGTAGACGAACAGGGCCCCTGCGCAGGCCTTTCCCAGGCCGACTACGATCTTATTAAAAGATTCATGATGTTTTTCGTCAATCTGATGACTGAAAACCTTGTGGCTGATCGTCCCTTCAAAAATGACCATGGACAGTCCCGCGAAGATACTCGATGTAAAGAAGAGGACCGGGATAAACTCGGTGTACCACAAGGGATGGATCTTATCCTTGGCCATTAAAAAAAGCGCTCCCAGACCCGATTGATGGAGAGTGGAAAGCGCAATGCCAAAGATGACCGCTCCTACGGTGAGGGAACCGAGGATCTTCCTGATTCTCTTGAACCCCAGCCATTCGGCCACCGCCGGAGAGAATTCAATAAACAGGGAGATCATATAGAGCAGGAAGTGCCAGGAAACAAGGAAAAGTACCGAGTTCACGCCGAACTTATTTCCCAGGATGGGGTTGACGATGTTCCACCAGCGGCCCAGGTCCAGCAAGATGGCGCCGGCATAAAAGACGTAGGCAAGGAAACCGTTGAGAACGGTCGCCCTGACCACCGGGTGGTACTTTTCCGTGCGAAGGACATAGACGACAAAGGTAAGGATGTAGGCGCCTCCGGCAAAGGCAACGCCGACCATCACGTCAAATCCAATCCAGATCCCCCAGGGGAACTCCTGAGAAAGGTTGGTGACGGAACCCAATCCCTTGGCCAAACGGTAGATGATCAGAACAACTCCCAGAACGATGATCGGAAAGGAAATGACGTTAAAAGGGGTGAAGATCTTTCCCTTCGGCTTCAGTTCTTTGCGGATGAAGCCCACAAAATCTTTAACGCTCTTTATTTCTCCTGCTGTGGCTGTTTCATTCATCATCTTTCCCCTCCTTTTCTATTCTTCCCTTCTTCTCTTTTGGTGAGAGTGTTCACTCCGATTAAGAAAGCAGGCCATAGCAGAAGAACGAGGGGAACGGAGTAGAGAAAGCCTTTGCTGTACTCCGGATAAGCCGTGTTCCCCAGGTCTGTCCGAAAACCAATCTCTTCAAAGGGAACCTTGGATATATAGAGATACCCGGTTCCTCCCACTTCATGCTCACCATAGATGTGGGTGATATACTCTCCGGGGTTCTTGTAGATCCGGCTATTGGCTTCCTCAATCAGCTTCCTCCTGGGTCCAAAGGTTAATGCTTTTTCCGGGCAGGCTTCCACACAGGCCGGCATCTCTCCCTCCTTAAGTCTTTCCCAGCAGAGGCTGCACTTCTGAATCCTGGGATTAGAACTCTCATATTCAAATTTTGGCATTTCAAAAGGGCAGGATGGCATACAGTACCGGCAACCCATGCAATTCTTTTCCCAGGTAACAGGCCCTTCTTTTCTCTTCTCCATTGCCTTGACCAGACAGGCTGCCACGCATCCAGGCTGATTGCAGTGCATGCACTGCGTCTTTACAAAGACCTCCCCTTTTGAGGTTTGATAGCGATTGACCACGGTCAACTGAGTCACCGATGTACTGCGCCTTTTCTCAAATGCCGAGCTGTCCCCGATATCCGGAACAGGCATATGATTGGTTTGCGCACATGCCTCTTCACAAGCGCGGCAGCCGACACATCGGGTCGTATCAACCAGAATTCCTACAAACTCCTTGGAGGGAACAGGTACTTCTGCTTTGGTTCTTGTGGGGGCTATGATATTTCCCAAGGCCGCTCCTGCGATCCCCCCGCCTACGATCCCTCCACCAAGCACTTTAAGAAACTTTCTTCGGTTCATTGGGTCTCCTCCTCATTTTTTTATTTCCTCAGTGCGCAACGTGCCTGCCGTGGCGGGCAATGGTGCTTATTACCAAACAGGTGATGACAGTCAGTAGAAATAAGGTGATAACCATAAAATCATCTCCTTTCTCTGATTTTATAATCAGTTCGGGTTCGTATGGAATAATTGGGAAACCAATATCCTCCACAACTTCTCATCGAGTTGACCAGCAATTCCACGGACGACCTCTTCCCCGTCTCCATAGACCATTCCGAGGGTTGGGTGACTGATGGCTGCTCTTAGCTTTGCCTTGACTTGATCAAAGAATACTCGAAATTGAAAAGAGTCCATCAACGTCGGCATTTCCTCTTCAAGTCGATTTGGTTTTATTTTCAGGATCCATCCTTCTTCATAGGGAGAACGGTTTGCCAGAGAAGGATCTTTAATCAGTTTCTCATTCAAGTCCACAACCGTTCCACCCAGAGGAGCGAGTTGGCTTAATTTTCGTTTCCCATGACAAATCTTCCAGGCGACCTCACCTTGTTTTAATTTCATACCAATGGGGGGCAATTCGACCGCATCAATATCTCCCATGACTTGTTGGGTGAAATCGTCAAGGCCTACCTTCACGGCTCTTTCCCTTTGTTCTCCCTCAAGTCGTGCCCAGGCGTGCCCCCTGTGATAATAGACATCTTTGGGAAATTGGAGTGGGCTTCTAATGCCTTGGCCTATTGCTGCTGGAGAGAGAGCCAGTTTGCCCCTTTGCAGCCAGGGAACAGCAACTTCTCCACTTCTCCTGGCATCCTCTTGTAGTCGATATAGAAAATTTGCCCCCTGTGTCTTGGCCACTGACATTTCTCGTTTGCTAACCCAATGCTTGATGATATTCCCTGCCACAATCGCGAAGACGAATGTTAGAAAAACCAGTATGAGTACCATGTTCACTACCTCCTTTCTTAATTCTAAATCCCGCCTTTAATATTCTAATCTCAGGCGAAATAAGAAATTCACTCCCGGCACCTCGGTCGGGGTAACAACTCTTTTATTTACGAAATGTCGAACAAGGCTTCGGATTAAAATCGCGAATACGAATGTTAGAAAAACCAGGATAAGTACCATATTCAATTCCCCCTTTCTTTGTTTTTTCAACCTTTTTATTCCAAGAAACGGGCCAAAAGTTTAACGTTTTCATAAAAACATTAAATATTGGTTAAATACATAATGATTACAATTTATTGGATGGCAAAAAAAATAGATAAAAAATTTTTATTCCTTGGTGGGCTAAATTGAGAATGTTGAATATTTCAGCGGTATTTTTTACATTTCTCTTAACTATTTAAAAAATATAAGGATTTTAATGTTGAAAAAATAAATACCTAATTGTTAGTAATTTCAACGTTTCTCTGACTCTTACTGTTAAAATAATAAATATAGAGAGTCATGCCCCCAGAACAGAGTTTCAAATCCTAAAGTCTCTAAGCCCGAGTTCCTGAAATCGTTAGATGCCGAAACAAGCTCAGAACCTAGTTCGAGATGACGAAAAGAGCAGAACCACACCCAATTCTTAGGCTGAACTCGGTTTCGAGTCGTACCGACTTGTTTCCGCATCTGGTTTGTTTCTCTCTGCTTTCAGGAAGAGGTTCTCTGGTGTCATTTTGATAAAAACTTCTTGTGGAATAGGGTCAGCCCTTCACACGGGACAGGTTTTAAGATAAGTTGATGACTAAATCAATCCTGTGTAGTTCTTGATGGCACGACCCCTGCGGATCGCTTTTGAAGGCGCCTTTTATCATATTACTGCAAGAGGAAATGAACGGAAAAAATTTTTCTTCTCCCATCGGGATTACGAGAAGTTTCTCTCTTATCTGACCCATGCCCTCCAGAAGTATGGTGTGATCCTTCACGCCTATGTTCTCATGCCCAATCACTATCATCTTATGATAGAGACTCCGAGGGCTAATCTCAGTTCTTTCATGCATGGCCTCAATAGTGCCTATACGACCTATTTCAACATCAGAAGAAAGCGATCAGGTCACTTGTTTCAAGGCAGATACAAGGCACTGCTGATCGATGTGGATAACTATCTTTTGGATTATCTCGGTATATTCACCTTAACCCTGTGCGTGCAGGAATGGCAGAGAGGCCAGAGAGCTATCGTTATAGCAGCTATCGGGCGTTTATAGTTTCGAAGGCAGAGGGGTTGATCTTTCGGGATCTTATATGGGGGATGGTGGCCAAAGGGAAGAAGGATGGTGCTCGATCTTATCGGGAGTTTGTGGAGGCAGGGCTTATAGAAAAGCTTAAGAATCCCTTTGAGAAGGGCTATGGTGGGGTGATTCTGGGAGGAAAGACGTTTATCGAGGAGGTGTTACATCAACTGAATGATCAAGACCTCCGGAAAAAGGAGATATCTCATAGACGAGCCCTTGGGTTGAAACCATTCGATATTGATGAGATGGTTGACTTTGTGAGTAATTATATTAAGATTTCCAGAGAGAAGGTTCAGACTACTTTTCCTTATAAGGGGTATGCCGTATACCTTACCAGGAAGTACACACCCATATCGAATAAAGAGATTGGCAGATATTTTGGGGGTATTAGCTATTCTGCTATTACCAAGATTGGGACAAGGATCAAAGAGAGAATGAAGAGAGACAGGAATTTGAGGGAGGAGATAATACAACTTCAAGAGAGATTGTCCCGTGTCAAGGACTGACCCCATGTACATACGAACTTGACCTCTTTCCTGTGATCTGAATTGGTTCGTGGGATTCTGAAGCCTCATCAAGAGGTTTATAAAGCTTTGCCTTGGCCTCTGTCCCTTTGATCGCAGTCATTGGGATCACCTCAGTTGTTAACGTCCTCTAAACGTACGCAATATCAAGGTTCTTGTATTGCTTCTTCTCTTTTTCTTTCAGAACCCGGAAGGTTTCGCTGTGGGGTTGGGATCAATTATTCTATGGATGAATTCCCCCAACCTCTTGACTGAATAATTCAGTTATGGGGCATAGAATTCTTAACTAATAGATCAGCACTCCGCTTGGAATTATGCATTTCGGACTTCGATCTTTAATGACTTCTCTATGCCCTGGCGCTTTACTTCAGGGCAGGACCCTTTTTTAAGAATGATACCAATTTCGATCTTCATGGTAATACCGAATTACCGAAGCCTGACCCTAACCCTTTTTATTCCTTTGGATATCCAATGATGTTTCATTTCAACGAGTTAGCATGTTAAAATGAAATAAGTTTATCTATGCTAAGATTGTAAAGAGGCGGAAACGGAGGAATCAGGAGGAGAGATGGAAAAAGTTAGACTTGGCAGGACGAATCTTATCGTGACCCGATTGGGTTGGGGCGGCATTCCAATTCAGCGTGTCCAGGAGCAAGAGGCGGTTTCGGTCATCAGGGCTGTTGTGGAAATGGGAGTAGACCTTCTCGATACGGCACGGGGTTACACCAACAGCGAATACCGGATTGGAATGGCGCTTCAGGGGATCAAACGGCCGGTCATCCTCTCTTCGAAATCTCATATTAAAACAGAAAAGATTTATGAAGATGTCCACGAGAGCCTCAAACAGATGCAGGTGAAAAAAATCCATATCTACCATCTACATAACGTCATCAACTTCGAGGAGTTCGACAAAGTCATGGCTCCTGGAGGAGCCTATGAGGGTTTAATGCGGGCAAAGAAAGAAGGTTTGATTGATTACATCGGCATCACCAGCCACAACCTTCCTGTTCTGGAGAGGGCGATTGAGGATGGGCGTTTTGATGTCATGATGGCCTGCTACAGTTTTCTTGAACCTGAAGCCTCTCAAAAAGTCTTTCCTCTGGCAAAAAAGAAGGATATCGGCATCCTTACGATGAAACCCTTCTCCGGAGGCGTGATCGAGGAGGCAGGCCTTGCCCTGAGGTATGTTCTTTCAACAGAAGACATCGTCCCGATCCCTGGTTCTGAGACTCTGGAAAGGGCCCGTGAAAATTGGAGGATCTTTATAGAAGGCCATTCCCTGACAGAGAACGATCGAGAACGAATCGAAACCATCCGTAAAAAATTTGATCATCAATTCTGCAGGCGATGCGACTACTGCCTGCCCTGTACTGAAAATATCAGCATTCAGCATGCGATTGGGTTAAAATTCATCATCAAGCGATTCGGTCCTCAGGCAGAAAAATTGGACTGGATGAAACGATTGATCGAGAAAGCCCGTCACTGTTCTGGATGTGGGGAATGCCTACCGCGATGTCCTTATAGCCTTCCAATCCCCGAACTAATAAAACAAAACTTGGATTGGTATGATAGCCTCCCAAAATTTTGAGGAGATAATCGTTGGACTTAAAAAGAAGACCTTTAGGGGGTGTAATCCTTGGTGCCGGAGGTCGGAACAGGATTTATCGTCTAAATCACTGTCTGTCAATATTAAATTAGGTTATGCCAACAAAATAGACCTAACCCCAAAGGCTTTGACTCTGAAAAGGAACAAAAGAGCGTTGAAGGCCTGGTTTTGTGTTGAAGCCGAAACCCTCCGTTTAAGTGCCAGATAACTCAAAAAATCCTTTACATCGCTTGAGTCTAAACCAGCAGCGCTGATATCTCTCTTTTTAATGCCGGAGGTATATTCCACGAACCTTTCGGCCCACTCCAGATAGGAGCGTTCCGTTCTGTAAGAATAATGCTTGATGCGTATGGCCTGCCGCATGTCAGCAAGGATTTTTGAAACATCGGGGAGCCTTGTTTTAGGCGCGTCGGGGTTAAGAGTAGAGGTTTTACCGTCCAAGAAGTTATGGATATACAGTCGAAGCGCATCCTCTGCTTGCCTGACCTGCCAATCAGCGGCATTCTTTTGAGATTTCAACTGATTTAAGAACTTTTGTGCCCTCAGATCAGGTCCGAGGTCTTGATTTCTGTTTGAAAACGCCAAAAATTTACTCACCCAGTGGGCATAAAAAGGTACATTCCTTGCGGGGGCAAGGGAACGGGAAATTAAAAAGTCTTGGAACTCGGGTAATATTCTTTCGGCCACTGATGATCTACCAATTTGCCAAAATGTTTAGAATATACGAAATTCGTAATTTATGCTATTATATAGAAAAGACGAAATGGAATCAACACTTTTTGTAAATTTTTATAGACAAGAGGGTCTAAAACTGGTAAAAAGGTAAAATATGAAGACCCAATTTCAAACAAAAACGAATTTCGTCTATTAATTGATGGGCGGGGACGAATAAGGAATAAAACATAATAAAAAAAGCCGTCCCCGCCCATCGGTGGCGCTGAGCTTACGCTCATACAAGCGCTTTGCTGGTCGGCTTTTAAAAAGAAAAAAATGATAAAACCCAGGCCGCCCATCAAAGCGCTGGAGCGTATGTCACATCGCCTGCACTAAACGCCTTCGGCGTTTGCAGGCTCGTGCCAACGCTCAGCGCCACCGTTAGATGTAAGAATTATTACAAACGGTTGAACCATGAAGACTGAGGCTAACGTTGACAAAGAGTTCCAAAAGAGGATCTTGGAGCTTTCCGATGAAGAGTTAATAAGAATAGCTTTTATTGAATCGCCAAAGTATAGGGAAGAATTTGTGGAGTTAGCGAAAGCTGAAGTAAAGAAAAGGGGATTGCCTGAGATCTCAGTTAAACATTGTCCTAATTGCGAAAGGCCAGTTCCTCCTGGACAAGGGATTTGTATCTGTGGATATAATTTTGAAGAACCCAATATGCAATTAATCGAACGAATAAAATTAAGGAGGTTTAGGAAAAAACAAATAGATGGTTTTGTAATGGTCATTATCGGGATTATTGGTATTATTATTTTGCTGTTAGGAGGTGTCAAGAAACCTTCTGGAATCCCAGGTGTACTTATACTTTTTGGTATATATAAAATATTTTTTGGTAATTCCCACGAAAAAGATGACCTTCCTTATATCTTATGCCCCCAATGCAGAAAGCAATTACTAATCGAATTGAAATACAAGTATTGTCCAAATTGTGGATATAATTTAAAATAGACCTTAGAGATTGGAGGTGTTCAAATATGAAAAAGATTTCGGCAACAGATGCCCTTGATTTATCAATTTCGGAGAGGATCCAGCTTGTAGAAGATATTTGGGATACGATAGCAGCAAAAGCGGACTCTATCGAGTTGACAGAGGAAGAGAAAAAAATAATTGACGCACGACTGGAGAAGTATCACCAGAACCCTGAATTAGGCTCTCCTTGGGAGGATGTTTACAAGAGAATAGTGAGCAGACAGTGAAATACAGTCTCATCATTAGGCCCGAAGCCGAAGACGACTTAAAAGAGGCATATTCCTGGTACGAAGATAAGAGACAGGGGCTTGGGCATGACTTCCTTCTGCAAGTTGATGCCGGACTGAATTTCATAGCAAGATATCCCGATATCCACCCGATAGAGTATAAAGGAACGAGAAAGCACCTCCTCAAAAGGTTTCCATACAAAATCATCTATCTTGTCGAGAATAATCGGATTGTAATCCTTGCTGTTATTCATGGCAGGCGAAGTCCGGCTTTAATAAAAAAGAGGATAGAAGCCATCTAACAAGTCAATGAAGGCGACGGGGAATAGCCCGTTGCTTTTTAGCGGAGGTCAGTGCCCCCGCGCCTTATTTCTATCGTTAGACGTCAGAAAGGAAGGACAAAGATGAAGGGTCTAGAGTTTGTTACCTCTATCAGAAAATTTAGGATTTCTGCAATTCTCATTTTTCTCTTGCTTATCGGAACGGCTGCATATGCTGGCTCAGAAAAGGGACCTATAACTGATCAACAAGGTTGGGTGATCAATAGAGAGTTTCTCTCGCATAGCAAAGAAAGCAATAAAAAGGTGGAGCTTTTCTGGAGTAAGCCAACCGGGGATGGGCCATACCCCGCAATCCTGTTTATTCACGGCCATCAGGAGCAGGTCAGGGATGGAGGTGAAACATATGTTAAGGTAGGACGTTTGGGTAGTATGGCAAGCCGAGGGTACGTAGCTGCGGCTGTTTCTCAGCCTGGTTATGGTAATTCCGATGGCCCCCCAGATTTTTGTGGCCCTTACACTCAAGATGCCGTTTTGGTTACAATAGACTTCCTTCGAAATAAACCTTTTGTTAATCCGAATAAAGTAGTACTCTTTGGATACAGCAGGGGGGCTATAGTAGCAAGTATGGTGGCAACAAAAGACCAGAATCTTGCTGCCGTCATTCTTGGGGCTGGAGCTTACGATTTATTTAAATGGTACCCAACTGATTTACGTGGCATTAATACCAATATTGAAACGGAGGCGGGAACCTCATCTAAAGCTTTTAGAGACCGGTCGGCCATATATCATGTAGATAAGATAAAGACTCCGATTCTTTTGCTCCACGGCGCCCAGGACGAGAGAATTCCGGTAAAACAGGCAAAGTCCTTTGCTGAGAAACTTAAGGCTCAAGGTATTTCAGTCAAGATGGTGATTTTCCCCCGTGCCGGACATGGCATTCCAGTTGATGAACAATACCGTGAGATATATCCATTTCTCGAGGAGGTTCTGCGATAGCCTCTATCTATGAAAACAAAGATTCACTGTTTCACTTGACCCAAATGTCGTCTAACACTTATAAGGCCTCCGTTGTCAATAGGGAAAAGTAATCCAGGACGAAAAAGTAACTGATTTTCGTTTTAAGAAAAAAGATCCTTTTGCCTGTTGGCAGCCGTTCCAACTTGATTTTCGAGCTGGTGCAAGAGCAGGTCCTGCACCAAACACTTATTGAGGTTCAATCCCGTCTGAGACGGAACTGCAGAGAGAAGGGTTTCCTCTCTGCGACCTAGAAACTATGCTGTGCCCTCATAGCGTCCTATTCAAAACGTCGGGTTAAGCAGGAATGCTTCCCAGTTAGTTAGAGGTTCGGGTGAGGGGCAGAACCTGACCAACATGGCATTTTTATTAAAAGATGAGGAGCGGGACGGACCGCCAATCAAATCATGGGCTATCGGGAAATATGGGCATATCATCAAAAGGGCATAGGGCGAGGATTCTTCCGACCCCGGGGATGGTTTGACGCAGAGCATAGGATCTGAGGTCGTGTTCTTTGGCACAGGCAATGATATCACGTTCGAGCTGGGTCAAGATATGGTCATAGGCTTCGATCATCTCCAGGTCAACCGCCATGCTCTTTTGGACGGAAGGGTCATTGAAGCGTTCGACGATACCTTCACGGTTTTTGGGTTTGGCAATACAACCCAGGGGATCAGGGAGGTTATACTGGCTTCGGGTGTTCTGGATATGGGCAAAGAGTTCGGCCCGTTTTCTCATGAGGTGATTCCTTCGTCTGAGGAGATCTCGGGTGGCGCGCATCCTTGCGGGATAGACATAGGCTTGTGGGAGCATGCCGCCTCTGAGCAAAGTAGCGATCTTATGGGAGTCGATCTTATCGTTTTTGGCCT
>Ga0209721_1000737_pt1 | contig 27413 bp, 27 predicted proteins | sample TshhotsprinmetaG_FD_184139 | JGI IMG/M metagenome (GOLD analysis project Ga0209721, IMG submission 184139) | Hot spring microbial communities from South Africa to study Microbial Dark Matter (Phase II) - Tshipise hot spring metaG (SPAdes)... | ecosystem: Environmental > Aquatic > Thermal springs...
CCCCCTCACCCCCCTTACCCCCCTCTCCCCCTTGCCCTGACGGGCGGGGGAGAGGGGGGACAGAGAGGGGTTTTGCGGGGCGGCGGCTTCGCCGCCGCCCCGCAAAACCCCATCTTTTCTCCCCCCTCCCCGTGCGGCGGTAGGGGCGGACGATCCGTCCGCCCTCAACGGGGAGGGGGGCAGGGGGGTGGGGCCCAATCTCTTTCGGCTCACCAGGGGACCTCTTTCGGCCGGAAGCCGAATTGGGTAATACCATTTATACTTTTAACGCATAGTTTGTCATTATAATTTAGAATCTGCCATTGTCAATGTAGTCAACCACAAAGCGCAGCGGAGCGGCGTTCTGCCGTTCGTAGTCAGCCACGAAGCGCAGCGGAGTGGCGTCCTGCGCTACTCCGCTTCGCTCCGTAGCGCACTACCAACCATTGCGCCCGTTCGTAGTCAGCCACGAAGCGCAGCGGAGGGGCGTTTGGGCACTACTCCGCTTCGCTCCGTAGCGCACTACCAACGCTTTATCGGCGCGGGCCTCTTTGGGCTTGTGCAACGATTCGCCTCCCACAGGAAAGAGGTGGGGTGTGGGGTTTGTGGGGGCGGCTTCGCCGCCCCCACAAACCCCACTCTCCTTTTTTTCAGGGGCACGCGGCTCCCCGAAAGGGATTCGCAGCACAGGCCCCCTTTGCACCCATATTGCCTCTATCGCCAGATGTGCTATAATTTACCCATAATCGGGCGGGATGGGTCACCACTATCTCTCGGGAAAGAGGGCCAACAATGCCTGCGACGAAAAATCCCAGCACAGACCGGGCCGAAGCGTACAACCGACAAGGCCTCCAGGCATACACCGAATGGGATATTGACCAGGCCATAGAACGGTTCCGCGCCGCGATCCGGGTTGCGCCGGAACGGGCCGAGTATCATCTGAACCTCGCCCGGGCACTCTCGCGCGCGGGAGATTTTGACCAGGCCCTGCGGGCTCTGGCCGAATTCCTGCGCCTGGAACCGGATTCCCCCGTCGCCGAACGGTTTGAGCGGCTCTTCGCCCGTGGGCTGGACGAGGTGGAGACCGTCCTCACCGAAAAGATGTCCAACAGCGGTATGCCGATTGATGAAATCGGTGCCGCAATGCAGATGTGGCTGGAATTTCGCATTGCGCTGGGGCGCGAGCCTTTGCAGGTAAAGAAACCGGAAGCCTGGGCCGCCGCCCTGGATTACACCGTCCGCAAAGTCAACCTGCGCAAAGTCGCCCTGCGGGAAATCGCCACTCTGTACGGCGTCAACGAACGGACCATCCGGGAACGGTTTGAGCAACTGGTGGAAACCCTGGATGTGATGCCCTGCGATTACCGTTATTTTGTCGGCGATCAGAACCCGCTGGACAAACTGGTGGAGGCCGCAGAACTCCTGGAACAACTGGAGGCGCGTTTTCGCGAGACATAACTGCTTTTGAGGATACCCATGTACCCGGATAGTGAAATTCTCTTTCCACCCCGATGCATCGTCCAACTGCGCAATCTGCGCGGAGAACAGTGGGCCCGTTTTATTGACCATCTGATGCAGTTGCCCGACGACCACGAGGACGTCCTGGGCTTCTCCCTGATGATGATCCAACTGGGCAGTTGCCTGACCTGTAACCTGGATAGTTACCGGGCGTCCCTGGGGTGCTGCACCTGCGCCCGCCGCACGGTGGCGGGGTTCAAGGGTTCCGATGAGGACCTGATCCGTCTATTTGAAGAAGCGCGCGAAAAAGTACGGGCATACCTGAGAGGCGAAGAGGCCTTTGCCCCATCTCTGGTAGAAGAGGAACTGGAAGAGATAGAATGAGACGGCACCGGCACGGCCTCATTGCCGTCCTCCTGACGTGCCTCGCCCTGACCGGATGCTTTTCTGCTCCCTCCCGTCTGTCTCCATTCTGGTGGACCGGAGAGGAAAGGCCCCTGAATCAGGCGTACGGCTTGCTCCTGCTGGCAGGGAATCCCTTCCACCCCCAACCCCGCACCCTCCCCGACGAACCGGTCGCCCATACCGGGTTTAACCCCTTCGGCATCAACGTCTTCCTAGAACAGGAGGTGGAGGAGTGGAAGCGGGAAAAGACGCTCCAGATTGTCACCGAAGCCGGGTTCCGCTGGATCCGGCAGAGTTTCCCCTGGGAAGATATAGAGATTCACGGCAAGGGGGACTTCGAGGACCGACGGCACCAGCCCTACCGCTCCGCATGGGAAAAGTACGACCACATCGTCGGGCTGGCGGAGAAGTACCATCTGGACATTCTGGCAATTCTGGAAAATCCCCCGGCTTGGTCCCGCGCGGAGGGAGACGCCGCCGGCACCTACGCTCCCCCGGACAACCTGGACGATTACGGGGATTACGTCTACGCGGTGGCTTCCCGATACCGGGGACGGATTCGCGCCTATCAGGTCTGGAACGAGCCGAACATCTACCCCAAATGGGGGGAGCGCCCCATAGACCCGGAGGGATACACCCGACTTCTGTGTGTGGCTTATCGGCGAATTAAAGAGGCGGATCCGGAGGCGATCGTCTTCGCTGCCGCGCTGGCCCAGACCATCGGCTACGACGTCGGACCCGGCCCCTGGACGGGGATGAACGAGATGGTCTTCCTCCAGCGGATGTACCAGGCCGGTGCCGCCTCCTGCTTTGACGGCCTGATCGTCAACGACTACATCCTCTGGTCCGGCCCCTCCGACCGCCGCCTTCGCTCCTGGAACGTCACCTTTGCCCGTCCTGCGTATCTGCGGGATATTATGGTCGCCAACGGGGATGCCTATAAACCAATCTGGCTGGGCGAAATGAACGCCAACGCCGTGCCCGATGACCCCTCCATCCAGGACTGGGGCGCCTACGGGCAGGTCACGCTGGAACAACAGGCCCGCTACGCGCCGCTGGGCTACCAGCGCGCGCTGGAAGAGTGGCCCTGGACCGGCGTCATCTTCTTCTGGTTCTTCAAACGGGCCTCCGACGCGGAGATGAACCAGTCCTGGTACTATTTCCGTATGGCCGATCCCGACTTCACCCTGATGCCGGTGTACGATACGATGAAGGTGTACATCTCCGGTCTGACCCCCACCCTCTACCGGGGCGTCCATCAGGAGGACGACTGGGCGCTGAACTACACCGGGGAATGGGAGACGATGCGGGACCCGGCGGCCGTTCTGGGAGCATATCGGCGGTCGGGAGATCCGGGGGCCGAGGTTTCCTTTGTCTTTAAAGGGCGAACTCTGACGCTGACCCCTGGCCCCGTTCAGGGAGAAGTGGAGGTGCAGATAGACGACGGGTCAGTGCGTCGGTTATCGCTGCATGGGGAGCCGGTTCGTCTCTTCTCTTCCCTGCGCATGGGGACGCACCGGGTACGTGTGGTGCTTCTGGGGGGAGAACTGGGGATAGATAGCCTGTCGGTCCGATGAGCGTTCAGGGGTTGCGGCGGGCCGCTTCGCGGCCCGCCGCAACCCCTTACCCGCAGCGACGCCAGTACCGCTCCGCCGGACGTCCTCCGCCGATCCGCTGCGCATAGGCCCGAAAACGATCTACCAGATCGGCCTCGTCGGCCCAGAAAGATGAAATCTGGGAGCGATAACAGAGCGCTGCCGCAGTCTTCGCTTCCAGAACCGCCTCATCCAGAAAGATGACCTCCGCGTCCCATTTTCCCTCCCCCAGAGCAGATCGCACCGCCTCCTCGTCGTCCGCATAGGGGTAATCCTCGTAGTAGAGACAAGCCCGACCGGTCATCTCCGCCGCCTGCCGAAGATGCCGATGGTCCACGTGTCGGCCGGCGCCCAGGGGTACCACCCAAACCGCCGACGAGGGAAGCGCACCGAGGCGCTGCGCCAGCGCTTCGGTCAGAGCGGCCTCTTCGGGAGCGATCGGCCCCCACAAAGAGGCCCAATCGGGATACAGGAAATGGCCATCGGGCGACCGACGATAGATGCAATCGTGAAAATCCCCGTGAACAGGCGTCGCGCCCAGCAGAGCCAGCGCCTCCCGATCCTCCTCTCGCCGCGCAGCGGGTGCGTCCCTCTCCGCCAACCCCCACCCCGTTTGCAGCAATAGAGCAAAGTCGGAAAGCGGACCGTCCGGGCTTCCCGCGAAGACCGTCACCACCCACACCGATACCCCCATCCGGGCCTGAAGGGCGATCCGTCCTCCGCAAGAGAAAACCGCGTCGTCCAGATGAGGGGAGAGGTAGATCCAATCCGGCGTTTGACAATTTCTTGCATTTGCATATAATTGCATTTGCAACTCCTGGAGGGGGAAATGCCTCACTGCCATACGTTGATCGCGGCGCTGCGCCAGCAGGGATGCCGCCTGACCCCTCAGCGGGAAATGATTGTGGAGGCCCTTGCCCACGGGGGCTGTCATATGACCGCTGAGGAGGTATTGGAGATTGTACGCCAGAAGACGCAGGCCGTCAACATCACCACCGTCTACCGGACGCTGGACCTGCTGGTGGAGAGAGGGCTGGCAACCCGCACCGACCTGGGGGAGGGACGGATCGTCTATGCGACCATCCGACACGGCCCCCACCTCCATCTGGTCTGCCGTTGCTGCGGCCGGGTGATAGAAGCGGATGCCTCTCTGCTGGCCCTTTTGGGCGAGACCATCCACGACCGCTATGGATTCACTCCCCAACTGGAGCACATCGCGCTGTATGGGGTGTGCCGGGAGTGTAACGAAACACGCAATACGTAAAACGTAATACGTAATAATAAGAAGGAGGCCCACATGCTGAGAAGCGAAGTGCTACCGTCGCCTGCTCCGATGCATATCCCGGACGGGTTTTTGAGCATCGGGGTGATCGTGGTCTGCTGGGTGCTGGCAGTCGTCGGGGTCGGGCTGGCCCTCTGGCGCACCCGTCAGACGCTGGGAGAACGGCAGGTACCCGTGATGGGTGTCTTGGCCGCGTTCATCTTCGCCGCGCAGATGCTGAACTTCACCGTCGCCGGAGGGACCTCTGGCCATCTGCTGGGCGGCGCACTGGCAGCCATCCTCCTGGGCCCCTGGCCCGCGATGCTGGTGATGACGACGGTCGTCGCCATCCAGGCCCTGCTCTTCCAGGACGGCGGCGTTCTGGTGTTGGGGGCGAACATCCTGAACATGGCCGTCATCGCCCCCGTCGTCGCCTACGGATTCTACCGGGGTGTGCGGGTACTGCTGGGCAACCGCAAGGGGAGCACGCTCATCGCCGGGTTCGTCGCCGCCTGGGTCTCCATCGTGGTGGCCGCGATCGCCTGCGCGATTGAACTGGGCTTCTCCGGCGTATCGCCCATCGGCATCGCCCTGCCCGCCATGGCTGGTATCCACGCCCTCATCGGCATCGGCGAAGGACTGATCACCATCGGCGCGCTGGCGCTGGTGACCGCCGTCCGGCCCGACCTGGTGGAGGCCGAAAAACCGGGCGCTCCCCTGGGAATGCGCTGGGTGCTGGGAGGACTGGTCGTCGCCATCGTTCTCGCACTGCTCTCCCCGCTGGCATCTCCACACCCGGACGGCCTGGAACGGGTGGCGGAAAACCTGGGCTTCATTGAGCGGGCACAGGACCCTCTCTACGAGGTCATCCCGGACTACGTCTTCCCCGGCATCTCCAATGAGACACTGGCGACCATCGCCGCCGGAGTGGTGGGGACTCTTATCGTCTTCGGGGTCGCCGTCGGCTTAGCCGCCCTGTTCCAGCGGCCCCGCCCGGCATAGGAGGCGGGAAAAACCACAGAGGCACAGAGGGCACAGAGAAACACGGAGGAATTCTATAAACTCTTTCGTGCCCTTCGTGTAACCCTTCGTGTCCTTTGTGGTTATAAAAAATATGCACCTGCACGCGCTGGATAGTTATCTACCCAAGGAGAGCATCGTCCACCGGCTGGACCCGCGGGTCAAGTTGGCGCTGACGGTCCTTTTCATCCTCACCGCCACCCTGACGCCCGACCGGAAATGGGCCGTCTTCGGGCTGCTGGAAGGGCTCATTTTGCTTGCCATCTTCGCCTCGCGGGTCGGAATGGGGATAGTCCAGAAGCGATCGGCGCTGGCGATGCCCTTCGTCCTGGCCGCGCTGACGGTGGTCTTTGTGCCGGGGGCGCCGGGGACGGCCCATATTCCCATCCCCGGCACTCCGTGGGCCGTCTCCGTCGCCGGTCTGTGGCGGTTCGTCTCTATTGCCGTCCGGTCCTACCTTTCCGTCCAGGCGGCGGTGCTCCTGGCTGCTACCACTCCCTTCCCCGACCTGCTCTGGGGGATGCGCGCGCTGAAGGTGCCCCGTCTCCTGGTCGCCATCGGGGGATTCCTTTACCGCTACCTCTTCGTTCTGGCTGATGAGGGGCGCCGGATGATGCAGGCGCGGGAGACCCGGTCGGCCGTTCCGGCGGGCCGCAAAGGCGGCGGGACGATCTCCTGGCGGGCGCGGGTAACCGGCGCGATGGCGGGGACCCTTTTCCTGCGGGCCTACGAGCGGAGCGAGCGCATCTGGGCAGCGATGGTCGCGCGAGGATACGACGGTGAAGTGCGGATGCTCTCCGTCCCCACCCTCCGTCCAACCGATCTGAGGATCGGTGTCCTGGTAACGGTTGCGCTCATTATGCTACTCCTTGCAGGTCGCATCGGGTGAGCACAGAGGAGGTCAAATGTCCGGCGAGCATCACGTTCACGAACACGCCAGCAAGGGTCCGTCCGATGATCTGACCCGGCTGGCGCTCTTGCTGCCGCACTGGATAGAGCACAACGCCGAGCATGCCGACGAATTTCGGCGCTGGGCCGAACGGGCGCGGGATGCTGGTCGCGACCATATCGCCTATCACCTGGAAATGGCCGTTCAGGCTCTGACGGAGGCGGTTCAGGCACTTCAGGGCGCGCAAGCCCATATGGAAGGCACCATCCCCGAGGCGCAGGAGCATCCTCATCCCCACGATGCCGGGCTGCTCTGCGCGTAACTATGCAGTCCACCGCAGTTCAACATGCCCCCAAGAGCACCATAAAGCATGAACTGGCTGCCTGACAGTTTTCCAATAGGACGCGGATGGACGCGGACAAGCAGTGTGGCTCATGTTCAAAAGCGTGCACTTCTCAAGGACACCTTCACCCCTCCCCCTTGCCCCCTTCCCGTTGCGGCGTTCGCCGCACGGGGAGGAAAGGGCAAGGACAAGCCTTGCCCTCTTTTCCCCCTTCTCTCCCGCCGCGGCGGGAGAGAAGGGGGCCAGGGGGATGAGGGGGCGCTAAAGGCCAGACCCCGCCTGCACGAGGTCGGGAGCGGCAACCCCTTGTCAGCCCAACAGGCTGAACAGTTAGTTCACCGGGTACGGAGGACAAGAAATAGATACGGTGACTGCGAAGCCAGTGATTGAGGTTCAGAATCTGCATTTCACCTACCCGGACGGTCGGGACGCGTTGCGGGGCGTCTCCTTGCGGGTGATGCAGGGAGAGAAAGTCGCGCTGGTAGGACCGAACGGGGCCGGGAAATCCACCCTGATGCTGACCCTGGTGGGTCTGCTGAAGGGGAAGGGAACCGTCCGCATCCTGGGCGAAGAACTGAACGACGGCAACGTCCGGCGCCTGCGGGCGAAGGTCGGGCTGGTGTTTCAGGACCCCGACGACCAGTTGTTTTCGCCGACGGTCTTTGACGACGTAGCCTTCGGCCCCATCTACGCGGGCCTACCGGAAGCGGAGGTGCGCCAACGGGTCGCCTGGGCGCTGAAGCAGGTCGGTCTGGAGGAATTTGAGCGGAGGCTATCGCACCACCTGAGCGCGGGGGAAAAGAAACGGGCCGCCATCGCCACTGTGCTGGCGATGGAGCCGGAGGTGCTGCTGCTGGACGAACCGTCGGCAGGACTGGACCCGCGCGCCCGCCGGCGGCTGATAGAGGTTCTGCGGGCGCTCCCCCAGACTATGCTGGTGGCAACGCACGATCTGGGGCTGGCGGAGGCGCTGCTCCCCCGCACCGTCGTGATAAATGGGGGGAAAGTGATAGCAGACGGCCCGACGGCAGTGCTTCTGGCCGACGAGGAATTTCTGGAAACTCACGGGCTACGGTAAACGCCCGTTGTTCCCGGCAGGTCACAGGACCCGCCGGGATTTTTCATCTGCGCCGAAAGGCAAAAAGAATCAAAACCAGTCCGGCCAGAAACAACGCGCCGATCCAGAAGTAATCCAGCGCGCCGCCGAACCCAATCCCCAACACCACCGCCACCCCGATGAGCGCGGCGGCCGGAAAATAGGCCCAGTCCAGGCCCGCCAGAAGGGCAACCAGCAGGAAGGTCAGGCCGAGGCCGAGGAAGAAGACTCCTCCCGTATCCACACCCTCCACTGTCTCCGGCAACGCGGTGATCGCCGCCAGCGTCAGGGCGAAGCCTGCGGGGATGATCGCCCACCAGCGCCGACGGTCGGTCAGGTAGACCGCCCAAAAGGCCGCACTGACGCCGCCCAAAAAGGCCGCTCCGTCCCACGGGTCCGGCAGGAACCCTGCTACTCCCATCCCCAGCAGGATACACCCCACAGCGAGGGCCCAAAGTTTCCGGTCGTTGAAGAAGACGTACAGAAGAGCAATGCCTCCTCCGATACCGACAATCCCCCAAAAAAGGTCCAGCCAGGCAGGGATAACCCCCATTACTTGCAGGAGCGAGATCAGGCCCGCCAGAATCAGCAACGACCCCACGATAATGCGCCAGTCTATCCGTTTCATCGCCGTCCCCCTACCGAACCGTCACCGAACTGAGCCCCGCTTCCAGGGTCAACTCCACGCGATAGGCCGCCTGGTCGTAATCGGCCGACTGGTAAATTCCATCCTCCAGGCACGGGAAGCGCTGCTGGTCAATGGAGAAGGCCCCGATGCTCTCTTTCAAACGGATGCGCGCGGCAACGCCCTCCGGAACGCTGATATCCAGATTGGCCACACCAGTTTCAATGTCTATCAACGCACCCGTCACACGGGCGGGCGGGATCAGGGTGATGCTGCTGGCTCCGCCCTCCAGTTTGAAGTAAACGACCTGCAGGTCGCTCAGGTCCAGCGTCGCCTGGCTGGCACCGGTATCCACTTTCAGGTTCAGCGGAATCTCCTCGTTGATCTGGAAGACCCAGACCCCGCTTTCCGGCCCCAAGAAGGGTACAAAGGTGGGGCCACAATCCACCTTGACTTTCAGCAGATCCCCCTCCAACTGACTGGAGACCTTCAATCCCGTGCCCTGATTGGCCATCAGCAACACGTCGGGCGGCGCGCCGCCGGTAATCCGAATCTGCCCGGCGCCGTGGTCAAACTCCAGGCTCGCCCGCCGGGCGCCCTGAAGGTCAACCACCGCGCGGAGCGCCTCTTCCTCCGCGGGAGGTGCGATGAACGCGCTGGCGACCAGCCAGATGCCAGCCAGCAGGAGAAACCCCGCCCAGAAGTATCCCAGCACATTCTCAAGGACCCCCAAAGCCCGGAGGCCGAAAAGCAGGCCGAGAAGGAGCAGCACACAGCCCCAGAACAGGAGCCATCGTTGAGACGCGGACATGGTTACCCCCTTTTGAAACGGAACAGCGCACGGACGATAAACCAGAGGCCGAGTATCAGAAAGAACACTGCCAGAGCATATTTCTTGTACGGCCCCAGGATCGCCAGCCCACCGAACGCGGCCGCGAAGACCAGGAACGCCACAAGGCTGATCAGGATGAGATTCAGGCCCTGGCGGACCGACCTTTTGAAGTCCTGGCCCAGAATCCCGGCCAGAACGGTACCCACCCCGACGAAGCCGGGGATGAGCGCCCACATATAGGCCCACGACGCCCAGTCGCCCGTGGCGTTCTGGTAGTAGAGGATGCCGCCGATACCGGCGACAATACAGGCCGGGACAGCCATCCCCGGGGCCCCCACCAGCAGGCCGATGAGCAGGATGATGCCCCCAGCGATGACAATCCACATCGGCCAGGCAAAGGGCGGAATGATATTGGCCAGGGCGGGGTAGAATTTCTGGGCCGTAAACCATGCGGCAAGCAGGATGAGGATAATTCCAAGAGCCAGTTGCGTGCGCGCGCGGCGATCCACAGCAGTTCCTCCTTTCACAATAGAAGGATAAATGAGCGGTTGTATCGTCAGCCTTTTAGGAGGTCGCACTCTGGAATAGGGAAACGGAGCCATTGCGGGCGAAACGGTTTTTTAATTATACACAGAAAGAGGTGATTGTCAACGTGGTTCTTCTGACTCATTGGAAAAGGGATGGGGTGTGGGGTTGGTGGGGGGCGGCTTCGCCGCCCCCCACCAACCCCACTTCCCTCCTTTCACGGGCTCACGGGCGCGCTGCTCCCTTGATCGGGTCCTTGGGAGCTTGGGCAATAATTCACCCTGCATGGGAAACGGGGAAGGGTATGGGAGTTTGCGGGGCGGCTCCGTCGCCCCGCAAATCCAGAAGGCCGTGATACGACTTTGCGCGATTCAACAGTGGAGGGGCGCCTGCCGCGCAGGTTTCAGGATAGCCCACATGTCGGCGGGCCGACTGCCGGGAAGGTGACCGTGAAGGTCGTTCCCTTCCCGACCTCGCTTTCCACCTCAATTCGCCCCCGGTAGCGCTCCACCAATTCCTTGACGATGGTCAGCCCCAGCCCAGTGCCGACCGCGTTGATGGCGCGAGCATTCGGGGCGCGATAAAATTCCTCAAAGAGATGCGGCATCGCCTCCGGCGGAATGCCAATGCCCGTATCCGCAATCTTCACCCAGACTTCGCCCTCTTTCTGCCCCATTGTCACCGTAACCGTCCCGCCCGGCGGGGTGTATTTGATCCCGTTTTCTATCAGGTTGACGAAGATGCGGTCCAGCCCCTCCTCGGTCGCGATGACCGCCAGTTCCTCGCAGCAGGGGCGAAAGAGCAGGCTCACTCCCTTTTCTTCGGCCCGCGGCATCAGCAGGAGCGCCGCCCGTCCCACCGAGGCGTTGACCGCCACCGCGCACTCCTCCTCGGCCAGTTCGGGAGCACGGCTGGCAGCCAGGTCCAGCAAATCGTTGACCAGATGCTCTAGGAAATCCAGCCGCGCCGAGACGCGGGAGAAGAGGTCCTGCTGCTGGTCGGTGAGGGGTCCGGCGTACCCTTTGACAATACCGCGCACCAGCGACTGGGCAACGGCGATGGGGGAGCGCAGTTCGTGGGTCGCCACGTGGATGAAGCGGGATTTGGCAGCCTCTATGCGCTCCAGTTCGGCCGTCTCCCGCGCCGATTGGACCGCCGCAGCGCCCAGCGAGGCCAGCGCCAGCAAGCATTCGGCATCGGCGGCGGAAAACGGCGGGGGTTTTCGCCGATAGGCCCGGAGCACCCCCAGGGGGCGCGTAGGCAGAGATAGAGGGACGCAGAGCAGGGAAGAGAACCCCGGTGGGAACGGAACGTCGGGGCGCTCCGCTTCTCCTACTGTGACCGCCTGCCCCATCAGAGCCTCCCGGTCCGCGGGAGACTCCCCTACGGGTACGGGCCAGTCGTTGGGCAGGCCCCGGCGGGCGGCGACGGTCAGACGCTCCCCCTCCAGAAGCAAGACCGCCACGGCATCGGCGTCCGCCACCTGCGCCGCGGCGGCCATCAGTACATCCAGGACTTCGCCCAGTTTCACGGTCTATACGCCGGGCCGGTCAGATACAATACCGGCCCTGTTTCTCCTATTGGGCCTTGGACTTTTCAATCAGCGCGCGCACCTTGCTCAGCAACACTTCGGGGTCAATGGGTTTATCCACGAAGTCGTCCACTGGGAGGTACGCCTCGTCCGGCCCGAAGCGCAGCGATGTGGTGGTGTGGATGGCCGTCAGGATGAGGATGGGGATGTGGCGGTACGGGGCATACTCCGACCGCGGGTCTGGGCTGCGCAGTTGCAGGGAGACCTGGAAACCGGCCGTGGTGGTCTCCATCATCACATCCAGGATAATCAGGTCGGGGTTGATCTCCTTGACCTTCTGGAGACCCTCCTGTCCGGATGCGGCGACGTAGACTTCGTAGCCGTTGGCCTCCAGCGGCATCCGCAGCGCGGTGACCATATCGGGGTCGTCTTCAACAATCAGGATTTTGTGGGGCATGACCAGCTCCTTTACAAGGATTGGGATAAGCGAGACAGATTATTCAGATTGCGAGTTCGCTTGTTCCGATGGAATTAGGGTTTCCATCTCGGAGTGAGAAAGAGCAGCACGAACAGTTTCCAGAGCCATCAGAGCCAGGCTTTCACCGGTATGATCGATCAGAGATTGAAAGACCAGAAGGCTTTGTTCGTAATTCTGGGCTGCTTCCGCCCAGCGGTCTTGCTGCTGGTAGACGTTGCCCAGATTCATCAGCACCTGCGCCTCGCCGTAGCGCTCGCCCAGAGAGCGGAAGATTCCCAGCGCTTCCCTATGCGCCTTCTCTGCTTCTCCCCAACGGCCCTGCTGCAGGTAAACATTGCCCAGGTTGGTCAACGTCTGCGCTTCGCCGTGGCGGTCGCCCAGAGCCCGGAAGACCTTCAGCGCCTCATTATATGCCTTCTCCGCTTCTCCCCAATGGTCCTGCCGGGCACAGACCAAGCCCAGGCTATTTCGCACTCGCGCCTCGCCGTGGCGGTCACCCAAGAGGCGGAAGATTTCCAGCGCTTCCTCGTACGTTCTCTTCGCCTCCTCCCAACGACCTTGCATCCGGTAAACAATGCCCAGGTTGCTCAGCGTCCGCGCCTCGCTTTGGCGGTCACCCAGAGCCCGGAAGACCTCCAGCGCCCGCTCGTAGATCCCCTCCGCCTCCTCCCAGCGGCCCTGCTGCAGGTAGACAATGCCCAGGTTGCCCAGTGTCCACGCCTCGCTTTGGCGGTCACCCAGAGCCCGGAAGACCTCCAGCGCCCGCTCGTAGTTCCCTTCCGCCTCCTCCCAGCGGCCCTGCTGCAGGTAGAGGTTGCCCAGGTTCATCAGCGCCTGCGCCTCGCCGTGGCGGTCGCCCAGAGCCCAGAAGATCTCCAGCGCCCGCTCGTAGTTCCCTTCCGCCTCCTCCCAGCGGCCCTGCTGCAGGTAGAGGTTGCCCAGGTTCATCAGCGCCTGCGCCTCGCCGTGGCGGTCGCCCAGGGATCGTTTGATGCGTAGGCTTTCTTCGTAGTTCCGGACTGCCTCTTCCCAACGGCCCTGCTGGGCATAAAGGATTCCGAGAGTGAAAAGAAGTTCGGCACGGGGGGCTAACGCTTCATCCTTTTCCGGCAGTTCGGCCAGCAACTTCTCCCGCAGTCGGATCATCTCTGGAATGTCTCCCAACGGAACCGTCCCATCCATACCGTGCCATACCAGTTCTCGCGCCAGGGTAGCCAGATGGGAAGAAGAAGGAAGTTCCACAAACTCCACTACCCGATGGCGGAAAGCCCAGAAGTCCGGCGCATACTCCACCAGCCGAACGGCCTCCCGCTCGGTGAGCCAGAAGAGAACCCGCACACGGCCCTCAATGAAATCCTCGCGGCGCAGGTTCAGGGCACGATGGACGGGCGGGATTAATCCCGCCCGTTCATCTGCGCCATCGTAACTCAAGCCCCGCACGAAAAAAACCGTCCGCTGGCGCTCCGGCTGGCGCAGAATCCATTCAGCAATATCGGGATGTTCTTTATCTACCTGCACCGTTTCTACCCGCTGTCCCAGCACTATCAGCGCATGCCGCAGTTCCCGCTCCACCTCCGCGCGCACCCACTCGGAGACGTAGATGACCAGCAGAAGCAACGGTTGGTCGTACCGGATCGCCCGTTCCAATTCCCGCTTCAGCCGTTCCAGGCGCGTCTGAAAGGATTCCTGAAGTTCACTCTGCAGGCCCATCTTCCTGCTTTTCCAGCCAGTCTTTCAAGCATGGATGCACATCATACCATGGCTCATCGTTGGCATATTCCAGCATGGCCAGCAACTGGAGTAGCGGTGCGGCCTCCGGCGGATCGTCTAACTGATGGGTGCGCTGAATGCGGGCCAGAAGATGGCGCTGCTGGCGGGTCAGGATACGGCGGTATTCTCCACGAATCTCGGCAGCCGCAGCCCATACATCAGGTTCTTCTACCTGTTCACGTCCATTCTCCAGGGCCCGGTCAACGGCCGTCCGCAGGAGACGCATTAGTTCCCGAAAGACGCCGCCGCTCATTTCGGCGGCAATATCCTGAGCCTCAGGGGTAATCAAAAGAGGAGCCATCCGGCGCCGAATGGCCTCGGTCAGCGTGTTCAGGCCTTCTTCGTTTCTTTCCCCATCGGCATGGGTGATGAGTTTAATGTTGGGCAAAAAGACCGCTCGGTCCCGGATGGCATAGAACTCGGGCCCATAGAAGAGGGGGCTGGAAACCGTATATACGATAGGGAAAGCAGGTTGGAGCATAATCTCACGATGCCCATAAAAAATCCCGCGAGCGACATCCAGGTCTGGCTTATCCAGGTCGTCAATCAACACCAGAGGCGGCCGTTTTTCTCTATCTTTAACGTAGATTTCAGTGGCTATGCTATTCATCAGGGATATTAGGCCCGTAATGTCCCTTTCCAGAACCTGCCGGATCTCGTGACGAGTGCGCGGCTCCAGCCGGATCTTCGCTCCTACCTGGGCGAAGAAACCATCCAGCCTGGTATCCAGTTCCACATCGCCCAAAGGCCCTGTCAGAGTTGTCTGGACAGATTCCTCCACCCGTCCTTTCCAGCGGTCAATCTCCTTGAGGAGTTTTTTATCCAGTTTTCCGCCCCGCTGATGATACTGGCGGTATAATTGACTGGCAATAATCAGCAGTACGTCGCGATAATCCAGATTGTTGATATCCGCTTCCGAGCGGATGGAAAAGTGGATGGGGAAAAACCGGGAACAGACTTCGGGATCGGCAGCAATACGAGCCAATTCGGTAGATTTTCCTGACCCGCGATGTCCGGAGAAGAAGAGTTTGGGCGGCTCGCGGTAAGGACGCAGGAGAATGCGGCGCAGGCGATCAGCGGGGTCATCCGGACGGCGTACATAAAAGGGATGAGGCTGCCCAGTCTCAGGATCGGGGTGCAGTGGCAGGTCCGGCTCAAAGTTCAGCCATGCCTCTTCCAGGGTTTGGGCTTGTCGGTACTCTTCTTTAGCCATCTTGCAACTCCTCTTCAATCGCTGCGATCAAAAGGGGGAGTACCGCCTCCACCGCCGGACTGAGGCCCTCTCTCCAGTCCATCCGCTCCGGCTGGACGCCGAAGATGACGATGGACGGGAGAGGGTGTTCCAGGGCGCGGGCCAGGGCCAGGGCGTCGGCCAACCCGGCGGTGTGGACGGAGAGGGAGAAGTCGGTCTGGATCAGACGCGCCTCTTCGGGGGTGAAGCGGATGAACTCCCCGGGCTGCCGGCCGATGTCGGCCGCGTCCACGATGATCGCCCGCTCCCACCCCTCCAGCAGGCGCAGGATGTCCAGCCCACCCCCGCCACCGTCTATTGCCGTTACGCCGTCGGGCAGTCCCCGCTGCTGGAGTTCGGTCACCACCCGCGGGCCGACGCCATCATCGCCGCGGAGGGGATTGCCCAGGCCCAGTACGAGTGTTCGCATATCGCAAATCGCGTATCGCAAATCGCGTATCGCAAATCGCAAATCGCGTATCGCAAATCGCAAATCGCAAATCGCAAATCGCAAATCGCGTATCGCAAATCGCAAATCGCAAATCGCAAATCGCAAATCGCGTATCGCAAATCGCAAATCGCAAATCGCAAATCGCAAATCGCGTATCGCAAATCGCAAATCGCAAATCGCACCGGGGTCGTTTGGCCCCACCCGGTCATCTTCAGTCGTTTATTCAGGCATCTCCGGTCGTTTGCCCCTGATCGTGTATCTCCGGGTGTTGGGAGCAGTTATCCGGGTTCGTTCCGTTACCGCCGCATAGCCCGGAGAAGGGAGGGGTCTGCGGGCGGCGGCTTCGCCGCCGCCCGCAAAGCCCCTCTCATCGCAAAGTCTTGCGGAAGTTGGTAATGGACCGGATCAGCCGATCCCCTTCATCATACAGCCGCGCATGGGTCTCTTTGTCGATGTAGCGCCGGTCCAGAGCCAGGAAAAGACCACTGACCACCTCACAGACCGAGGCCACAGCAAAGCCCAGAAACCGGTTGAACTGGTTCGGGGTGTCCTGCCCCGCTCCCTCCGCGATATTCAGGGCAACGGAATTTGCCGCCCGGTTGAGTTGATCCGCCAGCGCATACCGCTCATAGACAGGGAAGCCAGCGGTAACTTCATGAACATGGGTCACGTACTCTCGCGCCAGCCGCCATATCTCCAGATGCTCAAACCGAAACGGCATCGCTCCCCCCTGCGACACCCGATCAGCGATATACGATGCGCGATACGCGATGCACAATACGCGATACGCGATATGCGATACGCGATACGCGATCAAACAAACTCCACCCGCAGGAAATGCGTAGAGCAAGAGAGGCACGGATCGTAGGCCCGCACCAGCATCTCTAGCAGCAACCGGATTTCCTCCTGCGGCCGGTCCAGAATCTGCGGCACCAACGCCCGGATGTCGGCGTTGATGTTGGCGATGTTCTGGTTGGTGGGGATGATGCAGTTGGCCTCCTGGCAGATGCCGTTCTCGTCGTAGACGTAATGGTGGAAGAGAACACCGCGCGGCACCTCGCAGGCGCCGACTCCTTCCCCGGCCCGTACCTGCACCGACACTGGCTTCTCCTCGCGCACCCCGCGCGTCAGCAACTCGTCTATGATGCGGATGGAGTCCTCCACACAGTGTACCATCTCCACCACCTGCGCGGCGGTGTTCAGGAACGGGTTGGTGACAAGGGGCTTCATCCCGAACCTGGCCGCGGCTTCCTTCGCCCACGGATGGAGTTGATCGTAGTTGTTGTTAAAGCGGGCCAGCGCACCGACCATGTAGGACTCCCGATTGTGCTTTGTCCACTTGGCCGTGGAGGAGGGCACACAGTACTCGTTGGTGACCTTTCGGTAGTCCTCAATCGGGTACGTGAACCCATCCGATGTGACCACCACACCGTCTATGAACGCGTACTCGTCCTCCTTATGCAGGCTGACGTACTCCGTCTCCCGCTCAAACTGAGGCCAGGGAAGCGACGCAAAAAGGTCCACCGTGGCATCCATATCGGCGCGGGCGGCGACCAGGCGCTCCCGCATCTGGCGCAGTTCCCGCTCGGTGGGGGTATGGGTGAAGCCCCCGACAACCAGCGCGCAGGGGTGTGTGTGGCGCCCGGCGATCATCGCGCAGAGGTCCCCAGCCAGTTTCTTGAGCCGCAGCGCCCGTTCCACCACCTCCCGATGGGTCTCCACCAGCGGGATGACACTGGGAACCCCCAGGAAGTCCGGCGCGACCAGATAGTAGGTATGCAGAACGTGGCTATCCAGGATTTCCCCGTGGAAAAGCAACTTTCGCAGGAGCCAGCCCTGCTCCGTCAGTTCCACTCCCAGTGCCTTTTCGGTAGCGCGAGTGCTGGCAGTACTGTGGCCCACGGAGCAGATACCGCAGATGCGGGAGACGATGTGGTTGATGTCGTGATACGGACGGCCCCGGACAAACGCCTCAAAGAAGCGCGGCGCCTCCACCACCTCAAACCGACACTCCTTGACCTCGCCGTTTTTCACGTCCACGACGATATTGCCGTGGCCCTCCACGCGAGTGACATAGTGAACATCCACCTTTACCGTTGCGCCCATTTTCCGTCCTCCACTTCCCGGTAGGCGTTGAACATGGTGAAGTAGTGCATGATGTCGTCCAGGGTCAGGCCGACTTCGTCCAGCACCTCTTCCATCGCGTTCTCGTTGGGATGGGGGATGAGACCGCGACATCCCTCGCAGCCGTCGCCGTAGGTGGGGCAGATCGCGCCGCAGCCTGCGCGGGTCACAGGCCCCAGGCAAATCCCACCGACGTGGAAGATGCAGACGTTCCCCTTCAGTTTGCACTCCACACAGACGGGATAATCGGGAATGGGGGGCTTCTTGCCCACCAGAAGCGCCTTCACGACCTCCACGAACTCCTCTTTGTCTATGGGACAGCCGGGGATTTCCACATCCACCTTGACGACCGCGCTGAGCGGGCGGGCGGCGTACGTATCGTACCATTCGGCGCAGTCCCCGTAGACGTAACGGCGGACTTCGTCGGGGGGCAGGAGATTCTTCATCGCGTTGACGCATCCGGTATGGGCGCAGGCGCCCAGCGCGATCAGAACCTTCGCCTGCTCCCGAATGCGCTTGATCCGCTCCTCGTCGTACGGGCGGGTGATGGAGCCCTCTACAAAGGCGATCTCGTAGTCCTCTCGCCGCTCCGAACTGGCCTCGCGGAAGTTGACAATCTCCACCGCGTCCAGCAGGTCCAGATGGGTCTGCAGGGCATCCACCACCGTCAACTGGCAACCTTCGCAACTGGCGAAATCAAAGAACGCCACTTTAGGTTTGACCTTCTGTGCGCTCATTACAATGCCTCCGGCACGTTCTTGATCTGGGCGTAGGTGAAGACGGGGCCCTCTTTGCAGGCGTACAGATGGTTGATCTGGCAGTGACCGCACTTAGCCAGGCCGCACTTCATCCGCCGCTCCAGGGAGAGGTAAATCTGGGTCTCGGGGATACCCTTCCCCAGCATCTCCATCAGGACAAAACGGTACATAATGGGCGGACCGCAGGTGACCGCCACCGTGTTGCGGGGGTCCACCGTGATCTTCGGGAACAGCGTGGTGATCACGCCGATGTTGCCGGTCCAGGTCTCGTCCCCGCGGTCCACGGTGACGTGAAACTCCACGTCGTCGCGGGCGGCCCACTGTTCCAGTTCGTCCCGGAAGAGGAGTTCCGCCGGGCGTTTGGCCCCGTAGAGGATGATGACGCGGCCGAAGGAGCCCCGTTCGTCCAGCACCTGGTTGATGAGCGAGCGCAGAGGGGCCAACCCCAGGCCGCCGGGGGCGAAGAGCATGTCTTTCCCCCGCATCTGCTCAATGGGGAACCCGTGCCCGAAGGGGCCGCGGATGCCCACATAATCGCCGGGGTTCATCCGATGTAGAGCCCCCGTCACATCCCCCATCCGGCGGACGCAGAGTTCAAAGCGGCCGTTGGAGCGGCTGGGGGAAGAGGAGATGGAGATAGGCGCTTCCCCCACCCCGGGAATAGCCAGCATCACGAACTGGCCCGGCTGATGGCCGAGGCTTTCGCCGTTCGGGAGTTCTATGACGAAGAGTTTCTCCAGTTCCGTCATCGGACGGACTTCGGCCAGGCGGGCTATCTTGGGAGCATAAATGGATTCTATCATCGGGCTACCTCCTGTGCTGAGAAGCGTGGATGGTGTTGAAGGTGTCCACGATGTTGATGTGCACCAGGCATGCGCGGATACACCGTCCGCAGCCCACACATCCCAGCGCGCCGAAACGCTCGTAGAGCCACTTGCCCTTGCGGAACATTCGGTGGCGCTGGCGGGCGGCGCGCGCTTCGCGGAAGTTCTCCCCGCTGGCGACGCGGGCGAACTCATCCAACTGGCACGAGTCCCATCGGCGCAGGCGGACTGCCTCGGTGAGGCTCAGGTCGGGCGAGTCAATGACGTTGAAGCAGTAGCAGGTGGGGCAGACGTTGGTGCAGGAGCCGCAGGCGAGGCACCGCTCGCCCAGTTCCGCCCAGACGGGATGGTCGTAGGCGGTCGCCAGGAGCGAAGGCAGTTCGGCCGAGTCAAAGTTGAGCCGATGGGTGAACCGCGGCCACTTGGCGCTGAGCGCCTCGTTCAGACGCCGCATATCGGCATCCGTAGCGGGGCGGGCCTGGGCGTATTTATCCAGAAGAGCCGCCCCGCGCTCCGTGCCCACATGCACCGTGTAGGCATCGCCGATATCGGTGAGATGCAGATCGTACCCGCCATCCGCCGTCCAGGTGCCCATACTCTTGCAGAAGGAGTGCTCATCGCAGGGCTGCAGACACTCCATACTGATGACGAGTGTCTGGTTGCGGCGCTCCAGATAGTGGGCATCGGGGAAGTCGGCGGAGAAGGCGCGGTCCAGCAGAGAGAGGGAATGGAGATCGCAGGTGTGCATGCCGAAGATGACTGTCGGCTCGGCATCTACCACCGGCTCTACGGTGAATCCATCCCCCATCCGGAAGACCGCGATCCGTTCCTCGGGCGGCTGGAGAGCCACCTTGGGGGAGAGAATGGATATGTTGTAGTCCAGGCGCATCTCGGCGGCATCGTAGAGTGGCTCAAAGGCGAACTGCGGCCCTTTCGCCTTCGGCCCCCAGACGCGATAATCCGCCATCAGCGCGCAGACCACCTCCGGGACCTGTTCTTTGGGCAAGATCCGTAGACGCATGCAGAGACCTCCGTATTTCGGGATTCGGAATTCGGGATTCGGAATTCGGAATTCGGGATTCGGAATTGCGATATGCGATATGCGATATGCGATACGCGATATGCGATATGCGATGCGCGATACGCGATTACCGACACCGCGCGGCTTCCAGAGCGACCCAGTCCTCTATCACTCTTCGCCCGATCAGGGCAAGACCGGCGCGCTCAAAGGCCGCCCGTACTTCCTCCTCCTGGCCGGCCAGCAGTCCGGCAGCAATCAGCACCCCCTCCGGCGCCAGGCGACGCGCCAGGCCCCGGTCGGTCATCTCCACGATGACCTGCGCCAGGATGTTGACAACGATCAGGTCAAACCGGCCGATCGCCTGGGCCAGCGACCCGCGGGCGACGCGCACCTGGTCGGCCACGCCGTTGCGCCGGACGTTCTCCCTAGCAACAGCGACTGCTTGGGGGTCGTTATCCAGAGCCAGCACCCGCCCGGCCCCCAGTTTGGCCGCGGCGATAGCCAGGATGCCCGACCCCGTTCCCAGATCCAGCACCCGCGCGCCGGATTGAACTCGTTCCTCCAGCGCCTGCAGGCACATCTGGGTCGTCGGGTGGGTCCCCGTGCCGAAGGCCATCCCTGGGTCCAGTTCCAGGACCACTTCCCCCTCGCCGGGGTTGTAGGAAAGCCAGGACGGGCGGACGACGAGGCGGCGGCCGATGTGCAGGACGGTCAGGTGCTTCTTCCAGGCCTCATCCCAATCCGTTTCGGCGACCGTGCGGAAGGCCGGCTCTGGGAGGGGGAGAATCTGGCTCAGGTGCCAGAGGGCCTCCTCCACCTGGCGGCGGGTACGGGGGAGTTCGTCATCGGCAGGCAGGTAGGCCCGCACGATGATGGAGCCCGCGCTGAAGCCCTCGGGCCCGGCCTCCAGCGCCACCCCCCGCGGGGCGAAGCGGCTCAGCACCTCCGCGACCGCCTCCGCCCCCTCTCCCGTCGTCTCTACGCGGACCTCCAGCCAGTTCATGCCGACCGCCTCCCTCTTCTTCTTGCCCAGAGGGGCAGAGAGAAAAGGGGGAGAGGGGTTGGCGGGCGGCGGCTTCGCCGCCCGCCAACCCCATTCTCCATCCCCCTCCCCGTGCAGCGCAGCCGCTGCGGGGAGGGGGGCAGGGGGGTGAGGGAGGCGAACAAGTACGAGTTCAGCCGCATATCGGAGTGACCACTCACGCTCGTTATAGCAGCAACCGATCCAGATACTCCAGCAACTCCTGAGCCAGTTTCGCGACGTCCTGAGCAATCTCCTCGGAGATATGTGCGGCGTAATTATATCGTGCGTTGGCCCGCACCTCCAACCCCCGGTTCAACCGTCGTCCCAGGTCCCGGGGCAATTCTCCGGTCTGGATATACAGCTCACCGAACTTACCTACCAGACCGCCGCGAGAGCCCGGGATATCGTCCACCTTCAGCAACAAAAGCCCTTTCACGCACAACTCTGCCGCGTTATACGCCGCATCCACGGCAATCCGCAGATCTCCAGCGTCCAGGGCACGCCGGGCACCATCCAGGTAAATTTTGGCCAGATTCCACAGCCCGCTCGCCTCGCGCCGTTTCAGTTCCGCCTCCGCCACCGAAAAGACCTCCTTTCCTGAACGAGAGGCGCGGTAAAGGAAATACGAACGGGGGCTGAAGTATTCGCTCATCGGATAAACCAGGGGCTCAATCCCTTCCCCCGTTTCCATTGCGACTTCAAAGGCTGCCTCGGCACAGGCATCCCGCAGTTCCTCCAGGCCATTGACGGAGAAAACCAGGACATCTATGTCGCTTTCCGGATGCTCTTCCCCCTTCAACACGCTCCCGAACAGAATCACCTTGGCAATGTGGTGCCTCCACGGCCCGGAGAGCAACTTCTGGACGAATCGGTTCAGCGCGACTTGTTTTTGGGGTGAAACTTCAATCCCCCGGCCCATCAGATGCAACCTGTCCCCTCTCCATTTTGCTCACTGCTCGCATCTCCAGCCACTCTTTCAATGATCGCTGGCTTTCCCCAGATGGTCTCCCGAAAACCAGATCCTCAACGCTGATGTCTTCATCCAGGTCAGGCCAGTGGATCCCCTCTCCATCTCCGATCAGCCGCCAATGGCTACGCTCTTCTGGTGTACCATACAACAGGCGCGGGTACCATGCCAGAGGACCAGAGATTGTACGCCCATCCGTGAGATTGACGATCAGCAAGTCGTCTGTAACGGCAACCCCTTGAGCAATTATAACGCGTGTTTCAACTACCAAAGAACTCATTCCACCCGAGTTTTCTTTGTTACCTGAGACTCCCTTTATCCCCCTCACCCCCCTTGCCCTGCAGGCGGGGGAGAGGAGAGAGGGGTTTTTGGGGCGGCGGCTTCGCCGCCGCCCCAAAAACCCCACTTCCATCCCCCTCCCCGTGCGGCGAACGCCGCAATGCGGAGGAGGGAGGGGAAATATCAACCCTCCAGAGAATCACACCCTTCTGGAATTATAAGCCAATTCAACCTGCTGCCTGCTACCTGCTGCCTGCTACCTGTAGATTCAACCCATAGGGGTGGTATGACTTTTTAAGACTTCGCCGGAAGGCGGTGATACGACTTTACGAGATTCAACACGTACATACGGTGAGCATCGGGTAGAATCGTTACTCTTCACTGAATGTTCGCCGGGCATCCTCATACCCCAGGTCTATCAGTTCCCGGCTGGTCTTCGGGTCGTAGCGGAGAATTTGCAGGAGACCGATTTCCTGGCTGGGGACGATCACCCGGCAGCGAATGTAGCGGTGCTTTTCGTCCATCTCGGCCGCTACCAGCCAATTGATCCGCTCCAGTTGCTTGATGTCGTTCTCAAACGTTGCGCTGAGCGCCAGGTCCAGCATCACGGCGAACGCCTGCCAGGGCCAGCGCGGCAGCGGGATGTGCCGCTCCCCCACCGGAGAGAGCAGCACCACGTACACCTCATCCGCCCCAGCGTCAATCGCCGCTGAGAGCGGCGTATTCGCCATCACTGCCCCGTCCCAGTAGTGCCGATCCCCGATGCGGGTCCAGGGATAGACCAGGGGGATGGAACAACTGGCCAGGATGTGGGCCGGAGTAATTTCGGTCTTGCGGTTGTCAAAGATGCGCAGGTCGCCCCCCTCCACCTCGGTGGCGGTGATGAGCAGCCGCTTTTCCGTTCGGGCCAGTCCGTCAAAATCAATGAACCGGTAGAGGGTCCGGGTCCAGGGCGAGGTATCGTAAATGGCCCGCCAGGGGCGCAGTCGCCAGAAGCGGTGAATATCCCGGGTGCGGGTGGAAAGCCAGGCCGCTTCCAGGTCCCGCGCCGTCTTCCCGGAGGCGATGGCGGCGGTGTTGATGGCCCCGATAGACGTACCGACCAGGATGTCAGGGGAAAGACCGGCCTCCTCCAGATATTTGTAGACCCCACATTCGTATGCTCCGCGGCCACCGCCACCGGAGAGGACCAGTGCGCGTGTCAGTTTTGTTGGGGTCATCGCCATCGCCTCCAACAAACAGGCATCACAAGGTATTCCGTCGCGAGAGCAGGCTGGGGTAGACCGTCACCAGCCGGAAGGCCTCCTCCAGGTCCTGACGGGTGAGCAGGCCCAGAAACGTCCCGGCATCCACCACCGGTATCGCTTCGGCCCCGGATTCGCTCATCCGCTGCTGAATCTCAAAGAGGTCGTCATCTGGGCCGACGATCAGAAAGTTCCGCTGCATGATCTGATGGACCGGGACCTGGGGGCCGTGTTCTTTCAGGCCTCGCAGGACCCCCGTACGGGTCAGCATACCGACCAGGCGATCCCCTTCGCAGACCGGAAAATCGGATTGAAATCCCTCCAGCATCAGGTCCACTACGTGGCTCAGTGGGTCCTCCGGATGAACGGCCTGGGGGGAATGGGAGTAGGCCTGGCGGACCCGCAACCCGGCGAGCGCGGTCTTGAGTTGAACCATACGCCCTTCCTGAGTCGCGCCCGCATAGACGAAGAGGGCAACCAGGATGAGGAAGACATCGCGGCTGAAAAGTCCCAGGAGGCCCAGCCCCCACGCCAGCACCTGCCCAATGCGGACAGCCAGCGCCGTCGCGCGGCCGTAGGGCATCACTGTCGCCAGGATCGCGCGCAAAACCCGGCCGCCGTCCATAGGAAAGGCCGGAAGCAGGTTAAACCCCGCCAGGAACAGGTTGGTAATCGCCAGGTAGGGCAACAGGTACGACCAGGAAAGCGTCCCACCGGATGAGATCGCCTGCAGGAACGCCGTCCATATCCGCAGGGGGAACAGGAACAGGGTGAGGAAAGATAGCCCCACGCCGATGAGCCCGCTGGCCACCGGCCCGGCCAGCGACATCAGCAGTTCCTGGTAGGGGCGTTCGGGGACCCGTTCCATCTGGGCAACGCCCCCCAGTGGCAGGAGCACAATCTCGTTGACCCTGCTACCGAACTGAATAGCAACCAGGCTATGGGCCAGTTCGTGGAGGACCACACAGACAAAGAGCAGTACAACAACAACGATCCCGAAAACCGCTCCGCGCCAGAAAGGGTTCTGCCCACTCCCGAACTGGATCGCAGCCCAGACGAGGATCAGAGGGAACGTGATATGCATACGGATAGGGATACCTTTGACCGTTACCAGTTTCAGTGAGCCCATACCCAATCCTTTCGGCCCGGTTGCCGAACGTAACTATAGCACAGTCTGGCGTAAGTGTCAAAATCCGGAAGCGCGAGTTTGTGTAGCCACTCAATTCCAGGTTAGCGCCGCGCCCGCGAAAGAAGCGGGGTTTGTGGGGGCGGCTTCGCCGCCCCCACAAACCCCACCCTTTTCCCATGCAGAACGAATTGCTGCGCAAACCCAGGCAAAGCCCAACTTGACATCTCCCATTTCTGGGCTATTCTATAAGCAAGTTTTGCGCCAGTTCACCGTCATCCGATCGCTTTCGCCATCCCTCCCCAAGGATGTGGATATGAAGCCCTGGATCGGGCGAATCCGGCTGGTAAACGGTCAGCGGCAGCAGGGCGAGCACCCATGCTGTACCTGGTTTTCCCCTCCATTGCATCCCGCCAGTGGGCGCGAGGGCGAAACCTTCGCGATGGTGCTGGAACTCAGCGGCCCGGCAACCTCCCGCCTCTATCGGGAAATTCGGGACGCTACCGCCCAATCGTTCTGGTCCACCTCCGGAAGCCCCATCGCCGCGCTGCGCCGGGCCGTCATTGCCGCAAACCGCGCCTTATTCCGCTTCAATAGCCAGGTTCCGACGGAAAGCCGTTGCTGGGGAGACCTCGCCTGTGCAGCGCTTCGGCCCGACGAGGTCTTCCTGGCTATGGTCGGGCAAGCCTGGGCGCGTATCCTCGCTGCGGACGTCCGCGGGCAACACCCGGAAGAGTTCTTCCCTCCCCTGGGCAGCAGAGCATGGGCAGAGGTCGCCATCACATATAGCCCAATACAGCCGGGTACCACCCTCCTGCTTACCCCTCAAAATCTTCCGGAGATCATTGCCCTGGAAGCGCTGGATACCGTCCTTCAGCGGAAAGATGAAGAGATACTGGACGGTCTGGAGCAACTGGCTGGGGACGAGTCCCTGACCGCGCTGGTGGTCCGCTGGCCGGAAGAAGAGATAGCCATACCCACGCCTCCACCGCGCCGCCGGAAAACTCCCCAACCCGTAGAGCCCCCCCGTGCGCCCGCCCCATCGCCGGAGGAAGAAATTGCTCAGGAACTGCTCCCCGTTCCTGCAAAAACACCGGTATGGGAGACTGTTGCTGAGGAACCGGAAGTGGAGGTAACCGCCCCTTCTCCCCGGTCCTGGGAGGTGGAAACTTTTTCCCGCGCCGTCCCCGGTACGCCGCTTCCTCCCACCGGACTTCGCCGCCTGGGCGGGGCAATGCTCGCAGGATTATCGGCCATTGGGAGGGCACTGAGTAGAGGAATCACCGCAGCAGGGAAAACCCTGGTCGGAGGCGCGAAAGCCCTGGGGAGCGGTATCGGGGCCCTGGGGCCCGCTGTCCGTCGCGGAGGACGCACATTGTTCCGCCGCGTCCTGCCTGGTGCAGAGCGCCGACGAGCGGTCGCCCCGCGCAGGGTGCGCCTTCCTCCGCCGGAAAACCCCCGCCGGATGGCGGCCGTTGCCGTCGTCATCCTGATCCTGGTCGCACTGATCACCCTGTTCACCTGGTTCCAGTACGGCCGGGACCTCCTCCGGGGACGGGCAATTTCCCAGGCCCAGGAACACATCCGGGCCGCCCAGCAGGCCTCCAACCCCGACATCGCCCGCCCGCACTGGGAGGCCGCCCTGACCATTCTGGCCGAGTATGACGACCCGGAGGCTACCGCTCTGCGCACGATGGCGCAGGACGCTCTGGACATCATGGAGGGTGTCACTCGGGTCACTCCGGTCCTTGTGGCCGATCTGGGGGCTGCCCAGGGCCGGCGTCTGGCAGCGTGGGAACAGAGCATCGCTGTTCTGGAGGACGGTGGGCAGGTCCAGCGCATCCCGCTCAGTGGCGGGAGCGAAACGGTTCCTCTCCCTCAGGGGGCCACACCGATAGACATCGCCCGTTATCAGATGGAATCCGGCCGGACCTCACCGGTGCTGCTCATTCTGGGCCGGGGGGCGAGTTTGTGGACGTACGATTCCCGCTGGGGGGAAACCCGGTCGCTGGCCCTCTCTCCGCCTCCCGGCAGTCACGACCCAGTGGCAATGGGTACATATCAGGGGCGCCTCTATCTGCTGGACCCGGCCGCAGGCCAGATATGGCGATACTGGCCCCGGAACGAACAGTTCACCGGAGGCGCAGAGGCGTACTTCTCCTCCGGAGCGCCCTCCCTGACTGGAGCCCGGGATATGGCGATTGACGGCAACATCTACGTGTTGTTTGAGGATGGACAGGTCGCCCGCTACCTGGAGGGGGAGGCAGAACCTTTTGCCGTCACCGGTGTTCCGTCGCCACCCCCCCATTTCATCGCTCTGACCGTGGACCCGGAATTGACGAACGGTCCAGTGTATCTGGCCGACGGGACGGCGGAGCGCATCGTTGTGCTGAGGGCAGACGGGTCCTTCTGCGCTCAACTGCGCGCTCCGGGCGAAGAATTTCGCGGTCTTCAGGCGCTGACGGTCAGCGACACGGGGAATGACCTGTTCATCGCCGCCGGGGGGAGAATATACAAAGTTCCCATCCCCTCACTGCCCTGCCGGTAGGATTAGTAC
>Ga0209721_1000738_pt1 | contig 27400 bp, 23 predicted proteins | sample TshhotsprinmetaG_FD_184139 | JGI IMG/M metagenome (GOLD analysis project Ga0209721, IMG submission 184139) | Hot spring microbial communities from South Africa to study Microbial Dark Matter (Phase II) - Tshipise hot spring metaG (SPAdes)... | ecosystem: Environmental > Aquatic > Thermal springs...
GAGGTGCAGAGGGGCAGAGGTGCAGAGGTGCAGAGGTGCAGAGGTGCAGAGGTGCAGAGGTGCAGAGGTGCAGAGGTGCAGAGGTGCAGAGGAGCAGAGATGCAGAGGTGCAGAGGTGCAGAGGAGTGTGAATGGGCAAGTACGAATTGCGATTGGCGATACGCGATTTACGATTTACGATTTACGTTTTACGCATTACGCATACGCACCACACAACAGTTCAGAGTAACACAACTGTAACTTACCAGACACTTTCCCGGCCCCCGAACAGTGTATTATGGAAGTATGGTTGCCGATGTGCGCTCGGGGCTGGTGCTGGCGGCGGTGATCGCCTGGAAGCAGGTGCTCTCCCTGGGCCCGTACGTTCTGATTGGAGCGGTGCTGGGAGCGCTCCTGTGTCAGGTTACCCTACCGGTTCGCTGGAAACAGGGCCTGGGCCGGGCCCGACCCGCGACGGTGTTCGGCGCGGCGGGTCTGGGCTGCCTCTCCCCGCTGACCACCTTCGGGACGGTGCCGACCCTCTTGCGACTGGTACAGGAAGGGGTCTCCCCGGGAACCGTCCTGGCCTTCCTCTCCGCTTCCTCTATGCTGAGCCCTCAGGTCTTCCTGCTCACCCTGGGCGGGTTGGGGCCCCATCTGGCCTTCAGCCAGTTGGGCGGGATCATCCTGCTCAGTGGGTTGGCGGGGTGGCTGATCTCTTTTCTTCCCCCTACCTCGGTCCTTCATCCGACCCTTTTCTCCACCGGTCCTCCGGCGCGGCAATCCCGGCGCGGGTTTTCCTGGTCGCGCCTGAGCCGCGACCTGACGGGAATTCTGGGCTGGATCGGTTTCACCTTCCTCATCGGCGTCGTCCTCTCCGCGTTGCTCCAGGTTTTCATCCCCATCCGCTGGATCACAGGCCTTCTGGAATCGGGACGCTGGACGGTGATCGTCCTGGCCGGGGTAGCAGGCGTCCCCCTTTACTTCTGCGGCGGCAGCGCCGTCCCGGTGCTGGCCTTTCTCCTTCAGGCCGGGATGAGCCCAGGGGCGGCAGTGGCCTTTCTCATCTCCGGCGCGGCCACCCGCACCACTGCCCTGGCCGCAGTGGGCAGTCTGCTGAACCCCAGGGCATTATCTGTTTATGCGCTGTACATCGTGGTCGGCGCAATTGTGGTGGGCCTTCTGGTCGGGTAGGGCGCACTGGCTCAGAAAGGTAAATTGCCCTTCCCGACGCTCTGGACATTGAACGCAGTTTAACATGCCCCCAAGGGCACCCCAAAGCATGAAAACAGCGTCCTGGATACCGCGAGCCGGTAGTCACTCCGGTGAGTGGTGATTCTGGGCAAATGCCCCCTCACCCCCCTTGGTCCCCCCTCTCCCCCTGCCCTGCGGGCGGGGGAGAGGGGGGATAGAGAGGGGTTTTGCGGGGCGGCGGCGAAGCCGCCGCCCCGCAAAACCCCATTTTTCTCCCCCCTCCCCGTGGGGTGGTAGGGGCGGACGATCCGTCCGCCCTCGACGGGGAGGGGGTAAGAGGGAGGGGCAAATGAAACCGGCATAGAATTGGACGATCAGGTTTATCACTACCTATCGGAGTGACCACCCACGAGCCGAACCGCAGTTTATTTTCAGATCTACCACGGATGAACGTGCATGACCCCCATCCGCGTTTATCCGCGTTCATCCGCGTCCCATTATGAGGAGAGATATGAATAGCCGATGGCGTCTCGGGATAGTGCTGGTACTGTTGGCGGTCCTGGGTGGGGTGAACTGGGCCCAGGAGCGGGCTGCTTATTCCGCCATCTCCTCCAATCCGACTTCAGTGGCAATTGTCCGGGCCTCTAATTGGCCGGTCCCCGATCACGAAGTAGAGGCGCTGGTCCGGCAGGCGGTCGCCATGGCGGGGGGCCTGCGGGGCATCATCGCGCCAGGCGACACCGTGGTGGTCAAACCCAATATGGTGTGGAATGCCTCGCCGGAGACGGGTATCGTCACCGACCCCCGTGTGGTGCGCGCAGTGGTCCGGTTGGCCCAGGAAGCCGGTGCCGGGACGGTCATCATCGCCGAAGGCACTGCCTGCTACGCCCACTACTCTCCAGATGCCCGCGGGGCGACGATCGCCGCATTCCGCGATGCGGGCTACGACGCCAACGGAGACATGCAGGACGACACCACCGGCGCGCTCCTGGTGGACCTGAACGACACCGGCGGGCTGGACCAGTACGACCCGAACAAAGTGGTGCAGGTGCAGGTCCCCAACGGCCTGATCTGGACCTCCTACTGGCTTCCCCGGGTGGTGATGGAGGCCGACGTCCTGATCGGCGTCCCGGTGTTGAAGAACCACTTCACCGCCGGGGTCACTCTGGGGCTGAAGAACCAGATCGGCATCGCCCCGTCCGATATCTACCATAATCCCGGTTCGCAGATGCTGAAAGGGGCGCTGAACCACGGCCCGAACGACCTGGGCCGGCACATCGTGGACCTGAACCTGGCCCGCCCGCTGGACTTCGTGGTGGTGGACGGGTTGCGGGGGATGATGGACGGCCCCGTCGGAAGCACCCTGGCCAGTCCGCTGATGCGGCTGATTATCGCGGGAAGGGATGCGGTAGCCGTGGATACGGTGAGCAGTTTGGTGATGGGGTACGATCCCGCCTCCATCCCCTACCTGGGTTGGGCTGCCGGGGCGGGCCTGGGCACCGGCGACGTGAGCCGGATCACGGTGCATGGCCTTCGGGTGAGCCAGGTGCGGCGCGATTTCCCGGCCCCCTATGGCAATCCCCCGGCCCAGCGGGCCGAATCCACCCCGCCGACGGTCCAGATCACCGCGCCCCAGAACGGAATGGTGGTCGCCGAACGGACCACCGTCTGGGCATCCGCGGCGGACGACCGGGGAGTGGCGAAGGTGGAGTTCTATGCGGGCAACCAAATCCAGGCGACCGTCCGCACACCCCCGTACTACGCGGTTCTGGACCTGACCTCCTTCCGGGGCCAGACCGTCACCCTGCGGGCGATCGCCTACGACCGCGCGCTCAACGACGCCGTGGCCCAGACGACCGTGGCGGTGGTGCGGTCTCCTCTTCCCGGTACCACCTCTTTCCAGACCGCCACCATCACCATCCCCACTTACCCCTACCACGATTGCCTGCGGGAGGGATGGCATGGTCGCTACCGCTACCGCTGGCTGGATCGGTCCCACTACGGCAACCCCACCCCTGTTCCCCGAGACTACACCGTCCTGGTGATGGAGAACGACTATCTGCGGGTGACCGTTCTTCCGGAACTGGGAGGGCGGGTGTATCAACTGGTCTACAAGGCCACCGGGAACAACGAGTTGTATCAGAATCCGGTGATCAAGCCCACCCGGTGGGGGCCGCTGGACGGAGAGCGCAACTGGTGGCTGGCTGCCGGGGGCATAGAGTGGGGTTTGCCGGTGGTGGAGCACGGCTATGAGTGGGGCGAACCCTGGGACTGGTCCGTCGTCACCTCCACGGCGGGTGTGACGGTGACGGTGCGCGATACCACGGCGACCGATCGGCTGCGGGCGGCCATTGACCTGGCGTTATCCGCCGACCGGGGCTATCTGGCTATTGTCCCCCGTCTGGAAAATCCCACCACATCCCCCCTGACCTACAGTTTCTGGCTCAATGCCATGCTGGCTCCGGGGCCGCAGAATCGCCCCACGGCCGACCTGCAGTTTATCTTCAACGCCAGCGAGATGTCGGTGCACTCCACCGGCGATTGTCGCTTGCCCGGTTGCTGGCCCACCGAGCCGTCTGGTCCCGACTACCGGTTTTCCTGGCCTGTGTACAACGGGGTGAATTACTCCCGCCTGGGGAACTGGAGCCGGTGGCTGGGCTTTTTTGAGTACCCCCAGGCGGCGGCCGATTTTATGGGCGTCTATAGCCCCGACGCCGGGGAAGGGGTTGCCAGAGTCTTCCCTTCCGACATCGTCCGGGGGGCCAAAGGGTTCGCCTTCGGCTGGTCGGACCCGATAGACTGGCACGAATGGACCGACGATGGGTCGGGGTATGTGGAACTTCACGGTGGGGTAGCCCCCACCTTCTGGGAGTCGGCGACGCTGACAGCGACCACGACCCTGGCCTGGACGGAGTACTGGTACCCGGTAGGGGCCATCGGTACCCTCTCTGCGGCCACGCCGGAGGCGGCGCTGGGCCTGACCCTGGAAAGGGGACTGTTCCGCGTCGGCGTCCACTCCACCCGGGCCCGCGCCGCGGGGGAGAGTCTGCTCTATGTATGGGACCGCGCCACCTGCGCGCAACTGGGCTTTCGGCGGATGCCCGCGCTGGACCCCGCTCATCCGCAGATCACCCTGTTCCCGTCGGGGGGACGGTCGCCGGAGCAGGTGGCGGTGGCCTACCTGGACGACGCGGGGGACCTCCTGGCGGCAGTGAATCCCACCGACTGCCTGCCGCCCCGCGCCGGGGTGAATCCCCTGCCGCTGCGGGTGCCCACGGCGACCTTCACCGTCACCTGGGCGGGGGAGGACGTCTGGACCGGCGTCGCTGCCTACGACGTCCAGGTGCGTGACGGCTACGAGGGGGCCTGGACCGACTGGCTCACCGATACGGTGGCGACCTTCGCCCCCTTCCAGGGGGAACACGGGCATACCTACTTCTTCCGCGCCCGGGCGCGCGACGGGGCGGGCAACTGGGGGGCCTACACCGACGACGAATGGGGGCAGGCCTTCACCACCGTCCTGACCGAACCGGCCCCCGTGCTGGTCACCTCGCGCAAAACGGCCGCGCCGTCTCTCTTTTCGCCGGACCAGACGGTAGCCTGCACGGTGCTCATCAGCAACACCGGGAACCTGACAGCGGCGGCGACCCTGACCGACACCCCGCCGGTGGAGATGGTCGTCCTGACCGATACCCTCTCTGCCACCTCCGGCCCCCCGCCCGTCTATGGAGACGGAGCGATTCTGTGGGCGGGGGAAGTTCCCGCCGATGGGGCGGTCCGGGTGACCTACGTCCTCTCCCCGACCGAATCCACGCCGCTGATGGTGCCGATGACCAACACCGCGGAGATTTCCGGGAGCGTTCTGGGGCCGCTGGTGCGTCGGTCTGTTATGACGCGGGCCTTCCTCATCCGGCTCCCCCTGGTCAGTCGGTGGTGGACGCCGTAATCCAAATGAGGGGCATTCCGCGCCCATCTGTACCTGTCCGCGTCCATCCTCCGTGCCCTCTGTGTGCTGGGCTTATGCAGGAATTCGCCCCACCCCTCAACCGGTGACATCGCCCCGGGAGCGCAGTCGGGCCGCCTCGCCGACCTCCGTCCAGCGTACCCCCTCCATCCCCATAAACACCAGCCCCAGGAGCGTCACCGGAACCAGCAGGATGGCGTGGAGGACCAGGATGTAACTGCCCGCGGCCGCGGCCGGCGCCCCCATCCCCTGCAGGATTTTGATCCCCATTTCAAACGTACCGATGTATCCCGGCAGGGAGGGCAGCGCGGTCAGCAGGTTGACCACTCCGCCCATCACCATCACCCCGATGTACCCCAGGTGCAGGTCAAAGGCGAAACTGACCAGCCAGTACTTGAGGGCCTCCAGCAGCCAGACCCAGACGGTCACGCCGAACAGGACAAACACATCCCGCGCACTGCGCAGTCCCTCCAGCCCGGCGATGACCCCCTCCAGAAAGTGCAGGAGAGGGGGACGAAAGCGGGCGGGGACCAATCTGTCCAGTAACCAGTGGGCAATCCGGCGCAGGAGGTCCGGTCGGGCAGATAGGAACAGAAATACCAGCAGGGCGCCGAAGAAGACCGCGCTGGCGATGACGACCAGTCGTCCCAGAAAATCGGAAAGGGGAAGGAACAACAGTCCAAAGAGGACGAAGCAGACCAGCGTCAGCCCGTCAAACAGCCGCTCCAGAACTGCCGTGGTCAGCGTGGTGCCGACGTGGATGTTCTCTTTCCGCCAGAGGAGGTAGGCCCGGAGCACCTCTCCCAGGCGGAAGGGGAGGATATTGTTGCCCATGTAGCCGATGACGACGACGGGGAAGAGGCGCGCGGTAGGCACCACCTTGCTCCCGCGCAGGAGGAACTTCCAGCGCCAGGACCGGAACCAGACGGATATGAAGTAGACCGCCACGCCGGGGATGAGCCAGATATACGATGCACCCTTCAGGGCCTCCCAGACTTCCCCCAGATGCAGATCACGGAAGGCGATCCAGAGGAACAACAGGCTGAGGACCAGACCAGTGAGCAGGATGAACCAGCGACGTTTCATAGCAGGAAAGTAACTGTTCAGGCTATTGTCCTTCAGCGATTGAAATCGCCCCTCAAGGGCTTGCCGCCGGGCGTCCACCGGCGTGGACGCCGCCCCGGCGACCGCGCAGGCGGTCGCCCGGCACGAAGTGCCCTCCAGGGGCGGTTTCAACCGCTGGCTGAACAGTTACGCAGGAAAAAGAAACCTCCCCTGAAGTTCGGCCTTTTTAACAATTTACGGCGAAGCCGCCGTGATGAAAAATATTTTATTCTGATCTTTCGCGACCCAGTAAATTACCTTCCCTATTTCGGGCCATTTGGGCCCAAAAGGCCAAACTTCGCGGGAGGTGCATGGGACTATTCTCCAATAGCGACGATGACCCGCGCCGGGCGCAGGAGACGGTCGCCGATACGGTAGCCTGTCTGCACGACGTGGACCACCGTATCGGGTGCCGCGCTGACCTGGCTGGCGGGGACGGTCCCCACCGCCTCGTGCCAGGCCGGATCAAAGGGCTGACCCTCGGCCTCAATCGGAGTCACGCCCTCCCGGTTCAGCAGATGCATCAAACTGCGGTTGGTGAGTTCCACTCCCTGCCGGAGGCTCTGCGCGTCGGCGCCGTCGGCGGAGAGGGCGCGAGCCAGGTCGTCCGCCACTGCCAGGAAATCCCGCAGCAGCCGCTCTCGGTCGGCGGCGATGCGCTCTTCTGCCAGGCGCTGCAGCCGTTTGCGGAAGTTATCCATCTCCGCCTCCAGCCGCAGCGCGCGGTCTTTCCATTGTTCCAGTTCTTCCCGCAGCGCCTTATCCTCCACCGCCGGAGTCTCCGCCGATACCGGTGGCGGCGGGGGCGCGGGCGGAGGGGCCTCCGCCACCGGCGGCGGGGCCTCATCCACCGGAACCACCGGCGCGGGCGGTGCCTCCTCCAGTTCCGGCTGGACGACGCGGATGGGAATCTTCTTCCGAGTGCTCACAGTACCTTCTCCTTCCACCGATTTCCCAATTCCCGATCACCAATTCCCAATCCCCAATTCCCAACCTACGTCTCCCGGAACTCGCCCTCAATGACCTCTCCCTCGCCGCCCGAGGGCCGCTCGCCGCCGGGAGTGAAACCGCCGGGGCCACCGGGACCGCCAGCACCACCGGCTGCCTGCTGCCGGGCGTACAACTGCTGACCGAGGGCCATGCTGGCCTGTTGCAGTTGCTCGCTCAGCCGCCGGATGCGGGCGACGTCCTCGCCCTTCATCGCCTCCCGCAGGTCGCGGATGGTATCCTCAATCCGCTGCCGGTCGGACCCGGGCACCTGGTCGCCCAGTTCCCGCAGGAACTTCTCCGTCTGATAGATGAGATTGTCGGCCTGGTTGCGGGCCTCGGCCAGTTCCCGGCGCCGCTTATCCTCCGCTTCGTACCGCTTGGCGTCGTTGAGCAGCCGATCCACCTCATCTTTGCTCAGGTTGGTGGTCGCGGTGATGGTGATGCGCTGCTCCCGACCGGTGGCGCGGTCCTTTGCCGAGACGTTGAGGATACCGTTGGCATCAATGTCAAACGTGACCTCAATCTGCGGGATGCCGCGCGGCGCGGGCGGGATGCCCTCCAGGTTGAAGCGGCCGAGGCTGATGTTATCCGCTGCCATCGGGCGCTCACCCTGCAGGACGTGGATGGTGACCACGGTCTGACCGTCATCGGCGGTGGTGAAGATTTCGCTCTTGCGCACCGGGATGGTGGTGTTGCGCGGGATGAGCGGCGTCATCACCCCGCCCAGTGTCTCCACGCCCAGGGTCAGCGGGGTGACGTCCAGCAGGACCACGTCGCGCACCTCGCCGCCCAGGACCCCGGCCTGGATCGCCGCCCCCACGGCCACGACCTCGTCGGGGTTGACGCCTTTGTGCGGTTCTTTGCCGCCGGTCAGTTCCCGTACCAGGTCCTGAATCATCGGCATACGGGTCGCGCCGCCCACCAGCACCACGGCGTCCAGGTCCCTGGCGCTCATCTTGGCGTCCCGCAGCGCCTGCTCAAACGGGCCGCGGCAGCGCTGGACCAGGTCGGCGGTCAACTGCTCAAACTTCGCCCGCGTCAGGCGCATTTGCAGATGCTTGGGGCCGGACGCGTCGGCAGTGATGAACGGCAGGTTGATCTCCGTCTCCAGCATCGTGGAGAGTTCAATCTTCGCCTTCTCCGCCGCCTCCTTCAGCCGCTGCAGTGCCTGCCGGTCCTGGCGCAGGTCAATCCCGTACTCTTTCTTAAACTCTTCGGCCACGTAGTTGACGATGCGCTGGTCCCAGTCGTCGCCGCCGAGGAAGGTATCGCCGCTGGTGGCCTTGACTTCAATGACGCCCTCGCCGACCTCCAGGATGGACACGTCAAACGTACCACCACCCAGGTCAAACACCAGAATCGTCTCCACGCCCTTTTTATCCAGCCCGTAGGCCAGCGATGCGGCGGTCGGTTCGTTGATGATGCGCAGGACCTCCAGCCCGGCGATCTTCCCGGCGTCCTTGGTCGCCTGGCGCTGACTGTCGTTGAAATAGGCCGGGACGGTGATGACCGCCTGCGTCACCGGTTCGCCCAGGTACGCCTCGGCGTCCTGCTTCAGTTTGCGCAGGATCATCGCCGAGATTTCCTGCGGGGTATACTCCTTCCCGGTCTGCGGGATGTAGACGCGCGCGTCGCCCTGAGAGCCCGCAACGATTTTGTATGGCAACACCTGGCGCGCTTTCTCCACTTCCGCGTCATCGTAGCGGCGGCCCATCAGCCGCTTGATGGAGAAGATAGTATTTTCCGGATTAACGATGGCCTGCCGCCGGGCAGCCTGCCCCACCAGCCGTTCCCCGGTCTTGGTGAACCCGACGACCGAAGGACAGAGATTCCCCCCTTCGGCTGTAGGAATAACCACCGGCTCACCGCCCATCAACACGGCGACCACCGAGTTCGTTGTTCCCAGGTCAATCCCTACGATTTTTCCCATCCCTTCACCTCCTGATGAAATTCACACTCTGCAATCTGCAATCTGCAATCTGCAATTTGCAATCTGCAATTTGCAATCTGCAATCTGCAATCTGCAATCTGCTTACCCGTTACAGTATGCCACCAAAGTATGAGAATCGCGTTAGAGGAGAATTAGAAAGACGTTAGAGATGCCGTTTGGGCCTACGAGAGGATTCGGCGGCGGATGGCAACGGAGATATCCCGCAGGGTGTAGAGGGTGGCGACGCCTGCTGCGGCGGTGATAATTCCCGCGGCGACGAAGACGGTCTGCACACCCAGAAAATGGCCCAGGAAAGCGGAAAGCCCCTGAGCCAGTGCCGTCCCCCCGGCAACGATAAGCGCGACGACCGACTGGACCCGTCCTCTGACCTCATCCGGGGAGAGGGTCTGGATGGCGGTATCCAGCGCGCCCCGAGCGATGACGATGCAGAATCCCAGAGTCACCACGCTCAGCAGGACGACCAGGTAAATGGGCGCAAAGGCGAAGGCAACAATGGCTGCGCCAGCCAGTATCAGCGTCCCACCGACAATGCTATGGATGGAAAACCGATGGGAAAAACGGGACGCCAGCAATCCCCCCAGAATGGAGCCAATCCCCAGCATGCTCATCGCACCACCGTATTCCAGGCCGCCGGCCCCCAGACGAACCTTGAGGTGGGGGATCGCCAGCAGGACGACGGCCCCGATCCCCAGGGTGGCGATGCCCGTGATGGGAAGCGCGCGGCGCAGGGGAGGGCTCTGGCGGATAAATCCCAGCCCTTCCCGCACGCTATGCCAGAGAGTCCGTCCTCCAGGGCGGGCCACGGGAGAATACGATCCCCCGTTCTGGATCGGGGGAATGCGCATCACCAGGATCGTCACCGCGGAGAAGACAAAGGTGAAACTGTCAAAGACGATCGCAGCCACCCACCCCCACAGTTCCACAATGGTCCCGGCAACCATCGGGCCGACAATGAGGGCGATGATGTAACTGCCCTGGATCAACCCGTTGGCCGCCAGAAGGAGTCCGGTGGGAACGATGTTGGGGATCGTGGCGTTGCGGGCCGGGTAGAAAAACGAACCAACCATCGCCAGGGCGGCGGCGGCGAGGTAGAGAATCCAGAGATCGCCCGAGGTCCGCACCAGGAGAACGGCCAGGACCAGAACGGCCCGCAGGAGGTCGGAAGCGATCATCACCCCCTTCCGGTCCCAGCGGTCGGCGACGACGCCGCCCACCAGGCCGAAAAGGACCTGCGGTAGGGCCAGGGCGAGCGCCGGGATCAGCAGCGCCAGCGGCGAGGCGGAAAGGTGGGTGATCAGGGTAACGCCCGCGATGAACAGACACTGATCCCCCACCTGGGAGAGCAGTTGACCGGACCAGAGCAACAGAAAATCCCGCCGCCCCAGAAGTTCACGGATGGCCGCGCGTCGGTCCAGGGAAGCGGGCGGGAGATGGGCCTCTGGCGGTTCTGCTTTGTCGGCGCGTTTCCAGAGCGCTGTAGTAATCTTTTCTGCCACGGTTTTCATTTTACACCAAATCGGGAGAGTGGCAAGTCTGTTGCAGAACCTGCGGTTGACGGGATTCGCCCGGTCAGTTATAATACAAACAGCCCCGATAGAGAGTCCTGTTCTCTGGGCGCGCGAATCAAAAATAGATGAGCCATTATGTGGGAAAAATTAGAGGGAATTGAGGATCGCTACGAAGAGATCACCCAGCGGATGGCCGATCCGGAAATCGTGACCGACCCGGCGCGGCTGGCCGAACTGGCGCGCGAGCACGCCGAACTGGAGGAAGTCGTCACCGTCTATCGCCAGTACCGGCAGGCCCAGGCGGAACTGGCCGAGGCGGAGTCTTTGCTGGAGGACGGGGACCCCGAAATGCGGGAACTGGCCGAGGCGGAGATCGTCCGCCTCCAGGAGCGGATGGCCGACCTGGAACAGCAACTGCGCTATCTCCTGCTGCCCCGCGATCCCCGCGACCAGCGGGATGTTATTATGGAAATCCGCGCTGGCGCCGGTGGGGAGGAGGCGGGGCTTTTCGCGGCCGACCTCTATCGGATGTACACCCGCTACGCCGAACGGCAGGGCTGGCAGACGGAATTGCTCAGCGCCCATCCCACCGACCTGGGCGGCTTCAAGGAAGTCATCTTCGAAATTCGGGGACGGGGAGCTTTCTCCCGCCTCAAATTTGAAAGCGGCGTCCATCGCGTCCAGCGGGTGCCCATCACCGAGTCCTCCGGGCGCATCCACACCTCCACCGCCACCGTCGCCGTACTGCCGGAAGTGGATGAGGTGGAGGTCTACATTGATCCCAATGACATAGAGATGGAGGTCTACCGCTCCTCCGGTCCCGGGGGACAGCACATGCAGAAGAACGCCACCGCGGTCCGCCTGATCCACAAACCCACCGGGATGGTGGTCACCTGCGAGTCGGAGCGTTCCCAGACCCAGAACCGGGCCCGGGCGATGGCGATCTTGCGGGCGCGCCTCTACGAAATGGAGCGGGAGAAACAGGAGACGGAGATCGCCGAGGCCCGCCGGGCCCAGGTCGGCACCGGAGAGCGAAGCGAAAAAATCCGCACCTACAACTTCCCCCAGAACCGGGTGACCGACCATCGCATCGGCCTCACTCTTTATCGCCTCCCCGATGTGCTGGATGGGGACCTGGACCCCTTCATAGACGAACTAATCGCTCAGGAGCAGGCAGAACGGTTACAGGCCGTAGGTTTTGAGGCCCGATAAGTCTTTATGCGGCAAAACCGCCGCAACGAAAGTGTCTTCACCACACCGTTCAGGGGAGGCCCAATGGATGTTCTCGTTATCGGGGCAGCGGGGCTGGACGTGAAGGGGCAGGTGGGCGGGCCCCTTCAGATGGGCACCTCCAACCCGGGCACTATCCGGCGTAGTGTGGGTGGGGTTGCCCGGAACATCGCCGAAAACCTGGCCCGCCTGGGCGTGGAGGTGGCCCTGATCTCCGCCGTCGGCGACGACTGGCCCGGGCGCTATCTCCTGGAGCGGACCCGAGAGGCCGGGGTCAATACAGACCATGTCCTCATCGGGCCAGACCTGCGCACCGGCACCTATCTGGCCCTGCTGGACCAGGAGATGCAACTCATTGTCGGCCTGGACGATATGGCTGCCATCCAGGCCGTCACCCCCCAGTACCTCCAGGAGCGGGAAGACCTCTTCCGGGAAGCGCAGATTATCGCCATAGACGCCAATCTCTCCCCGGAAGCGCTGGAGACGGTCTTCACCCTTGCTGCCCGCTACGACCGCCTCGTCTGCGCCGACCCCACCTCAGCCCCGCTGGCCGCCCGCCTGCAGCCGTTCCTGAAACGTCTCCACCTGGTGACGCCCAACCTGCAGGAGGCGTATGCACTCCTGGGCGAGGTAGGAGGGGCCGGCCCTCCCATCCGGCTGGCCCGCCGCCTGGTGGCGAAAGGGGTCAAAATAGCCGTCATCACGCTGGCCGAAAAGGGGCTCTGCTACGCCACCAACAACGAAAGCGGTCATCTGCCGGCCATTGCCGTCCCTATCGTGGACCGCACCGGGGTGGGCGACGCGCTCACTGCCGCGGTGATCTTCGGCCTTCTGGAGGGACTGGCCCCCAGCGAGGCGGTCCGGCTGGGCATCTCCGCTGCCGCCCTCACCCTCCAGTGCCGCCAGACGGTCTGCCCGGATATCAGTCTGGAACGGCTATACGAGACCCTGGTGGTATAGAAACAAACCGGGGGCGGCGGCGACGAAGTCGCCGCCGCCCCCGGCGGTCCCCCATGCCCTACCGCGCACCAGAAACGGCCCACCGCCGCAGCCCCAGCGCAACTCCCCCCCACGCCACCGCCTGCACCAGCACCAGCCCCACAATCACCAGCCCCACATCCATCCAGAACCGCTCCGGGTAGAGACGGATCAGCGTGTCCGACGTGGGAAAAGTCCAGGTCTCCGGCGGGAAAAGAAGTTCGTGGAACGCGGTAAAGAAGAAATCCCACCGCAGTAGCATCAGCCCGCCCACGGCGACCAGCAGTCCCAGGATGAGAAGCACCCCGCTCCCCAATGCCCCCGCAGCCCGCGGACGGGTCGGGCGGCGGGCCAGCAGCGCGGCCGTCCCCCCAAAGACCACGACCCCGGCCCCCAATCCGGCCCACAGAAAGGCCCACAGCACCCGCTTGACGTCCACCATATGCGCCAGTTCCCGTTCGTTGAAGGCCGGCCGCCCCTCTAGTTCCAGGTCGGCCAGCAACTCAATCCCCGCGCCCGTCACCAGGTACTCCACGCACACTTCGGCCAGGCGGATGCGCTCTTCGGTCGTCAGGCCGTAGGGGTCGGGGGGAAAATCGGGCTTGCCGTACTCCCAGTGCACCAGCCACGGCGCGGTCGTCACCCGCAACGCCACCGCCAGCACCAGCACCGGCAGGGCCAGCGTGATCAGCACGGAAAGAAGACGGGGCCATATGCGGTTCACAAGTCCTCCTGAGTTTCGGGATTCTCCGACGATTATAGCACCGCGCTCCTGGCAAACGACCCGTTTTCAGGGCTTGCGCAGCAATTCGCCCCGCCCCACCTCCCCCACGCATTACGCAACACACCCTGCGCTTCACGCTTTACGTTTTACGTTTCACGCTTTACGTTTACTTTTCCCCCCCCATCACATACCGCACAATCATCGCGTGCGTGATCGCCTCTACCGGCGCCCGGTCGTCGGTGAGGACAATGCCCCCTTCCGGTACGGGCCGCAGGTTCGCCCGCGCCTCATCCACAATCCGCGCCAGGTCCGGATCGGTGATGAGCGCCCGGTTGGCCCCCAGATTCTCCGCCGACGTCGGCCGGACAGTGGCGACCAGGATGGTGTTGTAGGAGTTGGGGACCTCTATGGCGTGGACCGACGGGAAGACGGTCCGCAGCGTCGCCCCGATCGCCGCCACCAGCCGCTCGTCGCCGGGCGCCCGGCCCACGTTCACCACCAGCACCCCGTCTTCCTCCAGATGCTCCCGCACCTCCCCGAAAAACTCCACCGTCGCCAGATACCAGGGGATGTACGGCAGCCGGTAGGCGTCCACCCCCACCACAGTGTAGCGCCGGGGGGAGCGGGCCAGGACGGCGCGCCCGTCCCCCACCGTCACCCGCAGATTCGCCTCCGTCATCCCGAAGTACTCCCGCCCCGTCCGCACCACCGCCGGGTCCAACTCCACCCCGTCTATCGGGATGGGGCCGAAGAACTGCGTATAGAGTTTGGGGACGGTCCCCCCCGCCAGGCCGACCATCGCCATAGAACGCACCCGCTCCGGGGGGAAGGGGGGCGGGTTGAAGAACGGCGCGACCGCAAAAAGGTCCCACGTCCCTCCCACCCGCCGCGCGCCGGGGCAGTATACGGAATGAATGCCCAGCCCCTCGTTCAGGTACAGATACCGGCACCCGCCCCGCTCCACCACCTGGATGTAGTGATGGGCCGACTCCGCCTCGTAGATGACCCCCGCCTGGGGCTTGATGGGACGACCGCGCCCCCAGAGGGCCAGCCCCAGCAGCAGGAGCGGCATCCAGAGGTAGAGGACGGCGCGGCGGGGCCGGACGCGGGCCAGTCCCCAGAGCGCCGGGACCAGCAACAGGAGGGCCAGCGTCACAAACGTGAGGCGCGTCCCGACCGTCGGTACCAGGACGAAGACCGCCAGGTACGTCCCCAGCAGACTCCCGGCCGTGGAGACCGCGTACACCCGTCCGGCGACCCCGCCCGCCCGCTCCACCCGGTCCACCAGCAGCCGGATGACGAAGGGGGAGATACACCCCAGCAGGGTGACCGGTGCGGCGAAGAAGAGGAGCACTGCGGCGAAGGGGCCGACGACCAGAGGGACGTCCAGGCGGGCCATCCCCTCCACCGCCGCCAGAAGGACGGGCCGGGCGATGAAGGGCACTACCCCCACCAGCCCCGCGCCCCAGATGGCGATCTCATAGAGCGTGGCGGGGGACGGCGACCGGTCGGCCCAGCGGCCGCCCAGAAAGTAGCCGACGGTCAGATAGAGCAGAATCAGCCCGATGACGGCCGCCCACACCGGTAGCGACTCCCCGAAGTACGGGGCCAGCAGGCGGGACGCCGCCAGTTCCACCCCCAGGGAGACCATCCCCCCCAGGAAGGCGACCGTATAGAGAAAACGGGGTCGGATGGAAGGCATATCAGGGCCCTTTGAGGGCGTCCACAATGGCCCGGACGCTGGTCTGCATCATCCCGATGTACGTCTCCGCGCCGCTCCCTGGCTCACCCAGAGAATCGGTGTACAGGGTGACCAGGCGAACGCCCGTATCCCGCGCCACCTGCTCCGCCAGTTTCGGGTTGACGGTGGTCTCGGCGAAGACGGCCGGAACGCCGAACTGCCGGATCACCTCCTCCAGTTCGGCGATCTCCCGCGCCGAAGGTTCCGCCCCGGGACTCACCGGATAGACCGCCGCCACCTGCTCAAAGCCGTACCGGTCGGCAAAATAACCGAAGACGGGGTGGTTGGTGACCAGTTTGCGGTTCTGGGGCGGGACCTGGGCCACCTGTTCCAGAATCCAGGCGTCCAGCGCCTCCAGTTCCTTCCGGTAGGCGGCCGCGTTGGCCGCGTAGCGGTCGGCGCGGGTCGGGTCCAGCCCGCTCAGCGCCTGCCGGATGTTCTCCACCCAGACCATCACGTTGCGCACGTCCAGCCAGACATGGGGGTCGTACTCCCCGTGGGAGTGCTCCTCTTCTTCCTCCTCTGCCTCTTCCAGGGGACGGGGCGGGATGCCCACGGAGACGGGAACCACGGGCAGGTCGCCGCCCACGTTGCGCAGGGTCCGCTCCAGGAACCCCTCCAGCCCCAGCCCGTTGATGAAAAGGACATGCGCCCCGGCGACGGCAGTCAGGTCGGCCGGGGTGGGCTCGTAGGTATGCGGGTCCGCGCCGACGGGAAGGAGCACTGTCAACTGAATCCCGTCCCCGCCCACCCGGGCCACCACATCGCCCACGATGGTCGTCGTCGCCACCACCCGCAACCGCTCCCCAGGGCCCAGGGAGACGGGCTGGAGGGTGGGGAGCGCTTCCGGCGTCGCCGAAGGGGCGGGCCGGGCGCATGAGGCCAGAACCAGCAGAGCGACTCCCACCAGCAGCAAAGCGTTACATCGCATAGAGCACCTCGCAGATTTAGCCACGGATTTCAGACACGGATTACACGGATTCCACAGATTTTTTCCGTGTAATCCGTGTAATCTGTGTAATCCGTGGCAAATAAAGCAATCCGTGTAATCTGTGTAATCCGTGGCAAATAAAGCAATCCGTGTAATCTGTGTAATCCGTGGCAAATAAAGCAATCCGTGTAATCTGTGTAATCCGTGGCAAATAAAGCAATCCGCGTAATCTGTGTAATCCGTGGCAAATAAAACAATCCGCGTAATCTGTGTAATCCGTGGCAAATAAAACAATCCGCGTAATCTGTGTAATCCGTGGCAAATAAAACAATCCGCGTCTATCCGCGTCCTGCTCCCCCCGCCGGTCGCCAGTCCTGCACCTCCAGTTGCAGGCGGGGTTCGCCGTTCCACACGTCCTGCCGCAGGCGGTACACCACATCCACCCGCCCCAGGATGCGTTCCGCCCACTCCCCCTGCCGGAAGGCGATCCCGTCCCATACGGCCCAGCCATCGGAGAGGGTCAGTTTCAGATGGGCGCCGTCCGCCCCGACCGGAACCGCGCGGCGCACCTGGACGTTGCGGGTCAAAAACAGCGGCTCCGGGTTCCCCTCCCCGAACGGCCGGAGTTCCTGCATCGCCTCCCAGAGAGGCCGGTTCGCCTCCTGCAGCGAAATCTCGGCGTCTACGAAGAGCGTCGGAGCCAGTTCGCGGCCCGCCAGTTCCCGTGCGGCGATCTCCTGCAGCCGGCTCTTCAGGGCATCCAGGTGGTCGTTGTGGACGGTGAACCCGGCAGCCAGTGCGTGTCCTCCGTGGCGGAGGAGCAGGTCAGCGCACTCGTCCAGCGCGCGGGTGATGTGGAATTCCGGGATGGAGCGGGCCGACCCCTTGCTGACCACCTCCCCCTTCTCCACAATCAGCGTGGGCCGATAGAACTCATCCACCAGCCGGGACGCGACCAGTCCCACGATTCCGGCGGGAAATTGGGGGTCGGCGAGGAAAAGGAGCGGGGGGATGGGCCCTCCGGCCGCCTCCTCCAGCACCATCGCCCGCGCCCGTTCCTGCATCTCACTGGTCAGCTGCTGTCGCTCCCGGTTCAGGTCGTCCAGTTCCTGCGCCAGTTGACGGGCCTCCTCCGGGTATTCGGCCGTCAGCAACTGGTAGGCGGTTTTCGCGTGGGCCAGCCGTCCTGCCGCGTTCAGGCGCGGCCCCAGCAGAAACCCGATAGCCCAGGAGTCCACCTGACCGGGCTGCAGCCCCGCCTGCTGGATCAGCGCCTCCACGCCGGGCCGGGGCGACCGGTTCAGATGTTCCAGCCCCCGGCTGACCAGGTAGCGGTTCTCCCCGGTCAGCGGGGCCAGGTCGGCGACCGTCCCCAACGCCACCAGGTCCAGCAGGTCCTCCTCGTTCAGGGAAACGTCCCGGCGCAGAGGCACCTTCCGGTTCACCCGCAGGAGGGCCTGGGCCAGTTTGTAGGCCAATCCGACGCCCGCCAGTCCTTTGTACGGATACGGGCACCCCTCCTGGTGGGGGTTGACGACCGCCACCGCTTCCAGCGGTTCATCCCCGACGATGTGGTGGTCGGTGACGATGACGTCCATCCCCAGGCGGCGGGCGTGGGCGATCTCGCGGGGGAAGCGGATGCCGCAGTCCACGGTGACCAGCACCCGAGCCCCCGCCCGCGCCAGTTCCTCTATGGCCCGGCGGTTCAGGCCGTACCCCTCCTCCACCCGATGGGGGATGTACGGGCGGACGTCCGCGCCCAGGGCCCGCAGAACGGTCACCAGCAAGGCCGTCGCCGTAACCCCGTCGGCGTCAAAGTCGCCGTAGACGGCGATGAGTTCCCCGCGCCGGATGGCTCGCCGCAGCCAGTCCACGGCCTTGCTCATCCCCTGCAGGGCGAAGGGATTATCCGGACCGGGCCGTTTTTCCAGGAAACGGCGGGCCTCTTCGGGGTCCTGGACCCGTCTGTAGAGGACCTGAACGACCACCGGATGGACTTCAGGAAAATGGGCGCGATATTCATCCGGCGCCGGGGAGGCGATCTGCCAGCGGTATCGGGGCGGGGGGCTGTGAACCATCTCTGTACTCCCGAACGGGGTTAATTGCCACGGAAGTGTTCGCAAACTGGTTGCAATCATAGCACAGCCCTCCTGGATGTCAAGAACCTGGATTTGTGCTTGCGCGGCAAATCGTTGTTGGGGAGAGGCGCGCCCGTGAAAAAAGAGAGAATGGGGTTTGTGGGGGCGGCGAAGCCGCCCCCACAAACCCCACACCCCACCCCTTTCCTATGCGGGGCGAATTGCTGCGCAAGCCCGAGAAACGTCTACTTGACCGCTTTCCCTCCATGCGGTATAATGAACTTGCTTCTCCGCCGAGGAGCCATCGTGCGGAGATTCAATTTTGTATGGGAGATGTGTGCGAATGCCCAAGCGAACGTATCAGCCCAAAAAGCGAAAGCGTATGCGGACGCACGGGTTCCGCGCCCGAATGGCGACCCCTACCGGGCGCCGGGTGCTGAAGGCCCGACGGCAGAAAGGGCGCCATAAACTCACCGTCCAGCGCGAGTGGGCCAAGAAGTGGAACTGGAAAGAGAGCGCCCAGCGGCCGCGCCGCCGGGCGTAGGCGGGTCTTTGCCCCGCAGCAGGCAAGCATATGGAGCGACGGGCCCGACTCCGGCGGACGACCGATTTTGAACGGGCCCGGCGAGAAGGCCGTCCCTGGCATCATCCGATGTTTGTCCTGATCGCCGCTCCCAATCTGGTCGGCCACACCCGCATCGGTGTGGTCGCCGGGCGCAAACTGGGGACGGCCGTCGCCCGCAATCGGGCGAAGCGACTGCTCCGGGAGGCCGCCCGTCGCCTCTACACCCACCTGGCCCCAGGATGGGACCTCATCCTGATCGCCCGTACCGCCGTCCTGGACGCCAAAGAGCCGCAGGTAGAAATTGCCCTGGAACAGGTCGCTCGCGAAGCGGGTATCTGGCAGAAGGAGACTGGTCTGTGAAGTACGTACTGTTGCTCCTAATTCGTCTGTGGCAGTGGACGTTCTCGCGCGCCCTGCCACCGACCTGTCGCTTCTACCCGTCCTGCTCCCAGTACGGCTATGAGGCGATCTCCCGCTACGGGGTTCTGCGCGGCGGCTGGCTGACCGTCAAACGGATCGCCCGCTGCCATCCCTTTCACCCCGGCGGCTACGACCCCGTTCCAGACCTGGAATTCTAACGGAGAAAACCATAGCGTGAATAGACGATTTCCCCTCCTCTGGCTTGTCCCGATTGTCCTGGTCATCCTTCTTCTGGGTGGTTGTGCCAGTGGCGTCCATGCCACCAATTGGACGACCATCGTCCTCCACGACGGGACGCTTTACGCGGCAGACCTGGAACAGGTGCGGGCTCTGGACGCTGAGACCGGTCAGGAGACCTGGGCGTTCCCGGCCCAACCGGACCTGCGCCAGTACGGCCCTTTCTATACGGTGACTCTGCTGGACGATGAGACTTTGCTGGTCACCTCCTACGAACGCCCCGGGGGTGGGTTCTTTGCCCGCTCTGTCGGAGTGCTGCGCGCGCTGCAGCGGGGTAGTGGGCAGGAGGTCTGGCCTCAGCCCTTTGCCGCGGCGGGGGAATTCGTCGCGCCCGGCGCGGCCGGGGATAGCATCTTCGTCATCGGCAACAGCGATGGTAACGTCTATGCCCTGCGGATCGCCGACGGCATGCTGGCCTGGACATTCCCCACCCGCAATCGGGTCTGGGCTACCCCGCTGGTCGTTTCGGATACGGTCTACATTGCCTCCCTGGACCATCACCTCTACGCGCTGGACCTGCATAGGGGGGCGCTGCGCTGGCAGTTCAAGGCCGGCGGCGCGATGGCCGACCGTCCCCTGATGCTCAACGACGTCCTCTACATTGGCTCTTTTGACCATAACCTCTATGCGCTTCGCCCGGCTGACGGCAGCGAAATCTGGCGCTTCACCGGTGCCAACTGGTTCTGGGGCACTCCGGCTGGAGACGGCGGTCGCCTCTACGCTGCCGACGTCAACGGCAACGTCTACGCGCTGGACGCCGCCACCGGCACGGAAATCTGGCGCAGCCGGGTGAATGGGATGGTCCGGCTGGGGCCGGCCCTGAGCGCCGACGGGAAACGGCTCCTGGTCGCCAGCGAGAATGGCACCCTCTTTGGCCTGGATACCGCGGATGGGTTTGTCCTCTGGCAACAGGCCGGGCAGGGGCAAATCGGCTCTATGGTCATCGGCGGTGAGCGGGTCTACATCACCCGGATCAACGCTCCCCAGCGGGTGCAGTCCTTTTACGTGGAGACCGGTCGCCCGATATGGTCGTACCCGCCGGAAGGAGAAAAGTAGCCCGTTCCACGTTTTACGTTTTACGTATTGCGTTAAGGAGAACTGGCCGTGTGGGATTTGTTGATTTTGAACCCGATGGTGAACGCTCTGTTGTTTTTCTACCGCATCCTGGGCCACCAGACGGTGCTGGCGATTACCGCCCTTACGCTGGTGGTGCGCCTGGCTGTTCTGCCCCTGACGCTGAAACAGCAACAGGCCGCCCAGCGGATGCAGGCGTTGCAGCCGGAACTGGAGAAATTACAGAAGAAGTACGCGAAAGACCGGGAAAAACTGGCTCAGGAGCAGATGAAACTCTACCGCGAGGCCGGGATTAATCCCCTGGGCGGGTGTCTGCCCCTGCTGATTCAGTTGCCCCTTCTCTATGGCCTCTGGCAGGCGATTATGCGCACGCTGGCTGTCAGCCCCCTGGAACTGGTGCGCCTCTCCCAGAACGTCTACTCCTTCATCCCCAGCCTCACCTCTCTCATCCCTCTGCAGAGCCGGTTCCTCTGGCTGGACCTGGGTCAGCCGGACCCATATTACGTCCTGCCGATCCTGGTCGTGGTCACTTCCTGGCTTTCCCAGAAAATCCTGACGCCTCCTTCCACCGACCCGCGATCGGCGGCGATGAACCAGCAGATGATGATTATGATGCCGCTGATGTTCGGCTTTATTTCCATTTCCTACTCTTCCGGTCTTTCCATCTACTTTATCGTCTCCAACCTGGTCACCATCCTCCAGTACTTCCTGACCCCTAAGCCGGGCACAAAACCAGGTGCGCCGAAGAAGGAGCAGGATGAGCGCAGAAAGTAAGATTTTCTTTGGTGAGACGGTAGAAGATGCCGTCCGCGCCGGACTGGCCGCGCTGCGGTTGCCGCGCGAGGCGGTGGAGATTGAGGTTCTGGACGAGGGAAGCCGCGGCATTCTGGGGATCGGCGCCCGCATGGCGCGCGTGCGGATGACGCCGCTGGTCCCTCTCTCTCCTGCACCTGCCCCGGAGGTGATCTCTCCTCTCCAGGAGTCGCCGGTTTCTGAACTTCCCGTGGCCGAGATTGCCCAAACGACGCTGAGCGACCTGCTCCGTCATCTGGAGTTCTCCGCAGAAATCCTGGTCCGCTGGGGAGAACCAGCCGCCGATGAGGAAGAGGCGCCTCTGGTGCTGGATATCCAGACCACCAACGCGGATACGTTGATCGGCCCCCATGGGGAGACTCTGGCAGCCCTCCAGCACATCCTCCGCCTGCTGGTCAACCGCCAGGCGGGGCAAATGGTCAATCTGATCGTGGATGTCCAGGGCTACAAACGGCGGCGGGAGCAGAACCTCCGCCGCCTGGCGGAGCGGATGGCGGTCCAGGCGGTCAAGAGTGGGCGGACGGTCTATCTGGAACCGATGCCCCCCTACGAGCGGCGCATCGTCCATCTGGCCCTGCGGGACCGGGAAGACGTCACTACCCAGAGCGTCGGCGAAGGCCGCCAGCGGCGCGTCACCATCATCCCCCGGGTGGGGAAGACGTAACACGTAAAACGTAAAACGTAATACGTAAAGTGCTGTCCATCACTTCCCGGAATGCTGGGGATAGGCCCCCCCGGATCGGGGTTTTGGATTCCGGAGTGGGGGGCCTCACCGTCTGGCGGGAGATTGTGCGGGAACTTCCGTCCGGGGAGACCATTTACGTAGCAGACCAGGCCCACATCCCCTACGGGCCGCGCCCGCTGGAGGAAGTGCGGCAGTTCGCCGAAGGGACCGCCCGTTTCCTGCTGGAACAGGGATCTGCGGTCGTCGTCCTGGCCTGTAATACGGCGTCGGCGGCGGCCCTCCATCATCTTCGGGCGACCTTCCCCCAGGTGCCCTTTGTGGGAATGGAGCCGGCGGTCAAACCGGCAGTGCAGAAGACGCGCAACGGCCGGGTCGGGGTGATCGCCACGCCCACCACCTTTCAGGGAGAACTCTTCGCCTCCCTGCTGGAGCGCTTCGCCCGCGATGTGCGCGTCATCCCCCAGGTCTGCCCGGGGCTGGTGGAGGCGGTGGAAGCCGGAGCGCTGGATGGGCTGGAGACGGAAGCGCTGGTGCGGTCCTGCCTGGAGCCGCTTCTGGAAGCGGGGGTGGACGAACTGGTGCTGGGCTGTACCCATTACCCTTTCCTCCGGCCGCTGATGGAGCGAGTGGTGGGGCCGGACGTGGAAATCATTGACCCGGCGCCTGCAGTGGCGCGGCAGGTGCGGCGGGTGCTGGAGCAGAGGGGCTTTCTCCCCTCCGGGAAATCGTCTTCCCGCCACGTTTTCTACACCACCGGCGATCCGGCGCGGTTTGCCCGAATGCTGGAGCACCTGGTCGGTGTGCGAGGAGACGTGCGATCTATCTCCTGGAACGGGGGGCGCCTTCAGGCTGCCGGGAAGTAAAGGGCGAACGGGAGAGCAGCATGGTCATTCTGACGGTAGACCTGGGAGGAACACGGATTCGGACGGCCCGCTACACTCCCGACGGCCGGATGGAGAAACGAATCGCCGTTCCCACACCGTCCGCCGAGGGGCCAGAGACCGTTCTGGAGCGGATTCGGGAGACGGTGCGCGCGGTCTGGCCCGAAGGGGACACCCCTGTAGCGGCGCTGTCCATTTCTGCTCCCGGCCCGGTGGACGCCCACCGGGGAGTGGTCCGCTTCACCCCCAACATCTCCCGCTGGAAAGACGTCCCCCTGCGAGACCTGATGGCCGATACCTTCGGCGTCCCTACCTTCGTCGCCAACGACGCCAACCTGGCGGCCCTGGGGGAGTTCCGCTTTGGCGCGGGGCGGGGCGTCCGGGACCTGGTCTACCTGACCATCAGCACCGGCATTGGCGGCGGGATCATCATAGACGGCCGTCTTTTTGAGGGCGGTCAGGGGCTGGGGGGCGAGGTCGGCCATATGGTCATAGAGCCCCATGGCCCTCCCTGCGGCTGCGGAGGATATGGCTGTCTGGAGGCGGTTGCGTCCGGTACGGCCATTGCCCGCGAGGCCCGCGCCGCCGTGGCGCGCGGAGAGGCCTCCCTCCTGGCCCGCTGGAAGGACCATCCGGAGGAGATCACCGCCCGGACCGTCGCCGAGGCGGCGGCCCAGGGCGACGAACTCTCCCGGCAGATATTGGCCCGCGCCGGGGCCTACATCGGCCTGGCACTGGTCAGCCTGATGTATCTCCTCAACCCGGCCCTTTTCGTCCTCGGTGGGTCGGTGGTCAAAGCAGGCGACCTGCTCCTGGAACCGCTCCGGCAGACGGTTCGGGAACGGGTCCAACCGGTATACTGGGAAAATACTCCCATCGTCCAGGCTGCCCTGGGCGATGATGTGGTGCTGCTGGGCGCTCTGGCGCTGGCGCTGGAGCGACTGCAAATCCCCTGATGGGACTGCTGCTGGGTGTTCTGGACCGGCTCACCGCAGGCCCCCGTCGCCGGAAATACGAAACCCTGGCCCGCCAGTTGGGGCGGCCGGGGCTTTCCTCCGATGGCCGACGGGGGTTTATCGTCCTCCAGATAGATGGCCTGGCCTACGACCACTTGCTGGAAGCCATGGAAGGGGGGTACACTCCCTATCTCCGGCGGCTGGTGCAGGAGGAAAGGTGGAGCCTGATTCCCTGGTACTGTGGGCTTCCCAGCACGACCCCGGCGGTTCAGGCGGCCATCCTCTTCGGCAATCGGGAGAATATTCCCGGCTTCCGCTGGTACGATAAACGAAACCGGGTCGCCTTCGTCGCCAAGCGGCCTGCCCAGGTGCAGGCGCTTCAGGAGCAGTTGAAGGCCGGACGGGTCGGCATCCTTCTGGGCGGTTCCAGTTACGTCAACATGTTTGACGGTGATGCCGACCTGGCGCTCTTCACCCTCGCCTCCATTCACCCCCGCTTTTTCCTGGAATCGGTGCGCGGGATTGGCCTGTTGCTGGTCTTCCTGCTCAGCCCTACCCGGATCCTGCGCGTCTTCTGGGGAACTCTGGTCGGGTACCTGCGGGCGCTGGTGTGGCGGCTGACAGCAACCCTACGCCGAAAACCCTCCCGGCACTACGGTCTGCTTTCCCCCCTGCTGGCGGCTGCAGTCAACACCATGTTCACCGAAGTCCAGACCTTCGGCGTGGTCCTGGATATCTACCGCGGCGTACCGTCCATCTATGCCAACTACAACGCCTACGACGAAGTGGCCCATTCGTTTGGCCCGACCGACCCGGCCGCGTTTTCGGTCCTGCGGGACATAGACCGCCGCATCCGGCAGATTGACCGGGCCCGCCGCCGGACGGCCCGACATGGAGGCCGTCCGTATGACCTCTTTGTCCTCTCCGACCACGGGAACGCCCCGGCGGTTCCCTTTTCCTGGCAGGTCGGGCAGACGCTGGGGGAATTCATCGCCGCCCAGTTGGAGGACGTCTCGCTGGACGAGGTGTTTGGCCGGCCGGGATACGCCGAGGCGAAGGCCCGGTATCTGATAGAAGAGTTGGGACACCTGGAGGGAAAGTTGCCCCTGGCCGTCGGTCGGGTGGTGCGTTCCCTGCGCCGGTCCATCGGCCGCCACGTTCCTCCCGACTGGGAGGCGGAAGCCTACGACCTGGAACGACGGGAGGATGTGGTTGTCCGCGTCTCCGGACCGCTGGCTCACGTCTATTTCAACGTCGTCCCCCGACCGCTGGACCTGATAGAGGTGGCAGTTCTGTACTCTCATCTCCTGGACCGGCTAATGGAGATGGAGTCCATCGGCTGGATCGTGGGCCGGGCCGGGGAGCAGGTGGTGGTGCTGGGGCCGAGCGGCGGCCGGGCGGTGATAGACGCGCAGCGGGTAGAGGTCACCCCGCCTGACCCGCTGGCCTCCTACGGGGACCGGGACCGGGTTGCGCGGGAGGTCTACTCCCTGGCGACCTATCCCCACTCCGGCGACCTGATCCTGATGGGGCGACCGCTCCCCGATGGGCGCGTGGTGACCTTTGAGGAGCAGGTCGCCACACACGGGGGGCTGGGGGGCGGTCAGGAATGGCCGTTTCTCCTCCAGGACGGGGAGAGCGGCCTGGCATCGGTCACCTCGCCGACAGATTTCTATAATCACTTCCTGGAGCGGTATCTGCGGGATGGAGGGTAATGGCTGAAGGATCAACCGAACGCGAAGCCCCCCGCAACCTCCACCCTCCTCCCCGTTCCTGTGCGAAACGAATTGTTGCACAAGCCCGGGTCGGGTGGGGGGAGAGAGTGAGGTCTTCCCCTTCCCTGTACAACTTGCCCAAAAACCGAAATACCCAAGTCCGGAGGTTTGATAAAGCAACAGAGTTCGGTTATAATTTTGATAACAATACGAGCAAAGCAGTTGTCTTCACAGCAAAGGGAGGCCGAGACCAGCGCAGGTTTTGTTATCACATCTTCCGACATCTCAGAAATACTATCTCCATCACGTTCCTATTGCCAATCAACTACCGTCTCCTCTGATAAACTTCTGGTAAATCCAGTCCATTATATTCCGCGCACATTCTTCGGCAGTTCCCCCGCAATGTGTCGGTATCTTTGACTTACTTCTTGCTACAAGGGGCAAAGCGACGAGACCATCTTCAACCTGTAATGCAGGGAGGTTGCCGGGCGTTTTCCCCCTCACCCTTTGTCCCCTCTCTCCCTGCCCTGCGGCTGGGGGAGAGGAGCGAAGGATGAGGGGTTTCGGGGTGCGCAGCAACAACAAGGAGAGGGCGAGGGGGGAGCGGAACCCCCTGGGAAAAGCGTACTACCTTGAATATAAGCCAAAAAGGATCTTCATGGAATTCTTTGAGTTGAAGAACATCTCTGAACGCTATTTGGATCTGGTGAATCCTACCACTCCCGAGAAAATTCTGATCGCAGGGCGTGTCGCCGGAATGAACAAAGGCAATCGTGTGATTGACTTCGGGTGTGGGTATGGTGAGGTGCTAATTCTCTGGGCCAGGACATTCGGTATCTCCGGACTGGGCATTGACATCCGCTCTGTTGCTTGTGAACGGGCATACAGGAAGATTGCGAAAGAACGCCTGGGTGACCGGATAGAAATTGTGTGCGGTGATGCGGCTGAATACCCTTTTGAACCGCAGGGTTACAACGTTGCCTCGTGCATAGGGGCCACGTTCATCTGGAAAGGCGGTTTCAGGGAAGCGGTCCGCACAATGCAACGAGCGATTCCACCTAACGGACGGCTTGTCATTGGAGAGGCGCACTGGCTGCGCTCTATCGTACCACCAGATTACGTACGGCATGAGCCCTCCATAAGAACGGAGTATGAACTGTTGTGTACTGCACGAGAAGAAGGACTGGAACTCATTTATGTTCTTCACTCTAACCATGATGATTGGGATCATTCCGAGTCCGAGAACTGGCGCGGATTAGCAGACTGGCTTGATGAGAATCCAACACATCGGGAGCGAGAGGAGGTGATCCGGCATTTACACGACAGCCAGGAGGAATATCTGCGCTACGCGCGCGAGCATCTCGGTTGGGCCCTGTACGTGTTGAAGCCAGCGGGATAGAGTTCTACCGACGAATTGCATGGTCAAATCCGTGCACCTCAGGACGATTATCAGTTTTTCATTGAGCCGTGTGAACGAGAAACAACTCAATGCGCTGGGAAGTTCTTAATGCTTTTTCATGGAACAGACCTTGACTTTTGAGTGGATCTGGAGTACGCTAGCGCCACTATGACCATCAGAATTCGCACCATTACACCTGAAGAATCGGAAACTTTGGACCATTGGCAGCGAGGCGACGATGTGGTTCGTTATCGCCGTGCTCGCATCCTGCGTCTGGCTGAGT